>Ga0302324_100004464_pt1 | contig 30930 bp, 27 predicted proteins | sample Palsa_T0_1_FD_201949 | JGI IMG/M metagenome (GOLD analysis project Ga0302324, IMG submission 201949) | Peat permafrost microbial communities from Stordalen Mire near Abisko, Sweden - Palsa_T0_1 | ecosystem: Environmental > Terrestrial > Soil > Palsa > Peat permafrost | place: Sweden: Abisko... | reverse complement strand
CGGCGCCGTTGGTGGCCGGTCAGGTGCGGGTGAGTTCGGCGATGGCTTTCTTGGCGCAGGGGTCGTCGACGAGGCTCTTGTTGTCGGCGGCGGCTGCCATGAGGGCGGCGGTGGCGGCGTTGTTGAGCGCCCGGGGCAGCCCGTTGGCGTAGCGGTGAAGCCGTGCTGCGGCGTCATCGGCGATGAGCGGGTCGTTGCGGCCGGCGATAGCGAGGTGGTGGCGCAGATAGTTGATGGACTCGGCCAGGTCCATTCCGCCGATGGTGTAGCGGACGCTGATGCGCTGGTCGAGCGCGGCGAAGATGCCTTGCCGCAGGCGGGTGGCCAGTGTGGGCTGGCCTAAGAGGATCCCGGCGAACGGGGAGGTGCTATCGAGTTCCGCGTTCGATAGGAGCCGGAGCTCCTCGAGCTGTTCGGGCGAGAGAAGATGGGCTTGGTCGATCACGAAGATCACACGGCGGTGGCGTTCGTGTTCCTCGGCGGCGAGCAGGGCGGCGGCCTGGTTTATGGCTTCCGCCTTGTGAAATCGGGGGGTGGCGCCGAGGGCGGTGGCGATGGCCACGTACATGCCCCGGCAACCACCGGAAGGGTTGGACAGGTACACGAGGGTGAACTTGGTCCGGTCGAGAGAGGCCACTGCGGCCCGCACGGCCACAGTTTTGCCTGCTCCGGTGTCGCCCACGACCACGCCGAGGGCGGCCTGGTTGATGCAGTAGTGGATGCGGGCCACGGCCTCGGCGTGGGCGGCCCGGTCGAAGAGCTTGTTGGCGGGGACGGTCTTGGTGAACGGGGTCCGGGTGAGACCGAAGTGCGCAGCCCACACGTCGACGCCGGCCATCAGCTGACCGCCTCGTCATCGTTGTCAGCGGGTTCGGTGGTGCTGTCGCTGCGGTCTCGCCTGGGCAGATCGAAGTCCTCGAAGCCGGGGAGAGGCACGTCGCGATAGGAGATCGAACCTTCGCCCAGGGTCTCGGCGTGAGCCGCGGCGACCAAGCCCATGTAGTCGATCCCCGGTTCGGGATCGACCGGCCGCGGGGGCGCGGCCTGGGGGACGGCGGGGTGCACGTGACGGCCGATCACGAACGGGATGGCCACGCCGGCGTCGACACCGCGGTCGAACACGTCGATACGGGTGAGATCCTCGGGGTCGAAACGCAACTCGACGGTGCGCCCGATGAGAGCAGGGTCGACCTGGTATCGGTTGGCCAGGAGGCTGATCGTGGCCGTCTTGGTGACTCGGCGGACCATCGACCACCGGAACGCTTCGGCCAGTGTGGCCGGGGTGGGGATGGTCGGGGTGTGGCCCTCGAGGAACCGTTCGATCGGCGGCCGCTTCGTTTCGGCGTGGGTGCGGGCGTTGGCGACTTGTTCGGCCCAGGCCATGAACAAGTCGTTGAGGGCGTCGAAGTCCGCGATGCCGCGGTGTTCCATCTCGGCGATGAACGACCCTCGGATGTAGGAGTTGAGTCGCTCCTGCTTGCCGCGGCCTTGCGGCGAGTAAGGCTTGGAGTGCACCAGGTGGATGCCCAGCACCGCGCAGGCCCGGGCCAGCTGATGGTTGGCATAGGGGGCACCGTTGTCGACATGGAGGATCTGGGGCAGACCCCGGCGGGCGATGGCCGAGCGCAGCACGTCTTGGCCGGCCCGGGTGTTCTCCTCGGTCATCCACCGGCCGTGCACCAACAACCGGCTGTAATCGTCGACCAGCACGAACAGCTTCGCTCGTTTCGAGCCGGCCACCCGGGGATGAGGAACGAACGGACCGACGAGCACGTCGCCGATCCAGATCTCATTCGGCGCTGACGCCTCGTAGCGGCCGGGCCGCAGACCGGCCAGCCCGTCACCGCGATAGGCGGCCACCCACCGGTCGATCGTGACCCGAGCAAAGGACCGCTCGACGCCCTCGGGGGTGGTCCAGGTACGCGCCGCCAGGGCTCGCACGATGAGGCCCCGCTCGATGGGCGACAGCGAAGGGCTTATGGCTTCGGAGATCACGCTGAAGCGGAACAGCGCCACCTGTTCGGCCCGGTCATGGCTGCGGTTGTCCATCGGATGGCTCCTTCCGACACCTCGCCGAGGGTCGGCAAGCGTCAATGAGCATCCAACGGCAAGCTCACCTCGCTGCCCAGGGCGGATCCATGTTGGGAGACAGCAGATGCCCGCCGACCACGGCGTTAGCGAGACGCCACAGCCCACCGACTCCATCACCGAAGCGTCGTCGGGCCGCCACCCACGCCGAGCGGACCGCCCCCACCGCCACCGCTTCAGGCCGACCGAACAGCCGAGGAGCGAGATCACCGACGGCCACACAGAACCGGCTGAAGCCGACCGCCAAAAGCTCGGCTCGCCGGGCGAACCGGCGCCGCCAGTCCCGCACCGTGGTGTGCGCCAAGCTCAAGCCCTCGGCCACGCGCCGCATGCCGGTGCCCGCGCACATCGTCTCGACCGCCGAGCCGATCACCTCGACCGCATCAAGGCGACCCCAGGTCAAAAACCCAGGCAACAACGCATGCGTGCGCTCACAACACCGGGCCCGGCGCACCGACAGCCGGTGGATCACCTCGGCGCTCACCCGGACGTCGCGCTCATACCATCCCCAGAACGACATCGGCTGACGGCACCGCGGACAGTCAGGCCGGGGCACCACCACCTCACGACCCGCCGCCACGTACATGTCGACATCGAGCTCGGTTGGCCATACGATCGCCATCGGCACACAGCCCTTCCGGGCCCCTTCCGATGAGCGACCAACTCAAGTAATCGGGAGGGGCCCTGTCGCGTCTCCACAAGGGTCCCGCCGATCCTCGCCAGCGGCCATCGCCGCCGTCCAACTCCCAACCCCACCCGCCGACTCGGTCCCCAACTATCCCGGCCGGATCACGCCCCTACATCCTCACCAAGACGTGCCCGTAACACGTGGGTGCCGTCGGACGAGACCGCGACAGGATCCTTGAACCCGTATCTCGACCCCTTGACGTCCCTGACAAGCGCCCCCGTAGATGTGTCCAGTTCGGTCACCGAGTCCCCCAGGCCGTTCGCTACCCACAGGTCGGTGCCGTCGGATGTGACCGCGTCGGGGTCGTCGAACCCGAAGGTCGACCCCTTGATGACATTTACAAGGGCCCCGGTGGCGGCGTCCAGTTCGGTCACCGAGCGGCCGTTGCTGTCGGCTACCCACACGTGGGTGCCGTCGGATAAGACTGCACCAGGTTCATTGAACCCGTAACTTGACCCTTTGATGACCCCAAGGAGGGCCCCAGTAGAAGCATCGAGCTCGGTCACCGAGTCGCCGCCGAAGTTAGTTACCCAGACGTGGGTGCCGTCGGATGTGACCGCGACGGGGCGTTCGAACTCGAAGGTCGACTCCTTGATGACCTGGACGAGAGCCCCGGTAGAAGCGTCCAGCTCGGTCACCGAGTCGCCGCCGTAGTTGGCTACCCACACGTGGGTGCCGTCGGAGGACACGCCCGTGGGGTCGGCGAACCCGTAGCTGTACTCCTTGATGACCTGGACGAGGGCCCCGGTGGCGGCGTCCAGCTCGGTCACCCAGAAGCGGCCGCTGTCCGAGTTGTTCGCCACCCAGACGTGAGTTCCGTCAGAAAAGACCGCGTCGGGATAGTCGGGAAACTTGAACCCGGAGCTCGACCCCCTGATGACCCGGACGAGGGCTCCGGTGGCGGCGTCCAGCTCGGTAACCGAGCCGAGGCCGCTGTCCGAGTTGTTCGCCACCCAGACGTGAGTTCCGTCAGAGGAGACCGCGTCGGGCCGCTCGAACCCGAAGTTAGTCGTTGAGAGGACTCGCACCTCGGCCCCGGTGGACGCGTTCAGCTCGGCAACCGAGTTCTCGGAAGTGTTAGCCACCCACACGTGGGTGGCGTCAGAGGAGACCGCTTCGGGATCGCCGAAACCCCAACCAAAGACATGAGGCGCCATCAGGGCGGCCCGCGCCGTGGCGGTAGCCGAAGCTCGGTGAGACCCGACCGATCCTGCGGCCACCGCCAGGAACCCAACACCGGGGATCAACCGAACCGCGACCCCGACTCGGCTGCTCCGCCATCCACCCATAGCAGGATACCCATTCTCCCGAGTTGGCAACGCAGGCGTGAACCTAGTGCACACCACGACCGTACTAGTGGCCTAGCGACCACGACATCGGTAGATGCCCCAAGCTCCAGAAGCATCCCGACGCAGATGACGCGTCACAGCTCACTTCCCGGCTCCGGTGGATCCAATCTCGAAAGCGGACTCGACGCTCGCAGCACCCGCCTCTTGCGTGAATGCTTTGTTTCACGAGGCTCACGGTTGCCATCGATGGCATGGTGCAACCACTTCGGTGGGTACTACTGGTGCGACCGCGTCCGCTGTCTGTGACGACCAAGCCCGGGAAGCAAGAAGCCACAGCCACCGACCCCAACGCTCGGTCATCGACCAACATGTGACCGGGAGCACCTTGGCCGTCATTCCGGTGGGCCGTCCGGCCCATGTGCCATGCATGCTTTCTTGGGAATCGCTCGGCTGGCAATACATGGCTCCCAAGATCAGCGGGCACGTCTATGCCTCAGTCATGCTGCGGTCGTGGGAGGACCGCTTCGGAGCTCGGCTTCTAGTACTGGGTCAGGACACGATGGTTCTGGCCGTAGAGCGGAGGCCCCGCTCAGGCTCCGCTCTTTCGGTTCCGGCTCTTGGCGCAAAGTTGGCCTCGAGAGCGTCGTTGAAGTGACCAGGACCTTTCTGGATTTCCGGTCCGGTCCGTGCGCGTGGGCGCGTCCGGATGGAACCTTTTGCCGCGCTGAAGCGTATGTCCGGTGTGGGGGAGCCCGAGCGTGGATGAAGACGGCTTCGATGACTTCTTGGTCACCGCGCTGGGAGAGCTGCATCGCTTTGGTTACCTGTTGAGCCACAGCGCGACGACAGCTGACGACTTGACCCAGTTCGCACTGGTCAAGACGCTTGGGGCCTGGCCTCGGCTGCGTGACTCTGACGTCGACCGTCAGATGGCATACGCCCGAAGGATCATGGCCAACGCGCACATCAGCTGGTGGCGAGGTTGGTCGGCACGGGTTACGCCGGGAGCTGTGCCGGAGCGCCACGATGTGGACGATCCGGTGGCCGCGTGGGCGGAACGCGACGCCCTGGTGCGGGCCTTGGGATTGCTTCCCAAGCGCCAGCGGACGGTGTTGGTCCTCCGCTACTACGCGGGGCTCTCGGAGGCTGAGATCGCCGCCACCCTCAAGTGGCGACCCGGAACCGTGAAGTCGACAGCCTCCCGAGCCCTGACGGGTCTGCGGAGCATCCTGACCACGGAGGCGGCCGATCGGGACCAGGAGGCACGGACGTGACCGACGAACTGGAGGAACACCTGACGCGGGTTCTACGCGACCAGCACTGGAGCCCGAACGAAAAGCTGGACCACGACAAGCTGGACCCAGCCCGGCGCGCCCAAGCGGTGCGCCGCGCCTTCCGTCGCCGCCGAGCTGTCCGGCGCACCGGGACAGCGGCGATCGGGCTGCTCACCCTACTCGGAGTCGGGGTCGGCGGATGGGGACTCAGTGCCAGGCAGCACAACCCGACGGCGGTCCAAATTACCAGCCCTACCTCGCCCCCGACTGGCCCGGTGCCCGCCTGCCGGGGCTCTCAGCTCGGTGTGGCCCTCCTCGCGACCACCATGGTCCAGAACGGCAAAACGATGGACGGCCTGTTCAGCTTCACCAACGAGTCTGCGACTAGCTGCAAGCTCTCGGGCTATCCGGTCTTCGATGCCTTCACTCCTTACGGCCGACCCATCCCCCTCCAGATCACCCACGGCGTGGACGTCGCCACGGGAGCCACCAACGCGGTGACCGTCATCCTTCTCGGCGCTGGCCGTCCAACTGACTTCGTCGCCCAGTGGCAAGTCGCAGGCACCCACTGCCAGCTCGTCACCTTTCTCCATATCGTGCCGGCTGGTGTCGCTGACAACGTTCGCACGAAGGCCCCCTTCGACTTTTGCGCCGGTGCTTCCGACGTCGAGCCCGTGGTCGCATTGTCTCCCGTCCAACCTGTCGGGCGGTCTCTCATCGGCATGCCCCTGCCTGTGGTGTCACCGCCGACCACCACCACGGTCACCGGGTTCCAGCCGACGGGAGTGAGCTTCATCAACGCCCAACAGGGTTGGGTCCTCGGAAGCAGCGGCTGTCGGTCGTGCGCCGATGTGGAGGTCACCAGCGACGGCGGATCGACGTGGACGGCGCGGCCCAGACCGCCAGCGACGATCTCGTTCTATTCCGGCGGTGGAGTCGATGACGTCTACTTCGCCGATCAAAAAAATGGGTACCTGTTCGGCCCAGACCTATATGCCACACACGACGGGGGAGACACCTGGAGCCGAGCCGCGCTGCCGGCCATCAGCGAAGTGACCGGCGAGGATGGATACGCGTTCGCCTTGGCCAACAACCCAAACGGAGGCCCGTCCCAACTCTTCCGCGCCACCGTCGGCTCGAACACCTGGTCGTCAGTCCCCCTGCCACGACCGACCGCAACCTGCGCGGCGTGCTCCGAAGGTTTCGCGCTGTACGCCCAGGCCAACACTCTGCTCTTGCTAGAGGGAGGCTCCGGCAGTGTAGGCGTGACTGACGCCATGCTCGGAGCGCTTTGGACGAGCAATGACAACGGGGCTCATTGGACGTCGAGACCGATGCCCTGCACAACCGGCGACGGAGGCGCCGCCATAGCCACGATCGCCTACGGACATCCCGACGCCTGGCTGGTCGACTGCTTCGACGACGAACAATCCAGCCAGTCCCAAAACACCCAGCACCATGTCTACGGCACCGCGAACGCAGGTGCCACCTGGGTTCGCCTCGCCGACCCTTCCGCAACCGGCGGTCCCGCCCTGCTGGCCGACAACGGCTCCGGCCATGCCGTACTGACCACTGAGGGCGACAGTGATCTGCTCGACGCCACCTTCGACGGCGCCGTCCACTGGTCGGCGCTATTCAACGACGGCGGCAGCTTCAGCGGATGGGCCGACTTGCAGTTCGTCGACACCTCAACCGGATTCGTGGTCGGCCCTACCGATACCGCGTCCAATCACCTCTACCGCACCCAAAACGGCGGCGATACCTGGCAAACCGTTACTCTCCGCTGACCAGCTGATCGCGACAGCCTCCTACGGTAAACCACTTGTTAGGAGGATCGACCCCCTCGCTATGTCATGACGGCAACAGCCGAGGGTTCGGCGGGCTTGGCTTTCAGCGCTTCGGAGCGAGCGGGGTGGCGTCGATGAGGATGACGACGGGCACGGTCGCGGCGAGGAGGATGGCGGCACCCCAACCCATGGCAACCGTGTAGCCGTGCACGTTGGCGCTGGCGCTGCTGGCGGTGGCGTGGGCGCCGAGATAGGCGACCGTGGCGGTGGCGGCGATGGTGTTGAGCAGAGCGGCGCCAATGGAGGAGCCGAGTTGGCCGGCGGTGCTGGAGGCGGCCGATGCTGCCCCGCTGTCGGTGGGGAGCACGGCCCGCAGGGAGCTTTGCAGGATGGGTGGTCCCCCGATACCGGTGCCGAGTCCTTCGACGATCTCGGCGATGAGGATCAGCGGCAGGTAGTGGCTAGAGGGAGTGAGTCCCACGAGGGAGAGCAGTCCGGCGGCGCTGAGCAGGAGGCCGGCGGCGATCTGCCAGCGAGGTGCAACCCGGCCGGTGAGCCGCGGTGCGATCACGGCGGAGCCGAGCGCGGCGGACAGGGCGAACGGGACGAGGGCGAGACCGGTGCGCAGCGGTGAGTAACCCATGACCGATTGCAGCTCGTAGGTGAGGATGAGCAGCATCCCGAAGGTGCTCAGGCTGTTGCCCACCATGGCAAGCAGGCCCCCGCCGCGGTTGCGATCGCGGACGACTCGCAGCGGGAGCAGCGGGTGGTCCTTGCCAACCTGGCGGATGATGAACCCGCCAAGGAGCGTCGCCGCGCCGACCAGTGACGCGACGACCTGGCTCGATGTCCAGCCGAGGGAGGGCACCTCACCTAGCCCGTAGATCAGGGCGACCATGCCCGCTGAGGCCAGCACCGCGCTCGCTACGTCGATTCTCACGTCGCGGCGGGCCGGCAGGTTGGGTAGCACCTTCGGCGCGCCCACGATGGTGACCATCGAGAGAAGGACGTTGACGTAGAGGCACCAGCGCCAGCCCAGGCCGGTGGTGAGCACGCCACCCAAGACGAGGCCCACGGCCAAGCCAGCGGTCAGGGTGGCGGTGAAGATCCCTATCGCCCTCGCCCTTTCGCGCTCGCCGGCGTAGACGGTGATCAACAGCGACTTGGTGGAAGAGACGAGTACCGCCGCGAACGCGCCCTGGACAGCCCGGGCGGCTATGAGCATGGCCCCGTCGATTGACGCGCCACCGATCGCAGAGGCGGCGGCGAAGCCGACCACGCCGACGAGCAAGGTGCGCCGGGCGCCGAGGCGATCGGCCAGGCGGCCGCCGAGCAGCAGCAGGGCGGCGAAGGCCAGCGTGTAGGCGGTCACCACCCACTGGCGGGCGGTCACCGACAGGCCAAGAGCGTGCTGGGCTGCGGGCAGGGCCACAAACATGACCGTGGTGTCGAGGACGGCCATGAGGTGGGCGGAGGCGATGACGACCAGCGGCCACCAGCCCGACCGGTCTGCAGGGCCGCGGGATATCGGGGTCGACGTGGCGGCTGGGGTTCTCACGGTGGGGCCTCCTCGATGTAAGGGACAACTGTATCTAAACACAGTCTGGGCTAAGATACAAGAGTCCCCAAGAGGAGGGATCATGGCAAAGACCGCAGACCTCCACGCCCGGCCACAAACGAAGTACCCCCACACCGGCGGCAAGACCCGCCGGCGCGGCGACGCGCTCGAGGGCGCCCTCCTCGACGCCGCCTGGGACGAACTACGAGCGTCCGGCTACGCCGACATGACGATGGAGGCGGTCGCAGACCGGGCCGGCACCAGCCGGGCCGTCGTCTACCGGCGCTGGCGAAACAAAGCCGAGCTGGTCATCTCAGCCCAGCGCCGGCACCAGCCGATGCTCTCCGACGAGGCCCCCGACACCGGCAGCCTGCGCGACGACGTCCTTGCACTGCTGCACCGCATGTCCGACCGCATGGCCAACACCGGCATCGAGACCGTGTACGGCCTGCTAGGCGACTACCTCGCCGACGCCGAGCTGTTCTCCCACATCCAGGGCCAGATCCTCAACATCGGCGCCGGCGTGATGGCCGCCGTCCTCCAACGCGCCGTCCAGCGCGGCGAAGCCCGACCCGAGACCAGCCCCCGCATCGCCACTCTCCCCACCGACCTCTTCCGCCACGAACTGTTCCTCCACCGCGCCCCACCCTCCCACGGCGTGATCGCCGAGATCGTCGACGACGTCTTTCTGCCCCTCGTCCGGATCGCGCCGGCCTGACCGTCGTGGATCCTGGGGAGTTGGCCACGAAGATGGACACGCTGTCGCCCGCGCTGCACGCTGCCGACAGCCACGATCGGATCCGCGTGCACGGCGCGCGCGAGAACAACCTCAAGGACTTCAGTATCGAGATCCCGAAGCGCCGGCTGACGGTGTTCACCGGCGTCTCCGGCTCGGGGAAGAGCTCTCTGGTGTTCGGCACGATCGCCGCGGAGTCGCAGCGGCTGATCAACGAGACATACAGCGCCTTCGTGCAGGGGTTTATGCCGACGCTGGCGCGGCCCGAGGTCGACGTACTCGAAGGGCTGACGACCGCGATCATCGTCGACCAGCAGCGGATGGGTGCCGACCCCCGCTCCACGGTCGGCACCGCCACCGACTCCAATGCGATGCTGCGGATCCTCTTCAGCCGACTCGGGCAGCCGCACATCGGCTCGCCCAACGCGTTCTCCTTCAACGTCGCTTCCGTCCGAGCGAGCGGTGCCATCACTATCGAACGCGGTGCCGGCAAGACCGTGCGACAGACCTTCACCCGCACCGGCGGTATGTGTCCGCGCTGCGAAGGCCGGGGCACGGTCTCCGATATCGACCTGACCCAGCTCTTCGACGACTCCAAGTCGCTCGCGGAGGGCGCCATCACCATCCCCGGCTACACCGTGGACGGCTTCTGGACAGTGCGGCCCTTCACCGAGTCGGGCTTCCTCGATCCGGACAAGCCGATCCGCAACTACACCAAAAAGGAGCTGCACGACTTCCTTCACCGCGAGGCGACCAAGGTGAAGGTCAACGGCGTCAACGTTACCTACGAGGGGCTGATCCTCAAGATCCAGAATTCCTTCCTCTCAAAGGACCGCGAGGCGCTGCAGCCGCATATCCGGGCCTTCGTGGACCGGGCGGTCACCTTCACCGCTTGTCCCGATTGCGGCGGCACCCGGCTCAGCGAGGCAGCCCGGTCGTCGCGGATCGGCCGGATCAACATCGCCGATGCGTGCGCGATGCAGATCAGCGACCTGGCCGAATGGGTCCGCGGCGTCGCAGATCCATCGGTGGCACCGCTGCTCGCGACACTGCTACGGACTCTCGATTCGTTCGTGGAGATCGGCCTGGGCTACCTCTCGCTCGACCGGCCGTCGGGCACGCTGTCGGGCGGCGAGGCCCAGCGCGTCAAGATTCTCCACCTCGGCTCCTCGCTGACCGACGTCACCTACGTCCTCGATGAGCCGACCGCGGGCCTGCACCCCCATGACATCCAGCGGATGAACGACCTGCTGCTGCGGCTGCGGGACAAGGGCAACACCGTGCTAGTAATCGAGCACGAGCCGGAGACGATCGCCATCGCCGACTACGTCGTCGACCTCGGCCCGGGCGCCGGTACGGCGGGTGGCCGCGTCTGCTTCGAAGGCACCGTCGAGGGGTTGCGGGCCAGCGGCACCCTAACTGGGCGCCACCTGGACGACCGGGCTTCCTTGAAGCCGTCGGTGCGGACACCGTCGGGAGTGCTAGAGGTGCGCGGTGCCAGCGCCCACAACCTGCAGGACGTCGATGTCGACATACAGCTCGGCGTGCTGGTGGTGGTGACCGGCGTGGCCGGGTCGGGAAAGAGCTCACTGATCCACGGCTCGGTGTCGGGGCGAGACGGAGTGGTGTCGGTCGACCAGACCCCGATCCGTGGTTCGCGGCGGAGCAACCCGGCGACGTACACCGGCTTGCTGGAGCCCATCCGCAAGGCGTTCGCGAAGGCCAACGGCGTGAAGCCCGCCCTATTCAGCGCCAATTCCGAGGGCGCCTGCCCATCGTGCAACGGCACCGGTGTGATCTACACCGACCTGGCGATGATGGCCGGCGTCACCTCTATCTGCGAGGAATGCGAGGGCCGACGGTTCCAGGCGGCGGTGCTGGACTACCGGCTTGGAGGGCTCAACATCGCCGAAGTGCTCGACCTGCCCGTCGCAGACGCGGTCGCCTTCTTCGACGCCGGCGAGGCGCGCACACCGGCCGCGCACGCCATCCTCGAACGGCTCGCCGACGTCGGGCTCGGCTACCTCAGTCTCGGCCAGCCGCTCACTACATTGTCCGGCGGCGAGCGCCAGCGGCTCAAGCTGGCCACCCACCTGGCTGAGAAGAGCGGCGTCTACGTCCTCGACGAGCCGACTACCGGCCTGCACCTAGCCGACGTGGAACAGCTGCTCGACCTCCTCGACCGGCTCGTCGACTCGGGTAAGTCAGTCATCGTCATCGAGCACCACCAGGCAGTCATGGCGCACGCCGACTGGATCATCGACCTCGGCCCCGGCGCCGGCCACGACGGCGGCCGGATCGTCTTCGAGGGCACACCCGCCGAGCTCGTCGCCGCCCGCTCCACCCTCACCGGCGAGCACCTCGCGGCCTACGTCCGCACCTGACGGAGGCCCCTGGCCCACCCGCGGAGCAGAGAGCCAATCCCTTTGCTCGACCCGGACGTAGGTACTCGCGGCATAGGACACCCTCTGCCCCTTTGGAGCCGACCAACCGAAATCGCAAGGAGACATCTATGGACGCTGTCCGACCAACCCGACCGCCCCACACGAGTTCCAAGCCAAGCGGTGCACCCCGCCGGGTGCGGTCGACCGCCCTGGCCGTGTCCGCCCTCGCCCTCGGTTTCGCGGTCGGACCGGCTGCGTTAGCCGCGAACCGGCCAGCCACTCCCGCGCCCAACGACTTCACTCAAACCAACCTGGTGGCGAACAACGCCTCTTCCGGCGCCCAGCTGGTGGATCCCAACCTCACCAATGCCTGGGGTCTGGCGGCCAGCTCGACAGGCCCGATCTGGGTGTCGGACAACAACTCGGGGGACGCGAGCGTCTACAGCGGTGGGGTCAAAGGAAGCTCGGTTTCACTCGATCTGACGGTGCCGGTGCCCGGAGGCAACCCAACTGGGCAGGTCTTCAACACCACGAGCGACTTCCCCGTTGGAGGGTCGACCGGTCCTGCCGCGATCTTTATTGTCGACTCCGACTCGATCGGGTCGAAGCAGTCCCCGGGCGAAATCGCAGCATGGGACGGCGGATCCGCATTCGTGGTCGAGGACAGCCCCACTGGCGGACCAGGTGGTGACACGCCAGCCAATGCGGTCTTCAAAGGCTTGGCTCTCTCCAGCCTGCCCAAGGCCGGACCCGAGCTGTTCGCCGCAGACGTAGCCAATGCCCAAGTGGACGTGTTCAACATGGACTTCGTCCCGCTGAGCACACCGACCGAGTTCCGGGACCCGGCCATCCCGGCGGGCTACGCGCCATTCAACGTGCAGCAGCTGGGCAGTGACATCTACGTGACCTACGGCAAGCAGAACAAGGCCAAGACCAACGTGGTAGCGGGCGCCGGCCGTGGCTACGTCGACGTGTACACACCGAACGGCGTTCTCATCAAGCACCTGATCTCGGGGGGCAGCAAGAGCCAGCTCAACGAACCCTGGGGCCTGGCGGTGGCTCCCAATGGCTTCGGGCCGTTCGCCGGGAAGCTGCTGGTCGGCAACCTGGGCAACGGCTGGATCAACGTGTTCAACCGCACGACCGGTGCGTATCTAGGAGCGCTCGAGGACGGCTCCGGTTACCCGATCGCCATCGACGGACTTTGGGGACTTCGGGTCGGCACCTCCGCTTTCGGAGGCACCAACGCGCTGATCTTCAGCGCCGGACCTGCTGGCTATAGGGACGGCCTCCTGGGCACCCTCACTCCGGCGAAGTAGGCCGGCGCTTCACCCGGGGGGCTCCAACCGAGTCGGCCAGCCCGGACGTGGTGGGTCCGGGCTGGCCCCTGGCCGTGAGTAGTCGGCCCACTCAGAAGGTGATGGTCCCCTTCAGGGTCACCTTGGTGACGGCCGAGAAGATGCAGTCACCGTTATGGCTCTCGCTGCCGGTCACCGTCACCGGGTCACCCTTGAACACGCCTCCGACCACGGTCGCGGCCAGGGTGCCGCTCCCGCTCGACGAGATGGCGAGGGTGGCGGAGATCTTTGATGTCTTGCCGGTGTTCCACTTGATGGTCGCGTCGCCCTTGGTGGTCCCCGACGTGCAGCTCTGTGATCCGGTGAGCTTGCCGCTCGCCGTACCGCTCGTGACCGGTCCGTTCGTGCATCCCGTCAGCGACCCGGTAAGGGTCTCGGTCTGCTTCGCGGAGCTGAGCGTCAGACCGGGCTTGATCGTCACCGTGGCGGTGGCGGCACAAGCTGGCGGCGAACTGGCTGCGACGGCAGCCACCATGGGTCCCACGCCGACCATCAGAAGTCCAGAACCGATAACCACGGCCGCGGCCAAGCCGCCAACCATATTTCGAAGCACGCCAACTCCCTCCCTCGTTCGAATTTGTCCAGGGCCTTTCACTACGTGGCGTCAGTCCAAACAAGGGTCTTCCGGCCGAAATGTCCCCTGACCGCTGGTGCAACCGGACGCGTACAGTGAGAATGGCTCATGGACCTCACCATCCCAGCCGAGGTCCAGGTCACCCTGGACGCTCTGGACGAGTTCATCGAGCGCGAGATCAAACCGCTCGAGCAACAAGACGACAACAGCCGATTCTTCGACCATCGCCGGGAGTGGGCCCGCACGGACTGGGAAAACGGCGGCGTCCCCCGCAAGGACTGGGAGGAGCTGCTGGCCGAGATGCGCCGGCGGGCCGATGCCGCCGGCTGGCTCCGACTGGCGCTGCCCGAGGAGTACGGCGGCAAGGCCGCCACCAACTTGGAGATGGCCATCATCCGTGAGCACCTGGCGGCCAAGGGCCTCGGCCTCCACAACGACCTGCAAAACGAGTCGAGCGTGGTCGGTAACTTCCCTATTGTGCTGATGATGCGGGACTTCGGCACCGAGGCCCAGAAGGCCGAGTGGATGCCCGGTTTCTTCGACGGCAGTCGCCGCCTGGCGTTCGGCCTTACCGAACCAGGCCACGGCTCCGACGCCGCCCATTTGGAGACCACCGCCGTCCCAGATGGGGAGGAATGGGTGATCAATGGGCAGAAGCGCTTCAACTCCGGTCTGCACCACGCCTCGCACGACATCATCTTTGCCCGCACCTCAGGCGAACCCGGCGAGCCGCTCGGCATCACCGCCTTCCTGGTTCCCACGGACGCGCCGGGCTTTTCGGTCGATTTCTTCTGGTGGACGTTCAACATGCCGACCGACCACGCCGAGGTGACCATGCGAGAAGTCCGCGTCGGTGCCGATACCGTCTTCGGGCGCGTCGACCACGGGCTGGCGCTGGCCCAGCACTTCGTGCACGAAAACCGCATCCGGCAGGCGGCGGCCTCGCTCGGTGCCGCCCAGTACTGCATCAACGAGGCCGTCCGCTACGCCAACACCCGGGTGACCTGGGGAAAGAAGCTGTCGTCCAACCAGGCCATTCAATTTCCCCTAGTCGAGCTGCACACCGATGCGGCCGCCCTGCGGCTCCTGGTGCGGGCCACCGCGGCCGAGCTCGACCGGCGCAACCACATGGAAGTCACCCATCACGTGGCTATGTGCAACTATCGGGCCAACCGGCTGGCCTGCGACGCCGCCGACCGAGCCATGCAAACGTGCGGCGGGGTCGGGTACACCCGGCACATGCCCTTCGAGCACATCTATCGCCACCATCGCCGCTACCGGATCACCGAGGGGTCCGAGGAGATCCAGATGCGGAAGGTGGGCCAGCACCTGTTCGGATTCACCCGTTCATAGAAGGACCCGGGAGGTCTCACTGATGCCCTATTCGTTTACCGACGCCGGCGTGGCCACGCTCCAAGAGGTCACCCGCTTCCTGGACGACCATATCTACCCGAACGAGGCGGAGTACCACGAGCAGGTGGAGGAGGTCGGCCCGACCGGGTACCCGCCGATCATGGACAAGCTCAAGGCGGCGGCGCGCGAGCGCGGCCTGTGGAACCTGTTCCTCCCCCACCTGGCCCCTGACGCGCCCGGCACCAAGCTGTCCAATCTCGACTACGCGCCCATCTCCGAACAATTGGGAAAGACGACCTTCGCGTCCGAGGCGCTCAACTGCTCGGCTCCCGACACCGGCAACATGGAGGTCCTCAATCTCTACGGTTCGGAGCCGATCAAGCAGGCTTGGCTGGCGCCGCTGCTAGAGGGTGAGATCCGCTCCGCGTTCTGCATGACCGAGCCGGACTCCGCCTCATCTGATGCCACCAACATCGAGCTGCGCATCGAGCGCGACGGCGACGACTACGTGCTCAACGGACGCAAGTGGTTCAGCTCCGGGGCGTTGGCTGAGCGGTGCCAGGTGTTTATCGTCATGGGGAAGACCAACCCCAAGGCCTCCGCGCACCTCCAGCAGTCCATGGTCGTGGTGCCCAAGGACGCCCCGGGGGTCACTATCGGTCGCATCCCGACGGTGTTCGGTTATCTCGACCGGGGCGGACACCCCGAGGTCATCTTCTCCGATGTCCGGGTGCCAGTGGACAACCTGCTCGGCGAAGAGGGTGGCGGGTTCGCCATCTCCCAGGCCCGCCTCGGGCCGGGCCGGATCCACCATTGCATGCGCGCCCTCGGTGCGGCCGAACGGGCCCTCGAGCACATGGTGCGCCGGAGCCTGGAGCGGACGACATTCGGGACCCTCGTGGCCCAAAAGGGCCTGATCCAGGACTGGATCGCCGAAGCTCGCATCGACATCGACATGGCCCGCGAGTACGTGCTGCGGACCGCCTACTTGATGGACACCGTGGGCAACAAGGCCGCCGCCACCGAGATCTCGGGAATCAAGGTGGCCGTGCCCAACGTCGCCCTCAAAGTCATCGACCGGGCCATCCAGGTCTATGGAGCCGCTGGAGTCACCCAATTTACCCCGTTGGCGGAGCTGTACGCCCACATCAGAACGCTGCGGATCGCGGACGGCCCCGACGAGGTGCACAAGATGACCATCGCCCGCCGGGAGATCCGCAAGTACGCCCCCGACTTCCGGATGTACGCCACCCCGTCCCCGGGTGCCCAGTCCTGATCGTTCAGGCCGACAAGAGCCGCTGTCGCCGGCCCGGTGTGGCGGCTCCGGCCGCGTTGTCTCGAAGTTCCATCCAGCCGGCAAACCCGTCGGCGTTGATCCGGACGGCAACAACTCGCACCGAGATGGACCGACCCCGTAACTCCTGAGCGATCTCGTCCGCGCTCCGACGGTCATCGAGCATCATGAGGATCGATTCCACCCCCGGCTCGTCTTCACCTCGTACCACCGCCCACAAGTGCACCCGAAACCCCTTCCAGGCAGGGACCTCGTGGCACGCCACGCGGCCGCATTCCTATTCAGCAGACGAGAATACCGAGATGAAGCAAGTGTTCGCCAGTCTGTCGCCTCTCGGTTACCTGCTGGACACTTACGGGCGGCTGCCCCCGGTCGCCAGTACGTCACCTTCTTGCCACGACCATGGCTCCGCGTCAGCCCACAGATGCTCCAACTGGTAGAAGTCACGGGCCTCGGTCAGCATCACGTGGACCACGAAGTCGCCGAAATCCATGAGCACCCACCGAGCGTCATCTAGGCCTTCGATTCGCAGCGGGGATGGGCCGCCCGCCCGCTTGACCTGCTCTTCCACCTCCTCGACGATGGTGCGCACCTGGCGGGGGTTGGATGCGCCGGTGATCACGAAGGCGTCGGTGATGGCCAGAACCTGCCCCACCGAAAGGATGACGGTGTCCTCACCACCTTTCGTCCACGCCGACCGGGCGGCCACGCTGCACCATTCCCGGACCTCATCGAGGGTAGTCAGCCTCCGTGCCGGGACTGTCACCGGCGCGGGCTTGCCGAAAGCGTCACGTAGGACCTCCATAGATCTGGGCCGGCGCCCCGACCACCGCCGAGTTGGCGGACGGCCCGCTACCGAGCCACTCCAGCCCCAGGACCGCCAGGGTGGCAGCCAGGGCGATGACGAGGAACGCCACGGCCAGCAACTCCTCACGCAACAGTCGCCGCCGACGGCGCAGACGGCGCAGGCGAACCCCAGGGCCACCGTCGTCCGCGCCAGCAGACGCGACCACCGAAGGCGCTGCCACCGGGGATGCAGGGCGGACCATCGTCATCTGCCTGTAGCGTACATCCCTCGGGCTCGTATGCAGCGGACGGCCGACTCAGGGACCAGGTAGTCGAGCGGACGGCCGTCAAGGGCCCGGGCCCGCAGGTCCGTGCTCGAGATCTCGAGGTTGGGAACGGTCACTTCGACCACCCGCCAACCGTCGTCGTCGAGGCCCTGCGGGTGCCCGGCGCCGGGACGGTTGACCACCACCAGGGTGGCCAGTCGTTGGATCTCCTCATGGCGCTCCCAGGTCGCCAGATCGCCGGCTACGTCCCAACCGACGATCAGGAACAGCTCGTCGTTCGGTCCTGACTGGCGCAGCTCGCTCAGGGTGTCCGCGGTGTACGACTCCCCGCCGCGGTCGATCTCGAGCCGGCTGGCCTCCAGTCCCGGCACGTCACCCACGGCCGCGTCCACCAGGGCCAGGCGGTCCTCGGCGGAGCTCACCGCTCGGAGGTCGGCCTTCTGCCACGGGACGTTGGCCACGACCAGCAGCACCCGGTCCATGCCCAGAGCGTCCTTGGCGTTGACTGCCGCCACCAGATGCCCGACGTGGATGGGGTCGAAGGTGCCCCCGAAGATCCCGACCCGCTGGCCCATGAGGGCCTGACGTTACCGATCGCGGAGAAGCGCTTTGCTCTAGCCGCCGTTATCCGCCACGCTGGTGGGATATGGACCGGTCGTGGACACCCAGCAGATGGCGGGACCTCCCGGCCGAACAACAGCCGGAGTGGCCGGATCCCCACGTCCTCGACCAGACCCTCAAGTCGCTGTCCGCGCTGCCGCCGCTCGTCTTCGCGGGGGAGGCCCGGAGCCTCCAGCGGGCCTTGGCCGAGGTCGCGGCGGGTGAGGCTTTCCTGTTGCAGGCCGGCGACTGCGCCGAGTCCTTTCACGACTTCACCGCCGACAGCATCCGGGACAAGCTCAAGGTCATCCTCCAGATGGCGGTAGTGCTGACCTACGGCGCGGGCGTGCCGGTGGTGAAGCTCGGCCGCATCGCCGGCCAGTTCGCCAAGCCGCGCTCGTCGGCCACCGAGTTCGTCGACGGGCAGTGGCTGCCCAGCTTCCGCGGCCACGTGGTCAACGACGACGAGCCGACTCTGGCGGGCCGAACGCCCGACCCAACCCGCATGCTCACCGCCTACCACCAGTCGGCGTCGACGCTCAACCTGCTGCGCGCCTTCACCAAGGGCGGCTTCGCCGACCTCTCGCAGGTCCACACCTGGAATCAGCAGTTCGTCGCCGGCAGCCCCGGCGGCCAGCACTACGACGCCTTGGCGGCCGAGATCGACCGAGCCCTGCGCTTTATGCGGGCGTGCGGCATCAACCTCGGCGGCGAGGCCTCGCTCCAACAGGTGGACTTCTGGACCAGCCACGAGGGACTCATCCTCAGCTACGAGGAGGCCATGACGCGCCGGGATTCGCTCACCGGCGACTGGTACGACACCTCGGCCCACCTGGTGTGGGTCGGCGAGCGCACCCGCCACCCGGGAGGCGCCCACGTGGACTTCCTGTCAGGACTGTCGAACCCAGTAGCCGCCAAGATCGGGCCGGACGCCACCCCCGCCGACGTGGTCGGCCTGTGCGCCGCGCTCGACCCGGATCGGACGCCCGGTCGCCTCACGCTCATCACCCGTCTCGGCGCCGGGCGGGCGCCGGCCATCCTCCCAGGCTTGTTGGCGGCGGTCCGCGACGCCGGCCATCCGGTGGTGTGGGCGTGCGACCCGATGCACGGCAATACCTTCACCGGCCAGGGCGGGCGTAAGACCCGTCATTTTGATCACGTGCTCGCCGAGATCAGGGAGTTCTTCGCGGTGTGCCGCGCCGCGGGGGCGTGGCCGGGTGGAGTACACGTCGAGCTGACCGGCGACAACGTCACCGAGTGCTTGGGCGGTGCCGACGAGGTGCTCGAGAACCAGCTCGAGCTGCGTTACACCACCACGTGCGATCCCCGCCTCAACGCCAGCCAGTCACTGGACCTGGCCTTCCACGTGGCTGACCTGCTCCGCGGCCACTAGCCGGCGAGTAAAGGCGGCGCTTAGTACCTACCGACCCGGTCTGCGAGTCGGCGGACAAGCAAGACGAAACCGGCCACGACGAGGCCTAGCAACACGAGGCTACCGAGCAGTTCTCCTAGCCGGTAAGCGGTGATGAAGCCCCCGTTTCGGGTCGGCGTACCTGCGGCAGGGGCTACTCCGGGTGTACCTGGATCGACTGCCAGCGATGCGCCCGTAACCTGCGCGGCCCGACTGGCGAAGGTTTGGGCGGTCGTGGGATCACCGGCGACAGCTACGAACATCATTGCGATCTGGGATCGGGCCACTACGACTGCCCCCTCCGGCCTCCGACGGGATGCTGCAACCGGTAGAGAAAGCCCTCCGGCATCGCCCGTCAGCCCCGGCAAGGTAAAGGGCTGGCCGCCATCGTTGAGAAGCGAATTGTACTCACCCGCCCCGAACGCCTCGGCATCGTTGGACGTCGGCAGAATAACGGCTTCCTCCATAACTTCCTCATGGCTCCCGTTCGTCCAGGACGCCGCGTACATCAGGCTCCGGGCCGGGAGAGGCGTGTCTCCGTCCTCCTGCTCGACTTGAGCCTCCATGAGGTACCCGTTGAGCGGGGCGCTCGGGTCGATCGCGAAGCCGGGCGCTGGAGCTGTCGACAGCAGCGACGGGAGCGATGGCATCGCGGCACCACCGGAGCCACTACTCGAGGGTGACGAGCTGCCCTTCCCGAAGACCGCTCCAACAACCGCTAGCAGGACGAAAATGGCGGCAACGGTCGCAAGAATCATGCGCCAGGTGGCAAGGGCCCGCCAACTCCGAGGCAACGCCGGCGACCAGGCGCCCGAAGGCGCCTGCTGCCAGCCACCGGTCCCTGGCCCCGCACCGGGCACCGGTCGAGCGAACGCATTCGGAGGAGGAGGAGGACTGCCCCGGTACGCGGACTGGTCTGGCGGCCGCCAGGCGTCGCCGACTGGCCCGGCGCCCTGACTCACCCGGTCCACAGCCGGAGCAGCCACCGCCTCAGTACCGCTGGCTCCACCTTGCGGCGGGTGGTACTGCCGCCATGAATCGCTCGGCTCGTCCTCCTCTGTGTCTTGCTCAGTGTCTTGACCTGCCGGTGCGCCACCCGGCCGGGCGGCCACGGCTCCGGAGAGGTCGCCTGCCTTGCTCCGAGGGTCCACCGGCGACGAGGACGACATATCGGCCCTGGCGGTCCGGGCTGGCTCACCCGGTGCTCCTAGCGACCGGTCGGTCGGACCGCTTTCTGTTGACCCAGTCGGTGCCACTGACCCAGTCGGTGCCACGACGGCGGGGCTCGTCCGAGCGCTCCTGAAGGTGCCGAGGAACTCCATGAGCCCCTGCCCTTCGACGCAATGACACCCAGCCCCAGTCGCCTGACCGCACTGCGCACAGACGGCGGTGCCCTCAGGCGCGATAGTCACTCTCGAAGTGATCGACCACAACCCGGCACCGCTTGAATACGACATGAATACGAGGAGCCCTCGATCCCCGAGCTCGGGCATCGAAACGGACAGACCTCGCCACGCACCCGGGCCAGCGACGCGAGGTCTGTCCCATCGGGTGCCGAATTCGACATCGAGACGGACAGACCTCGGCAGGCACCCGGGCCAGCGACGCGAGGTCTGTCCATCTGGGCGCGAGATGGAGTAGCCGCCTATCCGCAGTGATCGAGTAGGAAAAATAGGAAATACATCGAATACACATCCACAGAATAAAAAGGCGCAAAAGTTGATAATCACAGTCACCTTTGATTGACTGGGGGCGTGCAGACCCGAGAGATCGACCCGGAAATCGCGGCCGACATCGCCAAATTTGAGCGGCTGCTAGCCGACCATCTGGCAGACCGGGTGGACGAGGACGCCTTCCGGGTGTTCCGCCTCAACAACGGCATCTACGGTCAGCGCCAGGGCGGCCACAACCAGATGATCCGGATCAAGCTTCCCTACGGTGGGGTCAGTGCCGAGCAGCTCGACCTCCTGGGCAGCGTCGCCGACCGCTACAGCCGGGGTTGGGGGCACCTGACCACCCGGCTCAACGTGCAATTCCACTTCGTCCAGCTGGAACGCGTACCTGACCTGCTGCGCGAGCTGGCTGAAGTCGGCCTAACCACCCGGGAAGCGTGCGGCGACACGGTACGCAACGTCATGGGTTGTCACCTGGCCGGGGCGTGCCCATACGAGGTGTTGGACATCAGCCCCTGGGCCGAGGCCACCTTCCGCCATTTCCTGCATCACCCTTATGCCCAGCGGCTACCCCGCAAGTTCAAGATCAACTTCTCCGGGTGCGCCACCGACTGCGGTCAGGCCATGTTCAATGACGTCGGCGTGGTGGCCGTCTCCCGGCCCCTGCCCGACGGAACGGTTGAGCCGGGCTTCCGAGTGTTCATGGCCGGCGGGCTCGGGGCCAACCCGCACCCCGCCCAGGCACTCGAGGAGTTCACCCCCCGCGAAGAGCTGCTGCCGACCATCGAAGCCATCCTGCGGACCTTCGACCACTACGGCAACCGCGACAACAAGCTGCGGGCCCGCCTCAAGTGGGTCGTGGACCAGATCGGGATCGACGAACTGCGCCGGAGGGTGCAGCGCGAGCGGCAGCTGCTGCTGGCCTCGTCCAGCTGGCCGGGCGGCATCCCGGCGATCGTCCAGGAACTCGGCGACGCCCCCGCCGGCGTGGCCACCGGCATAGAACCCACCCCCGTCGGCACCCCTGTCACCTTCCGGATCGACAGTAAGCAGGACCCCTACCGGCGCTGGGAGTCGTCCAACGTGATCATCGGGGTGGCCAAGGGCACGGTGTCTGCCATCGCCTACGCCGAGCTGGGCGACATCACGTCCGACCAGTTCCGCGCCCTCGCCGCTATCGTGCGGGACTTCGGTATCGACATGCGGGTCACCAACCGTCAGAACCTGGCCCTTCGCGGTCTGTCGGCTGAGCAGCTCCCCGATCTCTACGACCGCCTCGCGCAGATCGGCATGGCCGAACCCGGCGCCGAGCTGGCTCGCGACGTGGTGTCCTGCCCGGGCGCCGACACCTGTAACCTCGCCGTGACCCAGAGCCGGGGCCTGGCCGCGGACATCGGCCGAGCGCTCGAGGACGCCGGACTGGCGGAGATTGGCGGGGTCCGGATCAACATCTCCGGCTGCACCAACAGCTGTGGGCAGCATCACATCGCCGACATTGGTTTTCACGGCGTCGAGCGGCGGGCCCACGGCCGGCCGGCTCCGGGCTACCAGTTGCTGCTCGGCGGGCACGTCGGCAACACCGAGATCGAGTTCGGGCACCGGGCCCTGCGCCTGCCCGCCAAGGCGGCCGCGGAGGCGACGGTCCGGCTGGTCGGCCGGTACGCCGACGAGCGCAATGTCGGCGAGCCCTTCTCCGGGTGGTTGGAACGGGTCGGCGGGGCCAAGGTAATGGGCACCGAGCTAAAGGATCTCGACTTCTGGCCCGATCCTGAAGAGCATCCCGACTATTACATCGACTTCGACGAGACGGGCCCATACGTGGCCGATGTCGGCGAAGGCGAGTGCGCGGCCGGTTAGCGGCAGAGCGACCCGAGCTTCTCGCCATGTCCACCCTCCTCAACGGCGGAACCCACCTGCACGCCCCGGAGTTCAGCGACGCCGAGCTGGCCACGCTCAACCGGAGTTTCGAGACCGCTCCCTCCGAGGCGGTCATCGAGTGGGCTGTAGAGCAGTTTCATCCATTTATGTGTCTTTCGGCGTCGATGACCGATGCCGTGCTGATCGACCTGGCCGTGCGGGTGGAGCCGTCCATCGAGGTGGTCTTCATCGATACCCGCTACCACTTCCCCGAGACCCTCGAGACTGTGGAGCGGGTCCGTCGCCACTACGGGCTCAATCTCCGGGTCCTGACCGTGGCGCCCCAGCCCGTGGAGCTGTGGAGGGCCGATCCCTCGAACTGTTGCTCGACGGCCAAGGTCGAGCAGCTCGATCGGGCCTTGCTGGGCAAGCTGGCGTGGATGAGCGGGTTGCGCCGGGCCGAGTCGCCGACCCGGGCCAACGCCCCGATCGTGGCCCGCGACCTGCGCGGCCTGGTCAAGGTCAACCCCATCGCCACCTGGTCCGACCAGGACGTGGCCGGCTACGTGATAGACCACAACGTTCCGGTCAACCCGCTGCTGGCGCAGGGGTACCCCTCCATCGGCTGCCGCCCGTGCACCGACCGGGTCGAGGGCGGCGCCGATCCCCGCTCAGGGCGGTGGGCCGGCTCGGACAAGACGGAGTGCGGCCTGCACCTCTGAGCCGCGGCCCCGGGCGGGATGCGACCGGCTCTGGCTTGATTCCCCCCGGTCTGGCTCTGATAGCTTCTGACGTAGGCGGGCAGCAGGCGTTCAGCCCGTCGCGTCGAATGCCAAGAGGTTGATGTTGTTCTCCCGCTCCGCACGGCGAGCGGCGGTCGCCGTGAGCGTGGCCGCCGTGATGGTCGCCCTTCCGAGTAGCTCCGGCGCCTGGGCGTCCTCTACCGCCGCGCCCGCATCCACGTCGCCTCCGATCACGCTGTTCCCGACGACGACGACCACCACCCGGCCTCCCGCACCGACTACCTCCACTACCGCGGCACCAACTACGACGGTGACCACAACGGTGAGCACGACCACGCCGCCCCAGGCCACGACGTCCACCACCAAACCCGGTAGCCCGCCGGTCACTGGCGTCCCGAAGGTGCCAGTGGGCGGACCGCCGACCACCACCGCACCCGCCGGCGCCAAGCCCACGCCGGTAGCGCCCCTAAACGCCACCCCGATCCTCGCGCTGGTTCAGACCGACCTGTCGCAGCTGACCGCCATCCAGGACTATGGCCAGGCCAAGGTGGGCGTGGCGAACAGCCAGCAGGCAGTCACCCTCGCCGCGGCCAACGTGCAGTCGGCCATGGATGTCAAGGGTCAGGCTGAGGCCGCCCAGCGGGCCGCCCAGGACCAGGTCAACGCGGCGGCGGCCCGCTTGCGAGGCCTGGCGTTGGCGGCCTACATGGGCCTGGGCTACGTCACGCCGGCGGCCGGTTCGCCGAGCAACGACCCCAGCACCGGTACAGTTTCCACTCTTGGGGGGCTCACCGGGTCGGAGGCCGTAGACGCCCAGGAGATGCTGCGGGTGGTTGCCCAGCGCGTCCGCCAGGGAGTCGTCAGCACCCGACGCCAGCTGGGCCAGGCCGAACGCGTCACCGGGGCGGCGGGCGGCGGGGTCGCGCACGCCCAGGCCACCCTGACCGCCGCGCAATCCGCACTCACGGCCAGCCAGGAGACGCTGGCGCTGGTGGTCCAGGCCGCGACGACGCCTGGCGCGGCCGCGACGCTCCTCAATCTACCTGACGGCCAGACCCTCTCGCAGGCAGTCACCGGCACCACGTCCGGCCTCCCTTCATCGAAGCTTTCGGCGGCCGACGTCACGCCCTTGGCCACACCCTCCACCACCGCGACGGGGGCGGGGGCGGAAGCGGCGGCTGACCCGATCGACGCCGCCACCTCGGTGGCGCTTCCGGCTTCCCCGACGATCCTCGGTCCCAGCATCCTCGACGGCGCCGAGCTGGCGAAGTGGTTCGCGAGCACCGGCAGGAAGGCCAACACGACCGTGCCGATGGCCCAACTGGCCGCTGATTACCAGAAGGCCGGCCAGCAGACTGGGATCCGAGCCGACGTGGCCTTCGCCCAGTCGATCGTGGAGACCGGGTTCTTCTCCTTCCCGACGTACGGGCAGCTGACCCCCAAGGACAACAACTTTGCCGGCATCGGGGCCTGCGACAGCTGCACCCACGGCTGGAGCTTCCCCAACGCCCAGACCGGCGTCAGCGCCCAGGCGGAACTGCTGGAGGCCTACGCCTCGCCGACGCCCGTCTCCACGCCCCTGGTCGGCAACGTCGGCATCGGGGGATGCTGCACCACGTGGATGGCCCTCGCCGGCAAGTGGGCATCGAGCCTGCAGTACGGGATCTCCATCATGACGATCTACAACCAGATGCTCACCTGGTTGATACCCCAGCGCCTGCTCGCGGCCGGATTGATCGCCGCCCCCCCGCCGGCGCCGGCCAAGGGCCCGACCCTCGCCCCCCTGCCCGGCTCGACGGCGCAAAAGTAAGTTCGCGAGGAACGCGGATCGAGGAGGGCCAGTCCGGCGACCTGGGGGACGGGAGCGGCGAGGTGCTGGCCCCCGTTCATATCGGGGCCAGCACCTCGCTGCTCACTGTCCCACGGACACCCCGACCCCTAATACCGAGCCACCCCTACTTGGGCGATCCGAGCCAGGACCCAGTCGTAGGCGCCTGAACTGACGGGCGCCTTGCAGTACTTGCACTCCCCCTCCAGATCCAGGTCGAGGGGGGCCCCGCAGTTGGGGCACTTGGCGGTCAGGGTCCCGCCGCCCGTCGGGGTGGTGGCTGAGGCCGACCGCTGGAACGTCCAATCCTCCGTCCACTGGCCCACCCGCTTGTCGCCCCGGATCACCCGACCGTGTTCGTCGTCGACGTCGTAATCAGCGGAGGCGGCTAGCACCCGCACCGTGATGGTCTCGTAATTGGCATCTCGATGAGCGCCGATGATGGTGAGATCCCCGACGGCCAGGTCCTCGAGGACGTTGCGCTTGTGGGCGTCGAGGTAACCCTGGATCTGCACCCGGTGCTGCTGCCACAACCCGTCGGCCATGACTTGGCGGCTCAACCCGGGCTGGCGTTGGGTCCACGCCTCCTGGACGATGAAAAACGTCCGCTGCACCTGTTGCAGGAAGACCTCCCGTGAGAAACCGGGGTCGTGGGCGACGATGGTGGCCAGCCCCTGCTCCGAGGATTCCGGTCCGGCGGCTGCAGCCGCGGTTCCGGGAAAAAGGTCCCCCTGCACGCTGCTGATCGCCGGTTGGTCGGAGTGACTCCACTGCTCGGCGGGCGGGGATGGGGTGGCGCCAGGTATGCCTCCAATACGGCCCCGGCCGCCGCGCCGGCGGGGCCACAGCATCCGGGTCATGACCAGCGTCAGGAGAATGATCACGAAGACGACGGTCCCACCCGCGGCGCGGCCACCCCCTCCGCCCCCGAAGAAGAAGAACCCTCCCCCACCGAAGAAGCCGCCGCCACCACCGCCATCGCCGCCGCCCCCGAACCCCTGGCCGCCACCGGCCCGGAAGACGAGTTCGGCGAACCCGGCGGTCACTGACCAGTCGGGGCGGCTGCCGGCGGTGGGTCTCCCCCTGCGGCGGCCGGGGCTGCCGCAGGGGCGGTGCTGGTGCCGCAGCCCGGGCAGAACTTGGCCCCGGGCGCCATCTCAGCTCCGCACGAGGTGCAGTGCGGGGTCGCCGCCACCATGGCGGTGCCGCACGACGCGCAGAACTTGGCCGTCTGGGCGTTCTCGGCATGGCAGCTGGGACACACCGCCGCGGGCGGGGCCATGGCGCTTCCGCAGGATGCGCAGAACTTGGCTCCCGCCGTGTTGGCGGCGTTGCAACTCGGGCAGGTGGCGGCGGCCTGCGCCTGTTGGGCATAGCCGGCGCCGCCGCCGGCGAACCCCGGGCCTGGAGGCGGAGGCGGGCCACCTTGCACGGGCGCGGCAGCCTGGCCGCCCATGCCGAGGCCAGCCGCGAGGAACGCCCCGCCCACGGCCCCGCCGCCCTGGGCCATGCCTGCGCCGGCCCCGAGGGCCATCTCGCCGGCTGCGTACTGCTGGAAACCGCCGGCCAGCCGCGAGTAGGCGGTGTCCTTGGCCAGGCTCTTCAGCTGCTTCTCGTCCTCCTCCGACAGGTTGATGTCGAAGTTCCCCATCCGGATGATCGACACGCCGTAGGTGGCGAGCTGATCGTTTCCCTTGGCCATCACCTCTTCCTCGATGTCGGGGGTGTAGGCCGAGAGCCCCAGGATGGGCCACCCGTTGCGGACGATCTGGATCGTCATGTGGGTGCGCATGACCTTGAGGAGCTGGTCGCTCATCCAGCCGGTGATGGCTTCGTTGTTGGCGACGTCGACGGTGCCGACCAGGTTGGTGATCAGGGCCTCCGGGTCATTGACCTTCATGGAGTAGTCCCCGAAGACACGCAGGGTGACGATCATCCCCGTCTGGGGGTCCTGCACGTCGTCGATACGGCCGCCGAAGTTGTTGCCGGGGTATTCCCGGGTCCCCACGAAGTACAGCTCGGCCCGGTAGACGTTCTCCCCGACGACGTGGTCGATGAGCACGCCCAACCCGGGGATCTCGTCGGCGTCGATCTGGTGGCGACCGGGGCCCATGGTGCCGATGACCTTGCCGGTGTTGACGAACATGGCCTGCTCGTCGGCGTTGACGATGGCCCGGGTATATTTCCGGATGTGCTGGTCCGGCCACTTGTAGACGATCTGGTGCTTCTTGTCATCCGGTACCGCAATAAATTCGCGCCCGAGCAGTGCCATGACCCATTCTCCCTTGTGGTAGGGCCTCCTGGTTTCAGGATGTGCCGCTCAGGGTAGCTACTGCCGGCGGCATCGGCGGGCTCGCCCGCTCAAAATCATCATTATGGACGACTCTCGGAACCGCCGGAAGACAAGGGTTCGCAGGCCCTTACGTGTGATCGTGCCACCAGCGCCAGGCGTCTTGCCGCCAGCGCCCGTGACGGTCATGGAAGATCTCCGCGGCAGCCCGGCCTGGCCACGGCCCGGGTAGAAGGCGCTCGGGCAGCCCGGGGTCGGCCGCCGGGAAGTGCCGCCAGTCGTGGACGAGGGTGACGAGGTCGACGAAGTGGTCGGTCGCGGTGGCCGGGGCCTTGGCGCCGGTCACCTCGATGAACTCCTGGTATTCCGACTCCACCGCGGCCAGGTCCCAGGCCTGGTAGACCCGCTCACCGAGAGCGCCCAGAGCTCCCGGCTCGGCGGCGAAGGAGAGCGCTTCAGCCGCCAGTCCGAGCTCCTCGAGTACCGAGGCGGCCGTCGCCTCTCGGGCCACCCAAGGAGAGACCCACACACCTGGACCGATGCTGGCGAACCCCTGCCACCCGAGCGACACCCGCAGCCGGTAGCGAAGGCGGCGGTTGGTCTCCGGGACGGTGACGAGCACCACCAGCCACCGGCCGTCCCACGGCTCGGGATGCCGGCCGAACTGGTAGATCCGCTCGGCGCCGTCGGTGAGCAGCTTGGTCGCCGGCGCGGTGAGGGACCAGCGCACCTGACGTCCTACCCGTTCGGACGTAAGAAGACCGGCCGCCGCGGTCCGCCCAATGGCCTGGCGGGCCGTCTTGGGTTCCACGTCGAGGACGCCCATGGCGTCGATCAGCGTCGAAGTCCACGCCGTACCCCCGCCGGGCAGGACGAATTCGCCGAGCGCCGTCAAGAGGAGGGCGGGCGCGCTCGACGCGTTCTCGCCCCGCCGCCAAGGGGTCCAGGTGTGGGCATCCACGCCGGGATACTAGGCCGCGGAGCCAGTCATACGACGGTCTATTGACGTTGGTCCATTGATATGTAGACTATATGGAGGAAGGGGGGAACCCATGCCCGAGGTCGACCTGATCGCGTTCGAGTCGGACCCGAGGAGCTACCGGCACTGGCAGTTGGAGATTGCCGCCCCGATGGCGACTGTCACCATGGCGGTCGACGCGTCGGGCGGTCTCCGGGATGGCTACGAGCTCAAGCTCAACTCCTACGACCTGGCGGTAGACATCGAGCTGTACGACATCGTGCAGCGACTGCGTTTCGAACACCCGGAGGTCAAGGTGGTGGTGGTGACCAGCGGCCTGGACAAGGTGTTCTGCGCCGGTGCCAACATCCAGATGCTGGCTGCGTCCAGCCACGACCACAAGGTCAACTTCTGCAAATTTACCAACGAGACCCGCAACGCCATCGAGGACGCCGCCGCTACGTCCGCCCAAAGCTGGTTGGCGGCGATCAACGGCACCGCGGCCGGTGGCGGCTACGAGCTGGCCCTCGCTTGCGACGAGATCATCCTGGTCGACGACCGCTCGACGACGGTGTCGCTTCCCGAGGTTCCTCTGCTCGGCGTCCTGCCCGGCACGGGCGGCCTCACCCGGCTGGTCGACAAGCGACACGTCCGACGCGATCTCGCCGACGTCTTCGCCACCCGATCCGAGGGCGTGCGCGGCCAGCAGGCGGTCGACTGGGGCTTGGTCGACTCGATCGCGCCGAAGACCACCTTTGCCGACCACGTCGCAGCCAGGGCCCAGTCCCGCGCCGATAGATCGGACCGCCCGGGTGGCCGCGGCATCTCACTGGAGCGGCTCGACCGGCACCCTTCCTCCGGCGGCGTACGGTACTCGACCGTCGAGGTGACCTACGACCGCGAGCTCGGGGCCGCGGCCATCGTCGTGCGGGCCCGGTAGGTGAGCAACCCACCACCCCAGACCAGATAGAGGCGGCCGGGTCGTCGTACTGGCCGCTGGCGGCCTGTCGAGAGCTCGAGGACGCCGTCCTGCACCTCCGGTTCAACGAGTCGGAGTTGGGGACCTGGATACTCAGGACCGAGGGTGACCCTGCTGCCGTGCTCGCCGTCGACGAGGTCTTGTGCGAGCACCGCGGCCACTGGCTGATCCGTGAGATCACCGCGTTCTGGAAGCGGTCCCTCAAGCGCCTCGACGTCTCTGCTCGCACCCTCGTCGCCCTGATCGAGGCAGGTAGCTGCTTCGCCGGCACCCTGGCCGAACTGGCCCTGGCCGCCGATCAGTCGTTCATCCTCGACGGGCAGGTGGCCGACCGCGACTTGCCGGCTCCGGTGCTGGTCCTGTCCGAGGTCAACGACGGGCTCCACCCGATGGCCAATGGCCTCAGCCGACTGGCCAGCCGGCACTGGGGTCATCCGGACCGCCTCGATGCGGCTCGCTCGGCCTTCGGCAAGGAGCTGCTGGCCGCCGAGTGCCTGGACCTGGGCCTGGTGACGTTTGCCCGCGACGACATCGATTGGGACGACGAGGTCCGCCTCATGCTCGAAGAACGGGCCGCCTTCTCGCCTGACGCCCTCAACGGGCTGGAGGCCTCCCTTCGCTTCGTGGGACCGGAGACGACCGAGACGAAGATCTTCGGCCGCCTGTCTGCCTGGCAGAACTGGATCTTCCTGCGACCCAACGCGTCAGGCCCCGAGGGCGCCCTACGCCGCTACGGCACCGGCTCCCGGCCGGTGTATGACCACCGAAGGGTGTAGGCCATGAGCACCGTCGACCTGACCGACAAGATCCCCAACAACGTGGGCCTGTCCGACGACCGCAAGTTGCAGCGGGCCCTCGAGCGTTGGCAGCCCCTGTTTTTGGACTGGTGGCGGCAGATGGGACCTGTCACCCACCAGGACGACCCGGTCTATCTCCGCACCGCCGTTGCCGTCGGCAAGGAGGGTTGGGCCCACTTCGACCACGTCAGGATGCCCGACTACCGCTGGGGGATCTTCCTGGCCGACGCGGAGGATGGCCGCACCATCGGCTTCGGGGACCGGATCGGCGAGCCGGTGTGGGCCACCGTCCCTGGTGAGCTGCGCGCCGACCTGCGCCGGCTCATCGTGGTGCAGGG
>Ga0302324_100004461_pt1 | contig 30945 bp, 22 predicted proteins | sample Palsa_T0_1_FD_201949 | JGI IMG/M metagenome (GOLD analysis project Ga0302324, IMG submission 201949) | Peat permafrost microbial communities from Stordalen Mire near Abisko, Sweden - Palsa_T0_1 | ecosystem: Environmental > Terrestrial > Soil > Palsa > Peat permafrost | place: Sweden: Abisko... | reverse complement strand
GTCAGCGCGGATGCCTCCACGCGCGCCATGCCCCGCGGGCCGGGAGTCAATTTGCGGAGGAAATCGCGGGTGAAGATCTGGTGATCGAGACCTTCCAGCGCCGCGCCGGCCGAGATCCAGCGCTGTTCCATGGAGCCGTAGAAGTAGGGACCGGTGGCGAATGCCAGCAGGAAAACCACCACGTCGATGAAAGCGGCCAGCATCAGGGCGAATACGTGGCGCGCGGTTGGCGCGGTGAACAGTTCCTGGAACGCGACCAGAAGATCCTCCTGGCCGGAAACCGTGCGGTCGACGAAATCGCCGTAGACCGGCAGGGGCGGCTTGGCGAACTGGCCGGAGTGCAGCGTTTGTTCCATATCGTTCCAGGGGACATTGGCGTAGACCTGTCGATAAGCCTGCAATTGCTTTTCGGTTGAATCGAGCGGCTTCGTGGTTGAAACAAAGCCGGCCAGCTCTGTTTGCGAGCTCTGCATTCGCTGGAGAGATTGCTCGGCCAGTTTGGTGTAACGCTCGAAGGCAGAGTAACGGACGCCCGCACCGGCTCCTTCCTTGTAATTCTCGGCGTAGGTCTGCGCTTCGCGCGCCACCGCGGCGCGGATGCCGGCGAGGTACGAATCGGCATCCTGGGCACGTGAAATCAGGCCGTGCGTCTTTTCGGCTGCGGTCATCTCCTGGAGAGCCAGCACGTGCTTCTGCTGTTCGGCGATGGCGGAGGTGAGCAGCTTGCTGGTTTGGCCGGCGGAATCGCTCAGCGCGTCGTACAGCTTGCGCTGGATGGTGGCGGGGCGCTCACGCGCGCTGAACCAGGTGTAAAGACTGGTGTAGGAGAAGGCGATAGAAACGACGGCTGTAACAACGTAAACAGCGATGAGAAGTGCGCGACGTCCGATGTTACGAGCAGTGAAAGAAGTGAAGCCGATGAGCCAGGCCACCAGCACCAGCGCGGTCTGCAAACCGATGGACACAAGCATCGAGAACCAGACAGCCAGATACAAGCGCATCCCTTCGAACGTGGTGTACCAGGAAACAATGGAGAGCAAGCAGCTTGCCGCGAAGAGTCCCTGGACGATGGGACGGTTGAGGCCCGCTGAATTCGAAGAGGCGAATGCCATGCGCAAAGCTCCTTGAGAACAGTTACGCGGCGAGCGCGCCAGCGGTTCCAGAAATTACTGGGAACGTAAGTTAGCCACCGGATCGCCACGCACGGCGCGTCGCGCGGGGATGTAGCTGGCGAGAAGCGCGATGGATCCAAGAACAAAAACCGCGGCCAGCAGCGACCAACCGTCGCTGGCGCCGGCGCCATAAAGCAAGCTTGCGAGAACGCGCGAGAGTGCGAAGTAACCAAGCACGCCGAGCGCCAGTCCGGCTGCCGCCAGAAGCGAGGCTTGTCCGAGAATCCAGCGAACGATGTCGCGCGGAGCAGCGCCCAGCGCCATGCGGATTCCGATCTCCTGCGCGCGCTGCACTGTGGAGTAAGAGACCACGCCATAGATCCCGATGCCCGCGAGCAGCAGGGCGATGGCCGCAAAGAGCGCGGCCAGCAGCGAGTTGAGACGCGGCTTGTCGTTCAGAGCGGAGATTCGCTCTCGCATGCTGGTGAGGTCGGCAATGGACTGCCGGTTCCAAGCGGGGTCGCGAAGAGCGGCGCGCAGCAGCGGAGTGAGGCTGGCTGGGTCGCCGGTGGTGCGGGCCATCACATAAATGTTGGGCCAGGTGGTTTGAACATAGGGCAGATAAATTTCGAGCGATTGCTGGACGGGGGGCGTCAGATAACGAATATCGCCCGCGACGCCTACGATCTCACGCGTGACTTCGATGGCGGCTTTCCCGGGCGTGGCCACGATGAGTTTCCGGCCGATAGGATTTTCGCCAGGGAAATACCGGCGCGCAAACGAGTCGCTAACAATTGCGACCGGTGGACTGTCGTCGCGATCGCGCGGGTCAAATTCCCTGCCCCGCACCACCGGAATCCCGAGCGTGCGGAGATAGCCGCCGCTGATCAGATTGCAGGAGGCCGATGGACGATCCGAAAGCGAGGGCGAGAGTACGACGCCTGGAAGGCGAAAGCGCTGGCCGGTGAGCACAAAGCCGTCTAGCGGAAGATTGGTGTTGGCGGCGACAGAGCGGACGCCGGGAAGAGCGGAGATCCGATCGAGCAAGGACAGATAATAGGCGGCCATGGAAGCAGAGTTGGGAAAATCCGACCGCAGGAAAGAGGCACGGAAGGTCAGCAGCCGATCGGATGCAAATCCGTGATTTTCGTTTTGGAGCCAAAGCACGTTGCGCGCCATCAGTCCCGCGCCGGCCAGCAGGATCAAGGAAAGAGCGATTTCCGAAATCACGAGAAAGTTGCGGGACCCGCGGCTACGCCTGGTATTTATAGAGCTGCGGCCCGATTCCCGGACCGCCTGGCTCAGATCGCCACCGAATATTTGGCGCGAGGGAAGCAAGCCGAATAGCAAGCCGGTGACGACCGTGACCGCAATTGTAAACGCGAGCACGCGGCCATTCAATCCCGCATTGCCGAGGCCCGGCAGTTGGACGGCCTGGAGCGCTGCCAGGGACCGCACCCCAACGTAGGCGAGCGCCACTCCGGCCAAGCTTCCAGCGAACGCAAGGAGCGTGGTTTCGGTGAGCAACTGGCGCAATAACCGCGCGCGGCCGGCGCCCAGAGCGGCACGAATGGCAGCTTCCTTGTGCCGGGCCTCCGAGCGGGCAAGAAGCAAATTCGCGACGTTCACACAGGCGATCAGCAGGACCATTCCGACGGCGACGAGCAACGCCGCGACGGTGGCGCGAAGCTTTCCCGTTCCGTAATCCTCAAGCGGCGTGACGCTGGCAGACCAGCCCTGGTAAAGATCGGGAAACTCAGATTCCAGGCGCTGCGCGATGACTTGCATTTCGCGATTCGCCTCTTCGATAGTGACCGAAGGTTTCAAGCGCCCGATCACGGCCATATTGTTCGATCGCAAACTGGCGGTCTGGTCGAACGCAAGCGGCGTCCAGACTTCGACGCCCCGCATGGCGAGCGATTCGTCGAAATTCGGCGGAGCGACCCCGATGAGAGTGTACGGATCGCCGTTTAAGTTCAGGGTGGTTCCGACGGCGTGCGGGTCCGCGCCGAAATCGCGCTGCCAGACGCCGTAGCTCACCAGGGCGACGCGATTGTGGTCCGATTGCTCTTCGCCCGGGCGAAATTCGCGGCCAAGCAGCGGCTGCAGGCCGAGCGCCGAGAAGAATCCGCGAGACACTTGCGAGCCGAGCAGCTGACGCGATTCGGCAGCGTGAAAATTGAAAAACAGGTTGCGCATTCCGAGCAACGGCTCGAAAGAGCGGGCCTGCTTGGACCATTCGATGTAGCTGACGCCGGAGACCGGGTTCTCGGATCGGTCGGGAAGGGTTTGCCAGACCAGCACGAGCCGGCTTGCATCGCGGTAAGGCAGCGGATGCAGAATCACCGCGTCGAACACGCTGAACATCGCAGTGTTGGCGCCGATGCCGAGCGCCAGGGTCAGGATCGCAGAGACGCAGAAGCCCGGCTGCTTGGAAAGCGATCGCAGGACGTAGCGGAGGTCCGACACTTACGAGATTGGATCTATTCCTCTTCTTCTTCCTGACCGGTTTTGGCGGCCTTGGCCGCCGCGATGATCTTGTCGGCCTGGAGCTGCGGCACGTAATCGTAATGATCGAACTCCATCTGATAGGAGGCGCGGCCCTGGGTCATGGAGATGAGATCGTTTTGATAGGTGAGCATTTCCGACATAGGAACCTGGGCGCGAATGATCTGCGTTCCACCCTTGGTGTCCATGCCCTGGATGCGGCCGCGGCGGCTGTTCAGATCGCCCATCAGATCGCCCGCGTATTCGACGGGCGCCTGAATGGTTACGTTCATGATGGGTTCCAGGATCGCGGGCTTGGCGGCCTGCATCCCGGCCTTAAAGGCTTTGCGCGCGGCGAGCTTGAAAGCCATTTCGGAAGAATCAACATCATGATAGGAGCCGTCGTAGACAGTGCATTTAAAATCGACCACGGGATACCCCGCGAGATAGCCTCCGGCGGCCGCTTCCACGATTCCTTTTTCCACCGCGGGGATGAAATTTCGGGGGATGGCGCCGCCGAAGACTTCATTGGCGAATTCGAACTTGCCGCCGCGCGGAAGGGGCTCCAGCCGAATCCAGCAATCGCCAAACTGGCCGTGACCGCCGGTTTGCTTTTTGTGACGGCCCTGCACCTCGGCTCTTCCACGAATGGTCTCGCGATAGGGAATTTTCGGCGCATGCAATTCGACATCCACGCCGTAACGTTTCTTCAGACGGCTAACGATAACCTCGACGTGCTGCTGGCCGCTGCCCGCCAGCAAAAATTCCTTGGTCTGCGGATCGCGATAGAAGCGTAGGGACTGATCCTCTTCCAGGATGCGCTGGACCGCGTTGCCGAGGCGATCTTCATCCTGGCGGCTTTTGGCTGAAATCGCGAACGCGATGGACGGCTCGGGCAGATGCACCGCGTGATAAGCAATGATGGACGGCTTGTCGCAGAGGGTGTCGCCGGTGACGGTCTCCTTGAGTTTTGCAACGGCGCCGATGTCGCCGGCCTTGAGATCGGTGACCGGCTCGATGGTCTTGCCTTCGAGACAGCCGACGTGCGCCAGGCGTTCGGTGGCGCCGCTGCGGGCGTTCACGAGATTGGCGTCGTTCTTAATCACGCCCGAGATCACCTTGAAGTAAGTGACACGGCCGGCAAACGGGTCGGCGACAGTTTTGAAGACGAAGGCTGAAACCGGCTGGTCATTCTTGATGGCGCGCTGAACTTCGCCGCCGCCGTTCATGGTTCCAGAGATAGGCTCGTGCTCGGTGGGCGCCGGGAAATTCTCGATGACGAAGTTCATCAACTGGTCTGAGCCTACGTTGTGAAGCGCGGAGCCGCAGAGCACGGGATAAATGCGGCGCTCGCGGATGGCCTGGCGCAGACCGTCGATAATGTGCTCGGCCGGGAGGGTGCCTTTTTCGAAAAACTCTTCGATGAGCGCATCGTTGCCTTCGGCGACCATTTCGACCAACGCTTCATGGGCCTTTTGCGCGGCGTCGGCGAGATCGTCTGGAACGGGAGCTTCCTTGCCCTTGCCGTCGCCATCCAGGGTGTAGGTGTACGCTTTCATGCGGATAAGGTCGACCACGCCCTTGAAATCTTTTTCGGCGCCGATGGGAAACTGGACGGGAACGGCGAGGCGGCCGAAGACGCTCTGGACGCTCGCGAGCGAGCGGTCAAACGAGGAGCGTTCGCGATCCAGCTTGTTGATAAAGACGGCGCGGGGCAGATTGAACTCGTCGGCAAAGCTCCAGACCTTCTCGGTTTGGACTTCGACGCCCGCCACGCCGTCGACGATGACCAGGGCTGCGTCGGCGGCCACCAGCGACGCCTTGGTGTCGTTGAGGAAGATATTGAACCCGGGAGTGTCGAGCAGGTTGATTTTCTTTTTGGCCCATTCGGCGAACGCGACGCCGGTGGAGATGGTAATTTTGCGCTGCACCTCCTCGTCGTCGAAGTCGGTGACGGCGGTGCCTTCGTCGACGCGGGTGAGGCGGTTGGTGGCGCCGGCGGTATAAAGAAAGCCTGAGGTCAGGGTCGTCTTGCCGCTATGACCGTGACCTATGAGGGCAATGTTGCGGATGTCGGAACCTTCGTAAACTTTCACTGGCTGTATGCTCCTACATTTACATGATTGTCAAGATCGGATCTTATCACAGCACTGGGGATTGGGTTGCGCGCCAGGCTGTCGCGCCAGGCGCGCGGTTGCGGTTCGTTAGGGAGATGGGAGGCCACATTCTTATTTGCAGGGCCAGTGTTTCTCGATAAACTTGAATCGGATACCCTCTATGAAATTCGGAATCGCGCGGGTGAGCGTACTCAGTTGCGTCAGCCTTTGTATTGCTCAGGCCGCCACGGTTCGGGGCGCAAAAACAGTCAGTCCCACGGCCATCGCAGCGGACGCCAACGTCGGCTACTGCTTCGCGCGGGTGCGCGGCCTGGATCCCGGACGCCTGCCGCCCGCCTATCGCGGTTTCGTATCGCAATGGGGGAACCCGGCCGGTGATTCTGCCTCTGGAGCACGAAAGAACCATCTACACTTCGCTCAAGCCGGGACAGATGAGCGTATTCAAAGAAGGGCTAGGGCTGTTCGATCCAACCTTCAAGGAAATGACAGAGCTTCCGCCCGACGTGAGCCCGGACAATCCCGTCAGCCCGAAAAACGATTATTTCGCCGTGATTCCGGCGGGTGGCGAGATGACGCCGCCGCTGGTGGAGGAGATTACTCTGCCCGTGAGCCGCAAGGGTGTGTTACGGCAATATCCCGATCTGCGAGGCCACAGGGTATACGTTAAGTTGCGGTATACGCATCGGGAACTATCGGCCGCGCTCAATGCACATTTGTCCGACCAATGGTCGCGCTTTGGTGTGCCATGGACCGGGACGCTGACGACCAACACGATTCTCATCGATGTGCCGGCCGCTCCGGAAGCGGCACCCTGTAAACACAATGCCAAGCCAGCTCACCCGGCGGTGGGGCTGAACGACGAAAAATGATTCGGGGACGCTCTCAGAGTGTCACTATGTAGCTACGGATGTAGCCACGAGTATGAAAACCGCTCAAGTGCGAGAGCTGAAGAACAAGACGTCGGAGCTGCTTCGGCTGGCTGCGACTGAGGATGTCATCATCACGTCCCGAGGTAAACCCGTAGCTTGCCTGATCGGTATCCATCCCGAGGACGTCAGTATTCGTCCGCGCTCGCAGAGCGGAGACTATGCCGATGAGGCGTATCGGAAAAGAGCGCTGCGAATTCTAGCGACATTCAAAAGAGGGACGCCGGATAAGGGCAAGAAGTGGATCGCGCAGAAAGACCACGATCGCGTGCTTTATGGTGAATTGCAGGAGTGACTTTCGTCGACACGGGCGCATGGGTTGCCTTGTTCGTGGAAGGCGATGCCCGGCACCAGGCGGCCCGGCGCTTGGATCAATTCGAATCGCGACAGGCTAGTCACGAGCGACTACATCGTTGACGAAGTGCTGACGCTTATCGCAGCGCGCTATCGACGGCAAACTGCCATGCGGGCGGGTTCTGTCCTCTTCGGACAAAGTCTCGGCGGGCTGATCCAGCTCATAGACGAGGACAAAGCACGAGCTTGCGAAATATTCCGATCGCACAGCGATAAGAGGTCGAGCTTCACCGATTGCACCAGTTTCGCGTTAATGCAGCGGCTGGGAATAACGAGTGCGTTTGCGTTCGACCGTCACTTTTCGCAGATGCCGGGGATTCGGCGGGTTCCGAAACTGAGCTGAGCGCCGGACCCGCCATTACGGATTCCGATTCCGCTGCAATCATATTTCGACAATCCTGAGCCCGACGTCCCGAACGTGGAGATCTGGCGTTTCCTGCCGTTTGCTTTTTTCGAAGATCTCATGGCGAACGATGAGCTTTACTTCTGCCGCGCCGACCTCTTTAAGCAAGATGAAAGTGAAAGAATTCCACCAGAGGGCTTTATCCGCCGTGTCATGGGCCTCCGGCGGTTGATTTTAGAGGACGAGTGGCAGTTAATTCATCAGATGGGCTCGACGATCTAATTCAGCGATCTCCTGATACATAGATTAGTCTCAGTGCGGCGCCCTGAAGCATGGGCCACACGGGCCACAAAAACCAACCGCCAAAAGCCAATCGCCAATTACTTCCCCAACCACCGCAGCGGCGCGGTGGTGAGCCACGGGACGTAGGTGATCAGGAGCACCGTAGCGGCCAGGATCCCCAGGAACGGCAGCGTGGCCCAGATGATGGTGCCCATCGGTTTCTTGAAGCGATAGGCGGAGAGAAACAGGTTGATGCCCACCGGCGGGTGCAGGTAGCCGAGCTCCAGGTTCGCGATGAAGATGACGCCCATCTGCACCGGGTCGATGGAATAAGCGGCGGCGAGCGGTTTGAGCAGCGGCACAACCACCAGGATGGCGGCGAAGATGTCCATCAGCGCGCCCACCACCAGCAGCGCGACGTTGAGCAGCAGCAGGAATACGTACTTGGATTGCACGTGCATCTGCACCCAATCGATCAGGCGGGAGGGGACTTCGGCGTCGACTAAGTAATTGGTGAAGCCGAGCGCGACGCCCAGGATCAGCAAAATGCCGCCGACGATGGTGGCGCATTCGACGAAGACTTCGCGGTAGTCGCGCGCGAGCTTGAGATCGCGATAAATGAAGACTTCGACGAAGAAGGCGCAGAAGGCGGTGAGCGCCGCGGCTTCGGTGAGCGTGCCGAAGCCACCGAACAAGCCCACGATCATGATGGCCGGCAGCGCGAGCTCCCATTTGGCGTTCCACACGGCGGCGGAGGCTTCGCGCAGCGAAAAAGGCTCGCATACGGCGCCGCTCTTGATTCCCATGCGGACGCCGACGAAGGCGATGGCTGAGATCATGACCAACTCGGGGAGAATTGCGCCGGTGAACAGGCGATCGAGCGGTGTCTGCGAGTAGACGCAATAAAGAATGGCGGGGATGCTGGTGGGAAACAGCAGGCCGAGGGAGCCGGAAGAGGTGAGCAGTCCGATGGAAAAGTTTTCGGGGTAGCGGGTCTTGATGAGCATCGGAACAAGCAGGCCGCCGAGCGAGAGGATGGTGAGGCCGGAGCCGGCGAAGGTGAAGACGGTGCAGATGGCGACGGTGGCGATGGCGAGGCCGCCGGGAATCCAACTGAAGAGCGCAGTGAATACGCGCAGCAGTCGTTTGGTTGCGCCGCCTTGCACCATGAAGTATCCGGCCAGCGTGAAGAGCGGGATGGAGGGAAGCAATGGCGAAGCAACCAAGCGGTACATTTCCACCGGGACTGATGCGACAGGCGTGCCGCTCGACCAGAAGAGCAACAGCGCCAGGCCGCCGAAGACGGCGAAGATCGGCAGGCCGACAATCGTAGCAGCGGCGAGCAACCCGAGAGAGAGCGGAAGGATGCCGGGCGCGCTCATCGGAATCACATAGCCGAGGAGCGCGGGAATGAAGAGGCCGAGGGCGGCGATGGCGCGGCCCGTCCATTCTGCGCTTGCGTTCCAAACAGCGCGAAGAGCGATAACGGCAAAACCGAACATCATGATGGCGAGCGCGGTCCATTTGGGAAGGCCGGGGAGGAGATAGCTGCCGGCTTGGCGCTCGCTTTGAACGAAGACCCAGCTCGCGTAGGCGAGGCAAGTGGAGACAGCGGCGAGGGCGGCGCTCCAGAAAACTTTCGCGGGAGCGATCCAGGATGCGGGAAGGAAGCTGGAGGAAGAGAGTCCCAGGAGCCGGCCGGAGCGCGAGGCCAGCATGCCGCCGAGCATTCCTATCCACAGGGTGAGTTGCTGCACGATGACGGCCGAGCCGGGGATGCCGGACCAGCGGAATTGGCGCGAGATCATTTCGATGACCGGGAGCGCGGTCATCAGAGAGAGCGCGAGAATGGAGAACGAGTCCTCGAAAAGTTGCAACGAAGTAACTGGGGTAGAGGTATCTGTGGGGAGCGTAGCGGACACGTTAATGTCCGGGCGTCGTCACGAGTGCGTGCGTCACATGGGTTTTGCGATAATCGTCGCGCAGGCGCTTCACTTCATCGAACAGGTCGGGCGGGACGGCCCCGCCGCGCAGCTTGGGCCAGATGCTTTCGGCCAGCTGACGCCACTCGGCGACGGCTTTGGGGTCGGCATGGACGACGTTGAGTCCGAACTGCTGCATGAGCGGAATGGAGCCGGCTTCGGACTTGCGGATTTCATCGCGCAGGGCGACGCCCGCGGTGCGCGCGGATAACATCATCTCCTTTTGAACGGGCGCGGGGATCTTATCCCAGACGTCTTTTGAGATGACGGTGGCGCCCACCAGTTGCGCGAATTGAATATCCAGCATGTTTTTCGCGCCGCCGAACCATTGATTGCCGAGGGCCACCAGCGGAGGGGCTTGAAAAGCGTCGATGAGGCCGGTTTGGAGGCCCGTGAGAATGTCGGTGGCGGCGAGCGACACGGGTAGAAAACCGTTGATTTTGTAGAGCTGGAACGTCGAGGTGTCGCCCTCGAGGACGCAGAGCTTCATGCGCCGAATGTCGTCGGGATGCATGGCGGGCTGCTTGGTAAAGAAGTGAATCCAGCCGGCGTCGCCCCAGTTCAGAACGATGAAACCGCGCCCGGCAAGGCCTTTTTCGAGGCGATCGGAGATGTGGTCGCGCACGTAATCCAGCTCTTCATAGGACGAAAGCATCATGGGTATTTGCAAGGCCGCAACGTCTGCATCGATGCCGCTGAGACCGGCGCCCGAGAGCGCGACGGCTTGCAGCTTCTTGATGCGAAGCTTCTGGACCATTTCGGGCTCGTCGCCCTGTTCGCCGCCCGGATAAATCTTGAGCTCGACTTGCCCGCCCGAGGCTTTTTTCCACTCTTCGCCCATGTTCTGGAGAATTTGATCCCAGCGCGAACCTTTGGGGACCAGGGTGCCGAGACGAATGACGGTGTTTTGCGCGGGGAGGGAAAGAGAGAGAAGAAGGCAAAGAAGAGCTGCGCGGAGCATCAGATGAATGGTAACCCAAGGCGTTCACACGAGTGTGGCGCTAAAGCGGGGAACGCGGCACGCTGAAGCGTGCGCCACAAATACTAGCGATGGGGGTGCGTGGCGACGTGCATTTCGAAACTGACCGGCGGATTGTAGTAGAGAATGCGGCCGCAGCTTTCGCAGAACATCATTTCGCCGCTATTGCGCAGGTCCTGGAAGAACTGCGGGCGAAGCAAAATCTGACAGCCGGAGCAGCGGCCTTCGGTGACTTCGGCCACGGCCGAGCCGCCGTGCCATTTCTTGCGAATGCGCTCGTAGGCGGAGTATGCGGGCTTCTTCAGAGCGGCCACCAGCTGCTGGCGTTCGGCTCTTAGCTCATCCAGCAGCTTCTGATCTACGGCGGTGCGCTCGCGGGCCTGCGCTTTTTCGGCTTCCACCTGCTGTTTCTCTTCCTTCAAAGCAGCTTCCGCCTTTTTGACGTTGGCGTCCAGCGGCTCCGATTCAGCCATCAGATCGAGAGTGCGGTCCTCGGCCTTACGGATGGCGCTTTCGCAGAAGCTGATCTCATGTTGGAACGCGCGATATTGCTCGTTGGTCTTGGCGCCCAGCATCTGGTCGCGAAGCTTGGAGATTTTTTGATTCTCCACCTTCACGTCGTCTTCCAGTTGCTTGCGTTCTTTCTGGTTGGCGACCAAAGCGGCGCGGTCGGCCTCCAGCCGGCGAAGGTGCGAATCCAGTGCCTTTTCAATTTGCGCGATGTGTTTGGGTAAGGTGGCAACTTCCCGCTCCAACTCCGCAATCCGTATATCCAGGGACTGCAAGCGGGTGACCTGCTCAATTTCAACGGTCATCTCTGGGGTCTATGGTAACATCTCGGGGAACCGAACGCCGGTGCGCGCGTCGGTCTATGATGATGCCCGTGCGGCTGTTGGCTGGTTGGCTATTGGCGGTTGGCATGTTTGCGCAAGACACGGCGCAGGTGACCTCGGGCGGCTCCACGATTGAGGTGACGTTTGGGCCGGGAAGCTTCGACGTCGGTAGAGAGAGCATCCTCGCGTGGATTTCGAACGCAACGAACGCGGTGTCGGAATACTTCGGACGGTTTCCGGTGCAACATCCGCGGCTGATGGCGCGGGCTTCGGCAGGACGCGGCGGAGTGTCTCGCGGGACCACGTTCGGCGGACGGCGCGGAGCCTTTACTCGGATCTCGGTGGGGCAAATGACTACCCAGAAGCAGCTGGACGACGACTGGATGATGACGCACGAGTTCATCCACATGGCGTTTCCGAATGTGAGCGGCGAATCTGACGAGCATCATTGGATGGAAGAGGGCATGGCCACCTATATTGAGCCGATCGCGCGGGCCGAGATCGGGCGCATGACGAACCAACGAGTGTGGGGAGATTTTGTGCGCGACATGCCGCAGGGCTTGCCGCAAGCGGGCGATCAGGGCTTGGACCGCACAGCCACGTGGGGGCGCACTTATTGGGGCGGCGCGATATTCTGGCTGCTGGCGGACGTCCGGATTCGGGAGGCGACGCACAACCGGAAAGGGCTCCAAGATGCCATGCGGGGCATTCTGGAAGCCGGCGGCAACATTACCGAAGACTGGACGGTGGAGCGCGTGGCGGAGGTGGGAGACCGGGCTACGGGGACGACGGTGATCGCGGATTTGTACCAGCAGATGAAGGCGACCGCGGTGCATACGGATCTGGATGATTTGTGGCGGCGGCTGGGCGTGCAGATGAAGAACGGAGCGGTAACGTTTAACGATGGCGCGCCTTTAGCGGAGATCAGGAAGGCGATTACCGCGAAATAAGGCGCGCGTGGCGAGATCAAGCTCGCTCACGCGAAGAACGCGGCAGGCGGCGTAGAAGACTAACAGCCCGAGCGGAATGGACGCGGCCAAGTCCACCAAGCGGCCAAGGCGGCTGACACCGAGCCAGCCTTCTATGCCGCGGCTGGAGAGTAAAACGGCCACGCCCATAACCGCGGACGCGACGATAATCTTCCAAACGCTTTCCATCAGATTGCGGCCATAGATACCGCCTACCCGATTGCGCAAAATCACGAATAGCGCGATGCCGCCGAAAGTTGCCACCGCGGCAGTGGAGAGCGCCAGGCCGGCGTGCCCCAAGCCCGCGTAACGAAACAGCAGGCTGGCGGTGAAATAATTTACCGCGATGGAAAGCAGGCTGACGATCATGGGTGTGCGCGCATCGTGCAGCGCGTAGAAGGCTGGATTGAGTACTTTCAGCGCGGAGTATCCGGCCAGGCCCACCGCGTAACAAGAGAGCGCGAGAGCGGTTTGCTGGGTGTCGAAGGCGCTAAACTTGCCGCCTTGATAGATGGCGCCAATCATGGAGCGGCCCAGGACGATGAGGCCGACCGAAGAGGGCAGCGTGAGGAGAAAGACCATGCCTAGGGATTTAGAGAGCGTGCGGCGGAATTCGTCGAAATCGCCAATGCCGGCGCTACGCGAGATGGCAGGCACGGTGGCGGATGCGATGGCGACGCCGAACAGTCCGAGCGGGAGCTGCATGAAGCGGAACGAATAGCTCAGCCAGCTGACCGGGCCGTTGCCTGGGATGCGCGAGGCGAAGTTGGTGATGACCAGCACGTTGATTTGCACCGCGGCGTTGCCGAGAATGGCAGGTCCCATGAGGCTGAAGATTTTTCGCAGCAGCGGATTGTTCCAGTCGATGGCCGGACGGAAAGAAAATCCTTCCGCGCGCAGTAAGGGCAGTTGCCAGACCAATTGGAGTGCGCCGCCCAGTACCACGCCGATCGCCATGCCGGTGATTGGTTCCAGACCCCAGTGCGGTCCTAGAACGTAGCCGAGAATCAGGCCGAACGCCACCGATCCGATATTGAAGAACGTGGAGGCGAGGGCGGGAACGGCGAAACGGTTGCAGGCGTTGAGCACCCCCATGGCCTGAGCGGCGAGGGCCACCAGCAGCAGGAAGGCGAACATGATGCGCGTCAACTTGACTGCCAGCTCGAACTTGCCGGGGACCTGGTGGAATCCGGAGGCGAGCAGATTGACCCAGGCCGGAGTGAAGACGATTCCGCAAAGACAGAACAGACCGACGACGACGATGAGAGCGGTGGCCACCAGGTTCGACAACAGAGCCGCTTCTTTTCGGCCTTTGTGCGCCAGAGTCTGCGTGAAGATGGGGACGAAGGCGGAGGAGAGAGCGCCTTCGGCGAAAAGATCGCGCGTCAGATTGGGGATGCGAAAGCCGAGCAGAAAGGCGTCGTAGACGAAGCCGGCGCCGAACAGGCGAGCCATCACGATTTCGCGCAGCAGTCCGGTGACGCGGGACATGGCCATCGCCACCGACACCATCCCGGCCGACCGGACCACGCTCTCGGCCGGCGCCGGATTGTCAATTTTGGTTGCCAAATGCCGCCTGGTTTCCTTTAAGTTCCACCGGCTCCCTTACGGTCGCGGCTCGGTCGGTCGCGGCTCGGTAAGACCGTATTGCTCGAAGAAGTGCGCGATGGTCATGATTCCGGTGTAGTAATTGCCGAGTCGATACTTCTCGTTCGGCGAGTGTAAGCCGTCGTCAGGGAGGCCAAAACCCATCAGAATGGTTGGAACGCTCAGGTGCCTGGCAAAATCGCCGACCACCGGAATAGAACCGCCGTTGCGGGTTAGTACGGTGGGCTTGCCGAGCATGTCGCTAAAAGCTTCAGCGGCGATGCGAATAGCGGGATGATCGGGATCCACCATGACCGCCGGCGCGGCGCTCAAGGCTCGCAGCTCAAGGCGGATGCCGGAAGGCGCGTTCCATCGCAAAAAGGCGCGGAACGCTTCCAGGATTTTCTCGGGATCCTGATTGGGCACCAGGCGAAAGCTCACTTTGGCGACGGCCTTTGACGGGATCACGGTTTTCGATCCAGCGCCGGTGAATCCGCCCGCGATGCCGTGAACTTCCATGCTCGGACGCGCCCAGACCCGCTCCAGCACCGAGTAGCGCTCTTCGCCGATCAGCTGGGTGGCGCCCACTTCCTGTCGCAGGAACTGCGCTTCGTCGAACGGAAGCCGCTTCCAGCTTTCGAGCTCCACGGGAGCGGGCGGGGCAACGTCATCGTACATACCCGGGATTCGGATGAAACCCGCGTCGTCTTTACACTTGCCGAGCACCTCGATAAGGCCGTGGATGGGATTCGGCGCGACGCCGCCGTATAGACCCGAGTGCAGATCGCGACCCGGACCGCTGGCTTCCAGTTCCATATAGACCAGACCGCGCAGCCCGATGCATAGCGTGGGAAGGCCCTCCGCGTAGAGTTGCGTGTCTGAGACCAGCGCGACGTCGGCCTTGAGCCTGGCGGGATTTTCAGCGACGAACTTGCTGATGGAAGCGCCGCCGACCTCTTCTTCGCCTTCAATCAGGAACTTGAGATTGATGGGCAGCTTGCCCTCATGCACGGCGAACAGGGCTTCGGCCGCCTTGATGTGCATGTACATTTGGCCTTTGTCGTCGGAGGACCCGCGGGCGTAGATGTTTCCGTGGTGAACGGCCGGCTCAAAGGGGGGCGAATGCCACAGCTCCAGCGGGTCGGGCGGCTGAACGTCATAGTGGCCATAGCACAGGACGGTGGGCTTGCCCGGAGCGTGCAGCCAATCGCCGTAGATGAGCGGGTTGCCGGCGGTGGGAATGATCTCGACGTTTTCCAAGCCGGCGCGGCACAGGCTTGCAGCCACGAATTGGGCCGCAGCGGCGATGTCGGGCTGGTGCTCAGGAAGGGTGCTAATGCTGGGGATGCGGAGAAAGTCCTTCAGCTCTTCGAGCAGGCGGTCCTGGTGCTGTTCGACAAAAACGTCGGTGGGGCGATGCATGGGCGCGGGTAGGACCATTATCGCAGACGGACTAGGCGCCGCCCGAAAAAGGTGGACGAAACCCTAGAAACCGTTCAGGAGTCTCACTGAGCTGAGTTTTTTGCGCGTTTCAGCCGATATCTGATAAAGACCATGTCAGCCCCACTGGCCGCTAAGTTTCAGGATCACTATGTCGTTCTAGGGATCGATCCGAAATCGAACTCGGAGACGATTCAGCGGGCGTACGCGCAACTGGCTCAGAAATATCATCCGAACAACGCTTCGACGGGCAACCCGGAAATGTTCGAGGCCATCAATATGGCCTACGAGACGCTGTGCGATCCGGAACTGCGCAGCATTTTCGACGGGCTGAAAGGCGTGGGACAGGACGAAGGCGGTCCCAAGTTTACCGGGGTTGGGTTCTTTGACACGCTGGGGCGCGAGGCGGTACGGCGTGCAGCCATTCTTTGCGTGCTCTATGATCGACGGCTTACCAAACCGACCGCGCCGAGTCTGTCGATGCGGCACCTGGAACTGATTGTGGAGGCCACGCCGGCCGAGCTGAGTTCGGCGCTGTGGTACTTGAAGCAGCGCGGGCTGGCGGCGAGCGACGACAAGAGCAGCCTGCAAATCACCGTGGACGGCATGGATTTTCTGGAGACCAAGCGGCCGGCGCCTGAAGAGATAATGGCTTTCATCAAACCCACGGGAGTGGCCGAAGTTCCCCCGCAGCCCAAGCGCGAGGAAGAATCGGTGCTGGCGACGGTGCATCGAGCGCTGGTGAGGACGCTGGCGTAGGGGCGTCGGCCGAAAATTAGACGCAGCTTTGCGTGTTCCGGCCGATAAGCCACATAGACCATGCCAGCCTCACTCGACGCTACCTTGCAAGACCACTATGCAATTTTGGAAGTGGATCCACAATCCGTCTCGGAGACGATTCAGCGGGCGTACTCCAAGCTGGCCCAGAGGTATCATTCCAGGAACACCGCCACGGGCGATGCCAGGATGTTCGACGCCATTAACCTGGCTTACGAAGTCCTGTCCGATCCGGCACGGCGCAAGGAATTCGACACCCGTCAAGGTATCGGCCACGAAGGAGCCAGCCCCAAGTTCAGCGGCGCTGAGTTCTTTGACGCGCTCGGGCCCGAGGCCGGTTTGCGCGCGGCCATTCTTTGCCTGCTCTACGATCGGCGGCGCAGCCGGCCGTCGTCTCCCGGTCTGAACGCGCGACAGATCGAAATCATGGTGGAGGCCACGGCTGTGGAGTTGAGTGCCGCGCTGTGGTACCTGAAGCAGCGAGTCCTGGTGTCGAGCGACGACAAGAGCAACATGCAAATCACGGTGGACGGCATGGACTTCCTGGTAAGCCAGAAGCCGGTGCCCGAGGATGTGATGGGGTTTATCAAACCGGCGGCAGTTGCGGTGCCTCAACCGCGGCCGCCACAAGCTCAGCCAGATAAGTCCCCAATCCTTAACCACCACCAATAATCGATCCTGAGCACCCTCAGCACGCTGAACCGCACGCTGGCCAAGGTTCAGGACCAGCCACAGCTCGTCACTTTGGTCACCGGCGAGCAGTAGCGCGTCGCCGTGCGCCACCAAGACTAATACGACTTCGCGATTACCACGCGTCGGTCCACTTTGTCGCCGGTTACGATGCATTTTCCCGCGCCATCGAATTCGTCGACTAAAGGGATGCAGCGAACCGTTGCTTTGAACTCCTTCAGGCGCGCGTCGCAGGCCGGGTCGTCCTTCAAATGCGCCATCACGAATTTGCCGCCGCCTTTCTCGGCGGTAACGTCGGCTAGAATCGCTTCCACTTCGCTGATCGAATTCGCGAGCACTGTGTTGGATTTCAGGCGCTGCTTCGCGGCAGCGTAAAGATCGGTCTGCATTTGGGCGAGCGTCGCGGGGATGCGCGCGGCGACGTCCGATTGCGGCAGCACTTCTTTCGCACCGGTGTCGCGGCGTTTCAGTACGATGTTGCCGGAAGCCACATCGCGCGGGCCTAACTCCAGAACGATCGGCACGCCGCGGCGCTCCCAGTGAAAGAACTTTGCGCCGGGACTGGGGCCTTCGCGATCGTCGATTTTCGCTCCGATATCCTTGGCGATACGGTGCGCGGTCTCCAGCACCAGCGCCTTCTCTTCATCCTTGCGATAAATAGGCACCAGCACGCACTTGATGGGCGCGACTTTGGGAGGCAACACCAGCCCCTTGTCGTCGGAATGACTCATGATCAGGCCGCCTATGAGCCGCGTGCTGACGCCCCAGCTGGTCTGCCAAACGTAATCAAGCTGTCCCTCTTTGGTCTGGAATTTCACATCGAAGGCGCGGCCGAAATTCTGGCCAAGATCGTGGCTGGTGCCGGATTGCAGCGCCAGTCCGTTCTGCATCATGGCTTCGATGGCGAAGGTTCGAACGGCGCCCGCGAATTTCTCGGCGCTCGTTTTTGCGCCCTTGATCACGGGCATGGCCATGACGTTTTCGGCCACGTCGGCGTACACATCCAGCATGCGTAGCACTTCTTCGATCGCCTCTTGGTGGGAGGAGTGCGCGGTGTGGCCCTCCTGCCAGAGAAACTCGGTGGTGCGCAGGAACATGCGCGTGCGCAGCTCCCAGCGGATGATGTTAGCCCACTGGTTCATCAGAACCGGCAGGTCGCGATAGCTTTGAATCCACTTCGCGAAGAAATGGCCAATGATGGTTTCTGACGTCGGGCGGATGACGTAAGGCTCCTCCAGCTTCTTTCCGCCCGCGATGGTCACAACAGCGAGCTCGGGAGCAAAGCCTTCAACGTGCTCGGCCTCCTTTTGCAAAAAGCTCTGCGGGATCAGCAGCGGAAAATAGACGTTCTGATGGCCGGTGGCCTTGAAGCGATCGTCGAGTTCGCGCTGCAGCACTTCCCAGACGGCATAGCCGTTGGGCTTGATGACCATGCAGCCTTTGACGATCTCGGCCGGCTCGGCCATATCGCCATGGAGCACGACGTCTTGGTACCAGGCAGCGAAGTCCTGGCTGCGTTGAGTGATGGGAGATTCGGCCATGATGAGAGGGAAAGTCTTATTGTAGGTCAGGCCGGGAAACTTCTATGGGGCACTTGGCACCGTGGTAGTTCTCTCCGGGAGCGTCGCGAGTAAATAGCCGGCCCTGACGTCATGTCGTGGTGCTCGAATCCAGGAGCGGGCTCCGCAGAGTTAACATAATGTCTGACGAGGTCCTACCGGCCCAGGGCTGGATTTCTGAGCTTCCTGCCGCGAAAAGGAGAACCGTGGATCTGCTACTTCACTCACCAGCTATGGGCCGCGAGCTGTCCCACTACTACAAGCAGGCTTTCAAGAACGCGGTCGAGTTATTCATCGTGACGGCATATCTCACCGACTGGGACACTTCTCTGAAGCTGAATCCTAAGTGCGGCGGCTTTCTTATGATCGTCGGAAAGAATTTTGGAATCACTCGCAAGGCTGCCTGCGAAAAAGTGATGCGCTGGTTGCCTCCGCAGCGAAAAGCGCAATTCATGGTAGCCGATCGCATCAACGGATTTCATCCGAAAGCGCTTTTCTGGAGGGAGGCGAACGGAACGTGTTTTGCCATTGTCGGTTCTTCGAATTTGACACAGGCGGCTTTCGAAACGAACTATGAGGCCAACGTGTTTTTCGAGCTGCCCGAAGCTGATTATGATAAGGCTAAGAAGTGGGTGAGGGATATCGAGAAACAGTCGGTAGTCGTGTCGGAGGATTGGTTGAGTGGATACGTAGAAGCTCTCGTTCAGCAACACGCGGCAGGAGGAGGTACGGGTGCATCGGGTACACCGGTGGTTCCACTAAAGTTACCGGCGATGACCCAAGAGATGGGAGAACTGGTCGTACTTCACCGTGAGTGGCTCGATAAATATGGGAAGCTGCGGGACGGCCTCATGGACCTATTCCGTCGCAGTGCCAGCGGCGAGATCGAATCTGCTGAGTTTTACGAACAATTGCCTACTTAATGGAGCAAAGAGGCCGGTGATCGCTTTCAAGGTCCCGGGTGGGAGCGTTCTGGCAAGGCCAGTGATTTCCAGAAACTGGCGAGAAGCTTCGTTACGATTTTAGACGCTACGCCCTAGGATCGAGACGACCTGGTTATAGAAGAAATCGACAAGCTCGCCAAGCAGCAAGTTGTGACGCGAGGAGCTTTTTTTTCCGAGATGCTCTGCTTGAGATTTCCAGAGGAATACCCGTTAGTCGGTAGACCAGTCGAAAAATATCTGAAGATGATCGAGTTTAGAGCGCGCCCGAATGCGACCGAAGGAGAGCAATATATTGACTTAGCCAGGGCGCTCCGGTCATCGCTGCTTGACGACCCGGGATATCCTGCGAAGAATCTTGCTGAACTCGATGCAGTTATCCGGCTCGCCACCTGACCGCGCTTCCGTCGAGAGCCTGCCGCTGAGCAACCATAACTCTTGAACAGGCACCAAGTCAGTGCGATGGAGGCGTCAAGGACGAAACTCACGGCCTGCTTTCGCGGAGCAGCTCCTTAATGGTCAACCCTCCCAATGAAAGTCCGTGGCGTTTGCCGAATGTGGCAAGCCGACGGGCGGCTGCGGCGACCGATTCAGGTGCTACCTTCTGAGGCAGACGGTCTTTGAGGGCCTCAAATGCCTGATCGAGTGCTTCGTCGGTGTTTTGGGCCAGCCCGGATTTATGCCTTCGATGAGCACCTGCTCTTGTTCGGGTTTTAAGATAATCGTCATCGAACAATCTGTGGCTTCCTTTAGACTAGCTCACCGCGACGCTGTATTGAGTATGCGATTCACGTGTTCGGGATCGCGAGCGATCAGCGTCAAATAGGCTCGCGTCGGCTGGTCCGGTTCCGCGCGCCCCTGCTCCCAATCCCGCAGTGTGCCAAGCGGAATGTGGTAGCGCTCGGCGAATTCTTCCTGCGTGAAGTCCAAGGCCCGGCGGATGATCTTCACCCGCGGCGTCGATTTCATGCGCTTGAAATCGGCAAGCGTCAGCGGGCGTGCGTCAGGATCGGCGCGCGGCCTTCGCGATTGCCTTACTGGACATCGGTCGAAGCATTTTGCTGGAAATAGAAATCTTCCTCACGTTTCGTTACCCTCCGCGCCGAGATTATTCGAATATGGTTGCTACGCTCCGCGTAAGCGACAAACAACAAAGCTTGTCCCTCCGCCATGCCGATGATGACGAAGCGTTCCTCCTCATAGTTTTCGCGATCGTCAAGGCGCTCTATAGCGAACGCGTCGTCAAACACCGTTTTCGCCAGTTCAAAGCTACCCCGTGAACTTTGAAATTCGACTTAGCTTTGGCCTCGTCCCATTCAAACTTCACTCCAATTCTTATGATACTACGGGAAACCAGTAGCGCGATTGAGCTCGCTCGGCTACCGCCGCGACCGTTTCAACGCCGGTTTCAAATTCATGGTCCGGATCAGCTTGTGCAGGTAGTTAGGATGCAGGCCCAGGATCTTCGCGGCGGCTTCGTGATCGTGATTCACCTGATCGAAAGCTTGCAGCACCACCTGGCGCTTGGCGGCTTCCACGGCTTCCTCGTACATGCTGGCCGAAACTGATTCGGAGCGCGATTCGCGTATGTGCTCGGGCAGATCCTCAGCCAGAACCATTTCCGCCGAGCCCAGCACCACGGCGCGCTCCATGGCATTCTCCAGTTCGCGCACGTTGCCGGGCCAGGAGTAGCTTTGCAGATAGGCCCGCGCTTCCGGCGCCAGGCCGACGATCTTGCGGCCGCACTCGGCGGCGTACTTCTTGGCGAAGTGCTCGGCCAGCGGGAAGGTGTCTTCCGGACGTTCGCGCAGAGCGGGCGCTTTGAGAGACACCACGTTCAAACGGTAGAAAAGATCGCGGCGGAAATCGCCTTTTTGTACGGCCTGTTCCAGATCGCGATTGGTGGCGGCCAGTAGCCGGATGTTCAGTGAAATGGTCTTGGTGCCGCCCACGCGCTCCATCTCGCGTTCTTGCAGGACGCGCAGCAGCTTGGCTTGCAAGAGCGGTGAAAGCTCGCCGATTTCATCCAGGAATACCGTGCCGCCCTCCGCGACTTCGAGCTTACCCTTCTTCTGCGTAACGGCGCCGGTGAATGCTCCGCGCTCGTGCCCGAACAGTTCGCTTTCGAGCAACGTCTCCGTCAATGCCGCGCAATTAATCGCGACAAAGGGTCCGGCGGCGCGCAGGCTGTTGCGATGCAAGGCGCGGGCGATCAGTTCTTTGCCGGTTCCGCTCTCGCCCAGGATGAGCACGTTGGAATTGGACGGGGCCACTTTGGCGATCTGACGTTGCAGGTCGCGCAGCTTGTCGCTCACGCCCACCATGCCGTGTTCGATCTTGAGCTCGGATTGCAGGCGCTCGTTCTCTTCCTGCAACCAGCCCAGAATGGTGGCATTTTCCCAGGCGACGGCCGCCATACCGGCGATGGCGGTCAGGAGCTGGAGATGCCCTTCGTCAAAGCGTTGTTCGGAGTCCCGGGATTCGAGATACACCACGGCCGCCACCTCGTCGCGAACCACCAGCGGGGCCGCCAGGAAAGAAGGGCCGTTGCTTTCATCGGCGTCCTGCCACACCACGACACGTTCCTGTAACGCCCGGTCCAAAACTTGAGGATTGGGGGCCAGATGGCCGGGATTTACGCCCGAAATGATGATGGCCGCGTGGGAAGCCGGAATGAGATCCAGCAGCAAAGAAGTCAGGTGGCTGCGGAGAATCTCCGCCGCCGAAGCCGATGTGGTGTCGTGCAGCCCCCGAAAGGAATGCAGCATGGTGCTGACGCGGAGCAGCGTCCGAAGGTCGTGCAACGCCCGGGCCGAAGGCGGCAGGATCGTATACTCGTCGGAGGAAAGATAGAGCGATTCTTCGAACCGAAGCTCGCGGGTGCTCGAGACCGACCGTTGTTTTTCGGAAGGCAGGCCGGCGTTGTCGTCCACCAGATAACAGAACACGGAGGCGCCAATCCGAATCTCGTCGCCCGGCTCCAGTAGCTGCTCGGTCACCGGCGTTCCGGTGACGAAAGTTCCGTTGCGGCTGTCGAGATCCTTGAGCGTACAGCAGTCGCTGGATCGGATGAAGAGGCAATGGCGGCGCGAAACGGCATTGTCTTCCAGCTGCAGATCGTTGGTGGCGTGCCGGCCGACACAATACTCGCCCTCCGGCAGAGGAATTACGTGACCCTTCAAAGGCCCGCGTACGGCTAACAGTCTGGGTTGGACACCGGTCTTCAAATTCAGCACGGTCTTCCGCTCATTAACCAAGAGATTCTCATCGAATCCAATCGCTTCTGACGCGCCGCCTCTGAAAATTCGTCCCCCTTTCCCGGGACGGGCAGTAAACGCGCAAGGGCAATCAACTATCGTACAATCTCTCGCCTGTAGGCGGGGAAACTTGGAATGGTAATTCAGTTGCCTGTGTAAAAGCACCATGCAACTGACGGTTCGGCTCAAAGTAACTTGAGGGAGCCCGTACTCACCGGTACCGGGCTCCTTCCGGGCAGCCCGCGCTACCTGACGTTCCGAATCTGCCGGCAGTACCGGTACCGAGCCCTTTGATCTAAGCGTCAGGCGTCCAGTACAAGCACCCGAGCGTGCCCCATTGCAAGGCATCTTAGTTTCGAGTGATAATGCGCAGCAGGCCCCCCACGGCAGATACAAACAACCCATGGAATCCATTGTCGGCCAGACTGTTTCCCACTACGCGTTCCTGGAGAAACTGGGCGCGGGCGGCATGGGTGAGATTTACAAGGCGCGCGATTCACGGCTAAACCGAATTGTCGCGGTGAAAGTGCTGGCGCCGGGCAGAACGCGTGACCCGGAGCGCAGGCGCCGCTTCATTCAGGAAGCGCAGGCCGCTTCCGGGCTGAACCATCCCAACATCATCACCATTCACGACATCCTGTCGCAGGGCGAAGTGCAATATATGGTGATGGAGCACGTCTCCGGCCAGACCTTGCAGGCGCTCATCACCGCCGGCCGGCTGCCAGTGGCGCACGTGCTGCAGATTTCGTCGCAAATGGCCAACGCCCTGGCGGTAGCGCACGCCGCCGGCATCATTCACCGCGATCTGAAGCCGGCCAACGTGATGGTAACCAATTTAGGGCTGGTGAAGATTCTGGACTTCGGACTGGCGAAATTGATGGATCCCATGGGCCGCGTGCGATCGCTGGGCGAGCAGACCGACGACCCGGCCACGCAGACCGCCGGACCGCTCACGGTGGAAGGCGCCATTATGGGCACGGTGAACTACATGTCGCCCGAGCAGGCCGAGGGCTTGAAGGTGGACGCGCGCTCGGACATCTTTTCGTTCGGCGCGGTGCTTTACGAGATGGTCACCGGACAACGCGCCTTTGACGGCGATTCGGTGATTTCCGCGCTGTCGGCGGTGCTGCGCGACGAAGCGAAGCCAATTTGGGAATTTGCCACGGACGTTCCCGCGGAATTGAACGACCTGATCTGGCGATGCCTGCGGAAAAATCCCGGCGAGCGCTGGCAATGGATGGCCGAAGTGGCAGCGGCTCTGAACAGCATGCGGGCGCGGTTGGATTCGGGAATCGTGCTACGCACGGTAGGGCCGCCGGTTCCCCGGTCCCCAGTGTCCGCTCCGAAAGCCGTTGCCGCTCCAAGAATCGCAGCGAAGAAACTTGTTTCGCTGGGCGGCGTGGCGCTGACCGTGGTGGCTTTGGCCGCAGTCGGCGCATGGTGGCAGACGCACCGGCCGACGCCCACGCCTCCGATAGCGGCCAGCCCTCCGCCTACGACCCAGGCCGCGCCGCCCGCTGTCCCACCCGAGGTCGGCACGGACGCTCCGCCGGTTGCGGGCGCGGATGCTCAGGCGGGTGCCCAAGGGGGTGCCCAAGGTGACGCGCCCGCGCCTATCGAGACCAGGCCCGCGCCTCCACCATATACTCCGATAGTTCCTCTCGCGAGCAAATTGAAAACGCCGCTGCCGCCTCCGGTGACGGTAACGAAAGCGCATGCTGTGCCTCTGGTGGCCGCCACGCCCGCGGCTCCGGTTGCGGCTGCGCCGGTTCCCAAAGCTCCGCCTTCGCCGGAAATTGTGCCGGTGAAGCTGGAGGACGGCCTGCCCTTCCGGATCGCGTTGCTGGATGATGTTCCCAGCGACATCGACGTCGGCCACGCCCTGCGCTTCCGCGTGCTGGACGACGTGAAATCGGACGACCTGGTGGTGATTGCCAAGGGCGCCATTGTCACCGGCTCCGTGGTGGCGCTGGGCGGGAAGAGAAACTTTTTTTTCGGCGAGCGTAGTAAGGTGAGGTTCCGGCTGAGCGCTGCCGAGAGTGTGGATGACGGCAACATCAATGTGCGCGCAATCCCTGCACCCAAGAACGATGGCGAAGACCGCCCGTTTGAGACGCCCAAAGGTTCAAAGGACAAGAGTCTGATTGCGGCCAGCGGCACTGAGTATGTGGCCTACGTGGCGGGCGAGCAGACGGTACACGTTCGCAAATAACAACGCTCCCTCACGGCCGCGCCTCAGTAGCGCGCGTTTCAGGATAACGAGAAGAGCCGGGCGGCGTTTTCCTTTAAAATGAGCGGCCGCACTTCGTCGCGAATGGCGATGGCGGCGAAGTCCGTCATCCATCGATCGGGCGTGATCAGCGGATAGTCCGACCCGAACAGCATCTTCTTCTTCAGCAGTGTATTCGCGTATTGAATGAGGATGGGCGAAAAATACTTGGGCGACCAACCCGACAGATCGATATAAACCTGCGGCTTGTGCAGGCACACCGAAATGGCTTCGTCCTGCCAGGGGAACGAGGGATGGGCCATGATGATCGGCATATCCGGGAAATCCACCGCAACGTCGTCGATGTCCATGGGATTTCCGTATTTCAGCCGCACCCCGCCGCCGCCCGGCATGCCGGTGCCGATGCCGCTGTGGCCGGTGTGAAAAATTACGGGCAGCTTCGCTTCGGCGACAACTTCATAGAACGGATACGCGGCTTTGTCGTTGGCGTGAAACTGCTGCAGCGGAGGATGGAGCTTGAATCCGCGAATGCCGCCGGCCGCGATCAGACGGCGCGCTTCCCGCACGGCGTCAATGCCCCGCATAGGATCCACGCTGGCAAAAGCCATGGCGATATCGCTGTTTTCGGCGGCGAACCTGGCCACTTCGTCGTTGGATACTTGCGGGCGTCCGGTGAGACGCTCATCCACCGAAAAGACCACGCAGCCGATGTTGCGCGAGCGGTAATATTCGGCCAATTCCTTGCGGCCGTAACTGACGCCCGTGTTCCCGAAATATTTGCGCGCGGCTTCTTCGGCTGCATTGCCGGTCGGGTCCGGCTCAATATGCACGTGAGTGTCGATGGCGACCAGGTTATCGAGTTTCATTTTCTTGGATCAGGATCACCCGCGCGGAAGGATGGGGCGCGTACAGCTCTTCGACTAACACGGCGCGATTGCTCAACACCGCGCGCTGATTGAACGACCCTTTGTCGGTAACCTCATGCGCGTCGATGGAGGGCGGCTGCTCCATCAGCATGGCACGCACCACCCGATTGGAGCTGCCGGTTCCGGTCTTCGCCAATTCCCGCAGCAGCTTCGTGAATTTCGCACGCACCCGCTCGCTGCGCACCACCTCTGCATCCGACCCACCTGGTACCAGCGCCCGGCAAGCCTCCACGTTCGGAAAGATCAGCGCCGTCACGTAATCGCCATCCTGCCCGGCGAACACGATATCGCGCAAATAAGGCGCGCAATGGCCAAGGAACCTGGCGCGCAGAGGCCCGACACTGACCCAGGTGCCGGTAGCCAGCTTGAAGTCTTCCGCGATGCGTCCATCGAAGATGAATCCCTTGCCCGGATCGCCGGGATCGACAAATTGCAACGCGTCTCCCAAACGATAGAAGCCTTCCTCGTCGAACGCCGCGCGCGTCAGTTCGGGCTGCCGCCAATAACCGGGAGTGACGCTCGGGCTGCGCAGCCGCGCCTCGGTTTTTTCGCCCGCGTTCACCAGCTTTAGCTCGACGCCCGGCGCGGGCAATCCGACGTGGCCGGCGCGATCTTCTTCCCAATAGGGGAACAGCGCCGCTGGACCCGTTTCAGTGGAACCGAGGCCGGTGAACATCAAGATGCGCTCGCCGCAGGACTCGACGGCCAGCTCCTGCAGTTGGTCCCACACCGGCTGCGAAAGGCCCGCACCCGCGTAATACATGAGGCGCAGCCGTTGGAAGAAACGATCGCGAAACTCGCGACGGTCGCGCAGGAATGGCAGAATCATTTCGAACCCGCGGGGTACATTCAGATAAATGTTGGGCTGTACATCGTCGAGGTTGCGAATGGTGGCATCGATAGCGCCGTCCACCGGGCGGCCGCTGTCAATGTAGTATGACCCGCCGTTGTAGAGCACCAATCCGAAATCGTGATTGCCCGCGAAGGTGTGGTTCCAGGGGAGCCAATCGCACAGGACCGGCGGATCGTCCACCACGAACGGCAGCATGGTGCGCACCATCTGTTGATTGCTGCACAGCATGCGCTGCGTGTTGATGACGCCCTTGGGCGTGCCCGTCGATCCGGAGGTGAAGAGAAACTTGGCGATGGTGCCGGGGCCGACGGCCGCGTGGGCATGATCCACGGCATCGGTTGCGGCGGTGGTTTCAAGCGCGGAGAACGGCGTGGGATGAAGGCTGCCGGGCAACCCAGCCGGATCGCCGCCGATGACCAGCTCGGCATCGGGCGGCAACACGGCTTCGAGCGCCCGGCGGAACGGCGCACCGGCTGAAACAAAAACCAGGCCGGGTGTCAGGATGTCGAAGGCCAGGCGCAGCTTGCCAAAATCGGATGAAACCAGTGAGTAGGCCGGCGAGATGGGCGCAAAAGGGATGCCCGCGTACATGGCGGCCAGGCCGAGCGCAGCGTGCTGGATATCGTTGCCGGAGAGAATCGCGATGGGGCGCTCGGCGGATAACGGCCGGTGGAGCAGCGCTTGCGCTACGTTGCGAGCCGATGCGCGCATTTGCGCATAAGTGGCCGTGCGCCATTCGCCGTCCCGATCCCGTTCGGCAAGGAATATGCGATCCGGCGCGTGCGCGGCCCAATGGTCCAGGCGCTCGGTCAGCTTGTCTGGATAAGCTCCTAGCGGATGCAGCGGGCGTACCACCAGCGAACCATCGGGCCGCGTGGAACATTCCACGTCCGCGGGCGGAAAGCACACCTGGCGGACAGGCGACGAAAGATATCGTTTAGTGGGTGGCGCCGATGTCATTTGGCGACGGCTAAAGCATGCTCCCGGGCCGAATCGTACGCCGCGAACGTCTGGCCTTCATCGGCCAGCTTGTTGAGCAGCCGCGCGGGCTCCCACAATTCGCCATGCCGCGCATGGAACTCGGCAATGCGGCTGCGAACCTGCTTCAAGCCCACCGTGTCGGCATACAACATGGGTCCGCCGCGATAGGCCGGGAAACCGTAGCCGGTGAGATAAATCACGTCGATATCGGAGGCGCGCAACGCGTAACCTTCTTCCAAAATCTTGGCGCCCTCGTTGATCATGATATAGAGGCAGCGCTCGATGATCTCGTCATCGGAAATGTGCCGGCGCTCAATGCCGCTGTCGGCCGCGGTCTGCTCAATGAGCGCATGCACTTCGGGATCGGGCATGGGCTTGCGATTTTCATCATAGCGATACCAGCCCGCGCCGGTCTTCTGTCCGTAGCGTCCCAAATGAAAAAGCTTTTTGAGCACCAGGGGCATGCGCACGCCGGGCTTTTCCAAATGCTTGTACTCCTGGCCCACGCGATAAGCGACGTCGACGCCCGCCATGTCGTCGACGGCGAAGATGCCCATCGCCATCCCGAAATTAGTGAGCGCGCGGTCCACTTGTTCCGGCGTAGCGCCCTCTTCCACCAGAAACTGCGCCTCGCGCATGTAGGGCAGCATCATGCGATTGCCGACAAATCCGCGGCAGTTGCCCACCACCACGCCGACCTTGCCCAGCTTCTTTGCGAGCGCAAGCGCCGTGGCCACCACTTCCTTGCCGGTGGCGGAGCCGCGCACGATTTCCACCAGCCGCATGACGTTTGCGGGGCTGAAAAAATGCAGACCAATGACCATGCCCGGCCGCGCAGTGACCGAGGCAATTTCGTCGATGTCGAGCGTGGAAGTGTTCGACGCCAGCACGCAACCGGGTCTGGCGATCTTATCGATCTCGCCAAATATGCGCTTCTTCAGATCCATGCTTTCGAAGGCGGCTTCAATGATCAAATCGGCCTGATCGAAGCCGTCGTAAGTGAGCTGGGGATGAATGAGCGCCAGGCGCTGGTCCATCGCTTCCTGCGAAAACCGGCCTTTTTTGACGGAACTCTCGTAGTTTTTGCGAATTGTCGCCAGGCCCCGGTCCAGCGCCGCCTGTTCCACTTCTTTGAGCAGCACCGCAATGCCGGCGTTGGCGCAAGCCATGGCGATGCCGCCGCCCATGGTCCCCGCGCCGATAATGGCGGCCCGGCGAATATTATAGACAGCTGTTTCCTTGGGAATATCGGGGATTTTAGCCACCGCGCGTTCGGCGAAAAATGCATGGATGAGCGCGCGAGCCTGATCGGAAGCGATGCACTCCTCGAAGATCTCTCGTTCCTTCTTACAGCCCTCCTCAAAGGGCAGGTTGACGGCGGCTTCGATGGCGTCCACGGCTTTGAGCGGAGCTATCATGTTACGGCGTGTCTTGCGCGCCTGATCGCGGCCGGCGGCGAAAATGGATGCGTCCACGAACTCGGAACCCAGCTTGTCGTTCAACTCGCGCGTCTTCGGAAGCGGACCGCCTTGATCGGCGATCTCGCGAGCAAACGATGCAGCGCCGGCCAGCAGGTCGCCTTCGATTATGCGATCGATCAAACCCAGCTTCAACGCCTCCGTCGCGCGGATAGGTTTGCCGGAGACGCACAGGTCCACCGCCGCGGCTACTCCCACCAGGCGCGGCAATCGCTGCGTGCCCTCCGCGCCGGGGATAATCCCGAGATTTACTTCCGGCTGGCCAATCTGCGCATCGGGGACTGCCACGCGATAATGCCCGGCCATGGCGACTTCGTTGCCGCCGCCGAGTGCGGTCCCGTGAATGGCCATGACCACGGGTTTACTCGAATCTTCAATTCGCGCCAGGAAATCATGGAACATGGGCGGCCCGCTGCCCCGCCCCGACGCGGCCAGTTCCAGCTCCTTGATGTCGGCTCCCGCGATGAACGTCCTTCCGCCGCCGATGATGACTATCGCGCGAACCGAAGGGTCTCGCTCCGCGGCATCCAACGCCGACACCAAGCCCTCGGGAACGCCGGGACTCAGCGCATTCACGGGCGGATTGTTGATGGTGATGACAGCTACGCCGTCCTCGGTGGTCAGGTTCACGAAATTGTTCATAGACGTAGTACCGCTTCCTTGGCACTTAACAGGGCATCACGGTCGCGGCTCAGTAACCGCGCAAGCGTGAGTTCGCCGTTATTATACTGCGGCCGGAATGCGGATCAGAGATGCGCCGGGCACGCCGCTCAGGATACTGGTGTCGGAGAGGGCGGTTTCCACATTGTGCCGGGTCATACGGGAATGTTCGCGCGCCAACGCTTCGGCGCGGGCGCCTTGCCCTTGTTCAATGGCCTCCACGATGGAGCGATGGTGCTCGTGAGAAACGGCGAACATCTGCGGCGCGCGAGCCAGCTTGGACCGCGCATACACCAGCGCGCTAGGCGAAGTAAATGGAACCGATATCACTTGCTGCAAAGCCCGCCGTAGCATGGAACTCTTGGACAATTTCACGATCTCGCAGTGAAAACATTCGTTGAGATCCAGATAGCGCGCGAAAGAATCGATGTCGGGCTGCGTGAAGCTGTCCGGATCGCCGTCCAGTTGTATCATGGCGTCCATCTGGTCGCGATATTCGCGCAACGGGGAAAGCTCGCTATCGTGCTCCAGGCGCTCGGCCGCCATGCGGGCTGCCGCCCCTTCCAGCACGCCACGTGTTTCAATGGCATCCCAGATGTCTTCCAGCGTAAAGGCGCGCACCACGAAGCCGCCGGTGGGCGACGGTTCCAGCAAACCCTCGTTGGCCAGCCGATCAAGCGCCAGCCGGATGGGCGTCCGCGATACACCCAGGCGAGCCACCAAAGGTAGCTCGGAGATTCGTTCGCCGGCTTGAAAATCTCCCCGCAGCAGCATTCCGCGCAGGTTCAATAGCGTCCGGCCCGTCTGGGAATCCTCAGTAGTAGTGGTTTTGGGCTTACTTTCGCTACTCTGCACGGCCTCATCCTCCTGGCGACTCTGCTAATGGATCATGTTATCACCCAGGGAATCCTGCATGCAAAATTCCGAGTGTCGTTGACGCAAGTTAAGCAGGCCCCAAATCATGTCTGAAAACCGCTAGTCAGGTACACAGGACTGCCCTAGGATAAAGGTATGGACGCCGCTGTAGCGCCAGAACCTGCTCACGTCCGCGGCTTGGAACCGGAGGTGTGCTGGCAGGCCGTGCATAGCCGGGACGCCCGCTTTGACGGACGCTTTTTCGCAGGAGTGGTCACCACGCGAGTCTACTGCCGCTCGGTTTGCCCGGTGCCTTTCGCCAAGCCGA
>Ga0302324_100004455_pt1 | contig 30985 bp, 24 predicted proteins | sample Palsa_T0_1_FD_201949 | JGI IMG/M metagenome (GOLD analysis project Ga0302324, IMG submission 201949) | Peat permafrost microbial communities from Stordalen Mire near Abisko, Sweden - Palsa_T0_1 | ecosystem: Environmental > Terrestrial > Soil > Palsa > Peat permafrost | place: Sweden: Abisko... | reverse complement strand
GGCTGCTCGAACTTGCGCCACTCCTCTGGTTCAAGGAGAACGCCTTGCGTCAGGCGCAGGCCGACAAAGAAGCGTTCTTCGCCGGGATTGGCAGGCGTTTTGACGGTGCACGCGGATGCGCCACTCTGGATCTTGGCGACGTACTCGCTGGGCGATTCGATGTTCTGGCTGCGCACCGCGCCGTCAAACGAGTGCGCGTCCGCGCCAAACCCGGCGTACGGTTCCAAACGCCAGTATTTCAAGTTGTGCAGCGACTCGAAACCGCGCCGCGCGAAGTTCGAAATTTCGTAGCGCTCGATTCCCATGCGGGCCAGCTCCGCGACCGCGGTCTCATACAGCTCCACGGTAAGTTCTTCGCCGGGGACGTCCGGCGCGCCATAGCGCTTTCCGTTGAGCAGCACTTCCGACCCGAGACGGCTGTCTTCATCGATCTCGAGCATGTAGATCGAGACGTGCGGCGGCGCCAGCCGTTCAATCCACTCGAGCGATTCTTGCCATGACGCGCGTGTTTGGCCGGGAAGGCCGGCGATCAAATCGATATTGATGTTCCCAAGGCCGGCAGCGCGCAGCATGGCCACTTCTCGCTCCACGATTTCCGCGGTGTGCTTGCGGCCGGTCCGCGCCAATTCGCGCTGCACGAAGGATTGCACTCCCAGGCTGACTCGATTGATGCCGGCACGTGCCCACGCTGCCGCGCGCTCGCTTGCGACCGTGCCGGGCGCGACTTCGATGGTCGCTTCCTGCCAGTGCGTTCGATCCGGGATCGACGAAAAAATTCGATCGAGATCACCCGTCGCCATGCCGCTCGGCGTTCCGCCACCCAGATAGATGGTTTCAGGTCGCCAGCTCCAGGTGTGCGCGGCAAGCTCGCTAACTAGCGCATCGATATATCCCGGCTCCAACTCGCGCGGGAAGACTCCGGACGCGAAGTTGCAGTAGGTGCATTTCTGCGCGCAGAACGGATAGGAAATGTAGACGCCGGGCATTTACAGCGAGACTTCGGCTCCGAGTTGTTTCGTAATCGCGTCCTGGATCAACTCGGTCAGCGTCTGACCGCTCGGCCGCAAAACGAAGTCGTTTGCGACGCTATCCCAATCCAGTTTGTAGCTCTTGGAGTGCGCCGAAACCCAAATCTGATGGACCGGCGCGTTGGGGCTGATCACAAATTTGCCGGGCGGATCTTCGAACTCGATGGCCAGCGCGCCACTGTTGAAATCAGCTTCAAACTCGGCCTCGTCGGAAGCGGCCGTGAGCCGGCGATACAGCGCCTGGAGCGATTGCTCGGCCCGGTTCTTGAATTCCTGATCGTCCATGAAATCTTGGCCCGAACCTTGATTCTAGCTGAAATGATTCACTAGAGACTTTAGGCTAGGTTGGCGCATCTGTTACCCTTGGAACGTTGCGCATGATGGAGTCCGCCTGTCTTCGGCACACTGAGATCCCGCATAACTCGGCGCTATTTTCCGATTTTCAGTACCACTTCGACAAGGTCGCGCGGTTCTATGCACACGATCCGTACGATAGCCGGAGCTACGCCGCTGCTGCGAAGCAGATCGCTTATCCCGACGATCGCCGAGCAGCGCTGGTAGCCGCGTTGCGCGCGAGCAACGGTGAAAGCGCATCGCTCGATTTATTGGCCCAGCCCGGAACATTGGCGGTAGTGACCGGCCAGCAGGTCGGGCTGTTTTCGGGACCCGCTTACACCATTTACAAAGCTCTGACCGCGGTTCGATTGGCCGCGCAATTGAGCGAGCAGGGCATTCCGGCGGTCCCGATGTTTTGGCTCGCGACCGAGGACCATGATGTCGCGGAAGTGAACCATACGTTTGTATTCGGTCCGGATCATCGGCCGATTCAGCTAAGCGTGGATGCGGACGGCGCGCCCGAGAAGCCAGTGGGCTCCATTCCGATCGCGGCGCCTCCGGTGGATCGCCTGCGTGAAGCGCTTGCGGGTTTTCCGGGTGGCGAAGAAGTTTCCGAGATGGTTCGAGTGACGTATCCGCCTGGCGTGACATTCGGCCGGGCGTTCCGCGCGCTGTTGGAGCGCTTGCTCGCGGGCCGTGGCTTGCTCTTTGTCGATCCGTTGGATGAATCGGTGCGCCGGTTGGCGGCGCCCTTGCTGCAAGAAACCGTGCGGCAGGATGAAAGCTTGCACGCGAAGTTGATCGAGCGCGGAAAGGCTTTGGAAACGGCGGGCTATCACGCGCAGGTGCATCTGGAGCCGAAGACGTCGCTGGTATTCCTGCTGGAACGCGAGCGCCGCGCCAGGCTGCGCCGGCAGAACGGCGAGTACGCGTCCAAGGACAAACAAGCAGGTGACCGGAAGTATTCGGCGGCGGAGCTGATCGACCGCGCGGAACATTTATCGCCGAATGCGTTGTTGCGGCCGGTGGTCCAGGACTATGTGCTGCCGACGGTCGCATACGTCGGCGGGCCCGCGGAATTGGCGTATATGGCGCAGTCGCAGGTGCTGTATCGGGAACTGCTGGGCCGGATGCCGGTGATGGTGTCGCGCAGCGGATTCACGCTGTTGGACGCGCGCACGGCCAAATTGATGGAGCGCTATGGGCTCACCGTCCCGGCGTTTTTTCGTGGCGAAGACAGCGTGCGCGACGCGATCGCGCGGAAACTGGTTCCGCCCGCGCTGACGCAGGAATTCAGCGAGGTGCGCAACGCCGTTTCGCAATCGGTGGAACGCTTGCGCGACGATCTGGCGGCGTTCGACGCGACGCTGGCCGCGGCCGCCAACAAGAGCCTGGCAAAGATCACGTATCAGCTATCCAAGATGGAGCGCAAGACCGCGCGCGAAACGCTCAACCGCAACTCGCGCGCCGACGCCGATGCGAGCTATATGGCGGGGCTGATTTTTCCGGACAAGCATTTGCAGGAGCGATATTACTCGATCTTGCCTTTTCTGGCTCAGCACGGCGTGAGCGAATTAATGGACACGCTGTACCGGCACGTGCGGCTGGAGTGTCCCGATCACCAGGTGTTGGTGGTGTGAACATATTACGGCTCGAACGCCGCAGCCATGAGGTCTTGCTCTGCTTTTGGAATGCGAAGCTCGGTCGCTTCAGCCCTCCACGCCCCCACCGCTTTGGTTACTTCAGCAAGCACATGGTCGGCTTCGATTTTCGACAGGCCGTAATCGGCGCGCGCCTCCAAAGCAATTGAAACATCACAGGTGGCATCAACTTCGTTGATCGCAAGCGAGAGTTCGTTGCGGTCGTTTGAAGGATTAATGTCGTATGCGGGCGAGAGCGACATTCCTTGCTCGCCGATAAAGAAGCCGTGGTTTCGAAGGTGATCGTCCGTGTTGTGGATGAGGATACTAAATACGACGCGCCGAAAGAGTTCGATGCAATCGTGGTGAGTATTCGAACCCTGGGATTGCAGCAGATCGACGAGTTCCAAATAACTTGCGCCTGGCTCGCCGTCTGCCCGCTGAGTGAGAGTCATTGCCGACACGAACGCTAATCGCCGGCCTTGCGGAGTGCGATCGAATCGCCTTGCGAGGAAGGTGGTGTAAGCGTCATCGGACACGCGCAGTGCTCGGGCCGGGGGAACTTGGATGCCGGCTTTAGCCGCCAGCCTGTGCGCGACGAATTCCCACGCGCCGACGTCAGTCCTGTCCTGCCGGCTGGGAAACTTGGCTAAACAAAGCGCGCCTTCTTCGTCTCTTACTGAAGCCTTCGGCCGCGCGCCGCCCAGGGACGATCCGGGAGCGAATAATTGCCTCAGCCACCGTTTATAGTCGGGGTGCTCTTCTTCGTCGCTATGCAGCTCGAATTGAAGACTTGCCGCCTGAAGCTCACGGAGCGAGGTGATCGGAGGCGCCGCAAAGTCATCGTCGCTGTCAATGAATCGCCCCGTGTTCGAGTCGAGAAAACGCAAAGCGCCCAATCTGGTTTCATCATGAACTCCGAGCAGAAAGTCCCAGTCCGTGAGCGACCTTGCCCTGCGTCCGTCGAGGCGCGCGCGCATGTTTTCTCGCCTCTGCATCAGTACGCGTCCCCATCTATCGGGCGATGAATCGAGAAAGATACCGAAGTTCGCGCGGCCGTATGCGGGATATTGAGGCCCGATCACTAATGCGAGATCCGGGTCAAACGTGAACGCCTCAGCCTTCTGCAGCCATGCAGGCTCATATTCGAACGAGAAGATATCTCCAGTGCGGCTGGTCTGGCACCGTAGCGATCCCATCAAGACCGGTTTATCGGAACGTTTCAGGTCGGCGTACACGGCCACGGTGTCCAATCGGCGTGTCATGGCAATTCCTTGGATTCCGTTGACCGGATGCGAGCGCTTGTGGCGCGTTTGGGTGCGCGCGACTTCGGCTCCAGGTTGGCGTCTTGAAGTTTATGGCCAAGAGAGTCGTCGGCGGCAACCGACCCAAGATCATTCTCAAGCCGCAACGCCTGCAAAACCCTGGCGTAGATTCCCAGAGCTACTGCGGGATCCCCGCGCTCAACCCGGTACAGCGTTTTTCGTGTGATACCCGCGCGTTGCGCTAGCGTTTCGGATGAATACGCCCTACGAAGCCGGGCTTTCTTAATGTTGTCGCCAAGGCCGGCCATCAAGCGGGCCAGCCGTGGAAGAATGGCTGGAGTTTTACGAGGCATACTGAGTCATATCATACACCAAGATGGCTGAAAGTGGGTAAGATATAACCCACTGAGGTCGGGGGCATGGAGCCGATCATCCTTCACAAGCAAATTTTCGAGATCTTGAATTAGCCCGGCGTGATCCCTCAGGCTCCGGCCGGGCTCCCAGGCGACTAGTAAATCGAGGTCGCTATTCTCATTGGCTTCCATTGCGAGCCACAGAGCCGAACACCCGCAAGCTGTGCGCGCCGCGAGGTCCGGCAAGCCGGAGGATCTCATCCCGCCGTTCCCTGCGCAGTGTGTCCAGAGTGACCATGTCTCCATTGTGCGACAAAAGAAGTTCCGCGAGCCGATTCTGCTTAGGTAGGAAATTTGGTGGCCGAGGTGGGGGTCGAACCCACACGAAGAGTGAACTTCGCCAGATTTTGAGTCTGGTGCGTCTGCCAGTTCCGCCACTCGGCCACTACTGGCTCGAATGCTAGTTTAACATCCTCACGCCATTAGGCATGTTTAGTGTCCCGTCCGGCATGTTTAGATAGATTGATGTCCTTCCTTGACCTGTTGCTTGGCAAGCCGCTGGCAACCTCGGCGGAAGACGGCGAGCGCATCGGCCCGGCCGCGGGCATTCCCATCTTCGGCCTGGACGCCCTGAGCTCCGCCGCATACGGCCCCGAAGCGGCGCTCACACTGCTGATCCCGCTCGGCGCCCTCGGCATCGCCTACATCGTTCCCATCAGCGGCGCCATCATTGCCCTGCTGACCATCGTCTACTTCTCATATCGCCAGACCATCGATGCGTACCCAAACGGAGGCGGATCGTACACCGTCGCGCGCGAGAACGTCGGCGAAGGCGCGGGCCTGCTAGCCGCGGCCGCGCTGCTGATCGATTACGTGCTGACGGCGGCGGTTGGAATCTCGGCCGGAGTGGGCGCGCTGGTGTCGGCGGTTCCATCGCTGCTGCCACACACGCTCGCGATGTGTCTCGGAATTCTCCTGCTGATCACCCTCGTGAATTTGCGCGGTGTTCGGGAAACCGGCGGCATCTTCATGGTTCCGACGTATCTTTTTTTGGGCACTCTGTTGATCACGATTCTGATTGGTCTATTCAGGGCGCTCGTGGCGCATGGTCATCCCATGCCCGTGGTTGCACCTCCTCCGGTTCCAGCGGCCACGGCCATGGTCGGGGCCTGGCTGGTGTTGAAAGCGTTCGCTAGCGGTTGCACCGCTCTTACCGGAGTGGAGGCAGTCAGCAACGGTGTCCGTGCATTCCGCGAACCTACTTCCAAGAATGCAAAACAGACGCTCACCATAATCATCGGGCTCTTGATTATCTTGCTGGCGGGCATCGCCTGGCTGGTGAAGGCGTATAACATCGCCGCTACCGACCCTGGCGCCGCCGGTTACCAAAGCGTGCTTTCCATGCTGGTGGCGGCCGTGGCGGGACGGGGCGTGTTTTACTACGTCACCATCGCTTCGATTTTGCTGGTTCTCTCGCTCTCCGCGAACACCGCGTTCGCGGATCTGCCGCGCCTGTGCCGCATTATCGCGCTGGATGGCTACATGCCGAGGTCCCTTGCCAACCGGGGGCGCCGCCTGGTGCATTCCCAAGGCATTTACGCATTGGCAGTGGTGACGGGGCTTCTCCTCGCGCTGTTTGGCGGCGTCACGGATCGCCTGATTCCACTGTATGCGGTGGGAGCATTCCTGGCCTTCACGCTCTCGCAACTGGGCATGGTGTTTCATTGGAGACGCGTGCGCGGCCCTCATGCCGGGCGCTACATGTTTGTCAACGGCCTCGGCGCGGTCGTCACGGGGATCACGGTGGTGGTCGTGCTCGTCGCGAAGTTTCTGGATGGCGCGTGGATCACGGTGCTATTGATCCCCCTACTCCTGTTGCTGATGTACGCGGTCCATCGACACTATCTTCGGGTGAGCGAAGAGGTCGCGGATTCTACGCCGCTCGACCTGATCCACTTTCGCCCTGCGCTGGTGGTAGTGCCGGTGGAACGCTGGAGCGCGATTGTGAAAAAGGCGATAACTTTCGCCTTGTCCATTTCGCCCGACGTAATCGGACTGCATGTAAATTGCGAATGGACCGAGCAGCTAAAAAAAGAGTGGCAGGAGTATGTGGAGAAGCCCGTTCAAGAGCTCGGGTTGCCCGAGCCGCGCCTGGTGATTATAGATAATCCCTTCCGCTACGTCTCCAGTCCGATCGTTGATTATGTGCTGGACCTGCAAAAGAAGGATCCCGAGCGCCAGCTCGCGGTGCTGATTCCGGAATTGGTTGAGAGGCATTGGTATTACGCGTTCCTTCACAACCAGCGCGGCGCCGCGATGAAGACCCTGTTGTATCTCAAGGGCAGTCAGCGCATTGCCGTGATCAATGTGCCATGGTATATCGAGTAGATGGAGGTCAGCCGATGAAGCAGCGAAATTGCGCCACATGTCTCGCGATCGCGCTGGGCTGCGCGGGCCTTTTGTTGGCCCAAAGTGATGGACACGGGCTTCATGGCAAGGTGGAGCGGATCAAGGTCCATGGCAAGGCGCTCGAAGGAAATCTCGAAGGCGATTCTCCGGACCGCGACGTCTCCATTTATCTGCCACCGAGCTACGCGACGGAGCGGAGCCGCCGCTATCCGGTGATCTATTTGCTGCATGGCTACACCGACAACGACGACCTGTGGTTCGGATCGAAGCCGCACTTCATCAACGTTCCTTCGGTCACCGACAAGGCATTGGCGAGCGGCGCGCGCGAAATGATTATTGTCATGCCCAACGCATACACGGCCTATCAGGGCAGCATGTATTCGAGTTCGGCAACAACGGGCGACTGGGAAACGTTCGTTACGCGCGACCTGGTCTCCTATGTCGATAGCCACTATCGGACTATCCCCGAAGTCGCCGCGCGCGGCCTGGCCGGGCACTCCATGGGCGGCTACGGGACGGTTCGTATCGGGATGAAGAACCCCGACGTGTTTTCGAGCCTGTACATTCTGAGCCCGTGCTGCATGACGGCGAATACGAACCCGAAGCCCTCGCCGAAGGCGGAAGCGATCCATAGCGCTGCCGAACTGGCGACGGCGGATTTCGGAACCAAGGCGCAGCTCGCGTCGGCCGCGGCGTGGTCGCCCAATCCGAAAAACCCGCCGCTGTTTTTCGATCTTCCCTACAAGGACGGCGAGGTGCAGCCCGCCGTGATCGCGAAATGGGCCGCCAACGCGCCGCTGGCGATGATCGACCAATACATTTCGAATCTCAGAAAGATGCATGCCATCGCCATGGACGCCGGCGACAAGGACGAGCCCATCGCCAGCACCGTGCGGACGCTCGACCAGATCCTGACCTCTTACGACATCCCGCATTCGTTTGAAATCTATCCGGGCAATCACGTCAGCGGCATCGCTGATCGCGTGGAGACTAAGGCGCTGCCATTTTTTTCCAAGAACCTGTCATTCGGCCACGGGACGCGCTAGACCGTGGCAAAACCGGCTCCCTTACGGTCGCGGCTAGGTAACGCACTCAACCTACCGAGCCGCGCGCGTGAGCAAGCGGTTCCGCCCTCTGAGTCCGAAGTCGTGACAGAATAGATTTACCTGCCCGTGTCCCCGAGGAGCTTCTGTGTGTCCATTTTCCGTGCAACCATACTTGCCTTAGTCTGCTTCTGCCGTCTTCCCGCCGCAACCGCGCCGGATCATCCGCTGTATTTCGAAGAGCGGTCTAGCGAAGTGTTTGAAACCCGCGCCGCCGGGCAAGCGGTCACCATTCGCGCCGATCATATTTCGCTCGACGGTCTGACTCTGCGGTTCGTTCATCCGTCCAAGAACGCACATCTTCAAGGCCTCGGCACGTCCGCGCCCAGCACTTACATCACGCGCGGCCAGACGCGCAGCTTCCGGGCATATCCCAAAGCCGGCATCCGGCATCTTTATCCGGGCATCGATGCAGCGTTCTATGGGCGGCCGGGACAACTGGAGTACGATCTGGATCTCGAGCGCGGGGCAAGGCCCGATCGCATCCGAATCCAGGTGGCTGGCGCGCGCGGCATCCGGCTGGACGAACAAGGCAACCTCATCGCGCAAACTCGATCGGGCGAGCTGCGGCAACTAGCGCCGCGCGTCTTTCAAACCGCGCACGGCGTTCGCCGGGAAGTCCCTGCCCACTATGTGCTTCTATCCGCCAATGAGATCGGCTTCCAGCTTGGCAAGCACGATCGAAACACCCCGCTAACCATTGATCCGGTGATCGTCTACACGAATTATTTCGGAGGAAGCGCCTCGAATTTCGGCGGCCCAGTTGCTACCGACGCGCAGGGAAACGTCTATGTTACGGGCGCTACCAACTCCATCGATTTTCCAACCACCAATGGAACCAAGGCCAGGCTTCAGCCGCCGCTCCTCGCGTTTTCCAATGCAGGCCAGACGGTAACTGGGCTGCTGGTGGGAACTCAGACGTCCGTCACCGCGATCGGAGGCGCCGCCGATGGCAACGCCCTGTATGTGGCCACGCCGGATGGCATCTTCGTCAGCGGAAACCATGGCGCGAGCTTCATCCCGGCAGCGCCATTGCTCAGCCCATATGGGACCCCGACCGTTCAAGCGATTTCCGTGGATCCAATCGATCCCTCGCGCGCATTCATCGCCACCTCGCTCGGCCTGTTTAATATGAACAATTCCGGTCAGCTTGCAGGCCAGTTTGACCCTGGCATGGTGGTGGAAGGCAACAACATTGTTGACGTGACGTCTGTGCAAATCAGCGCCGTGAATCACCTCGTGATGTATGCAACCACGGCTACTCCATTTAATTTCCTCTACACCAGCACGAACGCCGGCATTTCGTGGCAGCAACTGAATCCCACATATCCCGGTGAACCGCCGGCTAGCCCGTATTCAGGCAATTCCATCGTGTTCACTTTGGCGCCCGATGGCAGCGACCTCTACGTGATCGATGGCAATGGCATCTTTTTCAGGAGCCCCGACGGCGGAATGACGTGGCAGAAACTATCGGGGCAATATCTTCTTATGGCGAAATCGATCATGATCGATCCAAAGAATCCGTCGAATATTTATGTACTTGACGGCGCCGGCGTGCAGTTGAGCACCGATGGCGGCGTGACCTTCAACACGATTTCACCGAGCATGCAACCCGCCGTTTATATCCAGAACTTCGCGCTCGATCCGTCCTCTGGCGATATCTACTTCGACACCTACAACCAGATCGAAGTCAGCACCGATCAGGGAGCAAGCTGGAAGGTTCTGCCGCCGCGCCCGAATCCTGGCGCCATGATCGGCTTGGGCGACCAGGTCTTCGTGGGAGTGAGTTCCCCCACGGTTCCCTTCGTGGTGAAGTGGAGCCCCGACGGTTCTAAGATGCTGTACTCCACTTTTTTCGGCGGCAGTTTTTCGGACGCGATCACCGCCATCACCGTCAACCCGCAAGGAGAAGCGATCATCGCCGGCGACGCAGCGTCATCTAATTTTCCGGTTACCGAGAACGTTTCCAAGGCTTCGCCCGCGGGATTGCCAAGCGGCTTTGTGGCGAAGCTGAGCGCGGACGGATCGCAGGCAATTTTTTCCAGCATCATCGGCGCATCGCAAGGTGTGAACATCGACGCTGTCGCGATCGACGCTTCAGGTGCGCCGTACATCACAGGCGCGACGCCTTCGCCCGATTTTCCGACTACTGCCAACGCGCCGCAACCAAAGCTGCCCACTGCGATGTGCCAGCGCACAACCACGAATCCCTTCCTGCCAAATGCAAACCTGGGGACTTACGCGTTCGTGAGCAAGCTGAACGCGAATGCAAGCAGTTTGGTCTATTCCACTTTTCTTACCGGCGCCTGCGGAAGCACGGGGCAAGGCATCGCCGTCGATTCAGCGGGCGAAGCAGTGGTCGTAGGCACAACTACATCGCCCGATTTTCCTGTTACAGCGAATGCGTATCAAACCACCTTTCCTGGCGGGCCCGCGGCCAGCATTACCTATCCGAATCCAATCGATTTCGGATTCGTCAGCAAGCTTAGCGCCGCTGGGGACAAACTAATCGCTAGCTCGCTGATCGGCGGCGGCTTCTTTACCGAAGCGAACGCGCTGGCGCTGGATTCGTCGGGCGACCCTTACATCACGGGGTCGACGTGGGGCATCACTCCCGGCGCAACTCCCGGCGCGTATCAGACGAAAGTGATGACTGGTTGCCCGCCGGTTATCAACATTGGTCCGGGCCTCGAGTATCCCAACGGCGGCTCGGATGTTTTCCTGCTGAAGCTAAACCCGGCGCTGTCCAGCGCGCAATATCTGACGTACCTAGGTGGCATCTGCGACGATTTTGGAAACAGCATTGTGTTGGAGCCCTCAGGCAACGTGTGGGTGGCCGGTTCTCCCTCGCAGGGCTTTCCGTTGGTCATGCCGTTTGAATTAAGCGGCACGGGCGGGGGCTTTGTGAGCGAATTGAGCGCCGACTTCTCACAGTTGCTTTTCTCCAGCTTGAGCGACGGAAGCAACCTTGCCGTGGATCCGAGCGGCGCAATTTATGTCTCAGGCACCAGCGGGAACATGGCGTCTCTGGTGAAGATCGATCCCACCGGCACGCCGCCCGTGATCATCGATTCAATCCAGATGAATTCAACCACCCCGGCGCCCTCGGCGTCCAATCCCATTCAAATCGCACCAGGGGAATTGATCAATATCGTGGGCGAGAATCTGGGGCCCAGCACCACTGTGACGGCGCAACTGGACGCGACGGGCCACCTCCCGTACGTCCTCGGCGCAACCACCGTATTGTTCGGGGATTACTCGGCGCCGCTGATCTCGGTACAGGAGGGACTGATTGTTTGCTTCACGCCATTTGAGATCGCCGCCTCGATCAAGTTGACCGTCAACGTCAATGGGCAGAGCTCGAACTCGGTGCTGGTTGGTGTTTCACCCAGCGCGCCGTACGTCTTGGAGATCATCAATCAAGATGGCACCATCAACTCGGCGAGCCATCCCGCACCGCAAGGCTCGGTGGTGACGTTCTACGTCACTGGCCTGGGTCTCACTTCACCCCTGAGCCAGGACGGCAGCGTCAACGCGCCCCCGCTTCCGGTGCCGGCGGCGGGGGTATCGGCCTATATCAACGGCAATCTGGTGCAGCCGCAGTTTGCAGCCGCAGCGGATGGATTGATTGCCGGTATCACGCAGATCAATGTGCAGATACCAGTTGCAACCTATCCATCGAATCCGGTCAACGTAAGCATCGGCCAGGCGCCCGCACAAATCTACATCAGCCAGTAACCGGGCGCTGCTATCCTGGATCGTATGCAACTGGGCATGATCGGTTTGGGAAGAATGGGCGCGAACATGGTGCGCCGGTTGATAAAGGCGGGGCACGAGTGCGTCGTCTTCGATAGAAGTCCTGAAAGCGTCGCGCAACTGGCGAAGGACGGCGCGGCTGGGTCGAGTTCGTTGGATGAGTTCATCGGCAAGCTGAAGCCGCCGCGCGCGGTGTGGCTGATGGTGCCGGCCGCGGTGGTGGATCAGACGCTGGAGCAACTGGCCTCGCGCTTGCAGAAGGGCGACATAATTATCGACGGCGGCAATTCGTACTACATCGACGACATTCGCCGCGCCAAAGATTTGCAGCCGCACGGTATCCACTACGCCGATGTCGGCACCAGCGGCGGCGTGTGGGGGCTGGAACGCGGCTACTGCCTGATGATCGGCGGCGAGCCTGACATTGTGAAGCACTTGGATCCGATCTTCAAAACGCTCGCGCCCGGACGCGGCAACATCGACCGCACTCCTGGCCGCGAGAAAGTGGGCGGCACCGCCGAGGAAGGTTACCTGCATTGCGGGCCGGTGGGCGGCGGGCACTTCGTCAAAATGGTTCACAACGGAATCGAGTACGGCTTGATGGCCGCGTACGCCGAGGGCTTGAACGTTCTGCATCACGCCAACGTTGGCAAGACCAAGCGGGACGAGGACGCCGAGACCACTCCGCTTCGAAATCCTGAACATTACCAGTACGATTTCAACCTGGCCGACGTCGCGGAAGTATGGCGTCGCGGAAGCGTGGTGGCATCCTGGCTGCTGGATCTCACGGCCGTTTCGTTGCTCGATCAACAGGCGTTCGACAAATTTTCCGGCCGCGTATCGGATTCGGGCGAAGGGCGCTGGACCATTAACGCGGCCATCGATGAATCGACGCCGGTGCCTGTTTTGAGCGCGGCGTTATTTCAGCGCTTCGACTCGCGCGGTGAGAGCGATTTCGCCAATAAGCTGCTCTCCGCGATGCGCTTTCAATTCGGCGGGCACATCGAGCGCAAATCGGGCGGCTAAACCGGGGCGATTAGGCCGCGCCCTTCTCAGCCAGTTGCCGGACCAGCTCGCGCCCCTTCGCGGTCGGTGTGTAGCAGCGCTGCGGGCCGAAAGCGGTGACAACCCCCGCTGCGTCCAACAGCCCGTTATCCACCAACTGCTCCAGCTGATCGTTGCAATCTCCATTAAATCCGGCGCTGGCACGTCCCGCGGTACACACAGTCTTCAGCGTGGAAATCGTTTCTCTGTTCATAAATTGTCCGGGTTCAATTCTACCATCCTGGCCATTTGACTAGGGTGGCCGGAAATCCGCGCCAGCGCCGATCGAATCGCTGCCTGGGCCTCCTGCATATGCGCCTCGCCAGGTTGAGCTTGCCGCGGCCAGAAGAAGCCGCGCAGGCCGTCCTTCTTGCGCCGGGGAACGATGTGGACATGCAGATGCGGGACGCTCTGGCTGACGCGATTGTTGATGGCAACAAACGAGCCCTCGGCGTGCATGCCTTCCTCGACGCCGCGCGCGAGCAACTGGACGCTCAAGAAGAACGGCCCCACCAACTCGGCCGGTAAATCCGCGAGCGTTTCATAGTGGGCCTTGGGAATAAGCAGCGTGTGCCCAGTGAATAGCGGCCGATAATCCAGGAACGCGATCGATAGCGCATCTTCAAACACGATGTAGTTCGCATGCAACGCGATTTGGCAGAACCGGCAGCTTGCGCTCGCGGAGGTCAGTTTGGATGCCATCAGCTTTCGATGGGGCCTTCGCCGCTGCTCAAGGCGCTGATGATCTGCTCGCGCCGATTGGCCGCGGCTTTCAGCGCCGACTGCATGGAGTAGAAGTACAGCAGGACGCCCAGCACGGCGCCGAAGAACAACACGCCGAAAAACGCCCACTCCGTGTTGAAGGCGTAGCGCGCCAAATAGGCCAACGCCACGGGCGCGAGCGTAACGGGAAAAGCCAGCATCAGCAGCGCCTGCGCCCGGCTGCTGGCGGCCGTTTTCACCGCCTTCACTGGATTCACAGCGCGCGGATTGTAGAGCGAGCTCAAGTTCCCGACGGCCAGAATGAACAGCGCAATGACGCAGGTAACGGCGAACGCCTCCAGAATCTGCAGCCCGCTGAGAGGCAACCGCAGCAGAGCGCACACCAGCGCGATGGCGGTAATCTCTATCAGAACCAGAAACGCCGCCGACAGATTTTTGCCCGCGAGCACCGTGGACATTTTCACGGGCACCAGAAAATAGACCTGCGCTGCACTGCGGTCGAATCCGAAGCAGTTCCAAAACAGCGCGTCGCTCAACAACAGCAACGCGTAGACGCTGACCATGGTCAGGTAGTTGTCGGTGAGGAACGAGCGCTGCGTGCTGGCGCGGCCGAATGCGATGGGAGCCCAGATCAACAGCCCGAAGGAGAAGCCCATCAGGAAAACCAGACGGAATCTTGGGGCGCGGCTGAGGAATCGCAGTTCCTTTTCGATCAGCGCCGCCAGCGGATCCGGAAGCAGCGCGTTCGGCAACTGATACCACCATTCCAGGCGGCTGGTCCGGCGTATCGTGGAGGAGCCTCGAGCGGCAGCCTCCGCCGCATCGAAGCGCAGTCCGCGCTCAAACTGCGAACGCCCGAAGACGTAGGCCGCCAGAGTCCAAGCTAAGAGGACGCCCAAATTCAGCCACGAGAATTCGCCCAGCGCCAGGCGCGCGGCCGCGGTCCAGGGAAGCATCGCGGATGGCTCCGCGCCGAAGAACTGTCGAACCTTGGTTTGAGAGCCCCGGAATAGCATCAACTGTGGGAGCGCCGCGGCAAGCACCACCAAGAAGATCACAATTTCCCGAACCCGCTTGTGAGCCAGCAGCCGGACGAGAAGATCCCGAATGCCGGTGGAGCAAAACAGGTTGAACAGTACGAACAGAGCCAGCGTAAATGGCGCCCAGAGGGGAACAACGGGATTCAAGAGAAGACCGATCGCCGCGCCGGTCAAAAGCAGCAGCATCTCGACGCCGGTGGAGATCCGCAATAGCGTTTCCACCGTGAACAGCGCCCGATTCGGGATGGGATAAACGAGCAGCTTCCGCAGATCGAGCGACGCCCCCATGGATGTAAGCAATACGGGAATGACCTGCCAAAAGAGGAAGACGATCAGCAAAGCAGCGGGCAGGAGCTTGTGGAACGCCTCCAATTCGCCGCGCCTGGAAAGCAGGACTCCCGCGAGCACAGCCAAGTATGCGAAAGCTGCATACCAGACGGCGGTGAGAACGCCGGTGAAGACCAGCCCGCCTACATTGGCGCGCGGAAGATGATTTCGCGTACTGCGCCACTGCGCCCAGATGATCGCGCCAGCTTGGCTCCACATTACTCTTTAGTCTGCTCTTCCGGCGGCGCACTTGGCAATGGGCGTGCGATGGCGGGGTAAAAGGCGGGGTTCTGAAGTATCAGCTTTCGTGCGTGGCGCTCGATTTGTTCTTTTGAAAAAACGAACCCAGATTGTTCCGGGAGAAAGTCGGCGGGCTCCCAGGGAAGTCCTTTGCGCTGATGGCGTATGAGGAGTTCGGCGGCTTCGGTGAGCTGGCGGCGCTCCAGGCGGTGGCGCTCTTCCTGGATGTCGCGGAGCTGGTCGACGGCTTTTTGGAACTGGCGGGAGAGGCGCGAGCCGTGGAGTCCGAGCGTGGCCAGCTGCTGGATTAGGGCTTGGGGGCTGGGGTTTTGGGAGAGCAGCTCGGCTTCGAGGAAGGGAATGCGGTTGAGACGCCAGGCGGTGTTGGCGATTTCGTGGACCAGTTGAGTCTCGGTGACGGTGGCAGGGGCGTACTCGTCGAGAAATTGCTGGATGTGGCGCTGGTAGGTTTCGGGGTCCTCGGTAGGCAGGACGGAGGTGCGGGCAGTGAGACCGTGGCGCAGCGCGTTGAGCGACGAACGCTGCTTGCCGGATTCGGTGCGAGGGCCGGTGGAGAGCTTCGCATTCGCGCGGTTGGTGGCGGCGCGCTGGGATAGCCATCGTTCGACGGGATCGGTTGTTGTCGGCGTTGCTGGAGCTTGGGCTGCGGTTGCCATTTGTGCACCTCGGTCACCGGATAACACGGGCAGGGATGCAGCGGGCAGACGGGTGGGCGTTGTTTGTTGCAGGGGAAGTAGAAAGCGCGGGCGGAAGTTCGTGATTGTGGGAGCGCTGTATCGAAAATATTGGTTGGCACCGCCAGCGGGCATGCGCAACGACTGTGCTCGCGAGCATTCCCATTGCAGCGCAGCAGAAGGCGGCGCAGGACCGGTACACCGCAAAAGCCCTGAACGGGGTCTCGTTCTCTGAGTTCAAAGGCTACGACGAATGGCAGGATGTCGCCGTCAGCCGGACCGATACCACGGTCAAGGCCATGCTGGGGAATCCCGCGATGATAAAGCCTATAAATCAGGCATCCCGGGCAACGGCAAGCCCTTCCCCGACGGCGTCAAGATCGTAAAGATCATGTGGGCCAAGAAAACGAACCCTTTGTCTCCCTATGCGGTCGAGATACCGGACACGCTGGCAGTGCTCGCCTTCATCGAGAAGGATTCCAAGAGATTCCCGGACACGAGTGGATGGGGATATGCGCAGTTTGACTATGATGCCAAGTCCGGTACGTTCACTCCTTATGGGAAGGATGCCACGTTCGGCAAGTCTTACTGTTACGACATGTGCCATTCGAGGGTGAAGGCAACAGACTACATTTTCACGGCTTACCCTTTGAGATGATGCGGGACAGCGGTCGTCGAAATCGACTCGTGCTAGAGGCCGCCTCACGATACTTCAGTGCCCGCCTCGAAACAGCGAGAATAGCTCGATCACCAGAATCGCCACCACCATCGCCTCTAGCGCGAAGGCCCGCGCCTGATGAAACTCGTTCATCATGAACTCGTACAGCTCGCCGGCCGTCCGAAGCTTCTCTTCCACCAGATCGCGGTAATCGGTGACGCCCACGCGCGCCGCCGCGATCCGATAGGCGCGGGCGTAAAACATGTCGCTCAGGAATTTGATCGCGTTGTCGGTGCGCTCGGTCAGCTCCCGCACGTCCAGCCGCAGGGTATTCAGCCGCTCGGCCTGGCCGGCCATCCGCCAGCGCCGGAAAAATCCGCCGCGATGCTCCAGCATCTTGTATACGTTCTCCAAAACGCGCGTCAGAACGTCGTCGTAATGCCGGAATTCGAGCAACTGCGTATTCGCGTATTCCAGCAATTGAATGGTTGGCGCCGCGCCCTCGGCGGTGTCGTAAACCAGCGCCGCCACCCAGCCAGTGACCAACAAGTCGCTCGGATAGTATGACAAGGACGACTGCAAGACTTCGTTGCGCTCTCCCTCGGCCAGCGGCTGCGAGTCCCCGCGCACAATCTGCGCGATCTCGCCGCCGTGCTTGGCGAGCATCACGGGAGCCGTCAGCGTCCGGCCGTCCTCATCCAGCGCCTCGCGCAAATGAATGATGTAATAGTCTTCGCTCAGACGCGCCGGATAAGCTTGCACCAGAGCCGGCGCCGCGCGCTCCATCCGCGCCTGTATCAGTTCCGCCGTCCGCCGCTCGATCTCGGGCGCGAGGATCCAGCGGTTCGACAGCCGGATCAATTGTTCCCAATCCGCTTCGAACTCCATCTTCAGCTCGACGCTGGCCACGCCGTAGTCGAAATACTTGATGCGGGCCTCGAACTGCTCGCCGGTCTCGAGCGCCAGCGGCTCGGGATACTCGATCGCGGGCGGACGCTCGAAGCGCACGTACTCCGGCGCCGGGTGCTTGAAGCTGGGCTGCGGCCTCGCCGTCTCGGCACCCACCAGATCGCGCAGCTTGTCGATGCGGATCTCCTCGGCCACGTCGTACAACACGAACACCCAGAACGACCCGCGTAGCGGAGCCATCCCTGTATTGTAAGTGGCGCAGGCGTCAGGTGCCCTCTGGCCGCTTGGCCCTCACCTGTCCGCTGCCGTGTAGTCCAGATAGATAGTGCCGAGATTCGGCAATGATGATGATTGCTCTAACATCAGGACGATCGAGGTGGAGGGAAATGTCCAGAGAACAGTCTTGATGAAGCGGCCGTTCTCTCCTCTCCTGGTTTCCTCATGGGCTGGATGGCCGTGCGTTTCGATCAGCGCAGTCCTGAGCGTATCGAAGTCTTGAGCCCCGGCAAGCGGGGCGGCGCCGGGCACCCCAAAAAATGACCACAGCCTCACGAGAGTGACCTTCCCAGCGGCTTCCCGCGCTCCCACCTGGACACCCATCTCGACGCCGCTAATCTTCGCAGGATTGAGGTACAGCAAGGTCCAGTTGTCCTTGCTCTCAGGTGCGGTATGAATGTCATAGGCGGCGCGTACTTCCGCAATCGTCATACCCCATCGGACCTTGTCCCAGCCGTCGATATCTTGTGGCGCGGGGTCTTGCGGCGCGGGATCATCGTTCGGTCTGGGCTGCCCGTACAAAGCAACGGCAAGCGCCGCTAAGGCGCCCAACAGCCAAAACTTCCCGCGCAGAGGAGCCACCCCTGTATTGTAAGCAGCGCCCTCTGAACCCGCGCGAGCGACAGGTCGCGGCCCGGGATGCTAGTCAGTAGCCCGTCCGTAAGAGTCGGAAGTTGGCTGACACGACTGTCGCGACCAGTTCCGGTAGCACGGCAATATTCACCCGGCTGGTGACAGCAACCTCGCGTGATCTTTGAAACGTTCACACGAGTGTGGCGCTAAAGCGAGGAACGCAGCACGCAGGAGTGTGCGTGCGCCACAATTACGAGTATAAGAGTTATACGCGCGGCGTGGGATCGGATTCGGTGGAGATCGACCTCGGGCTTCTTCAAGAAACGGGGCCGCATGGTCCAGCCGATTCAGCGGGTCAATCTGGACCTGACGGCGGCCATGCTCGAAGAACTCGATCAAGCCGCACAAGACCTCAACGTCACGCAATCTCGCGAACGCTGTCCGGGGGCGGACTGAAAGCATCCGCGACATAAATCACCAGCAGCAATGCAACAAAACCATATGAACATCGCTGCTTTCTTAGCTCAATGCTCGATCATCACGTGCGCCCACCAGGTACCCGACGCCATCACATAGGGCATGTCCCGCCTTGATTCGGTAGGAAGCGTCAAGTCCGTGGCGGTCTGAAATGGAAGATGCAGCGACTGCCAGCAACGGATCTCGCTGGTGACCGCATTCGTCGCCGGATCATAAGCGCTGATCGGCCCCAGCATCCGATATCCCGCGGTCGCATGGTTCGGCAGCTGGATGCTGCCCGCCTTGATCTCTTTCTCCATCTCCTGATCCACGGCGCTGCCTTGCAGGCCTTGGGCGCGCAGCTCCCGCGCCCGCTGAATGGCGGGCATGAAGGACTCGTGGTAGCAGCGCACGTCGAATTGATCGTCGCCGGGACGATCGGCCGTGCACACCATGGCATTCGATCCTTTGCGCAGGGTCACCAGGGTCAGCCTCGCGTCGTACCCCAGCACCGTCGCACCCGCCCGCAATGATTCGGGCAGCGGCAGGACCGCTTGTGCAATCTGCTGCTCGGCACTTGGAGCCTGGGTCACTGCTTGAGCTGGCAACATGAGTGGAACGAACAGAACCGCAACAATTTGTTTCATATCTCCCTCCTCATTTCACTCCCCCCATCAACTTCACCGTCGGCTTGACTAACAGCACCAGCACCAGCGCCGCTCCGAATGCAATGCATGCCACTACGCCGAACAGCTCCGGCAACGGCATGGATTCGTAGAGCGACGCCGCCGTCCCAGCCAGATAATCGCCGATGCTGATCGAGACAAAAAACAGACCCATCATCATCCCGGCCACGCGCGCTGGCGCCAGCTTGCTCATCGCGCTTAATCCCACCGGGCTCAGGCACATTTCGCCCACCGTTTGCAGAAAGTACGTGCCAGTCAGCCACCACGGCGAAACCAGCGCGCCCGCCATCGCCGCTCTGGCCGGCGGAATCAAAATCGCAAATGCAATCCCTCCGAACGCCAACGCCCAAGCGAACTTTGCCGGGCTGGATGGTTCCCGCTTGCCCAACGCGATCCAGAGCCACGCGAAGATCGGCGCCAGAATCATCACGAAGAGCGCCGGAACAAACTGGAACCAACTGGCCGGGAAATCAAATCCGAACACTACGCGATTGGTGCTGCGCTCGGCGAAAAGACTCAGCGACGAGCCGGCCTGCTCATAGGCCGCCCAAAAGACCGCCGACGCCACGAACAGCACCAGGATCGCGCCCGAGCGTTTGCGCTCTGTCACCGTCCAGCCGCGGCCCAACAACAGCCACGCGAAGATCCCCACCGAGACTATTATCAAAACCAGGCCGAGCGCGGCGGATACCTGTTGCGCGGTAATCTCCAGTCGTCCCGCGGCAGCGAGCAATCCAACCGCTCCCAAAATCAGCGCGACGGTCGCCGCAACCAGCCCCGCATTGCGTTTCAAACCCCGTCCCGCCTGCGGGCTCTTGGGCGGCGCTGGATGCAATCCCGCGGATCCGAGATACTTGCCCCACAGCGTGTACTGGATCAGCCCCACCACCATCCCCAGGCCCGCCACGCCAAAGCCCAGGCGCCAACCGATCCGCTCGCCCACCCATCCGACAACCAGCGGCGCAAGCAGCGCGCCCAGATTGATGCCCATATAGTAAATGGAGAAGCCCGAATCGCGCCGCCGGTCGCCAGGAGCATAGAGTTGTCCCACCATGGTGCTCACGTTGGGCTTGAGCATTCCGGTTCCCAGCATCAGCAGCCCCAGGCCTACGTAAAAGCCCTCCACGCCAGGGCTCATCAAGAAGAACTGGCCTGCCACGATCAGAATCCCGCCATATAGCGCCGTTCGCCGCTGCCCGAAGATGCGATCCGCCACCCATCCGCCCGGCAGGCTCAGCAAATACACCATCGCCGTGTAAAAGCCGTAGATCGCGCCCGCCTTGACCACCGGAAAACCCAGCCCGCCCCGCGCCACGCTGGCCGTCATGAACAGGATCAGGAGCGCGCGCATCCCGTAATAGCTGAAGCGCTCCCACATTTCGACGAAGAACAGCGTCGACAGTCCACGCGGCTGCCCGAAGAAGCTCGTATCCCAGCGGGTGGCTTCGACCGTTGGTTGCATGTCTAACCAGTAAAGCTAGCACAGAAGCCAGAATTCAGAATTCAGAAGCCAGAAGCCAGAATTCAGAAGCCAGAATTCAGAATTCAGAATTGAGGAATACGAGGGATACGAGGAATGCGGTGGGGCGAATTCTGGATTCTGGATTCTGACTTGTGAATTCTCCCCCTGCTATACTCACCGACAGCCGGGCATGAGCTTACTCGCCAAATTCAATCTCATTTTGGTCGCCTTGTTCGGCGCCGGCTCCATCCTGGTCGCCTACAGCGCTTATCACTTTCTGATGCGCAACGCACGGGCCCAGGTAATCCAGCAGGCTGAACTGATGATCGAGAGCGCCCGCTCCACCCGCCAGTACACTTCCAATGAACTCGCGCCGTTGCTCGAGACCCTTCCAGCCCACAAGACCCGCTTTCTGCCCGAGACCATTCCTTTTTACGCCGCTACCGTCACGTTCGATTATTTGCGCAAACGATATCCCGAGTATTCCTACAAAGAAGCGGCCCTGAACCCCACCAACTTGCGCGACCGCGCGGTGGAGTGGGAGGCCGACCTGATCAGCTACTTCCGCAATCATGCCGGTGAACGCGAACTAGTCGGCGAGCGTGACACACCCACCGGACGCATGCTCTACATCGCGCGCCCCATCGCCACCGAGCAGGCCTGCATGGAATGTCACAGCCAGGCCGCCGACGCTCCACCCGCCATCGTGCAGACCTATGGCAGCGTGAACGGCTTCGGCTGGAAAACGAACGAAACCGTCGCGGCGCAGATTGTCTCGGTCCCCATGGCCGTGCCGATCCAGGTCGCGCGCGGCGCCTTCCGGACGTTGGTCATTTACATGATCGTGGGCTTCGTGATTTCGCTCGCCGCTATTGACGCGGCCATGCTCTTCCTGGTGATCCGTCCGGTGCGCCAGCTGTCCGGCATGGCCGATCGCATCAGCACCGGCGACATGAGCCTTCCCGAGATCCCCGTCCACGGGCGCGATGAAATCGCCGATCTCAGCGCTTCGTTCAACCGGATGTTTGTGAGCCTCCAGAAGGCGTTCCGCCTCCTGAATGGATAACAGATGCGGAACGGCTGAGCGGCGCGCGGGGCATGGCCGCCAGAAACTGCTCGCGCTGGCTGGCTGAGCTGATCTCTCCGGCGAGCGTTTGATAAAGGTCGTCCAGAGTGCGGCTTTCGGGCGCGGCGCGCCGTACCAGAATGGGCGCAATCGGGCCGACATAGGTGGCCAGATCCTTGCTAAGTCGCTCGATCTCGGCATCGCTATAAATGGACGCGCCCAACGCTTCGCCATCCGCGCGGCTCCTCGGCGCCGTCACCGTTGCCGTCTCACTCGATCGGGTCTCGTCCGCTCGAATGACATCCAACGCCTCCAGGAACTCCTGCGCTGTTGGAAACCGTTCGGCCGGGCTCTTGGCCAGAGCCTTGAGAATAATCCGGGCCAGTCCCGCCGGCACCTGCGGATTCACATCAGCCGGCGATCGTGGCGTTTGATGCAAATGCGCCGCGATGATCGCGTACCCGCCGCCCCCTCCGGCGGCGTCAAACGGCGGACGGCCGGCCACCATCTCGTACAGCATCGCGCCGGTCGAATAGACATCCGATCGCGCGTCCGCCCGCTCCCCACGCGCCTGCTCGGGCGAGATGTAATACGGCGACCCCATCAGCGTGCCCGGCTGCGTCAGCTCCGTATCCTGGCCCTCCGGCGTCAAGGATGCCGCCAATCCGAAATCCAGCAGCTTGACCGTTCCGTGCGGCGCGATCATCACGTTCGACGGCTTAATGTCGCGATGAATCACCCCGTGCGCGTGCGCGTGCGCCAACGCTCCCAGCACCTGTGCCGCGTATTCCAGCGCTTGTCCCAGCGTGAGTCCGGGCGAACGGAGTTTTTCGCGAAGGCTTACGCCCTCCACAAACTCCATGACCATTACCAGCTGATCGTGAATCCGAAACGCGTTGTGCAGCGACGCGATGTGTGGATGCTCAAGGCTGGCCTGCAGCCGGATCTCGCGCAGGAACCTGGCCTCCATCTCGGGACTGGCCGAGGCCTTCGGCAGAATGACTTTTAGCGCCTCAATGCGTTGGGAGATGGCATGGCGCACCTTGTAGACCGACCCCATGCCGCCCGCTCCCAGCGGGGAAAGCACTTCGTAGTCCCCAATCCGATCGCCCGAACCGAAGGGCGCGTTGCCGTCCTGAGCCACCCTCCGATCATGTCAAGTTTCGCGGTCCACGGCAATTGCTGGGGAGGAATCCAGAAGTCAGAATCCAGCATGGGGGAACGGAGATTATGAATTCCGACTTCTGAATTCCTCCCCTGCATTCCAGCCCCAAGCGAGGTTGCGTTGGACTCCAGTCATTAGTACGATAGGTCCTTCGTACACTTTCCGGGAGGAAGAGAACATGAAGTTTTGGTCGAGGCGGCTGACGCTCGCGGTCGCTGGAATGTCCGTCGCCGGATTCGCGTTGGCCGGTCAAGCTGCGGCACAAGAGAAGCCCAAGACCGCCGGAGAGGTCTTCAAGAACGTGACCACCAGCACCCTCAAGGGTCTTACGGTGGATGAGTTCATGGGAAGCATGGGAGTGATGGCGGCAGCCCTGGGTTGGGATTGCGCGGATTGTCATGAGGGCGCCGGCACCGACAAAGTCGTCTGGGAAGCAGACACCCCGAGAAAAGTGATGGCGCGCAAGATGACCGAGATGGTTGCCGTCATCAACAAAACCAATTTCGGCGGAGCGCCGATGGTTTCCTGCTGGACCTGCCATCATGGGCGCGATATCCCCGCCACTAGCATTGCGCTGGATCATCTTTACGGCGAGCCTAATGACGAGCGGGATGACATCATTCCGAAAGACCCTCAACCCCAGGCGAGCGCGGAGCAGGTTCTCGACAAATATATTCAGGCGCTGGGCGGCGCGCAGAAATTGGCCGGCCTCACCAGCTTTATAGCGACCGGAACCCAAGAAGGATACGTGGACGTGAAGGGAGGCGGCCAGTTCCAAATCTTTGCGAAAGCTCCGGATTCGCGTACCGTGCAAATCAGATTCCCGGACGCTCCCGATCGCGGAGACCAAACCCGATCTTTCGACGGACACACCGGCATCGGTTGGGTAACCACGCCGCGCGCGTTGTTGGGCGAGTATCAGGTCACCGGCAGCGAGCTGGACGGCCTCAAGTTGGATGCCGAGCTGTCCTTCCCAGGGCAGATCAAACAAGTCCTCACCAATTTGCGCATCGGCTATAACGAATCCATCGACGGCAAAGAGGTGCAAGTTGTCCAGGGCACCGGCCCGCGCGGCCTGCTGGCGACGTTGTTCTTCGACAAGCAGTCCGGCCTGCTGGTGCGGATCATACGCTATAGCCGGACGCCCATCGGCCGCGTTCCCACGCAAGTGGATTACTACGATTATCGCGACGTCAACGGAATCAAATTCCCCTTCAAATACAAATTCTCGTGGCTGGATGGGCGGGACTCCTTCACCATAACCGGTGTCAAGACCAACGTCCCGATCGAAGAGTCGAGGTTCGGGAAACCGTCGTTGGGGAAGTGAGAAGAAGTTTAGCCACTGATGAACGCAGATGAACGGCGATGAAGCCTTTGCTCTAAGTCTGCGTTAACCTGCCTTCCGCCCGCACCTGTCACAATAGAGATACATGACAGGAAATGAGATCCGCGAGACGTTCCTCAACTTCTTCGCGGCCAACGGCCATCGCATGGTTCGCAGCTCGCCGCTGGTGCCGGCCAACGACTCCACGCTGCTGTTCGCCAACGCGGGCATGAACCAGTTCAAGGACGTCTTCACCGGCCTCGAAACGCGCGACTACACGCGCGCCACCACCGCTCAGAAGGTGGTCCGCGCCGGCGGCAAACACAACGACCTCGACAACGTCGGCTACACCCGCCGCCATCAGACGTTCTTTGAAATGTTGGGCAATTTTTCTTTCGGCGACTATTTCAAAAAGCAGGCCATCGCCTTCGCCTGGGATCTGCTCACGCGCGATTTCGCAATTCCTAAAGACAAGCTTTACGTCACGGTCTTTCGCGAAGATGACGATGCCGAGCTCCTCTGGCAACAAGTGGCCGGCGTGCCGAAGTCCCGCATCTTCCGCCTGGATGAAAAAGACAACTTCTGGCAAATGGGCGATACCGGCCCGTGCGGCCCGTGCTCGGAAATTTTCTACGATTTCGGACCCGAGGCCGGACCCGGCGAGATGCCGCACAAACCCGGCGAGCGCTTCGTGGAACTCTGGAACCTGGTCTTCATGCAGTTCGATCGCGCGGCCGACGGCATCATGACGCCTCTGCCGCGCCCTTCCATCGACACCGGCATGGGGCTCGAGCGCATCGCCTGCGTCCTCCAAGGCAAGCTTTCGAATTACGAAACGGATCTTCTCAGCCCCATCATCCATCGCGCGGCGGAAATGTTCGGAGTCTCGTACGGCGAGGATCCCCGCACCGATGTTGCGCTGCGCATCAATGCCGACCATAGCCGCGCCGCCGCGTTCTTGATTCACGACGGCGTTACGCCATCCAACGAAGGCCGCGGCTACGTCTTGCGCAAGATCATGCGCCGGGCCATCCGCAATGCCCGCATGATCGGCCGCGAAGAGCCCTATTTATACGAGCTCACCGGCTTCGTCGCCGATCTGATGAAGCCCGGTTACCCGGAGATGCTCGAAAGCATCCAGCGCGTCGCGCGCGTGGTTAAGGACGAAGAGCATCGCTACGCGACCACGTTCCAGGTCGCCGAGAAAGTCTTCATCGATGAAGCGAAGTCGGCGACGGGGGGCGTTCTGCCTGGTCCCGCTTCGTTCAAGCTCTACGACACCTTCGGTCTCGCGCTCGATGAGCAAGAAGAGATGGCTCACGAGCGCGGTCTCACCATCGATCGGGCAGGTTTCCACGCCGAGATGGAGAAGCAGCGGTCGCGTGCCCGCGCCAGTTGGAAAGGCGCCAGCAAGGCGCAGATTGATCCGATCTACCAGACTCTGCCCAAGACCGAGTTTGTCGGCCGCGAAACGCTGAGCGCCGAAGCCACTGTAATCGCCATCCTCGGTGACCAGATCATTCTTAACCGTACGCCTTTCTACGCGGAAGCAGGCGGCCAAGTTGGGGACAGCGGCGCTATCATCTCGACGAAAACAGGGGCTAGCGTGCAGGTGGATACGGCGGTCTCTCCAGCGGCTGGCGTCACAGCTCACATTTCCCAAGGCCCGTTCCCGCTGAACGTTGGCGACTCTGTATCGGCCCGTGTGAACGCGGAGGCCCGCCACGCCACCATGCGCAACCATACCGCTACGCACCTGCTCCACGCCGCGCTGCGCAAGGTGCTCGGCACGCACGTGAAGCAAGCGGGCAGCATTGTCGATCCCAATCGGCTGCGCTTCGACTTTACGCACTACGCCCACACCGATCCCGAGGAGCTGACGGAAATCCAGAAGCTGGTCAACGAAGAGATTTTGAAGAACATCGAGGTCCACACCGATATCATGGACCTCGACCAGGCGCTCAACACCGGCGCCATGGCGCTGTTCGGCGAGAAGTATGGCGATCGCGTTCGAGTAGTTTCTCTCCCGGACGGTTTCAGCAAGGAATTATGCGGCGGCACTCACGTTCATCGCACCGGCGACATCGGGCTGTGCGTCGTCACTTACGAGGCCAGCATCTCGGCCGGCGTTCGCCGCATCGAGGCCATCACGGGCGAAGCAATTCTCGACAAACTCCATCAGGAAGGCGCTGCGGCGCGGCAGGCCCAGGAACGGCTGGCCGACGAGAAACGCGCGCTCGAACGTCAGATCGAACAAATGAAGGACAAGCTCGCGCGCGCTGAAGTCTCGGGGCTCGAGAGCGGCGTTCGCGAAATCAAGGGCGCGAAGGTGTTGGCCGCGCAGGTTGCGGGGATGGATCGCGAGCAGTTGCGAACCATGGTCGACTCGTTGCGCGTGAAATGGAAGACCGCTGTCGTCATCTTGGGCTCGTCTCAGGATTCAAACGTCGCCATCGTGGTCGGCGTCACCAAGGACCTCACGTCTAAAGTCCACGCGGGCAAGCTCGCGGGCTCCGTTGCGCTGGCTGTCGGCGGAAAAGGCGGAGGCCGTCCCGACATGGCCGAAGCAGGCGGCAAAGATCCGGCCGCGCTCGCCGGCGCGCTCGACTCGGCATACAAAACCGTGGAAGGAATGCTTTAGAGGTGGAACGCTTCGACGTTATCGTGGTTGGCGCAGGCCCGACCGGCCTCGCTTGCGGCATTGAGCTGAAGCAGCGCGGCCTCAATACGGTTCTCATCGAAAAAGGCTGCGTCGTGAATTCGCTTTACAACTACCCGACGCACATGGTCTTCTTCACCACGCCGGAGCTGCTCGAAATCGGGGGCTTGCCGATGACTTCGCTCAACGAAAAGCCCGGCCGGACCGAAGCGCTGAAGTATTACCGCCGCGTCGCCGAATATTACGGCCTCAACATCCATCAATACGAGCGCGTGCTTTCGATCGCGGGCGATGACGGCGATTTTCACGTCCGGACCAGCAAAACCGAATATCGCGCGCGCAAGATCGTAATCGCCACGGGCTACTACGACATCCCGAACATGCTTAATGTGCCCGGCGAAGATCTCGACAAGGTCATTCACTATTACAAGGAGCCGCATCCTTATTACGATCACGACGTGCTGGTGGTTGGCGCAAAAAACTCCGCCGCGATCGCCGCGCTCGAGCTGCACTGGACCGGCGCGCGCGTCACGCTTCTGCATCGCGGCGCCAAGATGTCGGACCGGGTCAAATACTGGATCAGGCCGAACATCGAGAACCGCATCAAGAGCGGGGAAATCACCGCTTGGTTCAACTCGCGGCTGATCGAGATTCATTCGCACTCGGTCGAGATCGAGACGCCCGAAGGCCGCAAAACACTCAAGAACGATTTTGTTTTTGCGATGACCGGCTACCGTCCGGACTTGGAATTTCTCGAATCCCTCGGCATCCGTTTGGATCCGGCCTCACAGAAGCCCCGCACCAATCCCGAAACGCTCGAGAGCGACCGGCCGGGCATTTTCCTCGCGGGCGTGATCGTCGCCGGCATGCACACCAACGAAATCTTCATCGAAAATGGGCGCTTCCACGGCCGGCAAATCGCCGAGGCCATCGCCGATTCGCTTTCTCCCGTGCAATTGATATCATCGACTTCATGATTACCCGTCGAGAGTTCGCCCAGTTCGCAGCCGCCGCAGTCGCGGTTCCGGCCTTTGCCGCCCCGCCCTTTGCGATGATTGATTCGAAATTCAGCGGTGTCATGATCGGCGCCCAAACCTACAGTTTCCGCACTCTTCCTTCGCTCGACGATTGCATCGCTGCGATGAAGCAGATTGGCCTCGGCTACGCCGAACTGTGGGATGGCCAAATCGTGCCGAAAGATCGTTCGCAGGTCGCAGCCTGGCGCTCGAATCCGCCCATGGACGAGATCCGCGGCATTCGCAAGAAATTCGACGACGCGGGCATCGACTTGTACGCGTTCAATTACAGCTTTCGCGATGAATTTACCGACCCGCAGATCGAGCAAGGATTCCTGATGGCCAAGGCGATGGGCGTTACCCGCATTACGGCATCGTCGAACGTGGACATTTCGCCGCGCGTCGACAAGTTCGCCGAGCAGTACAAGATTTACGTCGGCTATCACAATCATGACAGCATGAAGCCGAACGAATTCTCGACACCGGACGATTGGAAGCAGGCGCTGGCCGGACGATCGAAATACACCGGCATCAACCTTGACATCGGGCACTTCACGGCCGCCGGCTTCGACCCGGTCAGTTTTCTCGAAGAGCATCACGCGAAGATTCTGACGCTGCACATCAAGGATCGCAAAAAGGATCACGGCGCGAACGTGCCGTTCGGCGACGGCGACACCAATATCAAAGGCGTGCTCGAAGTTCTGAAGACCAAGAAGTATCCGATTCCGGCCATGATTGAATACGAGTACGGCAAGCCGGGGATGGACACTGTCGCCGAAGTAAAAAAGTGCCTCGACTACTGCAAAGCGGCCTTAAGTTAATAAGACTAGCGTGATCGCGCGGCGCTGGCCGCCGCGGGCTTGGCGGCTTCGATGGGAGTTGGCACCGGCGGCGGTGCGGGTGCTTCCGGCTCTTTGCGGCCGAACCCGAGCGCTTTGCGCAGCTGGGTGTCGATCTGCTGTCGGATATCGGGATTGTCCTTGAGAAACTGGCGCGCGTTTTCGCGGCCCTGGCCGATCCGCTCGCCGTTGTAGCTATACCAGGAGCCGCTTTTTTCGACGATATTTTGCGCCACGCCGAGGTCGATCAAATCGCCTTCGCGCGAGATGCCTTCGCCGTAGATAATGTCGAACTCGGCTTCGCGGAACGGCGCCGCTACCTTGTTCTTGACGATCTTAACCTTGGTGCGATTGCCCACCACGACGTCGCCTTCCTTGATGGCCGCGATGCGGCGGATGTCGGCGCGCACCGACGAATAAAACTTCAGCGCGCGGCCGCCGCTGGTGGTTTCGGGATTGCCGAACATTACTCCTATTTTTTCCCGGATTTGATTGATGAAAATCAGGCACGTATTCGATTTCGATACGTTGCCTGTGAGCTTGCGCATGGCTTGCGACATCAGGCGCGCCTGCACGCCCATATGGCTGTCGCCCATTTCGCCGTCGAGTTCAGCTTTGGGAACCAGAGCCGCCACCGAATCGACCACCAGGACGTCGATGGATCCAGAGGAGATGAGCGCGTTGGTGATTTCGAGCGCTTGCTCGGCATAATCGGGTTGCGAGACCAGCAAGTTGTCGACGTCAACGCCGAGTTTGCGCGCGTAGATGGGATCGAGCGCGTGTTCTACGTCGATGAAGGCCGCCATTCCGCCGGCCTTTTGCGCTTCGGCGACCACCTGCAGCGCAACCGTGGTTTTGCCGGACGATTCCGGGCCGAAGATTTCGACGATGCGGCCGCGCGGAAATCCGCCGACACCGAGCGCATAGTCGAGCGAGATGGAGCCCGACGAAATCGCCGACACCGGCACGATCGCTTCTTTCGATCCCAGCCGCACGATGGAGCCTTTGCCAAACTGTTTCTCGATCTGGCCCAGCGTGAGCCCGAGGGTGCGTGCGCGTTCTTTTTCGTCCATGCGTGATGATCCTTAGGAAAGTTCTCGTTCGTCGGGGGAAACCCTATTGTAACAGGAGGGCGATCCAGGGGAACGTGGAATCATTTGGGTCGCGCAATCTCACCAAAGAGTTCGGATTGGGTATTGCGAGACCAGCTCGTCGGGCGTCAGCACGGCTAAGCCGTTCATTACGGCTTGGCAAATCAGCATACGGTCAAAAGGGTCGCGGTGTAGTTTCGGAATTTTGGGCAGGTAAACAACATCTTCTTCGGTCAATGGAAGCGCCGTGATTCCATGAGCTTCTCGTTGGAATGGAATGAACTCGATGGGCGGGGCCGGCAGCCGAAGCGTTCCTAAGGAATGCTTGAGCGCAATCTCCCAGGCAGACACAGCGCTCAGGAACACGTCGTTGGCCGGATCGCTAAACAATTGCGCGGCGTGTTTCGAGAGCCGTGGGGAACCGGACGCGATCCAAAGAAATGTGGATGTATCAAGCAGCAGTCTCACGACTTGCCTTCAAAGGCATCGAGCAGTTCATCCGGCAACGGCTTGAAGAACGACTTTGTGATTTTGAGCTTGTTCTTTGCAAGGCCGATCGGCCGCCTGGTTTTTCTCGCCGGAGCCACCGCGCGGATTTCAGCCACGGGCGTATTCCGTTTGCACAGAAGGATGGTTTCGCCTTCCGCCAGTCGATCCAGATATTTCGAAAGGTGGGTCTTGGCCTGGTGCACATTCAATCGGATCATAGTTCATTATTCAACGAAGGAGTGAACTAAGTCAAACATGGAATTGCCACGCATCGGCGGGATGAAGGGCAGGCGCCGAGCGAAGTCACGCCCCCCCGTGCGCCGGACACCAGTAACGTATGCGTTAACTATCAAAGTT
>Ga0302324_100004454_pt1 | contig 30986 bp, 24 predicted proteins | sample Palsa_T0_1_FD_201949 | JGI IMG/M metagenome (GOLD analysis project Ga0302324, IMG submission 201949) | Peat permafrost microbial communities from Stordalen Mire near Abisko, Sweden - Palsa_T0_1 | ecosystem: Environmental > Terrestrial > Soil > Palsa > Peat permafrost | place: Sweden: Abisko... | reverse complement strand
AGAATCAATGGGTGCTGAAGCGGAGCTGAAACGCCGGTTACGACAGGGCTTGCATTACGGCCGGCAACGTAACTGGCCGCTAACCACTGTCCACGGCGATCTGTCTTGCAGCAATCTTGCCATCCATCCCTCCGGTCAACTTGTATTGCTCGACTGGGAGAATTTCTCGCCGAGTGGCCTTGTGGCGGCAGATCTTGTGCGCTTTTGCTACGACATCGAACTAGATGCTAAGCGACTCAAACCAGCTCAATTCGAAGCGCTGCTCGCAAAGGCTCGCGCCCTTCTCATGCAGCAGCTGTACAGCATGGATTTCACTGCTGAGGATTATGCGGCACTCGAGGCTGTCTTTATCGCTCATCAGCTGCAGTGCACAGGCAGCAAGGCCCCTCCATTTAGACCCTTGATAGATCTGTACCTCAGTCGTGCGTCTACATTGGCCGCCTGAGTGGCTCCAAGTGGCAGGGGCTGAGAGTCACCCATGCTGGACGTGACATGGCACATTAACGCGGGCCAAGAACTCTACTCCGCGTCTATGTTACTTGACGGGCTCTCTGCACTGCGACGCAGGGGCCAGCTTTCTCTGCGGTTTGTCCCCAATACGAGCTGTCCCGAGATTGCGGGCAAACTTGTCTTATTGACTGTCCATGCGGGAGACGAAGCGTCGGCCCGAAAGATCATAGTCGACTTTTGGGATACGAGTGAGTTTCGCTGCCCGCTCGCGCTTGATTATGCGGACGTTTACTTCAAGCGCAGTCTGATGTGCGGCCCACTCGAAGCGCTTTCGGTAGATTTGCAGCACCGCGTGCGCGCCTTCGGCCTCAATTTCGCATGTGTCAGCGCTGAAACCTGGAGCGATTGGCTTGCCGCGAGTGTCGTCAGGGCACGAGCGGCGGCGACATCAGATTTAAGATCTGCTGTTGCTGGATTTGTTAGCGACTTGCGCGATTTTCCAGGAATCCCCCCCTATAAGTCGTTTCTGGCAACTCCGCACGTACCCAAACGACCCATTGCGGTATTCCAGACACGCGTATGGCCCCCAAGGGATTCACGCGACAGCCTGGAATGCCTCAATCGGGAGCGCGCTGAGCTCGTTAAGCATTTGCGTGATGCGCTAGGTGACCGGTTCGTTGGAGGTATAGTCGACAGCGAACTCGCGAGGGCGCGCTACCCAAATGCTGTTGTTACCGAATCCGTTCGGCGCCACGAATACGCCAGTCTAATACGTTCCGCGCTCGTAGGAGTTTATAGTCGCGGCATTGATGGCTCGCTCGCCTTTAAGCTTAGCGAGTACCTGGCAGCTGGCTGCTGTATCGTCATCGAGCCTTTTGAGCACATGCTCGACGTCCCCTTGCAAAATGGTGTGCATTACTTGCCATTTGATTCGCCGCAATCGTGTGCTTTCGCATGCAAGCGACTACTTGACGACAAGGCATTCGCCGCAGAAATGTCTCGGCGCAATAGCGAATACTTCTTGCGCTACCTAGCGCCGGAGAAACATATCACTCGCATGTTGAGCGCCGCGACGAGTTGAATTCGTGCAACAAATGCCGACGTGAGCCAGAGCTCATGACATCGTCCACCTCAGCTCTGGCGGCACCGTGCGATGGCAAGCATCGGTGCATATTTTTCGTGATGCAACTCGCGCTTCCGCAACCTTGCGCGCCTTCAAACGGCTGGACGACACCGGCTGCTATATACAACACAAGCGTCAAGAACAGTAAGTCGAACGCCGACGCGATGGGAGTGCGGGCGGCCACCGTTGCGGCTGGAGGTATGTCTGGATTTGACGCACACGCGTGCAAACCGATGCTCCGAGGTTTACGATTGGCGGAAAGCTCGTGCAGGCGCTAGCAGCTCGGTGAGGGTTTGGCAGCTATAGGTATGGGCAGGGTCGGAGGCGTAAGTAGCGAAGCGCTATGCAACATTGGTGCGTGGGATGGCGCACAGAGGTAGACAGCTCATCAAATGTCGTTCCAGGTGGTGCCCGACCCTCCGACTATCATCACGGTTGCCTGAATTCAACGGTAAGGCAACCGCTGCGTGAGCAGCTGCTCCTACTCGAAATCGCGTCGCCGCGCTACTTTAAGCGCGCGGCAGGTTATCCGACTAAACGTATCTGAGATCTCTTGCTGCATCACGTCGCCGGACAATCCACCAGCTCGCTGCCTGATCGTCCGGCGCTGCCATGCCTTACGCTTGAATTGACTCAATGGCAATAGCTTCCACACTGCCAACTGCGCCGACAGACGGCCGGGCACTGAATGCATGTCTCTGGGCGATTGCTGCCGTAATAGCAGCTTTAGCGTGTTTTGTTCTGGTGGAGCCTGTCGTAAGCATGCCCTTTCGTGTCGCACGCAACTTTAATGAAGGTTGGAATGCATATTGGGCGCTTACCGCCTCTACAGGTGGCCTCTTGTACCCGCCGATGGACGCACTGATATCAAATACCTATCCTCCTGTAAGCTTTCTCGTGCTTGGGTTTCTCGGGCGCACACCTGCGGATCCGATACTCGTCGGGCGCGTCGTCGCGCTCATTAGTCTTCTGGTTGTAACCGTCAACATAGGCATATGGCTGCGCCTTAATGGGACACGTTTCTCAGTCGCAGTGCTGAGTAGCGTGGCCTTCATCGTTACAATGGACATGCTCGGGCCAGGGTACATTGCAAAGAACGATCCGCAGTGGTTTGCGCACGCATTGATCACGACTGCAATGGTTATCTTGTGGCGCGATCCGCGATCGAGTACACGCGTGGTGAGCGCGGCGACGCTCGTCCTGCTCGGCGGGTGGGCCAAGCACCTGCTGATTGCCTTACCTACTGCCCTCAGCGTGTGGCTGTTCCAGGTCAATCGCCGTGCTTTTTGGCGTTGGCTCGCCCTGCTTGGCGCTCTTAGCGCGCTCTTTGCCGCGATAGCGTTGTCCCATTATGGTCACGACCTGATTTCCGGCGTCCTGTGGACACCACGCCGCGTGTCAGTGAAACGCGTATTTATGGTGGCGACCACGGTACTGCCGCCACTCATTCCCTCGCTATGCTTCGCTTTGGCACTGATTGCGCGCTATCGCAGCTGCGCCGCGTCTCGCTTTATTATCAATTATCTTATAATCGCCGGCGCCGTTGCGATCTTGGCGTCCGCGGGCGATGGCGTGTGGGTGAACGCAGCGTTCGACGCTGCGATTGCGGGCGCGTTGGCAACTGGCATGGCCCTTGAAGAGTTAGCCGCGCTCCCAACGATCCGTGGCAGCCGGCCGGTGCTAATCGGTGCCACCGTAGTGGCGGCGATGATATTCGTGTCATCAGTGCCTGCAGCGGTCGCTTCGAATCTAGCCCGACTACGCGCTTTACCCGGCAAAATAGATGCAACGACCGCGGATATCGAATTCATCCGGCAACATGGTGCGCGCACTGCAGCCTGCGAAGCTCTTGCACTATGTTTTTGGGCTGGAGCCCCCTTTAATCTCGATTTTTTCAACTTTGGACAAAAATTGAAGACTGCTAGATTGCCAATGACTTTATGCTTACAGCTATTTGACGGAACGCGGTATTCCGTTGTTCACCTGTATTCCGCGCCGCCGGATCCGGATCCCGTGCTGCCACGCGCGTGCAGCGGCGCCATTGCTCAACATTACCGAGTCGCGCGAAGCTCAAGCAACGGATCCTTTCTCGTGCCACGTGTCCCAGAGCTGGAGCCTGCAAGATAAAGAAAGAATGTGTTCGACCACATCTCTAGGTTGCGTTTATGGCTCGCTGTCCGTTAATTACGCCACCTGAACCATCCCCCTAGAATAACCTTGCACATGTCCAGCATGGCATCAGCTCAACCCGGCGGTGATCATGCGCGCAATTAGTCAAGCATGCAGGGACGGCGAAGCTGGCCGCTCGAGCGATCGTTCGGGCCTGTCGATAACCTGCAGCCTGTACTGCTGGTTGCGCAGATCCAGAAGCGGATATCGAGGGGGGTTTAACAGACGGAATAGCCTGTCGTAAAACCACGCCAATCAGTGGCAAGGCCCGCAGTCAACATAAGCGGTAACTGGGTCCGACAGCAAGCGGCAACGTCTCAGTACAGATTACGTTTGGCGTAGGCGTCAATTTCAGTGCGCGCCCGATCAAGTTCGCTCTCTATCAATATGAATTTCCTTGTAGCTTGACACCGCGAGCGCGAAAGCAGTGCGACAGCTCTCAAATTCCCGCCTTGTACACGCGCACCGTTGTGGGTAGCAGTAGCTTTCGTGCTCGCAAGTCAGGTAATTCGCAACGCGTAATTTTGTGGAAAATGCCCGAACTGAGCCCCGAGCTCATGGCGTCTTGCACCCCGCCTTCGGTGGCACCGTGCGATAGCGTGCATTGGCTGCACAATTCTCGTGATGCAGTTGGCGCTTCTGTAACTTTGTGCATCTCCAGTCGCTATCCAGCGACAAAGCAGCCGTTGCCTCAGCACTCGCTGCGAGTAATAATCTTGCGCATCTCAGTCGGCATGCATGCCGCGGCAGCGCCTGACCGATCGTCGTTTCTCCGGCGAGGTCAGCGTCGAGAATCCCATGATCTGCGGAGACCGTAACTTATGAGTCAAAATTCGAAGGCGTCGCTGCCGCTATCTCAAGAATCGGCCGGCAATCTATCGCGGCGCAAGTTTCTTGCGCTTGGATCAATCGGCCTGGTTGTAGCGTCAGGATTGGGATCTGAAGCGCGAGCACAATCCGCAGGCTTCAACTATTACATCAGCCCAACAGGTAACGATGGCAATCCAGGAACTTTGGCGAGCCCATGGGCGATCACGAGCCTAATGAGTACTAAGCAGAGCGCCAACAACGTCGCGAATTTTAACGCAATGGCTGGCAAGCGAATTGGTCTGTTGCCCGGCATATACAACGTCAGCGCTTACATGCAGCCACAATCGTCCAATGGCGCAGTGCAGGTTCCTGGCGGCTCATCTGGCTCACCGACCTATTTGGCGAGCAGTAATGCCTTGGGCCAGTATAGCCAACTCGCGGCGACAATCACCGCGATGAATGGGAGCGTCTATGGCGGCACTGGCGGATCAGGCGAAGCTTACAACGGCCCGATGCTAGGCCATACGGGAGTCAATCAAAACTCGACCTATCCCGTGGGGTATATAACCCTTGATGGGATCACATTCACTGGATTCAGTTACAAAGGCGTTCGCATCGGTGGCGGATCGTCAGGGGATGGTCCCACAGGGATTCCTGGAGTAATTGTCCAGAATTGTCTTTTTACAGGCGGTGGATTCAACCCAGGAGCCGCAGTGGATAACAGTGACGCGCTGTGGATTGATTGCACTGCGAATGCGCTCGTCACCAACAATAAATTTCTTAACAACGTCGGCCACCAGGCCGGCGGTGCCGATCACCTGAACGCGATCATCATCTGGGGAAGCGCCAACAATTTCAACACCACCGGGACCGTGATCACCAACAACACAATCATCAATGCCGGGAACATTTACGGCAAAGAAGTGGCAATTCAGGGCACGACAGTCGCCTACAATTACGTGGATATGAGCATGTACACTGGCGGCGGTGTGAATGCAGGCGCTCAGGATTTCACGGGGGCGAATCAGAGTGGCCTCACCCGGACCACGAATATCCATCACAATATCTTGTTATCTACCAATGAGGGTATCGGCAGCTCCACCTTGAGCCAGGGCTATGGGTTCACGACCCCAGCTAACATCTACAACAATACGATTGTGATGAACTCTAACGGAAGTGGAACCCCGTATCCAGCCGCGTGGATAGTGTCTCAGACGGCGAATAACATTAACTTCTACAACAATGTCTACACGGGCGCAGCCGATGCGTCGGGGTACGGGACATTTGTCACAAACGCAGGAGCTATTGCAATTTGGGATTACAATCTCTTAACGACCGGCATGAACTGGGTGCTGCGTCAGAACGGGTCTCTCGGATCGGTGCAAGCCACGTACACCTCTCTCGCTGCATGGAAAGCGGGCGTGGCGGCAAACGGGGGCCCAAACGTTGACGGGCATAGTGTTCAAAACAATAGTCCCGGTTTCACCAATTCAGGAACGCTCGCCCAGCTTTATCAGCTCGCAAGTGGCTCGCCTGCTCTTAACGCGGGCCGCGTAGGCGGTGTGCCCTCTGGAGCGGTATGCAACATGGGTGCGTGGGATGGAACCGTCACACAGATAGGCAGCTCAATTGGCACTATCGCGTTGGTAACGCCGGAACCTCCGAGTAACGTAACGGTCACTTGATTTTGCGGTAATACGAGCTTTTCGCGGCAGCACGCACTACGCCACACGAGCTGAAAGCTTTGCGCGGCAGCTGAACCTGAATCAGAAGGATCAGCCACGCGTCCTCCGAAACTTCATGTATCTAACAGGATGGTCAGGGCGCCTGGGCGAGCCAGAGCCGCTCACCGTCGACCGCGAACGCAGGTTGAGAAGGGCGGAGCGTCCGAAAATAGTTTGAAATCTCCGTCGCCGAAGGGTGCGGATGCTGAGTGAAGCTCCAGCCATCGCGCGGAGCTGGATCGGTGCGTAGCACCGAGTCACCCAGCAGCACGCGGCCATTGCGCCTGCGCGCAGTAGCCAGTGCCTGAACGATCGGAATGCGCCACCGGTCGCCCTGCGTGACGACGAGCATCGATACATTGAGGACGGTCGGAAAATTCGGGTTGTGTGGCTCGCCGAGGCCGAACTTGCGGTTGCCGAGTACGATTACGACATCGGTCCCGAGGCACTGGCTGGCGAGGGCATGATTCCAAACCTGGCGCGGCGAATTCGGGCGCAGGACGTCGTGGAAGCCCGTTATCCACGTCACCGTTGACGTCAACATGAGGATCGCGGCCGCCGCCGGGAGCGCCGTGCGAGGCGCGCGTGCGCGCCAGCGCTCGACGACCAGCCCAAACGCGAGCGCCTGGAATGGAAGGCTTGGAAAATAGCGTTCGAGATCTGTACCCTGCCACAAGAAACCGAACAGTAAGTTCGTAACCGTGGCGACAACCGCCGCGACTACAACAGCACGTTGCATCGCGTCAAACTTAGCGAAGTGACGTGCTAGCATCAGTATTGCTGCAGCCATCGCCACGTAGAAGGCCGCGAGCGTCGCAAGACTAGCGGAGAGAGGAAACGGCATCTCCTTGTAGAGCCAAAGCCGCAGGTCCTGGCCAAGATCTCCGATGGACACGAACGACTGGGCCCAACCGATGGCGGCCCGCAGCAGCTGCGCAAGATCAGAGTGAGCGTCGACGCCGTGGTCCGCCGAGGCGAGCCAGCCCACGAACGTCATACCGCTGGGCCCGGGCGGCACGTACGCACCGCTGCTAATGGAGCCGCTGAGTGCGTAGAGCATCAGCGACGGAGTCGCGAAGCTAAGGGCATATCCGGCTCCAAGCCATCCCGAGCGCGCGATAATCTCGGGGGCGCCTCGGGCAGGGCGACCTGAGCGTAATACAAGGGCCAGCAGCGCCGGACCCGCGATCAGCTGGATCGCCCACGCCAATGCTGCGAGTCCTCCGCAGACGCCGACGAGGAACACGCCCCAAGCCCGCTGCTCGTCTCGGTTGGCGACGCGCAGCGCTACGTACAATGCCAGCGTCAGTAACAGCACGCTAAGCGAGTAGCTGCAGCCAGAAAATGCGTAGGACCAGAATCCATTTGCGAGACTTGCGAGTGCTGCCACAAAGAGCGACGTTGCGGCCGAGAGAAACCGGTGCGCCACGATGTACAACATCACCGCAGTCAGAAGCGCACACACGAGGCTTAACGCTTCGAGGACCCAGAGCACCTGGGACCGTGACCCCATGAGGCCCACGGCGTGCGCGATCACTGTCGCGAAGGGCCGCCACAGTAGATGGCCTGGTTCGATCACCTGGCTGAGCAGGATCTCATTCGCGTATACAGGCGCATCACCGTAGCGGGCCGACTCGGTCGATCCATAGAGCACAGCTAGCAGCAGCACCAGCAGGAGCAGGAGCATGACCTTCTTGTCCATCGGTTTGTTGCTCACCCGCGGCTGTGGAAGACAAGCACCTTGTACAGCGTGAAGTTTACGATCATGCCGACGAGAGAACCGGCGGCGACACCCAACGTCGGGGTTCCCGCCACGATCGGCAGCGTCAGGACCAGCGCAGCGAATACAGAATAATTAACCACGGCGCCGACTCCACTCGCCCACAAGTAGCGCAGCCACTCGCTGATGCTCCCGCTGCCGATGCTCCGCCCGGCAAACGTGTAACGTCGGTTCAAGCGCCACGTGACAAACGAAGCGCAAACGAAACTGCCAACGCGGCCGGCCATTGGCCTCGCACCGGTTCCAGTCACGAGGACGTGGAGGACGGCCGCGTCAACCACGAAACCGATGATTCCAACGAGGATGAAGCGCACCGGCGCACCCTGCACCGCTGCCGTTGCGAAACGTCGCACTGTCGCTGCCTAGGCCGCGGGTAGCACACTGTTACGCAGGCGGATCGGAATGCTGAGATAATGCATCCGCTTTTGCTCAAGCCGCCCCTTCGTCACGGTGTCGAGGATCAGCCCACACACGAGACTGAGAGACCCAAGAAGGGCGAGGCCGGTCGCGAGGACCGCTGTCGGCAGGCGCGGCACCAGACCGGTCCGCAAGTATTCGACTACTATCGGGAAGCCGGCTGCGATCGACGCGGCGCTAAAGACAAGGCCCACCAAGCTGAAAAAGTAGAACGGGCGCTCCTCCTTCACCAATCGGATAATCGTCGACAGGATCCGGATCCCGTCGTAGACCGTTCGAAGCTTGCTCTGTGATCCGATCGGCCGATCTTTGTACGGCGTCGGTAACTCGGCAATAGGCACTCGTAGCTGGAGTGCGTGAACGGTGAGTTCGGTCTCGATCTCAAAACCAGACGATAGTACCGGGAATGATTTCACGAGCCGGCGCGACAACACGCGATAGCCCGACAGCATGTCGGTGAAGCGGTTGCCAAACAAGTATGCGACCAGCGTCGTCAAGAGCCAGTTGCCAAGGCGGTGACCGCGCCGGTAGGCCTGCTGCGCTACTTCGACTCGGGCACCGGTCACTAGATCGAGCGACTCGCTCATCAGCTTCCCAATGAGAACTGACGCGCTCGCCGCATCGTAGGTATCGTCGCCGTCGACGAGCACATACACGTCGGCCTCGACGTCCGCGAACATCCGGCGCACGACGTTGCCCTTGCCCGGCAGGGGTTCATGGCGAACGATCGCGCCAGCGGCCGCAGCAGCCTGCGCCGTTTGGTCGGTCGAAGCGTTGTCGTATACGAAAACGTTGCAGCCCCGCACGTGCCGCTTGAAGTCCTGAACGACCTTGCCAATCGTTTCTTGTTCGTTGAAGCACGGCACAAGGATCGCGACGTTGATTTCCATGGCTCGGTCTCTTCGGGTCTCGCTGGCGGGTGAACTGTACCAATTTTGGCAGGGTCAAGTATTGCATCGCGCCACGTTCAGGAACGATGAGGACGACACGTATCACACAATGCGCAACCAGTCGAGGCACGGCGGCGCCGCAATCGTCTATACAATGTATTTGCCTGCTCTGCGGTTTTCGCTTGGGCCACTCGCATGGCTTCGCGACATTCTACCCCCACATTAACAAGCCGCCGCACTTAGGCTGGCCAGGAGAAAGGAGCTTGAAGTGCACCAGAAAGATCACACAGTCCCCGCGCGCACGCATCAGTAAACAGGGTTGCTCGGAACAAAGCCGCGCCAATTTTCAGTGGCAACGCCGGCAGTCAACATGAAGCGGTTTTCATTGTACCTGTCGAGTAATGAGTCACTCTTGTAATCGACACGCGAATACTGCATGTGCATCTCGACGCGCCGGCCGAGCCGCCACGCGAGGTCCGCGGTGCCGCGCAGATAAGTATCGTTGGGCGTTACGGACTTGAAATAGGTTTCGCGGGCGTAACTGGCTCCGACAGTAAGCACCAACGTTTGATACAGGTTACGTTTGCCGTACGCGTCAATTTCGGTACGCGTCCGATCAAATTCGCTCTCTTCAGTATGAATTTCCTTATAGTCCGACACCGCGAGCCCAAAAGCAGTGCGATGGCTTTCAAAGCCCCACTTTGCGCTCGCATAACGGCTGGTGAATGGGTCGTCGGACTGCTGCACTGCCGAGGGTGAAAGAGTGACGTTTCCCGTGCCTTGTAATTGCCGTAATAGATTTCCCGCGTCAGAAATATCCTGTCCGGCCGACAGCTCAAGACTCGTCGATGTAGACAGCGCGCGCGTAAGGGTGGCGTGCACAAGAAGAGCACCCGTCGTCGCATTCAAGATCGTCGCGGCGGCGTAGCCGATGTCTACATCTAGCTTGGTGCGGGCGCCCTGTCCGTCGTAATGCAGGTAGGCTTGGCGCGTCGTGAAGTCGGGATTGTCAGCGCTGTCATCATAGCTCACCCGCTCGGCGCCGGCGTTGACCGAAACATTGCTGGTCGGCGATAGCGGATGGACGAGTGCAGCGGATCCATCGACGCGATTATTGTTCAGATCATCGATCTGATACGAGACCAGCGAGTATCTGGCCGACAGCTGCGCGTGCAGCTGCGCCCCGAGCGGCACGTTCAGCTCCGGGCCCGTAGACAGAAAATTGATATTCTCCAGGTTGAGTGGCGTGACCGGCTCTCCGGGCGTGATTTGCTGTTGGCCGAAATTATCCTGAACAATCCACTCCAGTCGCCCCGGAACCAGCGCGATCCTGCCGGTACCAGTGAGGTCGCCGAATAGCTCGTTGGAGTAAATATCGTGCTCGTATGTTAGGTATTCCAGATTCGCGGCGACATTGATATCGAGGAGTCGGGTCAGTTCACGCACAACAAAGTCGGTGCTCGCCACTCCGATGGTGTCGCCTGTCGTGTCCGTTGACGTCAAACGGATATTGTCAGTGTAGATCGCACCGATCCCCACCTCGCCGTTCAAGTCGGCGGCACGCACACCAACGGCACCTATAATTCCAAGAGCCATGCAGGAAGCAATGCTCAGCCTCATCCGCCCACCGTCGTTTTGGGCGCGGGACTAGGATCACCATAGCTGCCGTAGCCGTAATAGCCCTCGGACGCTGCGACCTGGCTTTGGTTGAGAACGAGTCCCAACGGCTTATCTTCACCAATATGCTCGATGGCCTCTTGCACCGCACGCCGCGGCGTAACGCCCGCGCGCACGACCAGCACCACCTGGCCAGCGATTTGAACAAGTGCGCGCGATTCGCTCGATAACAGGAGCGGCGGAGAATCCAATAGCACGATGCGACGTGAGTCGCGCGCCGTCAATCGCGTGAGGACATGAGTCATTCGGGCGCTGGAAAGAAGCTCAGTTGCAGATTCGTTGTGCTGTCCCGCCGGCAGCATACTCAAACCGTCTACGTCTGTAGGCAGCACTAATGACTCGATGTCGACGGCATCGTCCGCTAACGCATCAAGCAAGCCCCGTTCCCGCTCAATGCCAAAAATACGGCTGATGTGTGGCTTGGCGACATCGGCGTCTATCATCAAAATAGAGAAATCGCGTTCGCGCGCCATACTGAGCGCCAGGTTGATGCTCGTGAACGTCTTGCCGTCACCAGGTAAGGCGCTCGCCATCAGCACGAAGCGCGCACCGCTAGCGTGCGCCGCGGTCAGCGCCTGCACCTGCATGAGGATGGGCCGCTTGATCCGGCGGTACTGATCGGCGAACCGCCGTTCCAGCGTCTCGTCAGGTGCAAATCCGGCGGCGCGTAATCGCAAGCGGTCAATCTTGACGAATCGCAACAATTCAACAATGGGGTCGGCTCCGCCACGGCGTGTAACTTCACCAGCAATCTCGACCGAGCCGACCGAGACTTCGGATTGCGCGCCACCATCGACACTCGTTGCGGCGGCGCTGGCGCGCAGCTTGGCGAGGCCATGCTTTTCAAAAACACTCACAACCAACCCTCAATTGCAAACGGTATTTGCAAATGTACATCCATCAAGCTAAATCCCAATACCGTCACCGCCAACAGCACAAAGCTGGTTGACGCCAGTGTGAAACAGGCGAATTCCCAGCGCTTGCGCCGACGCAGAACCTGCGGGAACGCACCGCTCACGGCGCCCAATACTGTCGCACCCGTATTCTCAGTCAAAGTCCGAACCGACCAGAACACGGGCCTAAGGATTTGAAGAAGATAAGCAAGGCCAGCGCCAATTGCGATCGCTAGCGCGAAAACCGCGAGCACGAGTAATACACGGCGCGGCGACACCGGTCGATATTCAGCATTCGGAGGCTCTACTATCTCAAAGCGCACCGAACCGCTGGTGTCCGCTTCCTGGCCGAGTTTCGCTTTCTCGAGCTGGGTCAGAAGACCCGTGTACTGTGTCTTGTTGACATCGTAGTCGCGATTCAACTGTGCATAGTCTGCTTCGACCTTGGGCATCGTATCCAAAGCGCGCCGCAGATCGGCTACGCGACTTTGGTGATCACCGAGCTGGCGGCGCAGCGTAGCGATCTCCACATCAGCTTGATTAAGCGCCACTTGGATGCTCTGGTAGACAGGGTTCGCGCCGGCACCACTGTTTGCTACCGCACTGACGTCTCCGCGACGCAGGGCGTCGAGTTCGGCCTCGCGCCGCTCATTGAGCTCCGCCAGCGTCTGGCGCGCGGCGATCACGTCCGGGTGTTTATCCGTATAATTGAGCAGCAACTCATCAAGCCGTTGCTGCGTCTCGCGAATGCGAGACAGCGTATCCCCGGCACCGGAAGGATGGGCCGCCGTCCCGAGCAATGGCACGGCGCCGGAAGCAGCGGTTACCGTGGATTCACCGTGCAATTGGCGGCTCAATTCGTCGCGCCGCGACAAAGCCACCGACAGTGAGGTCTGTGCCGTCTTGACCGCGTCCATCTCCGTTTGCAAGCGCGCAAAATAGCCGCCTTGCTCCGTAGGCATAGCTCCGACATTTTGCTTCTTGAACTCAGCGAGACGGTCTTCGGCCGCGCGTAGACGCGTCTCATAATCTTTGATTTGAGTCTCCAGGAATTTTTGCGCATCTTGCGAGCCTTGGCGCTTGCCTCCGAGCGTGTGGACGATCAGCGTATTGAGCAACGCTCCGACGACTTTCAGGCTGCGATCTCGATCGCGGTCCTGATAGACGATCCCATAGATACTGCCAGCGTCGCGATCGCCCTCGCGACTGCTCGCTGATGTCACTGTAATGGCAATATGGTCCCGCAAATCATCTATCACGCGCACACGCTCACGTACATCTGTCAGCTCGGGACCCAGCAGGCGCACGTCATGAGCGATCGTATCGAGTTGCGGCGCGCCCAACAGCGACTGGCGCACAAAGTTCAGCTCCGCATCGACATCCTGCTCAACCGCCAAGCCCTGCAGCACCGGCCTCAAGGCCGTGCGCGTGTCGACGAATACCGTGGCGCGAGCTTCGTACATGTCGGGCAGTAGCATGACTACTGCCCAGCCGAGCAGTGCCAATAGCCAGGCCGTTCCGAGCGCCAACCAGCGGTAGCGCCACGCGCCACGCACTTCGTCAAGGACGTGCTCAACGAGCAAATTCATACTTCAGAACCGCGTCTCTGGAACTACGATCACATCGCCGGGCTGCAGCTTCAGGTTTTGCGTCATGTCGCCCTTATCCAGGATTTTTCCAAGATTGACGTCAATTTGGATTTCCTTTCCTCCTTGCATGCGCACGACTTTCGCCCTGTTGCCGGCGGCATAGGGCGCTAAACCGCCGACCGACAGCAAGGCGTCGAGCACGGTCATGCCTTCGTGGTATGGAAGAGATTCCGGCTTTACAACCTGGCCGATGACCTTCACCTGGCTGAAGGCGCTGAGAGGCTGGGTGACGATGACATTGACTTGCGGAGATTTCACGTACTCGCCCAACACTTTTTCGATGTCGCGAGCCAGTTGTGTGGGCGTCTTACCGACCGCGACCATATCCTCAACGAGCGGAGTCGAAACCTTGCCATCCGGCCTCACCGGTACCGTCGATGACAGTTCAGGATTGCGCCAGACGAAAACCTGCACAGTGTCGCCAGGCCCGATGATGTACGCCGCGGCCACCGGCACTGACGTAGGGGCCGCGGCGGTGGCCGGGGCCGGGGCCGCGACAACCGTCGACCGGGTAGGATTCGGCTTCTGCGGCTGGGGGGTCGAAGCGCACGCCGCCAGGCCGCAAAGCGACGCGGCCAGAAATAGCTTGGAATTACAGATATTTAGCAATTTCATCAATCCAAACCCCTCCCTGGAGCACCTTTTTTTAAGCTTATCAGATACCTGTCAGGGGTCACGCCGACAATTGCTAAACCGTGATGCAGATGCACCCTCGCAAATGCCGTCGACAAAGAGTGCCAATTGCTCGCGCGCAGCTGCGCAGTTTGGCGTGCATTCGGCGCGAAATGCCAGGATCCGGGATTCCACCGACTTTGGCAGTGAACGCATACCGTACCAAAGCTGCGCACCGAGGCCCGAGGCTATCTGCCGAGATCCAACCTGATAGGCATACCACAGAAGAGACTGCGCGCCCGCGGCGTCTTGAAGTTTAAGCTCCGCGAAGGGGCGTGCGTCGTGCGTGACCGTCTCTTGACGGACCACCGTGAGTCCATTTGCGCCAACGATGGAGTTGTCATAGCCGAGCAGTTTTTTGCCTTGGCGCTGAAAAGCGTAGTCAGCTTGGTACCAAGCCACTTCGGCATTACCTCGACGATAGGTTGATAGCTGCTCGCTGTCGGCGCCAATGAACACGGGCTTCCAAATGTTGGAAGCCGTGATTGGACCGCTCCAGCCGCGTACCGTTGCGGCTGCTGGTGGCGCAATGAGGGCCGTGCTGTCGGCGCGAATCGCCACCCATGAAAGCACTGGACCCAGCGCCGCAGCCGTGAATGCTGCCGCGATCCTACGTCCAGGCGGCCAAAGATGCGCTGCTGACATTGCTCGCGGGGGCGCACGTGCCGTGGCAGCGGGACTGGGAATCCTCGCCGCAAGCATGAAAAACACGGCCATCGCCACTGCAAATACCGCCCAACCAAAGCCGTAATGACTGACGCGCACTAAATAGCTTTGCATGTGGGTCACCTGACCCGCGATGATAATCACGCTAACGCGGATCCAGTTCGCCAGCAGCGCAAGTACAGCGACTAAGACGAGTAGCAAGACTCGGTGGCGCGCGCTGTCCCGATGAAGCGCGCCATAGTACGCGGCAATCGCCAAGCCAACGACGAAGAAGTGCAGGCCGCTGCAGCCTCCTTCAATTGCAAATGTGCCCTCGGGTATGTGAACAAGATCTCCCTCAAACTGAACCGGTACCCCAAGAAGCGGTAAGATGACCCGCTCGGCGGCAATCGTGAGCATCTGAAGGTAATGATTGATCGCTGCCCAGAACGGCAGTGCAAAGTACAAAAATCCGATCGGAAAGAGACAATTGCGCGCCACTGCCTTTCCAAAAACCGCGTAAATGGCGCTCCACAGGATTATCGGTAGTAACAATTCGTGCGCCGTCAGAATGCTCGCGCGGAAAACGACTACCCAGGCCACGCTTAGGGCTGCCAGCGTCATATACGCCGCGGGTGATGCCGGCGGCACAGGCTCCACGAGGTCCTCGCGTCGCAGGATGAGCAACGTGATACACATTAGCGCGATGAGGTAGCCGTGGGTGGTGGTCGTATTGTCAAAATCGGTCCACGCTGCTGAATACGCAGCCGCCGTTGGCCAATAAAGGACAATCCCGACCGCAATAACCAAGCTCACGCCCAACACACGTCGCACCCCGAGGCTCATGGATCCTCAGCATTGCTGGCCCGCACGCCACAACGAGCCAAGAGGTCATACATGGTTGGGCGGCTGACACCCAAGAGCTCGGCGGCACGCGAGACGTTGTTCTGTGCGAGCGCGAGCGCCTGGACCAGCGCTTGCCGCTCGGCCTGCAAACGCACCTCGGCCAAGTTGAGCTGCTGCGGTGTTGTGAGCGGCGTGTTCAATCCAAGATCGGCAGCATGGATCAGCTGACCTTCCGCCATAATCACCGCAGCTCTGAGCTTATTTTCAAGCTCTCGAACGTTGCCGGGCCAAGCGTAGCTTTGCACCGCTGCCAGCGCATCATCGCTCATGCCACGCAGCTTGGACCCGGACTCAGCGGCGATACGTTGCAAGATAGCCTGTGCGAGCACGACCACGCCGCTGCCGCGATCGCGCAGCGGCGGCACCTGGATCGTCACGGGGCTGATTCGATAGTAAAGGTCCTGGCGAAAGCGTTGCTGGCCGATGAGCAGCTGAAGGTCTTGATTAGTAGCGCAGATGACGCGCACATCGACAGGTATCGACTTGCGCCCGCCTACCCGCTCGATGACGCGGTCCTGCAGAAAGCGCAGTAATTTGGCTTGCAGTGGCGCCGGCATGTCACCGATCTCATCGAGAAAAAGCGTGCCGCCTTCAGCCATTTCAACCTTACCGAGCGTTTGTTTGACGGCACCGGTGAATGCGCCCTTCTCGTGACCGAATAGCTCGCTCTCCAAGAGCTGCTCCGGAATCGCCGCGCAATTTATGGCCACAAAACGTCCGGCTTTGCGTGTGCTCAGCTCATGGACGGCGTGCGCCAGAAGCTCCTTGCCGGTACCACTCTCGCCGAGTATCAGTACCGATACGTCGGTCGGCGCCACTTTCTCGACCATGCGGCAGACTTTGAGCATGCCTTGATCGGTGGCGATTACGCCTGCAAGCGACGAGCTCGCTTGCCGTTGCAGCTGCCGGTTCTGCTCCTCGAGGGCATGCATCCGAAATGCCCGCGCCACGATGAGCTTTAGGGTTTGGGGCTCAACTGGCTTGTGACAAAAATCAGTGGCGCCTAGCCCGACAGCCTTGACGGCACTGTTTTGATCACCGTTGCCGGTCACGACGATGACCTTAACGTGCGGCGCCGCCTGCAATATCTCTTGCAGCGTACGCAGTCCTTCAGACACACCAGCGGGATCAGGCGGCAGGCCCAGATCCTGTAACACGACTGCCGGCTCGAACCTGCGTAGCAGCGCGAGCGCCTCGGTGCGAGTGGCCGCCAGCCACGCCTGGTACTCGTCAAAGCACCATCGGAGCTGCTTCTGCAGACCCAGGTCGTCCTCGACAATGAGCAAGCGCGGTCGGTCGTCAGTCATCGCTAACCCTGCTTGGGCAGAGCTGGCAGGGTAATGGCGAAGCGCGTTCCGTGTCCGGGACTACTTTGCACATCAACGAAGCCACCGAGCGAGTTCACGTATTCACGTGCCTGATGTGCGCCAATGCCCATACCCGCCGCACCTTTGGTGGTATCGAATGGGCGAAACAAACGGTCGCGCAGGAAATCGGCATCCATACCCGGGCCCGTGTCAGTTACAGTGATCGTGACTTGGAGCCCGCGCCTGCTGATGTCGACATTTACCGAGCCGTCGACCGGCGTCGCATCCTGTGCATTGCGGACAACGTGCTCGATGACACTCGTCAGATGATCCTGATCAGCCTCCACCATCACGTCCGCGGGCGCGCTCCTGAGCACCGGACAGGGTGCGTTTGCGCTGCAGCGCGCAAGCGCCGAGTGGATCAGCTCATCAAGCTTAAGTGGCCGCCGCACGGCGCCCGCTACGCCGAGACGCATCTGATCGAGGAGGCGCGTTATGCGCTGCGCCGCATTATCAATCGTCACCATCGCGTCGTCGACGAATTCGGGTTGATGGCGGAATCTCACTGCATTTGACACGACGAGGCGCAGCTGCGCGACGGAATTCTTTAGATCATGCATCATGAATGCAGTAAGCCGACTATAGGTTTCGAACTGACGGTTCTCCGCGAGCTTGCGGTCGGCCTCGCGCTGGGCCAGGTGCGTTGCCACGTGTCGCCCCATGGTCATGAGCAGATCCCGGTCCTCGTACGAAAGCTCGAATGGTGACGGTGGCCGCGCCAACACCACGAAGCCGGCGAGCGCGGTACCTTGCATGATCGGCGCGACGATGCTCATTGCAGCATTGATATCGAGCCATTCGGGCAGCTGAATGTTCTCGTAGATCGCCGGTGTTCGCCGATATTCGTCGACGTCGATTATCCATCCGCGCCGTTGCATGAACTGCACGAGGTCAGCGGCCTCGCTGACGTCAGCGGGCAGGGCGATCTCATCCCCGGACTCACTCCAGGCAGCGATCGCGCGGAACTGCCTGCGCGATTCATCCGCGACGAACAGCAGCGCTTGCGCGCTTGAAAGCACCTGCGCCAGCGCCTGCAACGCGCCGAGTTGAACATTCTCGGGTGCCGCGGTGGAAAGCGTGCGGACGAATCGGAGCCATTCCACGCGGTAGTCATACTTGTTGCGATAAAAATGTTTGTTGATGAAGACTCTCACGCGGCGGCGTAGCATCACAGACCTCAACAGACTCACCAGCACTGCCCCGGCGCCAATAAGAAACAACAACTGCAGCGCATGGTCCCAAGTGCCCCCTGCAAGTCGCACGTAGTACCCGCCGGCTGCCATGCACGACAGGTAGATTCCCACCGCTGCGAATGCCGTCGAATAGAAGATTACGTGACGCGATATAAAGATACTGGCGCTTGATGCCACACTATTTCTCACGGCGAGAATGATGAGCGGCACGGCCAGCACTACAACCGCCCCGCGCATGCTCCACGCGGTGGGGCTGATCGCCCCCAGCAGTTCTGACTGGGAGTACAGGAAAAGGTCGTAGGCAAACTGTCCGCCGATACCAAAGAGCAAGTACTTGAGCCAATCGCGCTCCCCCACGGCGGCGTTGCGATAGATCTGCTCCACGAGCACCAGACCGAGAAAGGCGAGTGCCAGCCCGCCACGAATCAGCTGAATTTCCGGATGCGACCAATACAGGACTTGCGCGACCAGCATGATTACGCAAGCCATTTGCACGAGGATCGCCAGCCAGCGTGGCAGGCGCCGCGCAAATACGGCGCCCAGCAGAAGGAGCCACCCCGCGTCGCGAGCCACTTCTAGCGCACCCATTACGGATGCGGCGTAGCTGAATGGCATGAGAGGGGCTAAGGCCGCGGCGCCCGCCCATAAGGCACTCAATGCCGCCGCGACGTTTAGGCGGTACCCGAAGACATCGCCACGGCGGCCAATCAGCAACAACGCGCTGAGCGCCAGAAACCCAAGCGCCGCTGCGCCATATGTAATGGTTGCAAGATTCATGAGCACACAGTTTAGAGGTGCATCCGCAAGGCGGGCCTGCGCTCTCCGCCCGCAGCGTGCGGCCCATCACACTTGGCGGCGACCAAATCGTCGGTTGCGCTTACAGATGAACACGGAAACTGCCCGTCTGAGCTTGGCGTAACCTTTAATGATCAATAGCTTACGATCATTGGCATGCGCGTTGCTTATATCTATCTGCCCGGAGGAATCTTCCGCGCTGGGCTGGAGACCGATTACATGAAAAAGTACTACATACTGCTGGCACTTGGATTGCTCGTCACGAGCGCCGCAGCACAGGCGCGCGGCTTCTCTTTGCCGCCCCAACCACTAAGCTGCGAATCCTCTTTCGCTAACCTATTCGGAAACTCGGGCAACCAGGGCTGCGGCCAAACCGTGTCGGTGCCGGAGCCGGCAACGCTCGGGCTGCTTGGAGTTGGCCTGCTCGGCCTTGCAATAAAGCGACGCCGCAAATAACAAGCCCATCGGCGGAAAGTGACTTCGGTGCGTGGCGCGCGCTAATCCCAGGCGCGCCGCGCCCACACGCTCTCGTAGATCTCAAGATAGCGCGCCCCCACAGCTTCGCGCGAATGGCGCGCGAGGTACTTGAGGTGCGCATTTGCGGCGCGCTCCCGGGCGATGCGCGGACTGCCAAGAGCCGCTCCTATGGCAACTATCAACGCCTCGACATCGTTTATCGGTACGATCCAGGCATCCTCGCCGTCATTAAGCACATCAGGTATCGCACCGACGCGCGTAGTAACGATGGGGCATCGCATGGCCATGGCCTCGATAATTACCATGGGCAGTCCCTCATAGTCCGATGTCAACACCATAAGGTCCGCTGCTGCCAGAATACGCGCCGTATCGTTGCGGTAGCCGCAGAAATGCACGCGGCTCTCAAGACCTTTCTGTATGGCAAGTGCAGCAAGCGCCTGACGTTGGTCGCCCTCGCCCACCAGCAGAATATGAGCGTCCAAGGCCTGCGGAAGTCTGGATACTGCGTTGAAGAGCAGGTCGCTGCGCTTTAATCGAACTAGCCGGCCGATTTGCACGATCAGTTTTGCACCGGCAGGAACGTCAAATTCGGCACGCACTGTTGTCCCGGAGTGCGCTTCTGGCTGCGGCGCGGCGATGCCGTTATGAATCAGCGCGAGCTGCTCCCGCCTAATGCCGCTCACTAACAGTTCGTCGTGGATCTCCGCGGACACCGCCACCACGCGATCGAAACTTCTGAGCGCGCGCTTGTCCAAAGTGGCAAGAAATCTCAACTTCCTAGTCTCTCTGTACGAGGAATGACAAGTCGCAACACAGGCGAGCCGGCGTGGAGCGCCCAGCATGGACAGCAACATGTCGGGCTTGTAATTATGCGAGTGCACGATTGCCCGCGGATGCTCGCGAAGCAGTTGCCGCAGTCGTATTGCCATTGGCAAAATTGCCATCCTAGCGCCCAATTTGAACGCCTCGCCAGTAAGCCCCGCCGAAACGGCGAAGTTTACGAGGTCTCCGGCGCCCTGCCCCTCAAGCGCGACAACGTGACACTGCCAACCCTGAGCATGGATATACCCTGCAATCTCCAATAATACCCGTTCGGCGCCGTATACACCGCCGGTACTGATCAGATGGATCGCGACTCTGCCGCCTCTCATGTCACAACTCGCCTAGCGGCACGCGTCGGGAATCCATGGAGTCACAAGTTCTCGCAGCCAGTAGCGGCACGATCGCGCACGCCGCCCGAAAAAGTCACGCTTGCAATGAAAGCGATCCGCGCCGTCGACCACTTGCGTGGGCAAAGCCAAGCACCAAGGCCCGGCCTGTGTCATTTTCATTCACTATGATGCCCCGGAAGGAGAAACACTTTACAGTATCGCACCGGCGCAATTCCGGCCCGTGCTCGCATCTTGCTCCGTAAGTGCTGCACTCAAGGCCGAAGGTGTATTTGTACCACATATGCCACGACGCCCAGTTTGCCACTGATATGTCGAGGCGCTTGTTCCATGCATCCACGCCTCGCGACGCGCTGACCGTTCGATGCGCGATCACAACGGCGGATATCGCTTGCTTGGAGGATCGACCTGTATGGGCTCCCCCGCAATGACGGATATTGACCGCAGCGCGAGAGGTCAGCACTTCGCTAGTGATTCAATCGATGCCGGTCGGCGTCGCCTACTATGCCTCGCCTCCGCCGCTGTCATCGCCTCGCATGCGTCGACCGGTGCGGCCGGCATAATTGGCCGATCTTCTCCTGGTTCGGCCAGGGCCGCCCTAATCAATAGCCTTTTCTCGTGGCCGCTCGATGCGCAGCGTATTGGTGCTCTCTATCTTGCGCAGACGCCCTCCGAGAACGACGAGGATCTCCTCTGGCGCGGAATCTTCGGCTCCACAAGCCCCTTGGATCGTGTTCAATGTCGAAGTGCTCTTGCAGAACGAATCACGAACGACTTCCGGAGTATGCATCTGGTAAAGCTACGCGGCTGGTTGTTCTCCCGGTCCGAAGCGCGCCTGTGCGCGCTAAGCTGCCTGGTCTGACATTTCGTGTTCGTCGACTTCCGCGAAGTGCCCGAGGGCCACATATTCCGCGCGGATGTCTGCGTCGCCGGCGCGGGCGCGGCGGGTATAACGCTGGCGACCGAGCTCTGCGGCGCGGGACTCGAGGTCTGCCTCATTGAAAGCGGCGGACTTGAACTCGATGCCGATACACAAAACCTATACGAGGTTACCAATCTCGGCATCGCGCGCAAGCCAGCGACCTTGACGCGCTTGAGATTCTTCGGCGGAACGACCAATCACTGGACCGGAAGGTGCGGACGCCTGGATCCGAGCGATTTCCAGGAACGGCCCTGGGTGCCGGACAGCGGTTGGCCAATCACGCGGGAGCAGCTCGACCCTTTCTACGACCGTGCCCAGCCAATGCTCGATCTCGGTCCGTCACGCAGCGGCGAATGGATCGCACAGGAATTCGGCGTTCCCCCTCCCTGCGTCGATCAGTCGATTGCCACCCTTTTTGCGTGGCAGCTCAGCTCACCCACGCGCTTTGGCAAGAAATTCCGCAGTCAGCTCGAACGTGGGCCACGGGCCCAGATCGTGCTCTACGCCAATGTTGTGAACATCCAGACGAACGCTGCCGGTGAACATGTCGAGTATGTCGACGTCCGGTCACTGAGCGGAAGGCGGGGAAAAGTGATGGCACGCGCGTACGTCCTAAGCTGCGGCGGAATCGAGAACCCCCGCCTCCTGCTCTTGTCGGACGGTGTTGATCCGCGCGGTGTAGGAAACGCCTACGACCTTGTTGGCCGATACTTTATGGAGCACCTGCGCAACAGCGAGCTGATTGCACTCGACAAGGACCCTTACTCCATCCAGCGCACCTACAACTACTACCATAACCGCGAAGGCTTCTACATGCTCGGGCTATCGCTCAGCGAGCAGGCGCAGCGGAGGGAAGGGATTCTTAACGGGGCATTCTCTGCGGATTTTAGCAGTAGCGAGGAGTCGGCGACGGCGACGACTTGGCGCGTCGGAAGCGCGATCCTTCACGGCGAGTCGCCCGTTGATCTTTCCGCGTCGGTGGTGCGGGTTCTAAGCGATCTTGACGAGGTTGTGATCAATTTCCGTCGCAAACTGCTGCGCTCCGGAAGCCCTATTCTGACGAGGGACCTGCCGATTCTTTTCCTTCAAACTGAGCAGGCGCCGAATCGGGACAGTCGGATCGGTCTGTCGTCGGACCGTGATGCGCTCGGCATGCGACGAGCGACGGTGAACTGGCGAATGAACGAACTTGACCGAAAGTCGGTGCTTGCCGCAATGCAACTCTTCGCCGTGCAGCTTTGGCTGTGCCACAACGCACGTATCCATCTGCCGGAGTCCATGAACGAAGCGTTGGAGGAATGGGTGTTCAATTTTAAGGATGTGGCACACCACATCGGCGCGACGCGCATGGCCGACTCGCCACAGCGAGGCGTCGTTGATCGCAACTGCAAGGTTCACGGCTTAGATAACCTATTCATCGCCGGCAGCTCGGTGTTCCCCACCAGCGGCCACGTATACCCAACACTGACAATCGTCGCGCTTGCTCTAAAGCTGGCGGATGAACTCAAAAGCTCGCTGAAGCCTGCCATGAGAAGTCTCGACTGATGGTCCGCGTCCTGGTCTACGTCGGTGAGTCAGCGCTGCTGAGCGTGCCCGTATGGCTCGCGCTGGTTCTTACGGCGGCGGCGCTGCGAAACCTCGGGCGCTCCACGCCTCGGCCCGGACTTCGCTCTTACCTGCAGATCTGGGCGTTGTCCTTGGCTGTCAACGCCGCCGGAAGCGAGCTAATGGGTCCCGAATTCATTTTCCTATACAAGCTTGCCTTGCAGGCCCCGCTTCTCGGCGCGCTGTTCTGGATGCTTTCAATCATTCGGCGGCGTTTCAGAGCCCGCTGAAGGGCCGATCCGCGCTCGTCCCCACGTACTGTGCGTAGCGCTGCGTGGATCAGCGCGCGCGGAATCTGGCGCGATGTGAACAACGCACTTACGGTCCGAAAAAGACCTGCTCGGTGTACGCTAGGTCGCCAAAGTGCGGGCGGTACGGACCTCGATAGAATTTCGGGCCCATGTCGATAGGCTTGCCGATGAGTCCGGAGATCGGGCCGTCGGAATCGATGAACACCATCGGCATACCGCGCCAGGCGAGAAATCGCCCCAGCGGGCCGGCGTATCTGATGAACTCTTCGAGGCTGCGGCAGTGGACTAGGAGCGCATACGGCAGCAATCCAATCTTCCAGCGATGCCAGCAACGCATAAAGACAAAAGGCGACCGGCGCCCTTCAGCGGTGCATGTCACGCTTATGCAGCCGTACTTTGCATGTGTCGAAAGCAAAACGACGTCCAATGATGACAAGTCATCAGCGGGCTCGGTGTCGGTCGAAAATGTTTGAACGCGTGCTGCCCAGGGGCTACCAGACAACATGGCGAGGGCAAGGAATTGGCCAGTGCAAAAGCGTTCGAAGCCCTGCGCTTCCAAGATCGGCCACGTTTGGCGGGCCGGACTGATATTTAGGTAGGTCACGTCTTTGCGCGCAAAAGCGTGCGACGTCAGCATCGACGCATAACTACGGAACATCGGCTCGACGTACCAGCTGGCAACATTACCCCGCACGTCGATGCGGTCGGCCACCGTGACGCACGAGAAAATGATTAACACTACGCCGACCGCCGTGCCGTTCGCCTCGAGCACGTATCCAAACTTCGGGAAGCCCGGCGGTGTCGCATGCTCTTGCATGCGTTGCAGCCCACGCTCCCAGTACGCAGGTTGGCGCTCGGCAAACCCTTTCTGTAGGAGCGCGATGACCGCGGGGAGGTCCTTGGAGAGAATCTCCCGGCAGCTGACTCTCGGCCGCGTAGGGGACACTAATTTGCGCCAAAAATAGTGGAATGCGTTGTAGCTAGTGCGGGATACCCCATGTAATAATCCGCTGGAAAATTCGTTACATAGAGCATATTAGAGGGTTAATACAATGTCCGGCGGTGTAAGGTCCACGATCGTATCTCAATTTGAGCAAGTCGCTCGCGAACAAAAGCGCAAACTGGCACCCCTGTCCGATGACCTGGTACTAATCGACTCGGGTCTTGATTCTCTGTGCTTTGCAATCATTGTGGCGCGACTCGAAGATACGCTGGGTTTCGACCCCTTCAGTGTGACTGAGAATGTAAATTTTCCCGTGACGTTGGGCGACTTCATCAAGTTCTACGAAGATGCCGCCAAATGATACGCGCTCGCTTTGGGATGCGTTAGACGGCGCAACAAACGCAGCAGAACAACGTCTTTGGGCCGCTGATGCGTGCATAGCTCTGCAAGAGCTGAATACTGGGTCAAGTCTCGACATAAAGGTCTCCGAACTACGCGGTCTGTCCGTGCTCATTGCCGCCAGTGATCAGCTCGCCGCGGCGCTCGCCCTGATACAAATCGACGGCATCGCGCGCCGGCTTATCCTCTGTCCTCCCGACCTTGACGCTGCGCATCTCCCGCACGTTATGGCCATAGCCGAGGTGGACGCTGTCGTGTCTGACCGCTCGGCGGCCGATTTCAGTGCTGCGCGCGCTGCGCGTTTTGTCCCGTGTTCCCGCACGGTCATTACAGCCGCAGGCGGACGTGGCAAACAGGAAGCTACCGAGTGGATCTTGTTTACCTCCGGCACCAGCAGCGCACCCAAGATGGTCTGTCACACTCTGTCGAGCCTCGCCGGAGCGATCCAGGTCGACGACCGTTTGTCAGGTGCAGTGGTGTGGAGCACGTTTTACGACATTCGCCGCTATGGCGGACTGCAAATTTTTATGCGCGCGCTTCTGCGCGGTGGATCATTGGTATTGTCGAGCGCCGAGGAAGCCACCAAGGACTTTCTGGTTCGAGCCGGATCACACTCCGTAACCCACATCAGCGGGACTCCATCGCATTGGCGCCGGGCACTGATGAGCGGTGCAGCACAACAGATTTCGCCCGAGTATGTGCGGCTATCGGGCGAAATCGCGGATCAGGCCATACTCGATAACCTACGCGCTGTATATCCGCGGGCAACCATAGCGCACGCATTCGCCTCGACCGAGGCCGGCGTGGGCTTCGAAGTCGAGGACGGGCGCGCGGGCCTTCCGGCGAGCTACTTTGCAGCAGCCAGCGGCGGCGTGGAAATGAAGGTCGAGGGCAGCTCGTTACGAATCCGTTCGCCGCGCACGGCGCGCAACTACCTGGGGACGCAGAGCACGCCGCTCATCGACAGCGATGGCTATGTTGATACGGGTGACATTCTCGAGCTGCGCGATGGACGCTATTATTTCATCGGGCGACGCGGCGGAATCATCAACGTCGGCGGCCTTAAGGTTCACCCCGAAGAGGTCGAAGCGGTTATCAACCGCCATCCGCGCGTACAGATGTCGCTGGTGAGATCGCGGAAAAACCCAGTCACCGGCGCCGTCGTCGTTGCGGAGGTCGTGCTGAAGCCCAAGGCAGCGCTAACGACAGGTAGCGACAACGCGGCGTTGCAACGCCAGATTCTCGAAGCCTGTCAGCGCGCATTGGCCGCTCACAAGGTTCCCGCTGCCATTCGAATCGTGCCCTCTCTAGAAGTTATGCCCTCCGGCAAAGTGGCGCGCCCTGATGCGTAGCGTTATCGTGACCGGCGGCAGCCGCGGCTTGGGGCTCGCCATGGTGCGCACGCTGAGTTCGGCGGGTTACCAAGTTATCGCCGCCGCGCGCCACGAGAGTGCAGACCTCGCGGCAATGAAACGCAGCCCAGGCGCCGGGCCGGTGCATTTCAGGCCTTTTGACCTTAGCAACGTTTCAGAGATTCCCGGCTTCGTCAAAACCCTGCGGCGGGAATTTGGGTCCTTCTACGGGCTCGTTAACAACGCCGGCGCGGGCACCGGCGGATTGCTTGCTAGCATACCCGATGCGCAAATCGAGCGTCTGCTGCGTCTCAATACGCTCGGACCTCTCATATTGACCAAGTATGTCGTCCGATCCATGCTTGCCGATGGCGGTGGACGCATCGTCAACGTCTCATCAATCGTCAGCTTTACGGGCTTTAGTGGTCTTACGGTCTACAGCGCCACGAAGTCCGCACTCGTTGGATTTACGCGCTCGCTCGCAAGGGAGGTCGGCAAGGTGGGCATCACCGTCAATGCCGTCGCTCCGGGATTTGTCGATACGGAGATGACTCAAGGTCTGGAAGCCGAGCAGCGCGCCAAGATCATGCGCCGCAGCGCCCTCGGCCGACTCGTTACCGCCGAGGACGTCGCAAAGGCCGTCGAATTCCTGTTAGCTGATCAAGCACGCAACATCACTGGAACCGTGCTCACCGTGGATGCCGGCAGTACAGCTTAGGCATGTTCGGCATAGTGTGCGCACGGGATTTGAGGCAGCGCGCAAGCACCGGCGCCACATGCTTGGCGCCGAACATGAATCGCATGACCGGGCCGAATGTGGGCGCACTGGCGACGCCGACGATGAACAGGCCCGGTACGGATGTCTCGAAACGTGCATCGAGGAGCGGGACGGCATCTCCCTCTCGTGCGATCGCAGCCCTGAGCGCTGGCTCCAGGTAGTCAAGTCGATCGACATCAACCTTGAAACCGGTCGCAGCAATAACATGATCGGTCCGGATCTCGCTCATCCCGTCGGCTGCATTGACGACGATTCGCACTCGGCCGTCTGATTCAGTGGCCGCGACGATGCGGCGGCCGAGAAGCGTATCAATGTGTCCTTCGAAACGCGCGCGCAGCCACCAAGAACCGCTCGGGCCCCAGCTGTTCGCTACAAACCGATGGCGTTTCTCAGCCGGAAACAGCCAGCGAAATACCTGAGGCAGCTCGGCAAGTGCCAAGCTTCGCCAGCCCGCCGCGAGGCCGGACTCGGGCTCCCGAATCGCATCAATTAGCGATCTGCGGGACTTGGGAGCTGAATTCCAATTAAGGCGCGCGGCGCGCGCGACGAGCCGGACACGGGCGCCTGCTTCGTGAAGCAGCGCCGCAGACTCCAGCGCCGACTGCCCGGCGCCGATTATCGTGACGTCACGCTTGGAAAATCTGCGTAGGTCACCGAGCCGCGTGCTGTGCAAGCAAAGCGGTTCGCGCAAATGTGCGAGCTCCGCTGGCACATATCGAAACGCCATGTGCCCCGTGGCAAGAATGACTCGGCGCGCCTCCAGAGAGCTTCCGGTTTCTAAATCGAGGGCGAAGCCTTGGCTCTGACGCCGTATGCGTTGAACCTTGACCTCGTGCACCTCCCCCACCGCGCGTTCTCGAAACCAATCGGCGTAGTCCAAGAAGACCGCAAGACTCAAGGGTTTGCCGGTAGCTTGATATGGCAGTCGCCGGTCGCGGGCAAAGTTCTCGAGCGTAAGCTTTCGCGACGCATCCCACAGATTCGAAGCGAACGGCTCCGACTTGAGGATCATGCCTTCGGGCATAAACGTCCGCCAGCTTTCAAGCGGTGGCCCGAATATTTGAAAGGGTATACCAGCCTCGCGCAGATGTGCGGCGATAGATAACCCGTAAGGTCCTGCACCTACAATCACTGTATCGCTCATAGACATGATGTTACTTTCATAATTTGGGCCTATTTGACAATGACACACCGTGTTTTGCGACCGAAGCGCATACGCGCTCAGGATATCGCAGCATGCGCCACGCAAGACCGTTCACGCGGCGCAGCATTTCATCAAAGAAATAGTAATACAGGCCTGGAAGAGGATCATTGAGTCGAAAGTAGCCGTCAAAGCACTGCGTGCCGCGCGGCAGCGCGGCGCGCGGCAGTCGATGCCCAAACGACGAACACCATGCGGCCGGCGCCTTTGCGGCTGATGCCGCCGGGGCCGCATGGCCGAGCTCAGTCGCGTACGTGATCACCGGAATGTTTATTCCACAAAGCGTGGCAATCTCTTCTTGCCAGTCGGTGCGGCCAACCGTCGGTTCGACGATCATGAATTTGCCATCTCTTGCGTCGCGCTTAAACTCTATGCTGCCTATGCCCTGGTAGCCGACGCGCGCAATGAATTGCTCACAAATCGTCTCCAGCTCATCAGCAATTTCCGGAGCTGCCACACACACAGCGGTATTACCAACGGCGGGCGGATCACAAACGAGTTTCCGGCCCGAAAATATCGCAGTTGCACGGCTTGCGGAGTCGCACACGAAAAGGGTGAAATATATGTCGGTGTCGGCGCCCTCGATCCATTCCTGGATCAAGAGGGGATTTGCGCGCTTGAGCATCCGGCGTGCCGCCGCATCCGCACTCTCGAGTGTGTCGGCGCGCACCGCACGCTCGACTCTACCGTCCAATACAGATGTCTTGTCTCCCGGCTTTATCACTACCGGCAACGCCAAGGTCTTCAGCAACGCCAGGTCGCACAGGTCGGAAATGCTGATGCCCTGCGGCACTGGGAACCCCTCGCGTTCGGCATATGTCTGAAACAAAGTCTTGTCAGCCAGCGTACGGACCAGCTCTTTAGAGGGCAGGCTCAGGCGAAAATAAGGTGCAATCTCCTCGCGACATGACGAGAGAGTTTGAACCTCAGCGTCGCTCGTCAAGATCAATACCGGCCGCTGGCCGATCCGACGGGATATGTCGATCAAACCATCCACGAGATCGCGGCCCACCAAGCTTGGGATGCGTTCAAAATGACAATATCGAGACCACGCTGCGGGCCCACGACGCGTCGTCGCCACCAGATAAATCGGCATGCGTCCGTGGGCAAGGCTGCGGATCACGCCCAATGAATTGAGGCTACTGTTGACGACGACGACCGGGACCATGGTCTATCACGATAGATTAATTGTTCAATGGAAAGTTGCCGCCACGCCCGCTCCCACGCCAATCGGCCCAGCCAATTGCGCCTGCGCTCGAATCGCTTGCGCTTCAACAGCGTTGGATCGACCCGCGGGCTTCCTTGCCGGCAGTGAGGTTTAACATAGACGCAACGGGTCGTCGCCCTCAGCTCTTAGCCAATGTGCGCGTAATTCCTTTTAGTGGATTGAAATGTGACCGCCATCTCAAACTCACGCACACTTAAGGGCAACTGCGGGCACCCATTCCAGGGCTGGAGACTGCTTGGTTGCAGCTCACAGCCGCTCGATACCTGCGCGAATGCGCTCGTACAGCGCAGCGTCAAGCGGCACGTACGCCTGGCGCGCGCGATCATGAAAATAGATCGCATCGGCGCTCGCCGTCGGCGCATAGCCCTCGCGCACGAGGCTCTGCCTTTGCAGCTTGAACGTCGTGGTAACCTCGATATGACTTAAAATGCGCAGGAATGCGGGGCGTGCGTACTCTGGCAGGCCTCCTGCAATGTGCCTCTCGAGCGCGTCCAGCTGGAAAGCTGCGGCGCAAACCAGCGCCGCCATGCCAGCCCGGCCTTCGCTACCGGGTACCGCGACGCCATAGACAATCGCTTCCACGACGCCCGCAAAGGATTCGATAACTGCGGCGACTTCCGTGGTCGATACGTTTTCTCCCTTCCAGCGGAAGGTATCCCCGATGCGGTCCACAAAATAGAAGAAACCGACAGCATCTTTGCGCATGAGGTCGCCGGAGCGAAACCAGGCATCGCCCCGCACAAACACGTTTCGCAGAATTTTGCGCTCGGATGCTTGCGCGTCCGTATAGCCTTCGAAGCGTCCGCCGGTATCGGTGCGGCTATCGCTGATCTTGCTGATCGCCTCTCCCACCTCATCCACCACACAGCGTTCACAGTATCCGGCACCGTTGCGCACAGGTTCGCCTGCCGCAATGTCAAATTTCACGAGCACTACGGGGAAGCGATGCGCGAGAAATGCCGGGATGCGGCCGATCGCGCCGGGCTTGCCCTCGCAATTGTAGAGTGAGAAATTCGCCTCGGTCGCCGCATAGAACTCCACGATTTGCGGGATTCTGAAGCGCTGCTGGAACGCCTCCCATATATCCCCGCGCAGGCCATTGCCGCAGCACAGCCGGATGCGGTGTTCGATTGCAGAAGGCTGCGGCGAGCTCCGCAGCAAAAAGCGGCACAGCTCGCCGATGTATTGGAAGAGCGTGCAATCGCGCGCAACGATATCGTCCCAGAAGCTCCGCGCCGAGAATCCGCGGCGCAGAAATACCGAACCGCCCTTCACAAGCGGTGCACCGACGGCTACCACTCCACCGACGCTGTGGTACATCGGCAAGCAGTTGTACATCCGATCCGAGGGCCGTGCATCGAGGAGCCCGGCGAACCAATGACTCCATTGCATGAGGCGATAGTGAGTGACGTTGGCGGCCTTGGGCAGACCCGTCGTACCGGAAGTATAGATAAGGAGCGCCCGGTCCGTGATGGCAGGCCGTGCGCATTCGGAGTCCGCG
>Ga0302324_100004453_pt1 | contig 30991 bp, 22 predicted proteins | sample Palsa_T0_1_FD_201949 | JGI IMG/M metagenome (GOLD analysis project Ga0302324, IMG submission 201949) | Peat permafrost microbial communities from Stordalen Mire near Abisko, Sweden - Palsa_T0_1 | ecosystem: Environmental > Terrestrial > Soil > Palsa > Peat permafrost | place: Sweden: Abisko... | reverse complement strand
GAGACCTTTCTTTCGATTGCCGCGACCGCCTCGGCCTGTGCAGCGGTCGGTTCGGCATCGACCTGCCACACCTGGCCGTATAGAGCGGCAACGTCCCGGTTCACGCGAGCGAGAGTGATTTCGTCGGAAAGCGGCGCGGGGGAAGTAGCTGGCGCTCCGAGAACGGCAATCAGTTTATTTTGGAAAGACTCGATAGAAGTGCGCGCTGCGCCGCTCGCCTGCTGGCTGAGTTTCTGCAGCGGTTCGCGAATTGAGCCCGCGCGCGTGCCAGCCTGAGAAGTTTCGCTAAGCAGGGACGCCAGGCGAGTTTCCATCTCGAATTTTTTCTGAAGGGCGGCCGCCGTTATCTTCACGCGAGGATCCATCTTGACCGTGAGGTTCGCGGCGTAACTTTTTCCGTTTGCGGAGAGCCGTGCGGTATAGACACCGGGCACGGCGGTGGGTCCGAGCGGGGCGCGAGGAGTATCCCCCGGAATTGCCGCGATGGGATATTCGTGGCGCATGGCATCGGGCGCGGGATAGTGCAGATCCCAGACCCAGCGATGCATTCCGGCTTCGGACGACAGGGCGCGAAAAGGACGAAGCCAGTAGAGAGGGATGAGTTGTTTGTTCAAATCGGCCTGCGTATCGTCGGGCTGATCCGCGCTGGAAAATCGGCGAACCAAGTGTCCACGGGCGTCGAGGATTTCAAGAGTTACGGCGTCAGGTGCGGAATGTCCAAGATAGTAATCAATGATCGCACCATCCGGCGGATTGGCCGCAGCGGGCTCGTCGGGGGGAAGTGGCGTGTCCGGGTTGGTATCGCGCTGAATCCGATAGGAGAGCGCTGGAGTGAAAAGGCGAGCTTCTGCGCCCCCTGGCAAAGTCGCGGCTTCGCGCAGCGGGGCGATGTCATCCAGAATCCAGAACGAGCGGCCGTGCGTGGCTACGATCAGGTCGTCGTCGTGAATCCAGAGATCACGCATGGAGGTGTGGGGGAGATTCAGCTGCATGGATTGCCAATGATCACCATCATCGAAGGAAACCCAGACTGAATTCTCCGTGCCGGCAAACAGCAGACCTTTGCGCGCTGGATCCTCTCGAACGGTGTCGACGGGGCCGATGGCGGGAAGGCCGGTGGTGATTAACTTCCAGGTTTTGCCGCTATCGTGGGTTCGGTAGATATAAGGTTGCTCGTCGTTGATGCGGAAGCGGCTTACGGAAACATATGCGGAATCATCATCGAAACGCGAGGCGCTGATCTGCGTAACTTTACTCCACGCTGTGAGATCTGGCGGAGTGATGTTGTTCCACTTCTTTCCGCCGTCTCGAGTCTGCCAAACGAGACCATCGTCGGTGCCAGCCCACAGGGTATTGATGTTTTTGAACGAAGGCGCGAGGGCGTAGATGACGCCGCGCTGTTTCTCCGCGCCTTTTGGAATAAGGTTGCCCACGCTGGCTGGAATTTCTGGAGTCTCACGAGTCAGGTCGGAGCTAATCATCTGCCAGGAACTTCCGCCATCATTGGTTTTGAAGAGCACGTTGCTGGCGTAGTAGAGGACGTGCTTGTCGAGCGGCGAGAACATCAACGGCTCGGTGCGATCGGTGCGGTACTTCGAGCTGCGAAGCGGAATCGGCGAAATGTTCTGTACCTGGCCGGTCGACCAGTGAAACTTCGAGACCTCACTGCGGCCGCCGCCATAAATTATGTCCGGGTCAAGCGGATCGGGCGCGACGTAGCCGTATTCGATGACACCCACGGGATGCCAGTCGCGAAAGTTAATTGCGCCGTCGTTGCCGCGGCTGAGGATGCAGACGGAACCGCTTTCCTGCTGGCCTCCGCAAACCCGATAGGGAAATGTGTTGGTCACAGCTGCGTGATAGATCTGCGCCGTGGGCTGGTTGTACCAGGAACTCCAGGTAGCTCCGCCGTTGACGGTCACGATCGCGCCCTGGTCACTGACGAGAAGGATGATTCGTGGGTCGTTGGGGTTGATCCAGAGATTCTGGTAATCGTCGCCTCCGGGTGCTCCGCGGAATCCGGACCAGGTTTTCCCTCCATCCTCAGATCGCATCGTCACGGTGCTGGCGCAATAGACCACGTCCGCATTCTTCGAATCGACGCGCGGGACGGCGAGGTCGCCGCCGCCGATGCGGCCTGAGGGGCGCGGATCATCTGTGGTTTTTGACCAGTTCTCTCCTGCGTCGTCCGAACGATAAATGGCCAACGGACCCGAGGCGACGGCAACCGTGGCATACAAACGCCGCGGATCGGAGGGCGCAATCGCAACATAGATTTGCGAGAGATCTTTCGGCAGGCCGTTGGTCAGAGGACGCCAGGTGTTTCCGCCGTCGCTGGACTTGAATAATCCGCCACCGGTTCCGTTGACTCCGTTGTTGTCCTCCCACGGCCCCTCGCGGGCTTCCCACATTGAGGCATACACTACGTCTGGGTTGGTGGGATCGATTTCTACATCGGAGGCTCCGGTATTTTCATTTTTGTAAATGGACCTTTGCCAGGTCTGGCCGCCATCGGTGGAACGGAACAGACCACGCTCTTCATTCGGACCGTAGGGATGACCGAGCACTGCGGCAAAGATGCGATTGGGATCACGAGGATCGATGGCGAGCGCAGGAATCTGGAAGCCATCGCGCAGGCCGAGATGCGTCCAGGTTTTGCCGGCGTCGATCGATTTGTAGATTCCGTTGCCAATCGAAAGGTCGGGGCGATGCAGGCCTTCGCCGGTACCCACATAAATGATGTTGGGATTCGAGGAAGCTACGACGATCGCACCGATCGACTGCGTGGACTCACGGTCGAAAACGGGGTTCCAGGTGCGGCCGTAGTCATCCGACTTCCATACGCCACCATTCACCTGACCCATGTAAAACACATTCGGCTGGCTGGGGACGCCGGTCGCGGCGCGGGTGCGGCCTCCGCGGAATGGGCCGATCATCCGCCAATGCAACTCTTGATATGTATTTTCTGGAATTTGCTGTGCAGTAATGAATGCGGTGGATAGGAAAACGGTAACGCAGGTAAGCAGTCGAAAGACCACCTTGTATCTGATCAATTGGCCCCCTGAGAATTAACAAACTATACAGAATAAACCAAGTGAGAAGGACGAGTGCCCCGCTAGTTCTTGCTTGCACCGCTCGATTCGGTAAAGAAAGTTGAGTTAGGCAATCTCCCTCAGGGTTTGCTCGATGTCGCCTGCCTTGAGTGCTGGGGTTGCTCCGGACTGGCTGGCGACCCAGGCGCCGACGCGGTTCGCGTCCTCATTGATTTGCGGGAGCGGAATGCCGCGGAGATATCCGTGCACGAGAGCAGCGGTGAAGGCGTCGCCGGCACCGACGGTGTCGGCTACTCGCACACGGAAGCCCGCGTGTTCACTGCATTCCGCGGCGGAGACAAGCAGGCTGCCGCAGTTGCCACGCGTAACGCAGACCAGATTCAGATCGTACAGAGACAGCAGGCGTTGGGCTGACTCCTTCTCGTTACGATGTTCGAGGTCGAACAGATGCATGATTCTCGGGAGTTCATCCTGATTCAGTTTGATAACCGTGGACAGCTTCATCGATTCGGCGAGGACTTGCAGGGAATAAAAATTCTGCCTGAGGTTGACGTCGAAGACCCGTACCGCGCTGGGACGTGTCGCCTGAAGAAATCCACGAATCGTGGAGCAGCTCTGCTGGCGGCGCTGGGCCAGTGATCCGAAGCACACGGCATCGGTCTGTAGTGCCAGCGTCTGCCATTCCGCGGTCCAAGCCAGGAAATCCCAAGCCACCGACTCGGAGATCTCAAAACGCGGCTGGCCGGCGCTGTCGACTTCGATCTTTACGGTGCCAGTAGGATGCTCGGGATCTGTCTGAAGGAATTGGGTTGGGAGGCCGAGGTCTCCGAGGCGGCGGAGCGCTTCCGCGCCAAGGGCATCGTGGCCGAGACGGCTGGCTGGAATTCCAACGTCGCCGAGCAGAGAGGTGATGTAAGCGAAGTTGGTGGGTGCACCGCCGAGCTGCTTTCCGGCTGGGAACAGATCCCAAAGCAATTCGCCGAGACCGACGACGGTGTGTCTCTTGCTCAGCATAAAACTTTCCGTAACGCGGAGAGTTGCAGGAATGAGCGAACTGGCGGAGAATCGGAAGGCACGAATCGAGAGCGAGGCGTTGTGCGAGTGCAGGCGAGGCTGCAAGATCGATCAACATTGAAGATCCCGTCGCAATGATCCATTTCATTTATTCCGGGCGGTGTATTAAGTTGTTCGCGCTGCTGCTGGCGCTGGCCTCACAGGATAGCGCAAATTTGCCCTTCGGGGCGTGGCGGCGTGCGTCGGAGAGTGCAATCATCTCGCCTCAGGGTAATGGATGGGAGTCGGCGGGCACATTTAATCCTTCTGTAATTCTTCGCAAGGGCAAGATCGTGATGCTCTATCGAGCCCAGGACAAGGCCGGCACCTCGCGCCTGGGTTACGCCGAGAGTACGGACGGTGTGCACTTTACGCGGTGGAGCGAGCCGGTATTTTCGCCTGAAGCAGACTACGAAAAAGATGGTGGAGTGGAAGACCCGCGGCTGGTGCAGTTTGGCGATACGTATTATCTGACTTATACCGGGTACAACAAAAAGGACGCGCAGTTGTGTCTTGCGACCTCCAAGGATCTATTCCATTGGGAGCGCAGAGGCGTGATTCTTCCCGCCTATAAAGGACGCTGGAACGTTCGCTGGACGAAGTCGGGGGCGATTGTTCCGGAAAAGATTGCGGGCAGGTACTGGATGTATTTTCTGGGGACGATGCCGGATAACAACGACCAGATCGGACTGGCCTCTTCGACCGACCTGCTGCATTGGAGCGATGCAACGGATGCTCCGGTGTTGCCGGTGCGGCCGGGGAAGTTTGATTCTCGCGTGGCCGAACCAGGCCCGGCGCCGATGGTAACGCCGAAGGGAATCGTCCTGATCTACAACGGCGCGGACGACAAACTGGTCTACTCGACCGGCGTGGCAGTGTTCGACCGAAACGATCCACGTGTAGTAATCTCGCGAACGGATACGGCCCTGTTCGCTCCCGAGAAAGAATGGGAGAAGGTGGGGCAGGTTCCGAATGTGGTGTTCGTGGAAGGCATGTTGGGGCAAGACAAACGGTTCTTGTTTTATTACGGAGGTGCAGATAAGTACATTGGCGTGGCAGAATCGCCCGCGCTTCGCTAGATGAGTTAACCCCGGATAGGTTAGGCTGCCTGGTCTGCCTGGAGGATCCTGAGATGAAGAAGATTGCTTCATGGATATCCGCGATCTTGGTTGGGGCTTGCTTCTTGGGAACAACTGCTCCCGCCCAGGCCGCAACTCATGCTGTGGACAAAGAGGGTCGTCAATGGTGGCAGCACGCCGTTTTTTACGAAATTTATCCTCGCAGCTTTGCCGATAGTAATAACGATGGCGTGGGCGATCTAAAGGGAATCACGTCGAAGCTGGATTACCTGAAAGATCTGGGAGTGGATGCGATCTGGATCTCGCCTTGCTTCCCTTCCCCGCAGGTTGACTTCGGCTACGACGTTTCCGATTACGAAAACATCGACCCCATGTACGGGACACTGGCGGACTTCGACGAACTCACGCGCCAAGCCAAGGAGCGAGGCATTCATATCATCCTCGATTTTGTAGTCAACCACACGTCCGACCAGCATAAGTGGTTTGTAGACTCGAGGTCTTCACGGACATCGGCGCGTCGCGACTGGTACATCTGGACAGATGGAAAAGGGCCGGGAGAGCCGCCGAACAACTGGACCTCGCTTTTTGGCGGGTCGGCGTGGAAATTTGATCCGACGACGAACCAGTATTACTACCATTTCTTTTATCCGGAGCAACCGGATCTGAACTGGCGTAACCCGGCGGTGAAGGAAGCAATGTTCGATGTGTCGCAGTGGTGGTACAAGCGCGGTGTCTCGGGGTTTCGGTTGGACGCGGTGGAGACGTTGTTTGAGGACCCGAACCTCAAAGATAACCCGATGCTGAAGCCGGGCAAGAACGCCTTCGGGGATCCAATCCTGGAAAACAAGTACAACACGAAGTTGCCCGAGGTGCACGATGTACTTCGCGGATTGCGCCAGGTGGCGGACGAATACAACGCCGTACTGATCGGAGAAACCTGGACAGCGGATGTGGCGGAGCTGAATCGCTACTATGGCGAGGGGAACAACGAATTGCAGATGCCCATGGATTTTCTTTTCACCACCGTGAACAAATTGTCGCCCGCCGCTTTCCGCAAGCAAATCGCGGGTGTCAATCAGGCTTCCGGCTGGCCCACGTTTGTGATCAGCAATCACGACATCGTCCGCTCTTATGACCGTTATGGCGACGGCAAACACAACGATGCGATCGCCAAGCTGATGGCCGCGCTTTATCTGACGCTGCGCGGGACTCCCATCATGTATTACGGAGAGGAGATCGGAATGGAGACCACGCCGCCGACGCGCAAAGAAGATGTGAAGGATCCAATCGGGCGCACGGGATGGCCGGAAGAGAAAGGCCGGGATGGTGAGCGCACGCCGATGCAGTGGGATGACAGCGAAAACGCGGGCTTTTCGAAAGGCACACCGTGGCTTCCGGTCCCTCCGACTTACAAGACGCATAACGTTGCAGTTGAATCAAAAGATCCGGAATCGGTGCTGGAGTTCTACAAGCGCGTACTTAGCCTTCGGCACACGAACCGGGCGCTGCTGGATGGAAGCTATGCTGCGATCAATGAGAGCAATGCAACCGTGCTTTCGTATGTTCGTGAGTATCAGGACCAGGGCGTTGTCGTGGCGCTGAATATGTCCGGTACTCCGCGGACGATTAATCTTGATTTGAAGAGTCAAGGCTTCGCTTCGGCCAAGAGTATTCTTGCCACCGAGAAAACTACGGTGCAGAGAAACAAAGTTTCGCTCGGGCCTTACGGAGTTTTTGTCGGAGAGCTCGCAAAGTAAAGACCCGCGAAATAAGCTAAGAGCGGGATTCGTTCTCCGCAATCCGCTCCCAGGTCTTGGCGCGGGAGATGGCCTCATTCCAGCGCAGGCGCATGGCGTTCGCCCGGGCGGGCGGGAGCCGAGGTTCAAATCGTTGTTCATCGCGTGGCAAGTTAGCGATTGCCTCGACCTCTTTCCAGAATCCTACGCCCAGACCCGCTAGAAATGCGGCGCCCAGTGCGGTGGTTTCGGTTATCGCGGGACGCAGCACCGGTACCCCTAGAATGTCTGCTTGAAATTGCATGAGGCTGTGGTTAGCGGAAGCGCCGCCATCCACACGCAATTCCTGGAGCGGGGCGCCGACGTCGGTTTGCACTGCATCCATGAGATCGGCGACCTGGTAGGCAATGCTCTCGAGGGCAGCGCGGGCAATGTGGCCTTGGTTGCTGCCACGCGTGAGCCCAAAGATTGCCCCGCGCGCGTAGGAGTCCCAGTGCGGTGCACCCAGCCCCACGAAAGCGGGGACGAAATAAACTCCGCCGTTGTCGGGGACGGAATTCGCCAATGCTTCCACGTCCGCGGAAGAGGCAATGATTCCCAGGCCGTCGCGCAGCCACTGGACCACAGCGCCGCCGACAAATACGCTACCTTCGATTGCATAGTCTGTTACATCGCCAATTTTCCACGCTACGGTCGTAAGCAAACGATGGGTAGACGCCACGGGGCGTTTGCCGGTGTTCTGCAACATGAAGCAACCTGTGCCGTAGGTGTTCTTGGTCAGGCCAGGGCGTGCGCATCTTTGCCCGAAGAGTGCGGCCTGCTGATCGCCGGCGATGCCGGCAATGGGGATGCCGTTGAGGCCCGGGACAGAGTTTACTTCTCCGTAGACCTCGCTGGATGGCCGGACCATCGGCAACATCGACGCAGGAATCCGGAAAAGATCGAGAAGATCCTGATCCCACTTTCCTGAGTGAATATTGAAAAGCATGGTGCGCGAGGCGTTGCTGGCATCGGTTACATGGACGCGGCCGCCGGTCAGCTTCCAAACCAGCCAGGAATCTACGGTACCAAACGCGAGACGATCTACTTCGGCGAGTTGCCGGGCGTGGGGAACGTGTTCGAGCATCCAGGAAATCTTGCTGCCGGAAAAATATGCGTCGATCAACAAGCCGGTGCGCTGCTGGATCAAATTTTCCTGACCTTGCGCTTTGAGTTGCCGGCAAAAAGCGGCCGTGCGGCGATCCTGCCAGACAATGGCACGGCAGATGGGCCGGCCGGTGGCGCGATCCCAGACGATGGTGGTCTCGCGCTGGTTGGCGATGCCGATGGCGGCTATATTGCCGGGTTGTACGCGCGCTTGAGCCACAGCTTCGAGAGCAACGGCGATCTGTGACGAAGCGATCTCGTCGGGATCGTGCTCGACCCATCCGGGCTGGGGAAAAATCTGGGTGAACTCGCGCTGGGCTACGGAGTGAACCGCGCCATTTTCGTCAAACAAAAGTGCACGGGAGCTGGATGTACCCTGATCGAGAGAGAGAATGTAACGCAAGAGGCCTCCAGTCGTTGCCAATCTTTCGCAGACATCCTTGGGGTTAGGAAGACTGGGAACGGCGCAGAAATCTTCGAATGCCGAAATCGTAAATCGCGGCGCCGACAAGGCCGCCCAGCAGCGGCGCAAACACGGGCACCCACCAGACCCGGGGGCCGTCGGTCAAACCATTGTTTCTGAATCCAGCTACGGCGGTGAAAAGGCGCGGGCCGAAATCGCGCGCTGGATTAATTGCATATCCGTGCATTCCGCCGAAGCTCATGCCAATGGCGACGACCACCAGGCCGATCATCAGGGGCGTGAGGTTGGCGCCGGGAGGGAGGTTGAGCTCGTCCGTTATCGCCAACACCATCAACAGAAGCAGAGCGGTGCCGATGACCTGGTCGAGGAATCCCGCCTGCGGCAGCGCTGGAAAGGCGGGAAAAGTTGTGAAGACGCCTGCTGATTTTTCCAGTTGAGGATCGTACTGATGAAAAGCTGGCAGATAGTTCTTGTACACCAGCGCCGCGGCGAGGAATGCGCCCGCCGTCTGCGCGATGGAATACGGAACGACTTTGCTCCAGGGAAAGCCGCGAAAGACGGCGAGGGCGAGAGTAACCGCGGGATTCAGGTGGCCGCCGGAAATCTTTCCCGCGACGTAAATCCCCATGGTTACCGCCAGACCCCAGCCTAGAGTGATGTTGGTGTAACCGCCGTGAGCGTTCCCGGCCGGAGCCGAGGCGAACAGAACAACCATGGCCACCACTCCGTTGCCAAAGAGTATCAGGACGAAGGTTCCGAGACACTCGGCAATCAACTCGGCAACCAGCGTGGGCTTGTTGTTCATCAGGCGTTGGCTCCTCGGCGGGTTCGCAGCTTCCACACCGCGAGCTAGTCTAGCAAGGATTTGGGCCCAGCCGTCCGGCGATCGCCGTCTGGCTGCCGGCGTTGGCGTCCGGAGGTGGCGCTGCTCTTCCTTCCCAATACAACAATCTTCCGGGCCGGTTACCAAATATAAGCTGGACGGGCTTTTTGCTTGACAGGGCGGATGTGGGCTGTAAGATAAGAGAATATTTATTCATCATGATGAATAAATATTCATGATGAATAAAGCGTTGCGACAGAGAGCTGTTTTGGAAGCGTTGCGACAGGGGCCGGTCGCCAACCAAGAAGGCTTGCAGCGAGCGTTGCGGAAGCGGGGGTTCAAGGTGGGGCAGGCGACGCTGTCGCGGGACATTCACGATCTGAATCTGAGCAAGACCGCGTCGGGTTATGCACTGTCTCAAAGTGAGGGCGTCGCAGGTCTGGCTCTGCCACCCGTGCAGCGCCTGGTGCGTGAGTTCGTGCTGGAAGTGCGGCCGGCGCAGAACCTGCTGGTGGTCAAGACCATCATCGGCAGCGCCCAGCCAGTGGCGGCGGCGCTCGACGAACAGGAGTGGGAGGGAGTAGTGGGAACGATCGGCGGCGATGACACGATTCTGATCGTTTGTCCCGACCGAGACGCCGCAAAGAAGGTTGCGGTTCGGATCGAGGAGATGCTCGGCTGATGTCGGCGAAGCTGAAAAGCGCGGTATTAGGAGCGAGCGGCTACTCCGGACTGGAGTTGACGCGCATTCTCGAGCGCCATCCCCGATTGGAGAAGCCCACGCTGATGCGGCGGGAGCATAACAACGATGGCGCGAAGGATTTGGCGGAGGTGTTTCCGGAGTTGTCCGGCAACGGTGGGTATCCGCTGCGGCCGCTCTCCTGGCCGGAATTGAAGCGTCAGGGGGTGCAGTTACTTTTTCTGGCCACGCCGCACGAAGCGTCGCGTTCGCTGGTGCCGGAGGCGATTGCGCAAGGTCTGCGCGTGATCGACTTGAGCGGCGCATGGCGTTTGAAGCAGGAGCAGCACCGCGCGATTTATTCGTTCGACGATGCCGACGCAGCGACTGCCGCGGAACTAACCGCGATGGCGGTTTACGGCCTGCCGGAGTTGAATGGTGATCGCATCGCGGCAGCCCAACTAGTGGCGAATCCGGGTTGCTATGCGACTTCGGTGATTTTGGCCTTGGCGCCGCTGCTCAAGGCGGGAGCGGTCGATCGGGAGCGTGGAATCATTTCAGACTCGAAATCAGGAGTTTCGGGAGCGGGCAAGGCGCCTACTTCGCGAACGCATTTTGTTTCGGTGGCTGACAATCTTTCCGCGTACTCGGTGTTCAATCACCGCCATCTGGGCGAGATGGTGGAGCAACTAAATCTGGACGATGCGGAACTGACTTTCGCGCCTCATCTGCTGCCGATTCCGCGCGGGATTCTTTCCACCATTTACGTGCGACTGAAGCGGCCGATGAAAGCGGCGGAAGTGGAAGGCTGCCTGCGTGATTTCTATTCAGGCAAGCACTGGGTGCGGGTGTTTGCCACGCCGAAACTGCCCGAAGTGCAGTTCTCGCTCCATACGAACTACTGCGATCTTGGTTTTTGCCTGGCGGAGGATGGCCAGCGGCTGGTTCTTGTTTCCTGTGTGGACAATCTGCTGAAGGGCGCCGCCGGACAGGCGGTGCAGAACATGAATCTGATGTATCGGTGGGGCGAGCGGGAGGGTTTGCAGTGACCATTGTTGTGAAAATTGGTGGAGCCGCGATTGAAGATACTGCAACTCTGCGCAAATGCGCGCGGTCCATTGCGGAGCTGGCGCAGGATGGCCATCGCGTGGCTGTGGTCCACGGTGGCGGGAGCGCATTAACTCGCATGTTGGAACGACTAGGAAAGAAGAGCGAGTTTGTAAACGGGCTGCGCGTCACGGATGCGGAGACTCGGGATGCGGCGCTCATGGTGCTGGCCGGGGTCATCAACAAGAAACTCGTGGCGGCGATTCAGTCAGCAGGGATGCCGGCGATTGGGTTCTGCGGCGGTGATGGTATGACATTCCGGGCACGCAAGAAGTTTGTTCACGGTCGCGACCTCGGATTTGTGGGCGAGATTTGTTTCGCCGAGCCATGCTGGATCGAAGCGCTTTGGCAACAGGGAGGAATTCCGGTGCTGGCTTCGCTGGCGTTGGGCGCGGATGGCGAATATTACAACGTGAATGCTGACGAAATGGCGGCGTCGTGCGCGGCGGCCTGTCACGCCAATACGCTGATCTTTCTCACCGACGTGCCGGGAGTAAGAGACGCCGCGGGCAGCGTGATGCCGTGGCTGAGCACGAAGCAGGCTGCTGAACTGGCTGCGGGATCGATCATCAGCGGGGGAATGTTACCCAAGCTGCAGGCTTGCGGCCAGGCGCTCAAGCAAGGCGTGGGTCGAGTAAGAATCCTGCCGGCCACCGAGGCGGATGTATTGCCGCAGTTTTACTTGACCAAGCTTTCATGCGGCACGGAGGTTACCTATTCATGAGGCAAGCCGCTGCTGCTCGTTACAAATCGCAAATGACGGATACGCAGGCGCAGAAGAAGGAGTCAACGTTGAACAGCCATGTGCAAGGCCGAATGCCGGTCGCTCCGGAACGAGTGCCACAAGTATTCTGGTGCCCGGATGTGGTCTCGACTCGGGACCTCGGTCCTGCCGGCGTGGATGCCGCGTTGAACCTCGCTGGTATCATGAAGGCGCGCCCAGCTGATTTTCACAGAGCACTCACGGGCAGGCAGTTGGTGATGTTCTTCGAGAAGCCGTCTTTGCGGACCCGATTGACGTTCGAAGCGGGCATGGTGGGCCTGGGAGGCACGGCGATGTTCGTGGATCAGACCCATGAACGGATCGATGCACGCGAAACCCTGAGTGATGTAGCACACAATCTGGAGCGCTGGGTGGACCTGATTGTGCTGCGCACGTTCTCGCAACAGACCATCGAGGGAATGGCACGGCACGCCTCGATTCCAGTGATCAACGCGCTCAGCGATCTGGAGCATCCCTGCCAGGCGCTGGCTGACTATTTGACCTTGCTGGAGCGTTTCGGAGAGGTGAAGAATCGGTGCCTGGCGTATGTCGGCGACGGCAACAATGTATCGCATTCGCTGATGCTGACGTGCGCCTGTTTGGGATCGTCGATTCGCGTGTCGACGCCCGCGGGTTACGAGCCCCATCCGCAGATTGTCCAGGATGCACGCGAGATTGCCGCGAAGACCGGCGCTGAAATTCGATTGCTTACCGATCCTCATGCAGCCGTTGCCGGGGCCGACGCCGTTTATACGGATGCCTGGGCCAGCATGGGGCAGGAGCGGGAAGCGGACACGCGGGCCCAGATCTTTCCTCCTTACCAAGTAAATGCGGAGCTGATGGCGGGAGCCGCGCCCCATGCGGTTTTCATGCACTGCCTGCCCGCGCATCGCGGTTTGGAAGTGACGGATGAGGTGATGGACTCCCCGCAATCCGTGGTTTTCGACCAGGCAGAGAACCGCCTGCACGTGCAGAAAGCGATTCTTTATTTGCTGCTGGGCGGCGGCGATCGCCTGCCCGCAAGGAGCGCCCATGCCTGACAAAATTGTGCTCGCCTACTCGGGCGGACTTGATACTTCCATCATTATTCCGTGGCTCAAGGAAAATTACGCCTACAACGTGATCGCCATGGTTGCCGACGTAGGCCAGGGTGACGACATCGAAGCCGTGGTCGAGAAGGCTTATGCGACGGGCGCCAGCAAGGTCATCGTTGAGGATCTTCGCGAGGAGTTCTTGACGGGATATGTTTTTCCGGCGTTGCGGGCCGGCGCGGTGTATGAACATAAATATTTGTTGGGGACGTCTTTGGCGCGTCCCGTGATCGCGAAGCATCAGGTCGAAGTTGCCCTGGGCGAAGGGGCGACGGCCGTGGCGCACGGCTGCACCGGGAAGGGCAACGATCAGGTTCGCTTTGAGCTAACCTACCAGGCCCTAGCGCCGGAGTTGAAGGTGATTGCGCCGTGGCGGGAGTGGACGCTGAAATCGCGCGAAGACTGCCTCGATTATGCCGAACAGCACGGCATTCCGGTAAGCGCGAGCCGCGAGAAGATCCACAGCCGCGATCGCAATCTGTGGCACCTCAGTCACGAGGGCGGAGAACTGGAAGACGCCGCAAACGCGCCGCTGGCGACGACGTGGCAGATGACACGCTCGCCGCAGGAAGCGCCGGACAAGAATGAGCAGGTGACAATCGAATTTGAGAAAGGAAATCCGATTGTGGTCGACGGCATGAAGCTTGATCCGGTGTCCCTGGTCGAACTGGTGAATGAGATCGGCGCGCGTAACGCCGTCGGCCGCGTCGATCTCGTGGAAAACCGTTTCGTTGGGATCAAATCACGCGGCTGTTATGAAACGCCCGGTGGAACGTTGCTGATGACAGCACATCGCGAATTGGAAGCGCTTTGTTTGGAGCGGGAGGTCGCTCACTTCAAGCAACATGTGGCGCTCAAGTACGCCGAGATCGTCTATTTCGGACAGTGGTTTACACCGTTGCGCGAGGCGTTGGACGCTTTCGTCGCGAGCACGCAGACGGAAATGACGGGAAGCGTCACACTATCCCTGTATAAGGGAAATGTTTCGGTGGTGAGCCGGCACTCCGAACACTCGCTTTACCGCACCGATCTTTCGTCCTTCACCATGGGCGAGGGTTACGATCAGAAAGATGCAGAGGGCTTCATCCGCATTCTGGGACTTCCGTCGCGAACACGCGCGAAGACTCGCTTGGAGATTATGCGATGAAGATGTGGTCGGGCCGGTTCCGGCAGCCGCTGGAGCCGCAATTCGAACGGTGGCAGCGGTCGTTTGACTTCGATCGCCGGCTGCTCGGTTACGAACTGGCGGCGAGCGCGGCCCATGCCCGTGCGCTGAAGAATACCGGAATTTTGTCGGCAGATGAACTCATCAGCATTCTGGAAGGACTGCAGCAGATCGGTCAGATAGGCGCCGCGTCGAAAGAACCCGTCGAACACAACGAAGCGGAAGATGTGCACCACTTTGTTGAGAAGCTTCTCGTGGCGCGGATCGGCGAGGTGGGATACAAGCTGCACAGCGGGCGCAGCCGTAACGAGCAGATCGCCACTGACTTGCGCCTCTATGTGCGCGCCGCTATCGACGAGTTGCGAAAAGAACTTGCCGAGGTCTGCGGAGTTTTCACCGACCGCGCCGAACACGCAGGCAATGCCGCAATGCCGGCTTACACGCATCTGCAGCCGGCCGAACCCGTGCTGGTAGCGCATTGGCTGCTCGCGTACGTTGAGATGTTTTTGCGGGATGCGGACCGGCTTGCCGATTGCCGCAGGCGCGTGAACGTCTGTCCCTTGGGATCGGGTGCGGTGGCTGGCGCGACTCTGCCGCTCGATCGCGCTTTCATGGCGGAGGAACTCGATTTCGGCGCTCCCACAGCAAACAGTATCGATGCGACGAGCGATCGCGATTTCGTTCTCGAGTTTGTCGACACGCTTTCACTCCTGACGCTGCACCTGAGTCGGTGGGCGGAAGAGATGATCGTCTTCTCTTCCCAGGAATTTGGATTTGTTCAGTTGCCTGAGGCTTACTCCACGGGCAGCAGCGCGATGCCGCAAAAGAAAAATCCAGATCTTCTTGAGCTAGTGCGGGGTAAGACTGGCCGAGTCATCGGAGCGGCGACTGCGCTGATGGTGACGTTGAAGGGATTGCCGCTGGCTTACAACAAGGATTTGCAGGAAACTCAGGAACCGCTGTTCGATGCCGCCGACACGGCGCTTGCGCTGTTGCCGCTGGTCGCCGGCTGGATGAAAGCCGTGGAGTTCGATCACGGGCGTATGAACGAGGCATCGCAGAAGGGATTCATCAACGCATGGGCGGCCGCGACGTACCTGACGAATCGTGGCGTTCCTTCGCGGCTGGCTCACGAGCAGATTGGCAAGGCGGTGAAGTTGTGTCTCGACAAACGGTGTGAGCTGCAGAACCTGACCCTCGATGAGCTGCGCGCTCTGAACCCGGCATTCGAGCCGGATTTCCATGACTGCCTGAAGCCGGCTGCGGTGTTGGCGATCCATGACGTGGTTGGCGGCACCGCTCCGGCCCGAGTGCGGCAGGGGATCGTGGTAGCGAGAAAGAAAATCGAATTCTTGCGCGAGGAGGTTCATGCGCACGCGTAAAGCCATATTGCCGGATGCGAAGCATATCCATGATTTGATCTCGGCTTATTCGGGGGACGGTACGTTGCTGCCGCGCACGCTGGCGGAAATCTGCGAAAATGTAAGAGACTTTGTGGTTCTCGAGAACGAAGGCCGCATTATCGGATGCGGCGCGCTGCATCTCTATGGCACGCACCTCGCGGAAATTCGTTCCATTACCGTCGGTCCCTGGGCGCAGGGTCAAGGCGGAGGCAGCCGCCTAATGAATGCGTTGATGGCCGAAGCCAAGCGGCATCGCGTGGATTGCATCTGCCTTTTCACCCGGGCTCCGGAGTTCTTCGCGCGCCAGGGATTCCAGATGGCGAGGCGTGAAGATCTTCCCGACAAAATTCACAAAGATTGCCACGTTTGTCCTAGGTATCACAACTGCGATGAAGTTGCCATGGTGCGCGGCAAGCTGCCTACTTTCGCCATCCTCCCGGAGCCGGCGAACTGGCTCGTGAAGATTCAGGCCTAGGGGCGAATCCCAAAAACTTGTAAATCGTGGACGGCAGACGGAGTGCCGTTCTTGGCATCGCCGAACTGTAACGTCCGCCTGATTCCCGGCCCGCGATGCTATCATGCAAAAATAACAATCACTCGAGATCGGCGGGATTCGAGCAAAGGACAATTCCTGATGGCAATGATTACTCCGAGCACGTCCGCGACGACCGTCTCAGAGACTACCTCCTCCTACACCGCGCCCCTCGCAATCGTGACCACGCTGTTTTTTATGTGGGGCTTCCTCACCTGTCTCAATGACATTCTCGTGCCGCACCTGAAATCAATTTTCGACCTGAATTACGCGCGGGTGATGCTGGTTCAGTTTGCCTTCTTCGGGGCGTATTTTCTGTTCTCCATCCCCTCGGCCAAAATAATCGACTGGATGGGCTACCAGCGCTCGATGGTGGCAGGACTGCTTACCATGGGCGTCGGCGCCTTTCTGTTTGTTCCAGCAGCGAGCGTCCCCTCCTTCGCTCTGTTCTTGGTCGCGCTGATCGTGCTGGCGGCGGGCATCACGTGCTTGCAGGTGGCGGCCAATCCTTACGTCACGGTGTTAGGTAAACCTCAAACCGCTTCAAGCCGCTTGAATCTTACGCAGGCGTTCAACTCCCTGGGTACGTTCCTGGCTCCTTTTTTTGGAGGCCTGCTGATTCTGAGCACGGTTCCGAAGTCGATGGAGGAAATTAGAGCGATGGCTCCCGATGCGTTGCAGGCATATCGCTTGCACGAAGCGGCGACGGTGAAAACGCCATACGTGGGATTAGGAATCGCGCTTGTAGTTCTGGCGGCTGCAATCGGGAGCTTTAAGTTGCCGAAAATTCCCCAGGCTCAACACAAAGTTGGAGAAAAGGTAAACGACTCCATCTGGCGGCATCCGAATCTAATTTTCGGAGCGATTGCAATCTTTGTGTATGTTGGCGCGGAGGTCGCCATCGGAAGTTTTCTGGTGAACTACTTCACCCAGCCCGATATCGGCGGCTTGACTCAAAAGGTTGCGGCCAGTTTCGTTGCCTTTTACTGGGGCGGGGCAATGGTTGGGCGTTTTATCGGATCCGGGCTACTGCAAAAGATGAATACCGGGCAACTGCTTGGCATTTGCGCTGTGTGCGCCGCCGCCCTGGTGACGATTTCCATGCTCAGCACCGGACATTTCGCCATGTGGAGCATTATCCTGGTGGGCTTCTTTAACTCGATCATGTTCCCCAGCATCTTCACGCTCGGCGTGGCGGAGCTTGGCCCGCTCACCGGAGACGGGTCCGGAATCATGATCATGGCTATTGTTGGAGGGGCGATTATTCCCCTGGCTCAGGGCGCAATCGCCGACAGGATCGGAATTCATCACGCATTCTTCTTGCCCGTCGTTTGCTATCTCTACATTCTGTTCTTCGCTCTGAGCGGTTCGAAGCCGAACAGCGAGCGCCACGCCCGGACATAGTCAACCGGGCGTGGACGCTCATAATTCTGGGTCTGAGAGATTCTTGAGGTCAGGAAGGACTGCTGCTCGGTTTGCTGAGGAACGCAACCGAAGCTTCCGCGCAACCGATTACTGTGCGTTCACCTGCACCGAAATCAGCTCAGGATTGCAACGCGAATTCTGCATCGACTTGACGGCATCTTCCGCCGTAAGCCTTCCCATGGCGAGAGCCAGCTTCAGGTTGGTGGTGGTCTGAATGGGGGTTCGATCCATCCGCAGTACGTATTCCGCCGCACGCGCACCGCCGCGGTTCACCTTCACGAGAAACTTGGTATTTTTCATAGGCTGTCCTTTTGGCGCAGAATGAGTAGCACAAAACTGGCCTTCAGTGGGGCTGACTTAAGCTTCCGAAAAGCCTGGAAAGAGTAATGAACTAGTAAATGAATCGGAGATGTATGTTTACTCAAGTACAATATTAGGCTGGTTTGCCCGTCTTGTCAACTGAGAGTGGCAACTCAAGGCAACTCAAGGCTGCAAGATCTGACCAGCCTGGGGATGAACCTGCTCGTTTCTGATTTGACTCGCATCCCAGCCGCCGCCGAGGGCTTTTATCAGATAAACTGCGCTGACCATCTGCTGGCCGAGTAACTGCGTCTGCAGCCGTTGGCTGGTCAACAGAGTGGTCTGCGCCGTGATCACGTCGAGGTAATTTGTGACTCCGCCGACATAGCGATTGTTAGCGATCGCCAGAGCGCGGCGCGCATCTTCTACCGCCGCAGCCTGCGTAGCCAGTGCCTGCGACAGCGTGCTCAGGTTGCTGATGCCGTCCTCAGCCTGCTGAAAGGCTGTAAGTACAGACTGACGATAATTGGCGACGGCCTGGTCGTAGGCGGCGCGTGCGGCGGCGAGATTCGCGCGATTCCTTCCGCCCTCGAGGATGGGCTGAAGAGCGTCCGCACCCAGCGACCAAAACAGACTCGGGGCATTGAGCAGCGACGCGATGTCGGTGCTCTGCCAGCCTCCGGAACCGCTCAAGGTGATGTGGGGATAGAAGGCCGTACGCGCGATTCCGACCTCCGCATTTTGGTAAGCCATCAGGCGTTCGGCATACGCGATGTCAGGCCGGCGCTCCAACACGTCGGAGGGCAATCCCAGCGGAATCGGCGGAGGAGTGGCTTGCAGCGGCGCAACCGGCACGTTCAGGCTGGAAGCCGGTTGACCTATCAGTACCGCGATGGCGTGCTCGTACTGCGCGCGCGATTCCTTCACCAGCGCCAGCTGCGACAAGGTGGAATCGAGCAGAGCGGCCTGCTGGGCCACCTCGAGTCCGCTCGCAATGCCTCCCTGGTGGCGGTTGTTCACCAGGTCCAGACCCTTTCGCTGATAGCCGACGGATTCCTGCACCACTTCCAACTCAGCGTCGAGTTCGCGCAGGTTGAAGTAGTCGGCGGCTAGTTCCGCGGCCAGCACCAACTGCACGTTCTGCAGATCCGCGGCGCTCGATTGCAGAGACGCATTCGCTGCTTCCACATTGCGGCGTACGCGTCCGAAAAGATCAGGCTCATAGCTCAGCGAGAATGGGATGGTGAATACGCTTTCCGTATAGGGCTGCGTCTGTTGGCCCACATGGTTCACGAGGACCGGTGCGGCGCCGTTCAGGGGCCGGTTGCCCGAGCCCCGCTCGCGCAGCGCGCTGGGGTCGGTCGAAAGCTGCGGAAAGAAATCAGCGGTAGCCACTCGCGCCAGCGAACGAGCCTGGGCGAGCCGATCGCGGGCCGCCTCGAGCGACTGGTTCGCCTGGAGCAACTGCTGTTCGTAAGCGTCGAGCGCGGGATCATGAAAGATCTGCCACCACGCACCCTTGGGGATTGCATCCTTAGGCGCAGCCTGCTCCCACGGCGGCTGCGTTTTCCAGGCATCGGGAGCCGGCGTGGGGGCCGAGGGCCGGCTGTAACGGGGGCCAACGGTGCAACCGGCAGCGAACGCCAGCAACGCCAGAGCGGCCGCCCTTGCAGCTCGCTTCACTGCGCTCCGCCTTTTTGCCCCGTCTTCCGCTCGGGCGTCCCGGTCTGTTGTGGCACGCTTGGCTGCTGATCCGGCGAAGTCTGTGCCACGTTCACCTGCTGTCCGTCTTCCAGCGAGTCGGAAGGATTGACCACGATCTGTTCGTCCGGCGATACGCCGCCGAGAACTTCCAGGGTCGCGCCGTAATCCCGTCCAATGTTGATCGGACGCAATTGCACTTTACTGTCAGGACCAACCACGGCGACGCGCGGGCCTTCAGCACGAAACAGCATCGTATTCACCGGAACCGTGACCTTGTTTACGTCAGAGCCCACGGCGAAGTGCACCTCGCCAAACGAACCGGGCAACAGACGTCCATCCCTGTTCGGGACGTCGACTTCCGTCAGAAGAGTTCGAGTGCTGGGATCGATCGCCTCAGCGGTACGGGCGACCGTGCCAACAAACTTCTGCCCGGGAAACTCCTGCAAGGTGACTGCGGTTTTCGCACCAACTTTTATGAACGGCGCATAGGCCTGCGGTACGCTGGTGTAGACGCGCAGAGGATCCACGCGCGCCAGGTCAAACAATTCTCGTCCAGCGGCGCCAGCTCCGGCGTTTATGAGAGCGCCGGGATCGACGTTGCGTCGAGTTAGCACGCCTGTGAAGGGCGCGTATACGTCCTTAAAGCCCTCAAGCTGTTCCAGACGGCGGACGTTGGCATCCGCCGCAGCCAGGTTGGCTTGCGCCTGTCTGTATCCGCTTGTTTGCTGATCCGCTTCCTGGGCAGAGACGGAATCGCTCTTGAGCAAGTTTTCCCAACGTTCGGCGCTGATTCTGGCCAGATCAAGTTGAGCTACAATCTGCTGGCGCGCAGCTCGACTCTGGTTGAGCTCCTGATCGACCTCGGGAGTGTCGATTTTGGCCAGCAGCTCACCCTTCGTGACCCGACTCCCAATATCTTTGTACCAACGGACGAGATAGCCGCTGGTGCGAGCATAGATCGGAGACTCTTCATACGCCTGCAGAGAGCCGGGCAAAACCAGATCCTCATCGGGCTTTTCCGACTGGGGATGAATCACCGCTACCGTGGGAACTGTCTCGCGCTCCGTCTCCTTGGCCAATGCGCGCTCGTGGCTCGCGTGCTCCCACAACGTGAGCCCTCCAGCAACCAGCAACACCAGCAAGGCCACAGCAACGATCGTCAACGCTTTGCGCGGCGGCGCCGGCGGAACCTCTGGCGGCTTCTCGATCCCAGGAGCCTGGTGTCGAGAATGTTGCTGAATCGCTTCAATTTCTTCGTCGCGCTGAGCCTGAGCGCTTTGCGAATGATGTTCCTCGTCCTGGTTCGGGCGCGAAGGATTGCCATCGCGACCGGCCTTGGAGCGAGGAGCATCTACCTGCCTTGCTTCGAATTCGTTCTCTGCACTCATGCTGAACTCCGATTCCTTCGAAACTTGTTCAGTTCTAGCTCAGGCTATTGTTGCGTCCGGCGCGCGCGTATGGCCTCCCGGCGGCCATGGAACATAGCGAACACACTGGGGACAAAAAACAACGTCGCGACGGTGGCAAACAGAAGACCGCCGATTACCGCGCGACCCAGCGGCGCGTTCTGCTCGCCGCCTTCTCCGAAGCCCAGCGCCATCGGAACCATGCCAATAACCATAGCCAATGCGGTCATCAGCACGGGGCGCATACGCGTGTAGCCGGCGGACACGGCGGCCTGCACCGCGGGAATCCCTTCATCGAGCTGCTCGCGCGCGAAGCTCACCATCAGAATTGAGTTGGCGGTGGCAACTCCCATGCACATGACCGCTCCGGTAAGCGACGGCACGCTCAGCGTAGTGTGCGTCAGCAACAGGAACCAGCAGATTCCCGCCAAAGCTCCGGGCAGGGCTGCGATGATGATAAAAGGATCAAGCCACGACTGAAAGTTGACTACGATCAGCAAATAAACCAGCAGGATGGCCCCCACCAAGCCCAGGCCCAGCCCAAAAAATGACGAACGCATGGTCACCACCTGCCCGCGGACCACTATGTGAGTGCCGCGCGGCAAATGGCCATCGAATGTCTTAAGCACTTTGTCCGTATCCGCCGCCACTGCGCCCAGATCACGATCCTGCGTGCTGGCGTAAACATCGATCACGGGCTGCACGTTGTAGTGGTTCACTGTTGCTGGCCGCGCCACCGGATACAACTGCACCAGGTTACCTAACAACTGCGGTCCCTGCTGCGACGTAACAGGGATGGTCATAAGGTCCTGCATGCTGGTCATGCGATATTGCGGCGACTGCACCGCCATCTGATAGGTAACTTCGTTGCGCGGATTCAGCCAGAAATTCGGTGAAGTCTGGAAGCTTCCGCTTAGCGAAACCAGCACACTCTGCGCCACGTCCCGCGCAGTCAGGCCAACCTGTGTCACCCGCGTCCGGTCGATGTCCATATGCAGGGTGGGCAAGGAAAGCAACTGCTGCACATGCACATCAGCGGCGCCTGAAATGTGCCTCATCTTGTTGGCGATCTGCTGCGCGATCACGTAACTGCTGGCCATGTCCGTGCCAACGATCTGCACATCGATGGGTGCGGGCAGTCCGAAGTTCAGAATCTGCGTGACGATATCGGCGGGCTGAAAGAAAAACTCCACTCCGGGGAAACGCTGCGGCAGAACTTCGCGCAAGTGTCGGATGTGCCCCGCGGTGGGATGATGATGCTCGGGGTCAAGCGCGATCAGAATCTCCGCATCACTGGTGCCGATGGTTCCGCTGGAACTGTACGACTGATTGATGCCGGAGTTAGGCAGACCGATATTGTCGAGAACAGTCTGCACTTCACCGTGCGGAATTTCCTCTCGCAACGCGGATTCCACCTCGTCGCAGAGTTTGGCCGTCTCCTCCACGCGCAGACCGGGACGCCCCCGAACATGCAGGCGCAGCAAACCTGCATCCACCTGCGGGAAAAAGTCTTCGCCAAGGAAGCTGAACAGTCCGAGAGAAAGCAGGCAAAAGATGAGAAAGCAAACCACAAAGATACCGCGATGCTCGATGGTAGTCTCGAGCAATTGCTCGTAGCCCCGGCGGAACTCCTCGAACTTGCGCTCGAAACCGCGTTGGAAGCGTCCCAGAGCGGACTTGGGGGCTTCCGCGCGGTGTTCGTGACCGCGCATGATGTACATGACCAGCGTGGGAATTAGCGTCCGTGAAAGCAGGTAGCTGGCCAGCATGGCGAAGCTCACAGCCTCCGCCAGAGGGACGAAAAGGAATTTCGCTACGCCCGTTAGAAAGAACATGGGCACAAACACGATGCAGATGCTCAGCGTGGATACCAAGGCAGGCACGGCGATCTGCTGCGCGCCGTCCAGAATGGCCTGCTTCATCTCCTTTCCCATGGCCAGATTACGCTCGATGTTTTCGATTTCGACGGTCGCGTCATCGACCAGGATCCCGACGGCGAGAGCCAACCCTCCAAGCGTCATGATGTTAATCGTCTGGCCAATCGCACCCAGAACGATGATCGAAACGAAAATCGAAAGCGGAATAGAAATCGAAATGACAATCGTGGGCCGCCAATCACCCAGGAAGATAAGGATCATGACCGCCGTAAGCGCAGCCGCCGTCAAGCCTTCCCGCAAGACGCCTTCGATCGACGCTCGTACAAACAGCGACTGATCGAATAGCGCGGTGACCTTCAATTCCGGGGGCAGCGCTTGCGCCGCCTGCAGAACGATGTTCTTTACGCCCTTAACAATTTCCAGCGTCGAGGCGTTGCCGTTCTTGTAGATCGACATCAATGCGCCGCGGTTACCATCCTGGCGCACAATGTTGGTTTGAGGCGAGAAGCCGTCGCGAATATGCGCGACATCGCGCATATAGAGCGTGGAACCGTTCGCCGTCTTGACCGGGAGATCGTTCAATTCCGCGATGGTCTGCGGAGTTCCATTCATCTCCACGTTGTACTCGAGGGGGCCTAGCTTGACGGTCCCGGTCGGCAGAATCAGGTTCTGCGCATTGACTGCATTGACAATGTCATTGGGGGCGAGTCCGTACGCCTGGAGCCTGGGCAGGTCCAGATCCACCTGAATCTGTCGCATCTTGCCGCCGTAGGGATAAGGCGTAGCGGCTCCCGGCACGGTTGCCAGAAAGTTGCGTAGAAAATTCTGGCCCAAATCGAAGAGTTGCTGCTCGGGCAGCGTCTTGCTGCTCAGGCCAAGCTGGATAATCGGCGTGGTCGACGCACTATAGGAAATGATGAGCGGTGGGGTAGTACCGGCCGGCAAGCTGCGCACGGTGGTTTGTGCGATGGCCGTGATTTGCGCGATTGCTCCCTGAACGTTGGTCCCCGGACGAAAAAAAATCTTGATGACGCCCAGTCCGTTCACCGACTGGGACTCCATGTGTTCGATGTCGTTGACGGTCGTGGTAATGCCGCGTTCGGAGTTGGCCACGATGCGGTCGGCCATATCCAGCGGGGACAGGCCCGAATAGAACCAGACCACCGAAACTACCGGAATATCGATGCTCGGAAAGATGTCGGTGGGCGTTCGCAGAATCGTGATCGGCGTCAGAATCAGGATGACGAGCGCCATTACCACAAACGTGTAAGGACGCCGGAGAGCTAACGCAACAATCCACATCGATCAGATACCAGTCCAGAGGTTCGAAGAGATTAGGGAAACGCCGTCACAAGCCCGAAGCGAGCCCCACCAACTCGATTTTGGATTCGATACTATGCGTATCGGATTCGAAATCCTGGTCATAATTATATGGTAGGGTAAGGTCATGCGCCAGAAGGGTCCAGTTTGGGACAGTCGTGGCGGTCGCGCTCGCAAACGCGCTCCCGGGCGCCCGCGAAGCGAAAAGATTCGCCTCACCATCTTGCGCACCGCCCTGGCGTTGTTGGGGGAAAACGGCTTTTCCGATTTGACCATTGCAAGTGTCGCAGCCGACGCCGGCGTCGGCAAGGCAACGGTCTACCGGTGGTGGCCAAACAAAGCTGCGCTCATCGCGGATGCATTCGCCAGCAGCGCCACTCCCGAACTCCACTTCCCGGATACCGGCTCGATTCGCACCGACATGAGCCAGCAAATGCGTCAGTTGATCAAGATCTTTCGCAGCCCGCGTGGACGCATTGTCTCAGCCATGCTGGGAGGCGGCCAGAGTGACCGCGATCTCATTGCAGCGTTCCGCGAACGCTTTCTCAAGCCTCGCCGCCAGGAAGCCTATGCCACGCTTCGCCGCGCGATTCGTCGAGGTGAACTTCGTCGGGATGTAGACTTGGATCTTCTGCTGGATTCCCTCTACGGCCCTATCTACATGCGGTTCCTCATAAGGCATGACAGTTTGACTTCAGATTTTGTCGACCGCGTTTGCGAACTGGTTCTGGGCGGGGCAAGTCCATTGCGACAGAGGCACAGAGCTCAATCATAAACTCAACCTCATGAAGTTCTAGTCGCGCTCGCGCATCACGCGCTCCGATGTACGCATTCCAGCACCATTCGCCGCCGCCGACTCGGCCTTCTTCTTTTCCCAGTCCGTTTCGGCCGGCACGTTGATGACTTCTAGCTTTTTCTTCTTTAACCCTACATTGATCTGCGGTAGGGCCTTCGAGGTCAACTTTTGGAAGTCGACATTTACGTCTTCCAATTCATGTGCCAATGACTCTGTCCGCGCCACCTGATAATCCGTGGGCTTGCCGTCATAGCCCGACACTGCGCCATAGAGTTGGCCCATCAGTTCGCGAATGCGTTCCTCGCCGGTAACCATGCCGCCTTCTTTGGTAGCCACGATCTTCGAGCGCACCGCGTCACAATCCGTGGCCAACTGCTGCAGGTGTTTGCGCAGAGGATCTTTCTCCGCCATCTTTCTCTGGGCAAGCGACGCATCCCGCACATTGGCCGCGTCGCGCACCGCCTCGATTGCCTCTACCGAATAGGTCATGTGCTCCAGCAGTTTATAGACCTTCATCGAGAGGGCGAATTGCGCCTTGCGTTCTTCGAGCGAATACTTGGCCCTGGGATCCATCGCGATATCCAGTTGCTCGGTGTACGTTTGATCTCCCTTGGTTAGCTTTACGGTGTATGTGCCGGGCAAAACCCGCGGCCCCTGGGATGCTTCAAACAGCGCCGTTGCCGCGGGAGGAACCGCAGGCGGCCTCACTCGCATTGCCCAACTCGCGCGGTTCAGTCCACGATGCTTGCTCCCCGCCACCGTATCCACCAACTTACCCTCCTGATCGAAAATCTCGATCCTCAGGTCACCAAAGATGTGCCGGCTCTTCTGGTAGTAGGTGATCTGTGCATCGGCCGGCCGGCTCCGACCCAAGAAAGCTTCGTCCCCTTCCGGCCAGCCTCCCTGAACATCGAAATACTGGATCGATGGCCGCCCGGGAAGCAACGTAGCATCTTTCGTCATCACGTCTGGCGTCAGGGCACGCAGCGGTGAAATATCGTCGACAATCCAGATACCGCGTCCGTGCGTCGCTAGCACCAGGTCGGATTCCCGCGCCTGCACCGCGATGTCATCCACGGGCACCGCCGGAAAATCCGAGCCTTTGTATTGCGCCCAGCGTTGTCCACCATCCGCGGAAATCCAAAGTCCAAACTCCGTGCCCAGGAAAAGCACGTTGCGGTTCACGGTGTCTTCCTTGATGACGTGAGCAAAACCGCGCACTCCGCTCTCCTGCGCGGGCAGCGCGGTCCAGCTCTGTCCGTGGTCGGTGGTCTTGTAGACGTATGGCTTCATATCGCCGTACGTATGGCGGTCGAAAGTTGCGTACGCCGTGCCCTCGTCAAAGCGGCTGGCCTCGATGGTTGTGACCCAGGAATTTTTCCCCAGCCCGCCGATGTTCGCCACCACATTCGTCCAGGTCTTCGCACCATCGCGGGTGATCTGCACGTTGCCATCGTCCGTGCCTACCCAAATAATCTGGCCGTTCTTCGGCGATTCCGAAATCGAATAGATGGTCGTGTGCATCTCCGCCGAAGAGTTGTCAATCGTAACGCCGCCCGATTCTTCCTGCTTCTGCTTCTCCGCATCGTTGGTGGTAAGGTCGGGAGAAATGCGATCCCAGGACTGTCCATGGTCGCGGGACCGGAACAAGAACTGCGCCCCGATATAAATCGTTCCCTTCTCATTGGGGCTCATGTGAATCGGCGTATTCCAATTGAATCGCAACTTTTTCTCGCCGTAATTCGGCCAGGGATGGATGTCGCGGGTCTCGTGCGTATAACGGTTCACGCGCCCGATTTCGCCGCCCTGCGCCTCGGCATAAAGGTAGTCTGGATCGGAAGTATCCTCGAACATCCAGAAACCGTCGCCGCCGTACATGTTTTCCCATTGCGAGTTGGCGATGCCGCCCGGGTAGGAAGAATCGCCGATCCAGGAACTGTTGTCCTGCAATCCTCCGTAGACGTGATAGGGATCGGCATTGTCGGTGCTTACGTGATAGAACTGCGAAACCGGCAGGTTCACTTGGTGCTTCCACCGGTTACCGCCGTCTTCGCTGCGCCACAAGCCGCCATCGTCTCCGGCAATCACGATGTTTGTATTCCGGGGATCAATCCACGCATCGTGGAAATCGCCGTGCGCTCCGCCTGAAACCACGTTGAAGGTCTTGCCTCCGTCGTTGCTGAGCAGCAGAATGAGATCGGGTTTGAAAATCTTGTTCTCATCCTTGGGATCGACGATTAGATTCCCGAAATAAAATGGACGCCAGACCATGTAGTTGCTGGCATCCAGCTTGGTCCAATTCGCGCCGGCGTCGTCGGAACGGTAAAGTCCTCTTCCCTTTTCCGCTTCGATGTTGGCATACACCACGTTTGGCTTCGATGGCGCCACTTGCAGCGCGATGCGGCCGTATGGTTTCGGCGGCAATCCTTTGGCGTTGCTGTCGTTGATCTCGCTCCAGTGGACGCCTCCATCGGTGGACTTGAACAGCCCGCTGCCCGGACCGCCGGAGCGAAACGTCCAACCCTGCCGCCGGAAATCCCACATCGCCGCATAGATTGTCTTCGGTTCCTGCTTGCTGCGGGCGATCATGGCGCAGCCGCTTGAACCATTTGCCCCACCCAGAACTTTTTTCCAAGTCTTGCCGCCGTCGGTGGTCTGGAAGACGCCGCGCTCATCGTTGTCGTCCCACAGATGCCCGGTCGCGCAGGCCAGCACGTCGTTGCCGTCGCCCGGATTCACCAGAATCTTGGCGATGTGTTCGCTGTCTTTCAATCCAACGTTGGTCCAGTTCTCGCCGCCATCGGTCGACTTGTAAACGCCGTCTCCCACCGACACGCTGTTGCGCAACCAGGCTTCGCCGGTGCCCACCCAGACAATCTTTGAGTTCGAAGGATCAATCGCGACCGCCCCGATCGACTGTACGTCCTGCCGGTCGAAGACTGGTTTATAGGTCGTGCCTCCGTTCACCGACTTCCACACACCGCCGCTGGCCGCGCCCACGAATACGGTGATGCGGCCGTCCTCCTCCACCGCATCGACGGCGGCAATACGCCCGCTCATTGTGGCCGAACCGATGTTGCGCGCCGGCAAACCCGAGACCGCGGCAGCATCGAAGCGGTACGTGGCTTGGCCTTGCCCCAGTAAAGGAGCGCTTAGCGCCCCGGCCAACAGAACAGTCACTACCCAACAATCGCTAGCGGATGCTTTCATATTTACGAGTCCCTTTCGCGGCGAATGATCTGCGCTGGTAACGGCCATCGGAGCGAATCAGTGAATCCCGACCATGCCGGACTTCTTTTCCTCAGTCCTCAGAGAAGCCGGTAGCGCGAAATCCTTAGGATCGATGAGCACATTCACTTCCAACTTCTGCACGGTGGTGGTCTGATCTTCGGGATGGTCTTTCGTCCCCTGGGAAACCGAGAATGGATACATCACGCCCGCGACCGGCTTGTAAGATCCGAATCCCATGACGCGTTCCCGCACAGAGCCTCGGATGAACTGCTGAATTTCCTTTCGAATCTCCAGATAGGTATCGGGGTCGAGGTAGTAGTAAAGGACGTCGCCGTTTTTCAGCGTCACCTTTAATCGCAGCGCGTCATCGCCATCGACCACGTCGTGTCCCAGATATTCGACGGTGTTGCCCTTCTCTTTGTAGTCGACCAGGGGGCCGTCAAAGTCGGCGTCTAACAGCAGGTCGCGGAGATCGTCTTCGCCCAGCAACTCTGGATCTTTCTTCCCACGAAACGGCTGGATTTGCCAGCCCGTTGTGCCGTCGTAAGCTTGCACTTCCGTCATGCCCTGCAGGGATAACGTCTCCCGCACCAAGTCAGGCCGCACGTTTTCCTGACTCACGGATGCGGTGAAGCCGCCGCCACCGTCAAACTTTCCGGTCATTCGGATCGTCTTGATGGCTTTGATCTTCTCAATCCCGCCCTTGGCCTGGATGTTCTTCTCAATCAGTTCGTCGGCGGTTTGGGAAAAGGAAAATACACAGAAGCAACAGACAGCACAAAGCACTATCACGGCCTGACGCATCGAGCGGACTCCTGTTGTAAGGGACTGAAAGACCCGGAAAACGAGAACCAGTACTCTACCCGGTAGTAGACGAGTCTTTCAAGTCTTAGTGAGCAGGCAGAGCAGGCAGAATGTCGTTTTAAGATCCGACTGCTCGAGGAAAAGCCGCTCCTGCCAAAGCGGCTGTTCGATTTTAGAGAGGCAATTTTTTTAGTGAGTGAAGGAAAAGTTCAGCCCGGTGGTCAGGATGAGATCGTTTTTCTTGGCGTCAATTGGCGGATTCGAAACATATATGTCGCTGAATTGGTTTTGCCATCCCATCCACTTGCTGATCTTCGTGACCGTACCCAGATCGAAGGTAAATCGAAATTGGCTCGTGTCCGACAGGTCGGGATAGATAAAAGACTTCTCGGTAATCACGGTGCTCTTACCCGCCTTGTAGGTCAACAATTCGCCCAAAGTCAGCGCCGCGAAACGATTCGTCACTCCGTAGGAAACAAAACTAGGAGGAACCGCGGCAGGAGTGACCTGCGGACCATTGGAATAAGTTTCATGGGTGTAGTTCAATCCAGCCTCCAAGTCGAACGTGGTAATGTCCGACTTGATCGCGTGGTAGCCCACGCCGCCCTCGTAGACGCCTCGTAGATCCAGGTCCTGCAGCGCATTGCTGGTGAAATCCGCGCCCACGAAGCCGAAAATTCGCGGATTGACATTGTGATCGTATTGAACCCCTCCGGTGATCAGATTCGCCACGGTACTCGGTGTCGCCAGCTGGTTTTGCGTGTCGACGGAGGTCAGGTAAATGCTGGTCTTGTCGTTAAGAGTAGGGCGAGTAGTATTGATCGCCAGCCCAAGATTGGTGGTCTCACTGTTGCCGCGCGCCAGCGAAAAGCCCACGTTAACCCCGCCGTTCCATCCCTTCCGCCAACTCGGATGCAACGACTTATCATAGGAATCCTGCTCGGCATCATTACGGATCATCACCACGTTCCCCGCCGGAACTTCAACCGTACCACCGGTCTTGGTGGCAACTTCGAGTTTTCCGTCGGCCTCATTTACCGGACCGACTACGGTTTTCTTGTCCGACGTACTGACGTGCAATTCCTGCTCAGTGGTAATCTTTGTGACGGCCGCGAACTGCAGGCTTATATCGCCGGCGAAGTCGGTACGCAGCATCAGAGTTTTGCCGTCAGACTTCACGATGGTGCCGCTCAGGTGATCACCGTTCTTCAAGGCGATCTGATCGGCGAACACTGTCGAAACCAATCCTAGAAAAAACACGAAAGCAACCCGCTCGATTTGGCGCGACACTCCTAACCTCCAGATTTAAGAGTCAGTCTCAACAACTCAAGTGCTAGATAAGGAACCTGGGAACTCTTTGGAACATGCTTGGGAACATAAGGCTACGGCACAACCCGGCGGTTGGATCGAAGAAGATACTACTCACAAAATCCGGCGACAACAACTCGGTCAGCCCTTGGATTCCTTGGATTCGGAGCTCTTGCTCTGTTCAGTCGAAGCCTGCGCCGGAGGATTGTCCTTCATGCCTTCCTTCAGAGCACGAATCCCCTCGCCCAGCCCCTTACCCAACTCAGGCAGCTTCTTTGGCCCGAACACCAACAGGGCTATGGCAAAAATCACCAGCAGATGCATCGGTTGGAACAAGCCTTCAAACATAGGAACCTCCAAGAAACAACACCACAGCTATACGCTACCGGACCAGCAGGTGTAAGTCAAACCCGCTCCCCAGCGCTCCCTAGCGCTCGGTGCCAAACTGACTCTCTCGCAGTCTTTCATCGCGTGGAAGTGGGCGCTGTGACTAAGAGCACAGCGCGTCGTGACCGCCGAACCCTCTCCGTGAAAGCACCAACTTCCGGCGCATCATCTGCGGCGCATTACCAGCCGATCACTCTCTCATCTTGCCCAGTTACCGAGGTTACCTTACTGCCGGCTCAGGGGGTGGGCTAATGTGGAATCAGCGACTACGAACTGCCGGATCGCTACCCAGTCAGGGCGATCTGGCAAGCCGAACCATTGTTGGAGAATCGAGTGCAGCGCACAGGCGTATCAGTCGTTCTGTTTCTTGTTGGCTTAA
>Ga0302324_100004452_pt1 | contig 30994 bp, 26 predicted proteins | sample Palsa_T0_1_FD_201949 | JGI IMG/M metagenome (GOLD analysis project Ga0302324, IMG submission 201949) | Peat permafrost microbial communities from Stordalen Mire near Abisko, Sweden - Palsa_T0_1 | ecosystem: Environmental > Terrestrial > Soil > Palsa > Peat permafrost | place: Sweden: Abisko... | reverse complement strand
AGCGTTGCCGGTGATTTTCGAGAGTGAGTCACCGGGGGAAATTCGGCGCATGTCCAGTGTGCCGGTGCCCGGGCTTTACGGCCTCCAAAGAAATCCCCCTTCCAAGGAGGATGGAAACGCCGAGCCGCAAACCTGAAGCGCAAGCCTCAGGTGAGCGTCGGGCATGGCACTTTTCGGAGTGCCGTTGCGCGATGATCTTTCGCCCCCGGCGAAAGACGGCGGTCAGAACGTCCGCGATAACAATGCGGCTTGGGTGGCTGGCCCAAGCCGCATTTGTTTTTTCGCCCTCGACTCGGTTTATGAATGAGCGGAGCAAGTTGTAGAGTAGAGATGCGCCCCCATGACTTCGACTTCCTCCGATCCCTTCAAAGAGACCCTGAAGCAGCAGGCCGATCTCGTCCGCCTGGTCGGCGACTACGTCAAGCTGAAAAAGGCAGGGGCGCAGAACTTCTCCGGCTTGTGTCCGTTTCATGCCGAGAAAACTCCTTCTTTTTCCGTGCATGCGACACGGCAGTTTTTTCACTGCTTCGGCTGCGGAGAGTCGGGCGATGTTTTCACCTTTATCCAGAAGGTCGAGAACATCACTTTTCCTGAGGCCGTCCGCCTGATCGCCCAAAAGCTCGGCATCCCCATGCCCAAGCTCACCTTCTCCAGTCCGGCGGAGGCGCGCGACGGTCAGGTTCGCATGGCCCTGCTCGACGTCCACGTACGCGCCGGCGCCTTCTTTCAGGATTGCCTGCGCCGCTCCGAAGGCGCCAACGCCCGCGAGTATCTGAAGAGTCGGGGCCTCGATGCGGACACGATTGCACGCTTTCGGATCGGATATGCGCCCGATTCCGGATTCCTGCTGCGGGACGCGCTTCGCCGTGAATTCGACGAGGAGTTGTTGCGCGAGAGTGGGCTTTTTTCGTGGAAAGAAAGCTCTCCTGAGGCTGCCCCGGGGAGCCGGGAGCCGAGAACCGAGAAGGCAGAGGCAAACAGCGTGAGCCCCGAGCCGAGAGCTAAGAACCAAGAGCTGAAAGCCGCTTCCGCCATCTACTCGAAATTCCGCAATCGCGTGATCTTCCCGATCTGCAATGACCAGGGCAAAGTGATTGCTTTTACCGGACGCACGCTTTCGACCGATGAGAAAGCCGGCCCGAAATATCTGAATTCCCCGGAGACGCCGATTTACTCGAAATCGCGCGTGCTTTTCAACCTGGACAACGCGAAAGAAGCGATTCGCAAACTCGACTACGCGATCCTGGTGGAAGGCCAAATGGATTGCATCTCCGTATACGCCGCCGGCTTCCACAACGTGATTGCCAGCTCCGGCACGGCATTCACCGAATTGCAGGCGAAATTGCTCGGCCGATTCTCGAACAACGTGGTGGTCAACTTCGATCCCGATACCGCCGGAGCACGCGCCACCGAGCGCACCTTGGGCTTGCTCGTCGAAGAGCAATTCCATATCCGGGTGCTCACGCTCGAGACCGGATTCGATCCCGACCTATTCATCCGGCGCAAAGGCAAGGATGCGTATGGCGCGGCCCTCAAGCACTCTCAGAAATATTTTGACTATCTGATCGATCGGGCGCGCGCTATGTTTCCGCTGCGCAATCCGGAAAGCAAGGTCAAGGCCGTCAACCACCTTCTTCCGCACATCCAGCGGGTACCAAGCCGCATCGTCCGCGATGAACTGGCGCTCGAAATTTCGCAGAAGCTCGGAATTGATTCGGCCGTGCTGCGCCAGGAACTCAAGCATGCCGCCACCACGCGCTCGACGACCGAAGTCAAAGCCACCCCTGAGGCGCAGATCACCGGTGCGGAACGCGTTCTCATCCGGGCGCTCGCCTCGGCCACCCAGATGCAATCTGCCCTAACCCGGAGTTCCGCACGAGAAGGAACAGACGAGGAATTCGATCCCGCCCGCCAGGCACACTATGCGCTGCAATCCGAACACCTGTATGAGGGCCTGGCATCGCAATCTTTGGTGGAGGCCCTGCTCGCGGCCGGAAGCGAAGCGGCGGACGTCCTGGCGCTGCCAAAGACCGAAGAAGACCGCCGTCTTCTCGCCTCGATTCTGATGCACGAGGAGGAAGAACTGACACCGGAAACCGTCGAAGGCGCGGTTCGGGCTTTGCGGAGAATCTATCTGCGGCGGCGGCTGGAGGAAGTGCAGGCCGCATTGCAGCGACCCGGGCTTTCGATGGCGGAAAAACAGGCGCTCTTGCAGGAAAAGGTGCGTCTGAAGCGGGCCCTGATGGATCCCGGGCTCGGAGAATCGGTCGGCTGGGCCTCTTGAAAGCGGGTGCGGCAGGCCCGGTTCGGATCAGCATGATCCCGATTGGAGATCGAAGTTTCTCAGCTGGCCGCTTAAGTTTGGAACGAAACCGGCTCGACCGCCATCTAAAGGATTAGCGGCAAAAGAGATACGGGCGGCTGAGGGCGTCCGGTGGAGTTGCAAAACTGCAACCGCTGCCGGCAAGGACACGAATTGGCGTGCTATACTTTTAAGGTTTGTGCGCCTTGCGCACAACTCCGTTACGACTCCCACCGCTCTAAAGACGATGGCGTCCGCCGACAGGCGAACGTCCCGAGGATAATCTAGCTTGGCACTTGATGACAAGTACGACGACATAAAAAAGCTGATCGACGCAGGCAAAGAGAAGGGATATCTGACCTATGATCAGGTCAACGACCTTATCCCGCACGATGTGCACTCTCCTGAAGACCTGGAAGATCTGCTAACCACGATCGGAACGCAAGGAATCGATGTACTCGAAAGCTCGAAGGGGCCGACGACCGATCTGGAAAAAAAATTCGAGGAAGTAGAAGAAGGCTCCGACGACGTAGAACTCGATCTAACCCCAGGAGCCCTGGAAAAAACCAACGACCCTGTCCGCATGTATCTCCGCGAGATGGGCACTGTTCCCTTGCTGACCCGCGAAGGCGAAGTTGAAATCGCGAAGCGGATTGAGCGGGGCCAAAACCGTGTTCTGAAGGCGCTCTCGCGCTCGCCGATTGTCATTCGTGAACTTCTGGCTTTGGGCGAGGACCTCGAGAAGGGCGTCCGCTCCATCAAAGAGCTGGTCACGTTCGACGAAGAGGAAATCACCGAAGAGATTGTCGAGAAGCGCCTGAAAGAGTTTCTCGCCAAGATCAACACGCTCGACAAGCTTTACAAAAAGGTGGCACCGCTCCAGGAAAAGCTGGCGGCGGTGAACCTGAAGAAGCGGCCGCGCGACCATCGCCGGTACCGCTTTCACCTGGCCCACGCGATCGTGCACACCTCGATCGCGGTACGGAAGCTCGGCTTCACCAACAACGAACGCAAGCGCCTGATCGACCGCGTGAACCGCACGGTGGACGGGATGCGCTCGCTCGACCGGCAAATCCAGAACCTGGAGAAGCGGGCCGAATCGACGCGCAGTGAAGAGCAAAAGAAGGAATACAAGAAGCAGTCGCGCGCGGTCCGCGGCGAACTCGAAAAGCTGGAAGCGGAAGCGGGCCTGTTGTTCCAGGAACTCAAGCGCACCCAGCGCGAGATCATCCAGGGCGACATGGACGCCGAGCACGCCAAGCGCGAGCTGATCGAAGCCAACTTGCGCCTGGTGGTCTCGATTGCGAAAAAATACACCAATCGTGGCTTGCAGTTCCTCGACCTGATTCAGGAAGGCAATATCGGCCTGATGAAGGCGGTCGACAAATTCGAATACCGCCGCGGCTATAAGTTTTCAACCTACGCCACGTGGTGGATTCGACAAGCAATTACCCGAGCCATCGCCGATCAAGCGCGCACGATTCGTATCCCGGTGCACATGATCGAAACCATCAACAAGCTGATCCGCACCTCCCGGCAGCTGGTGCAGGAACTGGGACGCGAACCAACGTCGGAAGAAATCGCCAAGCGCATGGACATTCCAGTCGCGAAAGTCCGCAAAGTCCTGAAAATTGCGCAGGAGCCGATTTCCTTAGAAACGCCGATCGGCGAAGAGGAAGACTCGCACTTGGGCGACTTCATCGAAGATCGCGCGGTCGTTTCGCCAGCCGAAGCGGTGATCAACGTCAACCTCAAAGACCAGACTTCGCAGGTGCTGCGTACGCTGACACCGCGCGAGGAAAAGGTCATCAAGATGCGCTTCGGACTCGAAGACGGCAGCGAGCACACGCTCGAAGAAGTAGGCCAGTCGTTCGCAGTAACCCGAGAACGCATCCGCCAAATCGAAGCGAAAGCGCTAAGAAAACTGCGCCATCCATCCCGTTCGAGAAAGTTGCGGGCGTTCATGGACGGTGTGAGGGACTAGCAATGCCGGCGCAGGATCTTTGGTTAGGGCGCGAGCCATCGCGCCCTTTTTTTCTGTCGTCGGAGTCAATTCCGCAAACAAAAGTTTTCCCGTCCGCAAAGATTACCCGCAGTCTGCTGCCGCCAAGCGGTCGTACGAGCGCATACGCTCACAAGGTTCGGCGATGAGCCCGAGGTACCTGGCGGTCGTTGCGATCGGGATGGGCTCGTGGTGTTTCGCTCGGCAAGCGAAGCCCCGCCCGAGGCAAAGTGCGGGGCCGAGAGCCCGTGCGGTTGCCCTGCTAGAATCAACTGAGCCGCATGGAAGCCGCTCGCATCCGCAATTTTGCGATCATCGCGCACATTGATCACGGGAAATCCACGCTCGCCGACCGCCTGCTGGAGCTGACCGGCTCGCTTGCCATGCGCGAAATGCAGGAGCAGGTTCTGGACTCAATGGACCTGGAGCGCGAGCGGGGCATTACCATCAAGGCCCACGCTGTCCGCATGTTATACCCGGCGCAGGATGGTCAGATTTACCAGCTGAACCTGATCGATACCCCCGGCCACGTAGATTTTTCCTACGAGGTTTCGCGCTCTCTGGCCGCCTGCGAAGGTGCGCTGCTGGTGGTGGACGCGTCGCAGGGCGTCGAAGCACAGACGCTCGCGAACTCTTACCTGGCGATCAATCATGGTCTGGAAATTATTCCGGTGATCAACAAGATCGACCTGCAGAGCGCCGACGTCGCGCGCACCAAGGAGATGATCGAGAGTGCGGTAGGCCTGGACGCCTCCGATGCGTTGCTGATCAGCGCCAAGACCGGCCAGGGCGTGCCCGACGTGCTCGAGGCCATCGTCAAGCGCGTTCCACCGCCCAAAGGCGCGCCGGAACGGCATCTTCAGGCATTGCTGTTTGATTCATGGTTCGATCCGTATCGCGGCGTGGTGGTCCTGGCGCGGGTCTTCGAGGGCACCTTGCGGAAGGGGCAGAAGATCCGGCTATGGTCGAACGGGCACGTGTTCAACGTGGAGACGCTCGGCGTGCTCACGCCGAAGCCGGTCGAAGTCGATGCCCTGGTGGCGGGCGAAGTCGGATTCCTGATTGCCGGCATCAAGAACGTCGCCGATACAAAGATCGGCGACACCATCACCGACGACGACCGCCCGTCGCTCCAGGCCTTGCCCGGATTCGAAGAAATCAAGCCCATGGTTTTCGCCGGACTCTACACGGTGGACGCCCACGAACACACGCAGCTACGCGAGGCGCTCGAGAAATTGAAGCTGAATGACTCGTCCTTTTTCTTCGAGCCGGAAAGTTCCGTGGCCCTCGGATTCGGCTTTCGTTGCGGCTTTCTCGGCCTCCTTCACATGGAGATCATCCAGGAGCGATTAGAGCGCGAATACAATCTCGAGCTGATCACGACCGCTCCGGGGGTTCGCTACCAGATCACCAAGACCGATGGAGAGGTGATCGAGGTGGATAATCCGTCGCGCTGGCCCGATACGAGCGAGATCGCAAAGGTGGAAGAGCCCGTGATTCTGGCGGTGATTTTGACCAACGAAGAATATGTTGGCGGCATCTTAAAGCTGGTCGAGGAAAAGCGTGGGAAGCAGAAGAGTTTTGAATACGTCAGTTCGTCGCGCGTAATGTTGCAGTACGAGTTGCCGTTGAACGAAATCGTGCTCGACTTTTATGACCGCCTGAAGTCGGTGTCGCGCGGATACGCTTCGCTCGACTACCATCTGTCGGGCAACTGGGTTTCTCCGATGGCGAAACTCGACATCATGGTGGCGGGTGAGCCGGTCGATGCCCTGTCGACCATCATCCATCGCGACTTTGCCTACGAGCGCGGGCGGGCGCTCGCCGCGAAGATGAAGCAGTTGATCCCCCGACAAATGTTTGAGGTGGCGATCCAGGCGGCGATCGGAGCGAAGATCATTGCCCGCGAAACCGTGCCGGCGATCCGCAAGAATGTGATCGCCAAGTGCTACGGCGGCGACATCAGCCGCAAACGCAAGCTGCTCGAAAAACAGAAAGAAGGCAAGAAGCGGATGAAACGCATCGGCCGCGTGGATATTCCCCAGGAAGCTTTTCTCGCCGTGCTCAAGGTGGGCGAGGATAGCAGCTAAATCATCTTCAAGAAAACGCCGACCGGCGGAGGTTGCATGCTACGAACTAGGATCGTCGTCATACTGATCGGGTGTTGGAGCGCAGGAGCGGTTGCTCAAAATGGCGCCCCCGCTCCGTCCGAGGCTCCCCAAAACAAGCCTGCTCGTCCGCAGGTGGTTCGCGTTTCCACCGCAATGATGCTGGGACGGGTCGAACACAAAACGATGCCGCTCTATCCCGACGAAGCGATGAAGAAGGGAATTCAAGGCGACGTGACTTTCAAGATCGATGTCGATGAAACCGGAAAGATCACAGCCAGCGTGCCCGTCGAAGGCGACCCCCTGCTGGTCGCGGCCAGCAAGGATGCGTTGCGAACCTTCCGCTTTCGCCCCTACCTGCTCGATGGAACTCCCACCAAAGTTCAGAGCCAACTGGGATTTCACTTTTCCGTCGAGAAAACCGCTGACAGCGTCAATGGACATGTGGAATGCATAGGATCGGCCCCCAGCTCGCCATAACTTCGAAGCGCAGTTATGAGCGACAGGCAGTCGCGGTCCTGCTCGAGTGCGCCGTCACTCCGACTGCCCGATGACCACGAACCTTCTGGTTTTCTTGTCGGGGAACAGGAACTCGTAGATTTGAAGGGAATCGTAGCTGGTCTTGTGCTCGTCTCTCACGAGCTTCGCCTTATAGTCACCCAGGGCCAACAACGTAGAAGGAGTAAGTTCAGACTCCAGATTGTAATTCTTCCCCTCGATCACTACGCTCAAATCCTGCCGGCTAGCGGCGATCGTTGAGGAACTGACGTGGACGCTGACCGTATACTCGGCCGGATTGGGTTCCGCTCCTGCCCAGGCCAACGCGAAGGCGAGCAGCAAGGTTGCGAGTGTGATCTTTTTCACGATTCCCTCAGTTCTGGCTGCCTAGACGCCTGGCATTATATCGCTCGTTCCGGCGCATTCCGGCCACGCAGTTTTGTATTTTCTACCCTCGCTACCAAACGACCGGCACTGGCTGAAAGGCTGTATCGATCCAGCGATCCAGCGATCCGGCGATCCGGCGCTTCAGGCTACCGCCCCGCCAACCACCGGGCGCATAGGCGGACGACTCAAAAGTTGTTGACAATCGCGTCCGTCGAGCGTCCCAGTAGTCCTCGACTGTACCACTCGGCTGGCAGCGGACGGCGCTGTTCGAATCGGCTCCGCGTCCCGTCACCGCTATCGAACTGGCTGTGGAAATAGATTGACGACCACAACGGCCAAGGTCTATCGTGCGTCGATGGAAAATGCCGCAGTTACTCCTCGGCGAAGAACGGCGGGATAGTCATAGCACGCTATCAGGCACGTCCTGAGCGTGATCGCTGTCCTAGCGGCGACAGCGTTTCGGATTGGGTCAAAAACTACAACCATCTCTTTTGATGAAGACTCCAGGCAGCCCATGACCGACGCGGAACAGCGACGGGGGTGACAACTACACATGAACTTCTATGACTCAGAAGCATTTGAATTGCGCCTCTATCTAGAGGATCTTTGCTGTGACCTGTGTCGTTTTGAGCACGTCGCCGAGGGAGTACCACCACAACACATTCGAATTCGGCAAGACGTCGATCTCGGAATATCGGGCGCCTTTGCAGATGCGAGCATCTGTTTTCCCGGGGAACGTCCATATTTCTTAGAGGTAAAGTGAGGCTACGACCGGGAAGAGATCGTCGGTCGTATTTCACGCAAGTACGGATCGAAGACCTCGGTTTCGGAGGAGGCACAGAAGGTGCGGGTGGTAGTCGCGGATGAAGAAAACCTGGCCGCTCTCGAATCGGAGCTCCGCGCGTGCGTGGACCGGCATTTCGAGGTCGAAGTGTGGACTCCGTCGCACCTGCGTGAATTAATCCTACGCCATTTCCAGGTCGAGTTGAGCCGCTTCGACCGCGAAGATCTTCTCGTGTTGCGGTCAGCGGTGGAGAAGATCAAGGGCGAGTTTGCTTTTGGAGAGCGGTATAAAGGATCCGCGCCTCAGTTGATGCTGATGTGGCACTTCGGCTGCTGGACCATCCGGCGCGTTCAGGAGGAAGCGGGGATTACCATCGAGTCCGGTCTGCGGAAGGGTTTGTATCGGGATGCCGCGATTGTAATTGCTGACTTGAGCGGGTTTTCCAGTTACGTGCGTGATTCACCGGACGATTCAGTAGTTCAGAATGCACTGGAGTCGTTCTACACGAAGACGCGTCGCGAAGTGATCAGCTTCGGAGGCATGATGTCACAGTTCGTCGGCGATGCGGTCATCGCCGTATTCGGAGTGCCGGTTCAGTTCCCCGATTATGTCGAGCATGCGCTTGAATGTGCGGCATCGATCCGAGACATCGGTAAGTCGGTCTCGAAGAGTTGGCAGCGGCACATCGACCGGCTGCAAACTGCGGTGGGATGCCACACAGGCATCGCCCTTGGCGATTTGCACATGGTGCCTCTGCGGTCGTATAGCTATTGTCATATGGGCCTCGTCAGCGATGCTGTGAATATGGCGGCACGTTTGTCTTCGGCGGCGCGACCCGGTGAGATTGTACTGAGTAACGCTCTTTATCAGCGCCTCGGAATGGCCTCGCAGAAGCACTTCGAGGAGGCCGATCCTATCGAAGCTAAGAACGTGGGGCGGCTCCAGGCCTGGAGATGGGAGACGGGAAAGGAGAGCGCCCACGACCCGGTCAATGCATCCAGTGTCTGCTCCGGGCCTTGAGGCTTCGGTCTGCGAATTGAGTCGTGACGCCGCGGATGGCCCATCCGCAAAACCCGCCCTCTAGCGCCTCTAGGTAGACGTCTCTGGTCCGCATCTATGAAAGCGACAAACTGGGAGTTTACGAATCGAGCGACGGTCTTCGGCGTGATCTTTGGCGTCACGTTTCCGCTGTACGCTTTCGATCATCAGAATTCAACCGTTGCCCTGGCCAATTGGCTCGGGGCCAGGCTGCAAATGGATGCAAATCTTGTCGCTCGTCTTTTGTTAGCTTTCGCATCTTTTTTGCTCGTTCTAGCCGCTCTCATCCGCACCTGGGCCTCCTCCTATCTTCAGGCCTCAGTGGTGTATGCGTCCGAAGTGAAGAGTGAGTCGCTCGTTGCCGATGGACCCTATCGGCGAGTACGCAATCCGCTGTATTTCGCCAATGTGTTAATGATCATAGCCATGGGCGCCATGATGAGCCGGTTGGGGTTCTTGGTGGCGGTGATCGCGATGGTAGTGTTCTGTTACCGCTTGATCCTGCGTGAGGAGGCCGAACTGCAGGCGAGCCAGGGCCAACCGTATCACGTCTACTGCAAGGCGGTGCCGCGTTTGTGGCCTTCCCTGTGGCCGCGTGTTGCTTCCGCCGGAGGCCAGGCCAGGTGGATGGAAGGAATCAAGGCAGAATCTTGGTACTGGGGGTTCGCGGCAGCGCTTATCGCTTATTCCATAACTCTAACATTCAAACTGTTCTTCGTGATCTTGGTGGCAAGCCTGATCTTGTTCTGGGTCTCCTCGCTGGTCCTTCAAAAGAAGTCCCATTGATTAATTGCTGAGCGTACTCGGTGGACGTATGGTCTGCACAGTGGTCGAGAGGAGAGATTTCGGTCGGCCGCCCAGAAACAAACAATACGCCACCGCTTGCCTGGGCGATCGCAGAGAACGAAGTTTTTGGGCAGTTGCGTCCCCTCAGCCGCTTGTCTTGGCGTTTGGCGATTCAGCCCGACCCCCAAAACGCATGATTTTACCGAGCTTCAGAGGCTTTGCGCGTGGGTCTCAGTGCGTGCCAGCCGCTGCTGATGCTGGCGGGAGCCTTTTGGCTTATGTGCAAATCTCATATTTTGTGACAAAAGTGCTGATTCAGAAGCGGTTCCAGCGTTTATCTTCCCGACGACAGTTAACCAACTTAGAAACATAGCGTTAGGAAGGCTCGCGCGACCCAGCAATCCCGCAACCCGCTGCTGCTTGCCGCTCGATTCCGCCGGCGGGTCTTATCATCCACAAACTTTTCCACAGGGTAGAGGTGTCTCAGAATCGGCTCGCCGCCGCCTCCCGTAGTCTTTCGGGGTTACCCAATTCGACGCCTGCGTCGAGGCCTATTCACCGGGTTCGCTATTGCCTTCCAGCAGGTTCGCGAAGCGGGTCGAATTGTGCAAAAATGCGAGATTGAACTTGCCGATCGGGCCGTTGCGCTGCTTGGCGATGATGATCTCGGCCCGGCCCTTCAGATCCGGGTCATCCTGCTTGTAGATCTCTTCCCGGAAAATAAACATAACAACGTCGGCGTCCTGCTCAATCGATCCGGATTCGCGCAGATCGGAGAGCTGCGGCCGATGGTCGCCGCCCCGGCTCTCGGGAGCTCGGCTCAGCTGCGACAAGGCCACAACCGGGACGCCCAATTCTTTGGCAATCGCTTTCAGTCCGCGCGAGATCGAAGACACTTCCTGCGTCCGATTTTCGAAGCGCTTGCTGCCTCCGGACATGAGCTGCAGGTAATCGACCACCAGCAGATCCAGCCGTCCTTGCGATTGTTTCAGGCGACGTGCCTTGGCGCGCATCTCGCTCAGGGAAATGCCCGGTGTATCGTCGATAAACATCAGGGCGTTCGAGAGTTCCTCCATGGCGCGGACGATCTTCTTCATGTCGTCGCCCCAGAGCGAGCCGGTGCGCATTTTGTGCGCATCGACAACGGCGCGCGAGCAGAGCAGCCGCTGCAGCAAAGCCTCGCTCGACATCTCGAGCGAGAAGATGCCGACCACTTTGCCGTCGTCGATCGCGGCGTTTTCCGCGATGTTCATGGCAAACGATGTTTTTCCCATGGAGGGCCGGGCGGCAAGAATCACCAAATCGGATCTTTGCAAGCCGCTCGTCAACTCGTCGAGCTCGGTGTAGTGCGTGGCCAATCCCGTGATCCGCTGGCCGCGCTGCAGCAGAGCATCCACCGACCCGAACGAGTTGCGGACGATCTCCTTGATTCCCTGAAAGCCCTTGCCAATGCGCTTCTCGGAAAGCTGAAAAACAGCGGCTTCCGCCTCGTTGAGAATCTCGTCGGCCGGCTCGGCCTGCTCGCTCGCCTTGGCGATGGCGGCATTCGACACGCCGATCAGTCCGCGCAGGATCGCCTTGTCGCGGACGATCCGAATATAGTGCTCGATCGAAGGCCGGTCCGGAACGCCGTCCAGCAATCCAGAAATGTAACCGACGTCGCCAACCGCCTGCAGATCCTTTTTTTGCTCCAGCTCTTCGACCAGCGTAATGATGTCGATCGGCCGAGAAGATTCGGCCAGATCCATCATCCGCGAGTAAATCCGCCGGTGCGAGTCAATGGAAAAATCTTCCGGCTTCAGATGCTCCGCCGCGTCGTTGAAGGCGTGATTATCCAGCAGCACGGCGCCCAGAATCGAGCGCTCGGCTTCAATGTTAGCCGGCAAACGTCCGACGGTGGTTTCGAGGGTCGCCACGATGTTGAGGTGAGTGTGTTGCATGGTAACCTTTTTCTCCCTGTGGACGTACGAGGAGCACCGCAGGAAATCCAGGTCGAAATCAGATTTTCCCGGCGGCAGCTCTCTTGCGGAAAGGGCCCGTCTCCGCGCCGCTTCGCAACCGACGCCCCTAGCGAAATCTGCGACACGCGCGAAACAGTATGTCACAAGGCGAACAAAAAGCAAATCTATTTCAAAGGACCTGCGTCTGCCCTGGTTGAATCTCAATGCCAGGGAACCTGTCCTAGGAGGACAATCCCTGCCTCAACCGTTCACACTCTATTAACAATGCTTTCGTATAGTTTCGCCACACTTGGGCTTGATTTTCGGGGTCCGAATCCTGAACTTATATCGAACACTGGAGACTCTTTATGGCCACTGCACCGAATCCTGAAACTACTGCCAACCAGATGGGACCGTTGAGCGTGGTCACGGCCAAGCATTCGATTCACGACAAGCTTAACAAGGGCCCGGGAAAGGTCGGGATGCTGGGCTTTGGAGTGGTGCTGGTCGTCGGCGTCATTTACTCGGCGTATCACCTGCTGAAGGATCTCGCAGTCGTGCACACCACGTCGATCATGCCTTACGTCCTGCTGGCGATCGCTTTGCTGGTGGCGCTCGGATTTGAATTCGTCAATGGGTTCCACGACACGGCGAATGCGGTAGCTACGGTCATCTACACACACTCGCTCGAGCCGCATGTTGCGGTGGTTTGGTCAGGGTTTTGTAATTTTGTGGGCGTTATGATTTCTAGCGGGTTGGTGGCGTTCACGATTGTCTCGTTGCTGCCGGTAGAACTGATTTTGCAGGTGGGGAGCAAGGCTGGGTTCGCAATGGTTTTCGCCTTGCTGGTCGCGGCCATCATTTGGAATCTGGGCACGTGGTATTTCGGCTTGCCCGCATCGAGTTCGCACACCATGGTCGGGTCGATCATTGGAGTGGGCATTGCGAATCAGTTGATGTCCCCGAAGACGGGCACGAGCGGCGTCGATTGGGGGCAAGCTGCCAACATTGGGAAATCGCTGTTGTTGTCGCCGCTGGTTGGATTTGTCTGTGCGTTTCTCCTGCTGTGGCTGATGAAAGCGGTGATCAAGAACAAGGCGCTCTATGAGGCTCCGGTGGGGACCGAGCCGCCGCCGTTCTGGATTCGGTGTCTGCTGGTGCTGACTTGCACGGGAGTGAGTTTCTTTCACGGATCGAACGACGGGCAGAAGGGCATGGGGCTGATCATGCTGATTCTGGTAGGGACGGTACCCACGGCCTACGCTTTGAACCAAGCGATCACGCACAAAGACTCGGATGACTTCATTGCGGTTTCGCAGCAGACAGCCGGAATCCTGTCGAATTATGTGAGCCCGAATGCAGTGATTTCCGATGAACGGGACGAGCTTACGGATTTCATTCGCACCAAGCAATTCACTCCGAACACGATGCTGGCGCTGCGTCAGATGGTAGGCGACATAGGAAACGAGACCACGCTGTTTGGAGAACTGGGGAAGATTCCGCATGACCGGGTGCGGAACTTCCGCAACGACATGTACGTTGCCAGCGAAGCGTTACTCCTGATGAAGAAGAGCCACCAACCGGCGAATCCGGCGATCAGTGAAAAGGACTGGGAGGGCTTGGACAATTACAAGAGACACGTGGACAACGCGACAAAATTTATCCCGACCTGGGTGAAGGTTGCGGTGGCGATCGCGCTCGGAATGGGCACGATGATCGGATGGAAGCGGATCGTGGTCACAGTGGGAGAGAAAATCGGCAAGGACCACCTTACCTATGGTCAGGGAGCGGCGGCGGAGATCACGGCCATGTTCACGATCGGCCTGGCGGACTGGTTTGGACTGCCGGTCAGTACGACGCATGTGCTGTCGTCGGGGATTGCGGGCACGATGGCGGCGAACGGTTCCGGGTTGCAATGGGGGACAGTGCGCAACCTGGCGCTCGCTTGGGTGTTGACACTGCCGGCATCAATGCTGCTGGCGGGATTTCTGTTTTGGGGATTCAAGAACATATTCTAAGTTTTAGGTGGTTGCGGAAAAATTGGTTCCCGAGCAGGAAGCACCTCGGTCGCTGAACAGATCGCTGAAGAACCGAGGTTCGTATCGCCGCGTCGCTTTACCACCGGCGGAAAAACTCTACCTCTCCGCGAACGGGAAGGGCATTCACTCGTGCCGCTGGAGTCATTGAAAATATCCAACTCGCCCGAGGGACACGCGGTCTCCTCCCCTCTCCTCCCTAACGATTCAGGCCGGATTCGGTGTGGCGTGCGATACTGAAATTTGTGGCTCAGCCTGATTTCACGCCTCGCCTAGCGAACGATCCCAAGTCGGTCGTGATTCATCTGACGACTGGGACCGGGATGGAGATTGAGTGGAAGGATGGGCATCGGTCCGCCTATACGTTCGCGTACTTGCGAGACGCTTGCCCTTGCGCTCTTTGCAAGGATGAACGGTCCCAAGCGGGACGCGAGGATGGCGAGCCGCCGAAGCTCGCGCCCGGGGCCCTGCCGATGTTCAAGCCGGCGGTGAAAGCGCTGTCGGCCGAGGCCGTGGGCAAGTATGCACTGAAATTTTCATTCAACGATAAGCACGATCTGGGAATTTTTTCCTGGTTTTACTTGCGGGAAGTTTGTCCCTGCCCGGAGTGCGCGGCGACACGAAAGTCGCGCGAACAGTAGGGCGGAGGAATCTGGTTAGTAACAAGTGGGACGCGAAATGCCAGTTTGGACGTCCAAAGTGCTTCCTGCGACCAAGAGTTGCGTCGAAATCGTCCTTGGTTAGTGGCAGTGGCTGCAGAAAGGTTACTTCCTTGCTCCCCGACCTCCAGCCGCCTCTGCATCGGTGAACTGCCGAGCAACCCGAAATCGAGTGCCAACTAATGCAGTTTGTCGTACTCGGCCTTTGCCTGTTTCAGGACAGGCACCTCGGGGTCGGCATCTTTCCAGAGGGCGAGGAAATCCTGGTAGGCGGCTCGGGCGTGGGCACTGTCGCCTTGTTGGGCGTAAGCTCTTGCCGATCCCAGGCGAGCCAGAGCGTAGAGCGGGCTCATCGGACTTAGACCCCGGTGATCTGCGATCTCTTGATATTCGGCTTGGGCTTTGGCTGGTTCGTGCAGGTCCAGATAGGCTTCAGCGCGAAGGTAAGGCGGCCAATAATCGGTGCTTGCCGTGGGGCCGCCGCCCAGTTCGAACGATCTTGCCGGTTCCAAAACTTCGACGGCCTTTCCAGGTTGCTTCCGTTGCAGCTCGATCATGGCCTGGGCTATCGGCAGCATAGCCTTACCCAAGACCGTGTCGCTCGGATAGTCTTTCTGAAGGCCGGCGATCAGTTGCTGGGCCCGCGATCCATCTCCGAGACGCGCGAAGGTGGCGGCGGCCTGGCTTCGCACGTCTTTATTATTTTCCGCTGCGGCTAGCGCGGAGGTTAACTGGCGGCGGGCTTCGTCAGGGTAGCCTAACTCGACCTCGATCGCAGCCGCCCCCCCATGAATGTTGGCGGCAAACTCCTTCAACTGCGCCTGCTCCGCGGTCTGCGTGGCGCTGCTCGAGAGCTCACGCGCTTCGCGCACCCGGCCCCCGAAGTACTTGGCATTGAGATCGAAGGCTAACAACGTTGCTTTCTCGCCTGGGTTGGTGGTGGCGTCGAGTATATGCTGCATCGTCGACTGGTCACCGTGGAGGAAAGCGAGTTGGTAGGTGATGATCTGGGTCGAAAATGAATCCGCCTTTTGCTGGACCGCCTGCTCGACAATTGCCCGCGCTTCGTCATAGCGCCCGAGCGACACGTAGACGGTGGACAGGTTTTGGTAGGCGAATTTGTCTTTGGGGTCTACCTGCAGCGCCAGTAGAGCGTTGGCTAGAGCTTTGTCCTGCTGGCCAATCGCGCCGTAAAGAAGCGCCAGATTGTCCGGGGCGATGTGGTCGCGCGGATAGTCCTGTTTCCACTGTTCGTAAATTGCTGCAGCTTTGTCGATCTCTCCGGTGGCCGACTCATAGTAGTGGGTTGAGATATAGAGTTTCTCGTGCTCGCTCGCGCGGTCGCGGCGATCAAACGCCTTTTGCAGCGCATCCCGCGCCAGGGTTTTCGATCCCTGATTGTTGTAGATGGTTCCGAGGGTTGCGTAGGCGACGGCGAAGTTGGGATCGAGTTCGATGGCGCGCTGGAGATGCGGGATGGCTCTGTCCTCATGCAGATTCTGGTGTTCGGTGTAGCCCTCGGTATAGGCTTGCAGGGCCTCGAGCGACGAGGTCGTGGCTTGCTCGAGGGGGGTGGCGAACTTCTGCACGGAGCCGAGCGACTCGCCTAGCTTTCCTCGCAGCGCGGAGGCCCCAGTGTCGAGCGCTTTGAGAACTTGCTCTTTGCTCGCGGCTTCGACTTGCTCGCGGGCGAGCGAGTCTCCGGTCTGGGCGTTCACTGCCGACAGGGTAATGACGTACGAACTGCCCAGGCTGGCGATCGAACCGGCTAGCACGGCTTTCGCTCCTTCGCGCAGGCAGATCTCGCGGGCGACGTCAGTGCTGATGCGTTCGTCGGGCTTACGGCCCATGAAGCCGAGCGCTTGCCGGACCCGGGATTCCGGCAACAGGTTGAGGTAGGGGGATTGCTCGAGCTGGACGGCCAGCGCCTGCTTCAGGGTTCCGTCGAACACGGGATCGCCGGTGGTGTTGACGAAATCGGCCAAGACCAAGGTGTCTTTTTCGGTGAGGGCGCTCGCGTGACGGGAGCGGAACATCACGCCTCCGGCAATCAACACCGCGATCAGTGTAAGTGCGGCGGCGGCGATGGCCGGGATTTTCCAGGATTTGTCGGCGGCTTCAGGGACTGCGGGCGGCACCGCGCCTGACGAACCGACGGCAGCGGCCGCAGCCGAGGAAGACGACGCTGGCCGGAGCGTTGCTTCGGTGTTCGGTTGCGGCGTTTGCTGCGTGGCCGGCGTAACGGCGGGCCGTGAACCCGAGTCGGGCACGGCTGGCACGGAATCAGAACTGGCCGCCACCGCCCGTCCCGTGTCGGTGTCGCGCTTCAGTCGTTGCAAATCGGCGCGGATGTCGGCGGCGTGCTGGTAGCGGAGATTGCGATCTTTCTCGAGCGCCTTGTTGATGATGTCTTCGAATTTTGGGGGAAGATCAGGATTCATGCGGATCGCAGGCGTCGGCGCCCGATCGAGGATCGCCTGAAAAATCAAAGCCGTCGTGTCTCCGCGAAACGGAACCACCCCGGTGGCCATCTCATAGAGCACGGCTCCGAAGGAGAACAGGTCGGTCCGGGGATCCAGTTCTTTTCCCTTCGCCTGTTCCGGCGACATGTAAGCAACCGTGCCAATGGCGGAGCCGGCGCTGGTAAGGTCCTCCTCGGCAACCGTAACCTCGACGGTAACGCCCGGGGGCTGGGATGATCGCGACGCGGGCTGCGTAACCTTGGCGAGGCCGAAGTCGAGGATCTTCGCGTGTCCGCGCTTGGTGGCAAAAATGTTCGCGGGCTTGATGTCGCGATGGACGATGCCCTGGGCATGAGCCGCATCGAGCGCATCGGCAATCTCGATTCCGAACGAGAGCAGGGTATCGAGTTCCATCGGACGGTTCCCGATGATATGTTTCAGCGTTTCACCGTCGAGATATTCCATGACGATATACGCCTTGCCGTCCTGCTCGCCGATGTCGTGGATGGTGCAGATATTCGGATGGTTGAGCGCGGAGGCGGCTCGGGCCTCGCGGCGGAAGCGCTCGAGCGCCAGCCGGTCCCCGGCTACGTTTTCGGGGAGGAATTTCAGGGCGACGAAACGGTCAAGGCGAGTATCTTCGGCCTTGTAGACGACCCCCATCCCACCACCGCCCAGCTTTTCAACGATGCGGTAATGCGAGATGATCTCGCCAACCATCGGATCTCCTTGCGCTCGGCTGAATCTTACGGGCGGGGATGGGTCAAGTCAACCGCACGGCTGAAGCGACTGAAGCGAATCTGAAGCGATCGACCCAGCTCTGAGCCGGGCGGGGATGCCCGGCGCTCCAGCATAGAATCCTGATTCGATCGGTGGGGTCGAATATGTTTTTGATATTGAGTTAACCTGGCGAGTGTTATTGTCTGTGGGTGTGAGGGCACATGGGACTGACTGATGTCTTGTTTGGCCGGCCACTGGCTTCTTCCGAGGATGAGGGAGAGCGGATTACTCCGACGCAGGGGATCCCTACGTTTGGCCTCGATGCTCTGAGTTCGGCGGCGTACGGGCCGGAGGCGGCCTTGACCATCCTCTTACCTCTGGGCTTGATCGGGGTGCAGTACATTGTGCCGCTGACTTTCGCGATCATTGCGCTGCTGGTGATCGTGTTTTTCAGTTATCGGCAGACGATTGCCGCCTATCCCAATGGTGGAGGATCGTACACCGTTGCCAAGGAGAACCTTGGTCCGAGCGCGGGACTGTTGGCGGGCGCGGCTTTGATGATCGATTACCTGCTGAATGTGGCGGTAGGAGTCTCGGCGGGAATCGGAGCGCTGGTGTCGGCGGTGCCTTCGTTGTTGCCGCACACTTTGGCGATGTGTCTGGCGGTGCTGGTGATATTGACGGTGGTCAATCTTCGTGGAATCAAGGAGGCGGGAACAGCGTTTGTGGCTCCTACATACTTGTTTGTGGGAACTCTGACCCTGGTGATTCTGGTTGGGTTTTACAAGGTGGTTGCATCCGGCGGGCATCCGGTGGCGGTGGTGGCGCCGCCGAAACCGACGGCAGCGGCTTTGCAGGCGGTGGGCCTCTGGATTTTACTGAAGGCTTTCGCCTCGGGGTGTACGGCTTTGACGGGCGTCGAGGCGGTCAGCAACGGAGTGCAGGCGTTTCGCAAGCCCGTGGTTCCGGCAGCTCGGGCCACGTTGACCGCGATCATCGCGATACTGATCGTCTTGCTAGGTGGAATTGCAGTGCTGTTGCGGTACTACGGGATCATGGCTACCGATCCGGGTGCTCCGGGGTACCAGAGTGTGCTGTCGATGCTGACGGCGGCGGCGGCGGGCAAAGGGATTTTCTACGATGTGACGATGTTTTCGGTCCTGCTGGTGCTGTGTCTTTCGGCGAATACTTCCTTTGCGGACTTTCCGCGACTCTGTCGGATGATCGCTCGGGACGATTATCTTCCGCATTCTTTGTCCCTGCGCGGACGGCGGCTGGTGTTCTCGCAGGGAATCTGGGCGCTGGCGATTCTGGCCGCGCTGTTGCTGATTTTGTTTGGCGGAGTAACGGACCGGTTGATTCCTTTGTTTGCGGTGGGCGCCTTTATGGCCTTCACTTTGTCGCAGGCGGGAATGGTGGGGCACTGGTGGCGGACCAACAAGCGATTCAGCGGGGCGATGCTGATGAACGGGATTGGGGCTTTGGCCACCGGACTCACGGCACTGGTGATTGTGGTGGCAAAGTTTGCCGCCGGAGCATGGGTGGTGGTGGTGCTGTTGCCCGCACTCTTGATCTTTATGGGCCGCATCCGTGGTCATTATGAACGAGCGAACGAAGAAGTGGCCTTGAAGGGAGAGCTGGTTCTGAGTGTGGAGAACCTGGTACCTCCGATTGTGCTGATTCCGGTGGACCGATGGAATGCGGCGACGGCGAAGGCGCTGAGGTTTGCAATAACGCTGTCCCCGGATGTCGAGGCGGTGCATGTCACCTGCGATGCGGATCAAGATAGGCCCACCTGGGAGTGGGCCAAGGATCCACCGCCCGGGGCGAAGGTTCCGAAACTGGTGACATTGCCGTCTCCGTTTCGGTTGGTGCTGCATCCGATCGTGGATTACGTGTTGAAGGTGGAGAAGGAGAATCCGGAGCGGACGATTGCGGTAGTGATCCCGTCGATGGTCGAGCGCCACTGGTATCACTATTTTCTGCACAATCAGCGCGGACAGTTGCTGACGGCGCTGCTGCTGCTGAGTGGCGAGGAGCGGATCAACATTATTAACGTACCGTGGCATCTGCAGGCCTGAACCCAATCACGGCCTTGCGGTCACTGCCAACCAAACACCAATTTCACCCGGAAATTGTGCTTTCGAGGCCCGGCTGCAACGATCGGTGCAAAGATCGGTGCAAAGATCTAAAGATAGGAAGCGACGCCTTCGTCCAACACGGCGCGCCGCCCAAACCCAAAAAAACCGATTCACCACAAGCCTTTTGTGGCGTACCATTCCTCTTTCTTGTTCCAAGGAGGCATCGATGCCCAAGCGGAATTCCCCAATCTGCTGCCGCTTGTCCTTCGCGACGCTCGTTCTCGTACTAATCTCGCAAAACGCTATGACCGAAAGCAAAAGCGTCGAACTCGAGCTCGACCATGTATCGATCTGCGGATCGAATCTCGATACCCTGCGCCAGGCCTTTACGGATATGTACATGACCCCAGACTTCGGCGGTCCCCACGGCAACGGCATCACTCAGATGGCCAGCATTGGCTTCGAGGACGCTTCTTACATTGAACTGATCGCGCCTATAAAACCAGGCGTGACCGCGGGCTCGGACTGGGCGAAATTCATGACCGAAGACGCGGTCACCTGCGCGTGGGCGGCCGGGACCAACGTTCTGCTGCAGGAAGTCGACCGCCTGCAGAAGGCAGGAATTCCCGTCACCGCTCCCCAGCGTGGCAGCCGCAAGCGCCCCGACGGCATGTCGATTGAGTGGATGACCGCCAATGTTGGCTCCGGAACGCCGGGTTCCACGCTGCCGTTCCTCATCGAGGACCAGACGCCGCGCGCCTGGCGCGTCCAGACTTCGGAGAGCGTGAAAGGAGCGCCGGTTTACGGCGTCGAAAACGTGCTGTTGGGGGTCAGCAACCTTGATGCGTCGATTGCCTTGTTCCGCAAGGCTTACGGATGGGCAGAGCCGCTCACCGAGACCCAAAAAGACTTCGGCAAGCTCGCCTACTTCCCGGGCGAGCCCGTGATTCTGGCGGCTCCGACGGGCGGTGGCTGGCTCTCCGAGCGGCTCGCCAAATTTGGGGAAACCCCGGTCGCCTATCTTCTGGGCACGCGCGACTTTGCTGCCGCCACCAAGAAGTACAAACTGGCCGGCACGAAAACCTGGTTTGGGCAGAAGGTCGCATGGTTCGACGCAAGCAAGCTCAAAGGCGTCCGGCTGGGCGTAATTGGGCCCTAGATTTTTCGTGGGACAGGCATCTGGTCCGGGGTGTTGATCTTCGGTACTGATCTTCGGGGTTGATTTTGGGTTGATCGCGATCTTTAGAATCGAATTTCGGATCAAGTTCAAAATCGAGTTCAACCCCAGCGGACTCGAGCGTCCGCTCTACACTGGCCACTGCCTACCGACAACTGCTACCATCGCCTCCAGTGTCCGCCGCCAAAGACAATCTCGCATTGCACCTGAAAGACCGCCTCGTTTCCGCGGCTTCGGTCGAGGACGATTCGTCGTTTGAGCTAAAGCTCCGCCCGCAGCGGCTGCAGGAATTCATCGGCCAGGCCAAGGTCAAGGAGAATCTCGACGTCGCGATCCAGGCGGCAAAGTCGCGCGGCGAGGCGCTCGATCACGTGCTGCTCTACGGGCCGCCTGGCCTGGGCAAGACGACGCTCGCCAACATCATCGCCAATGAACTGGGGTCCGTCTTTCAGCAGACCTCGGGCCCTACTCTGCAGATCAAGGGCGACCTGACCGCGATCCTCACCAATCTGCGCGACCGGCAGGTGCTTTTCATCGATGAAGTGCACCGCCTGCAGCCCGCGCTCGAAGAAATCCTCTACTCTGCGCTCGAAGATTACAAGCTCGACATCATGATCGGCCAGGGCCCGTCCGCGCGCACGCATACAATGGATGTGAAGCCCTTTACGTTCATTGGCGCCACCACGCGCGCGGGGCTACTCTCGGCTCCGCTGCGCTCGCGTTTCGGCCTGCTGCTGCGGCTCGAGTTTTACACTCATGACGACCTCCGCGTCATCGTCGAGCGTTCCGCGGAGATTCTCGGAGTGAGCATCGATCGGGCGGGCGCAACCGAGATCGCCAGCCGCTCCCGTGGAACGCCGCGCATCGCCAACCGGCTGCTGCGCCGCGTGCGCGATTACGCCCAGGTACGCGCCGCCGGTTCGATTGATTTGCCCACCGCCCAGTTAGCCCTCGGCATGTTGGAGGTTGACCGCTATGGCTTCGACGAAGTCGACCGCAAACTGCTGCTCACCATCATCGAGAAGTACCAGGGGGGGCCGGTCGGTTTGAATACGCTGGGCGCGGCGCTCGCCGAGGAGCCTGACGCCATCGAAGAAATCTACGAACCGTTTCTGATCCAGATCGGTTTTCTAAACCGAACTCCCCGAGGACGGGTTGCGACTCAGCTCGCATATGAACATTTCGGAATTACTCCCAACCGGCGGCAAAGTTCGCTGTTCTAGGCGCTGTTCTAGGGAAGATCGTTGAGAGAAGATCGTTGAGAGAGGATCGTTGAGAGACGTTGAAGCAGTTGAGACACCTTGAGACACGAACCTGGTTGACTTCGATTGCTGCAATCTGCGTTAATCAAGCTTTTGTCATCATCCCCCAAGAAGCGGAGTAGGCACTGGAGAAATCATGCGCGAAGTGATCGCCACCGATCAGGCCCCGCAAGCCATCGGCCCATATTCGCAGGCCATCCGAGCCCAAGGCCTGATCTTTACTTCTGGACAAATCGCCCTCGACCCCGCCACCGCAAAGATCGTTTCGGGCGATGTAAGCGCGCAGACCGAGCGCGTGCTCCAGAATCTTCGAGGCATTTTAGAGGCCTCCAACAGCGGCCTCGAGAAAGTGTTGCGCTGCACCGTCTTCCTCAAGAACATGGGAGACTTCGCCGCCATGAACGAAGTCTACGGCCGCTACTTCAAGCAGGCGCCTCCGGCGCGCTCCACGGTTGAAGTGGCGCGGCTCCCGAAGGACGTCCTGATTGAAATTGACGCGATTGCACTGGCTTGAACAAAAGCGCTGTGCCGAGACACCATTGAATCTCACATAGACTCAAGAAAAGGGGCGTTTATGAAAACTATCATTGCTATCCCGGTCGCCGCACTGCTAGGCTTAGCGCAGACGGCTCCAACGCATAAGGCAGCGGTTGCCCCCGGTCCCACCAAGGTTACCGGCGAGCCCACCAAGACCGCCAGTGGTCTGGAATATTGGGAGATCAAGGTCGGCACGGGCGCCGTCGCCCAGACCGGTCAACACGTCAAAGTCGATTACACGGGTTGGCTTACCAACGGCAAGAAGTTTGATAGCTCGGTCGGCACCGGCCAGCCGTTTGATTTTATGCTGGGCGCCGGCCAGGTCATCAAGGGCTGGGACGAGGGGATCGTTGGCATGAAGGTTGGTGGCAAACGCCAACTGCACATTCCTCCGGACCTGGCCTACGGAGCAACCGGCCACCCCCCGCAAATTCCGGCTAACTCGACGCTGATTTTCGACGTGCGATTAGTGGATGTGAAATAGCTCGTATGGCGCGGACCCTTGTCCGCGACAAGCCGGTAGACAAAGCTGGTAGACAAAGAAAAGCCCGCAGTGGTTTCCCATGCCTGCGGGCTCTAGCTTTCTACGCCTTGACCACCTTGCCGCTGCGCAGACAAGAAGTACAGACGCGCATATGCTTGGTCGCTGCACCCACTTTGGCGTGAACCGGACGCAGATTGACGTTCCAGCGCCGTTTGCTCACGTTGTGGGCGTGACTGATGGTATTTCCGAACTGCGGCCCCTTGCCGCAGATATCACAAACTCGTGCCATAACTCTGAAATCCTTCCAGGCCTGTTGCCGAAAAGTTAATTTTACAGGAATGGGGCAGATTTCGCCAAGCCAGGCAAGGGCCCGAGATCGCGGCTCTATGCGGCTTTGCCCATCACCGGCTGTGCGCAATGGCTGCAGCGGCGCGCGTCGATCGGAATCTCGCTCAGGCATTCCGGGCACTTCTTGGTGGTCGGGTCTGCGGGCGCCGCAGCTTTGCGGGTCCGTGCAATCAGCGCGTTGATCGGGGTCACGACAAAGAAATAAACCGCCGCCGCAACCAACACAAAGCTGACCACGGCAGTGATGAAATCGCCAATCGGAAACGGCGTCGTCCCGATCGTGAACGAGATCCCCGTGAAGTCTGGCTTGCCCACGACCAGCGCGATGAGGGGATTGATGATGTCCTTGACCAGCGCCGTAACGACGGTTCCGAATGCCGCGCCAATCACCACTCCAACCGCCAGATCCACCACGTTACCTCGCAAAACGAACTGCTTAAAACCGGATAACATAACCTTACCTCCACTTATAAGATTGGTCCCAAAAGGTAACTGCTGTTTGCACTTTGGTCAAGGTGCAAATGACAGGCACAAATTGCAGAAAAGGTGCAGAGATTTGCAGCCCAGCTGGTTCAGCGATTCTGCTCGGCTCTCGGGCGTCTGTGAGCCAGTCAGCGAAGATTGCTCTAGCGCCGGCGGCTTCAGATCCGCATCGGCATGACAATGTAGCGGTACTTGTAATCTTCGGCTTCCGCGGGACGAAGTTGGCCGGCGGACTGGGCATCCTTCAGCTCCAGTTTGACTTCGCCCGACCCAGTCGCCTTGATGAAGTCCATCAGGTATTGGGCGTTGAATCCGATTGCCACCGGCTCGCCGTCATAAGCGACTTCGATCGAGTCCTCCGACTCACCGGTCTCGGTTGACGAGGCGGAAATTTTCAACTCGCCCTTCTCGAGACGCAGGCGCACGGCGCGCGACCTTTCATCGGCGAACTGTGCCACGCGCGCGATGGCCGCTCCGAGTTCTTCGCCATGCAAGGCGATGGACTTAGAAATGTCCTTGGGCAGCACGGCCTCGTAGTTGGGGAATTGGCCTGTGAGTTGGCGGGATGTCAGCAATCGCGGACCCACGCGGAAAAATAGCGTCGACTCGTCCTTGGCAAAGTCGACGGTCTCGAGCTCGCTCTCGCCATGGGAATCGAGCAGCGACTTCAGTTCGTCCATCGCCTTTTTCGGGATCAGGGTCTTCATCTCGCCGGAAACACCATCAAATTTTTCCCCGGAGCGCTCGACGTGCGCCAGGCGATGGCCGTCGGTCGCAACCATGGTGATCGATTCCGGCTTTAGCACCATCAATGCACCATTCAGCGTGTAGCGCGACTCCTCACTGGCAATGGCAAAACCGGTCTTGGCAATCATCGAGCGCAGCACCGCAGCGGGAATCTTGATCGCGCCTGCTGAGGGAAACACCGGCAGACCGGGATAATTCGACTTCGCCATTCCCACCATCTTCGTATTCGAGCGCCCACAGCGAATGCTGACCCAATGGTTGTCGAGGAGGCGGATCGTAATATCGGCATCGGGCAGCAACTTCACGTAGTCGTAAAGTTTGCGCGCTGGAATGGTGCATGCGCCTTCTTTCTTTACCTTGGCATTGCAGGATGTGCGCAAGCTCAGCTCGAGGTCGGTCGCCGTCAGCGACAACCGGTCTCCGGTTGCCTCGAAAAGATAGTTGGAGAGAATGGGAATCGTTGTCTTGCGTTCCACTACGCCTTGAGTGGAGGTCAGTTCACGAAGAAGCTCATTTTTACTAACCGTAATTTCCATCGTCATAGCGGCGACGGCAGGGGCGGCTTCGACCGGCATATTGGGTCTCCCGACTCTACTTCTGTTCTCTTCTTATATCAAATACAAAAGCATATAAACCAGTAGTACCAGTAGGTGCCTTGGAGAAGTGGAAAACCCGTCCAGGCCCCGGCGTTTCAATGCTTTTCCCGTCCACCCTTTGTGTGGACCATCACATCAGGCATCACCGAACGCCACCCCAACTCGCGGACCATCCATCGGTTTCGATCCCGTCACCCACAGCTTCCACAACCATTGCACAGTCAAGCTGCGGGAAGATCAGCTAGAAAAGTGGAAAACCCGGCAGAGACCGCCACTACGCACCCAATTGCTCGGTCAGTTTATTGAGCAATCTGTTCAAATCCTTGTCACTCTTGCGCACCTCTTCAATCTTGTCTACCGAGTGCAAAACCGTCGTATGGTGCTTGCCACCGAACTGGCGTCCAATTTCAGGCAGGGAAGCCTCAGTAAGATGCTTGGCCAGGTACATGGCAATTTGCCGTGGATAGACGATGGAACGCGAATTATTCTTCGCCTTGATTTCCACCAGCCGCAAGCCGAACTGCTCGGCAACCGCTTTTTGAATGGATTCAATGGTCACCTTGCGGGCCTGGGAATCAATGAAATTCTTTAGCACTTGCTGGGTGTAAGGAAGCGTAATGTCCGCCCCGATCAGCGAGGAATGCGCCACCAGGCGGATCAGCGCGCCTTCCAGTTCCCGTACGTTCGAACGGATGTTCGACGCGATAAACAGGGCCACATCGGTCGGCAACGTGACCCGCTCCTGCTCCGCCTTTTTTTGCAGAATCGCAACTTTCGTCTCCAAGTCCGGCGGCTGGATATCCGCAATCAGGCCCCATTCGAAGCGGCTGCGCAGTCGATCCTCGAATTCCGCCAACTCTTTCGGCGGACGGTCGCTGGCAATCACAATTTGCTTCAACGATTCATGCAGCGCGTTGAAGGTGTGGAAAAACTCTTCCTGGGTACGCTCCTTCTGCGCCAAAAACTGGATGTCATCGATCAGCAACACGTCCACGTTCCGGAATTTATCCCGGAAACTGATCATTTTCTCGTAGCGCAGCGAGTTGATCATCTCATTGGTGAACTTCTCGCTCGACAAGTAGCAGATGGCCGTTTGGGGTGCCCGGCGCTTGATCTCATGCCCGATCGCCTGCATCAGGTGGGTCTTGCCCATGCCCGTGCCACCGTAAAGGAAGAGCGGGTTGTAGGCTTTCGAAGGCCGTTCGGCCACCGCCTGGCAGGCGGCGTGCGCGAACTGGTTCCCGCTGCCGATCACGAACGCGTCAAAGGTGTAGCGCGGATTCAACTGCGCGGCGCTGTCCCAGTCAAATCTTCCCTGGGCCGGGTGCAACCCTGACGGCGCCTGCGGACCTGGGCCGGCATTCGGACCGCCACTCGGACTATGAGCCGAGAGGCCGCCGTTATGCCGGATGGGCGTGTTCGAAGGATCGTCCTCCGCGGTAACAAATTTCACATCCTCGTATCCGAGTCCGAGATTGTCGAGCGCTTCCTGAATCAGATCGGCGTATTTGTCGCCGACGTGACGAAACTCAGCGGTCGGAATTCGTACAAACAAAATCTTATTGCTGGCGTGGCTGTACCGAGTCGGCTTCAACCAGGTGTCGTAGGAGTGCCGATTGACTTTCTTTTCCAGGGCATCGAGGATGCGCGCCCACGGATTCGGACTGAGAGCAGAACTGGAGAGAGACATTATGTACCGGACCAACCCTTACCGGAATATCGAATGCGCCGGAGTCAAACGCCCGGGAAAAACCAATCTTGAAATTATGAGCCTGTCGTGTAGAAGCAGTTTTGCGGTACGGGTTGTCGTTGAAATTTATTAGGAGACGAACGGCATACTAGCATAAAAAAAACACTGCGTCGGTGCGTTGCAACAAAAATTTTTCAAGCGAGAGTCTTATCGAATCGCGTTTTTTTTCTGCTGTCAAGTGTCGAGAAACTAACTGCCGCGCAAAGGGTGCAACCTAAGAAATCGTCGGCCGTTCCCGCCGCACCGGCGCAGCCGTCTTGTAGTTCCCCGGATACACCACCACCGACCGTCTTCCGCCCTCGCCGTCGCTCTCGGTACGCAGATCTTTCTCCTCGCGCAGCGCCAGATGCACGATCCGCCGTTCGCGCGAGGACATGGGCCCGAACCGGTACGGCTCGCTCGTCCGCCGCACCTGCTCCGCCGCCACCCGCGCGGCTAGTTGCAATTCATCGATCCGCATCGCCCGGAAATTCTTGCAATCGAACCAGATCTTCTCGTGTTCGTTGCCCTGCAAGTGCAGCACTTCCGAGGCCAGCAGTTCAAACGAGCGGAGCAACTCGCCACCGCGTTCGAGCAGCAAGGCCGAATCCGGCCCGGCAAACTCCACCAGAATTTCCGGATGCTCCCACTCGCGATTCTGGGCAATCGGCGGATCCACTGTAATCCTGTACTTCAGCTTGAAGCCGCCGTTCGAGATTACGGCCTGCAGGAATTCCCCGATCTGTTTTGCAGCAGCAACCTTATCTGTAATCGGCATAGTTAGTTCTCAGCTGTCGGCGCTCAGATTCAGTCCCGCCCGTTTGATTGCACTGACGGGTGACGGCTGAGAGCGAACGACTATTTCTCCTTCTTCCGCGCCCGCTTCGCCATCATTTCGCGCATCTCGCGCCCGAGCGACGTGCGATTCAGCGCCGCCTGTTGGACGATGCCAATCAACTGGCCCATGGCCCAATACAGGCTCAAACCCGCCGGCAGGTTAAAGCTGATGTATCCCATCATGGCCGGCATCATAAAATTCATCATCTTCTGCTGGGTCGGATCCATACCCGCCTGCGGAGTCATGCGCTGCATGAAAAACATTGTGACCACGATTGCAATCGGCAGGATGTAACGTGGGTCGGGCGACGAGAGATCATGAACCCATAGCCAGGGCGCATGCCGCAGATCCATGGCCACGTTGAGCATCCGGTAGTACGCAAACAGAAACGGCATCTGAATGAGCAGCGGCAAACATCCGCCCGCCGGATTCACGCCTTCCTTCTTATACAGCGCCGAAATTTCTTCATTCATTTCGGCCTTGCGCGGATCGCGCAAACTGTACTTCTTGTACTTTTCCTGGATCGACTTGATCTGCGGAGCCACGCGCTGCATCTTCAGCATCGACTTCATCTGGGAAAGCCGCAACGGCAGCAGCGCCAGGTTGATCACCAGCGTCTGCAGCAGAATCGCCCAGCCCCAGTTGGCTACGATGTGACTGTACATCCATTTCAACCACAGAAACAGCGGCCGGGCGATGATTCCGAGCCAGCCGAAATCAACCACCGCGCGCAGATCCGGTTCGGCACCCGCGATGCCCGGAACGTTCACAGATTCGAGATCGGACAGCGCTTTCGGGCCCACGTAGATCCGGACCGCGCTTGTGCCCCTCAGGGTGCCGACGGCCGCGCCGAGGACATCGACTTTGTCCATCTGCTTGTTGTTCGGATCGGAAGCGTTGTGTGGAATTTCAATCGGGTTCCGCAGGGTTACCATCGCCGCGTTCTGCGGATCCTGCGGCAAAAAGACCGCCGCGAAATACTGATCCGACAATCCTGCCCACTGGAACGGGCCCTCGACCGTGCCGCCGCCGCTGATCTTCTTGATCGCGAGCCGCTCCACCTTATTATCGAACTGATATACGATCTGACCAATCGCGTACTGCGGCCCGGTGATATCGCTGCCAAACCCCGCGGGCCACATCGGAAATGCGGGGACCTGCGCGCCCTTGACATAGACCGTCGTCTGCACTCCAACCACATAACTGTTGCGATCAAAGGTGAACGTCTTCTGCACGGAAACGTCGCCGTCGTCGTAGGCAAACTTAATCTCCGAAGGCGCCGTGGCTCCGCTGCTGGTTGCAACATACAACGCCGAGTTCAGCTTGTTCCGAAGGCCCTCGTCGTACGACCACAGCATCAGCGGATACCCGTAGCTCTCCGCCGCCGCCGCATTCACCAGTTCGAGCTGGCCGCCCTTGTCGTCGGTGTATTTCTTGAGCACCCACGACTTGACCCGGCCGCCGCGATTGGTGAACACGATGTGGTAGACGTCATTGTCAATCTCCGAGAGAGACTCGCTCGAGGCCTGTCGCGGAGAAGATGGAGCTGTCTTCGCAGCAGCGCCGGTCGCCCGCGGGGTTTGGGTTGGGAGTTGGGCCGGTGTCTGGGGAGAAACTTGGGCCTGATTCTGCAGTGCCCTCTGCGGGCTCTCCGGTTTCGCCGGAGGCTGCGGCCCATACTTTTTCAAAAGCGGCTGGAAAAGCAGGATCACCAGGAATGTCAGCGCAAACACGATCAACAGCCTGCGCTCCATGCCGGGTTCTTGCTGAGGATTGTTAAATTCCGCCAAATCAGTCGCTCGCAATCAGTCCCGCGCGGGGCGGACAGCCTGCTTCGCGCTTTGGATCCTTCATCACCGGATCGAGGCCGCCCTTGGCCAAAGGATGACACCGCAGCACGCGCCATGCCGCGATCATTCCGCCGCGCAACAAACCATACCGCTCCACTGCTTCCATCGCGTATTCCGAACACGTGGGCACATAGCGGCACGACGGCGGAAACGCCGGGGAAATCCACCGTTTGTAAAGTCGCAACAGCCCAAGCCCGAGCGACCTCATTTCTCTACCAGCTTTTTCGCGATCGCATCGAGTGCCCGTCCCACTTCTTCGAGCACCGCCGAAAATTCCATCGTTTGCACCGACTTCTTTGGATGAATCACCACATCAACCGCGCCCGCGGCCTCTAACACCGAACACCGCTGCCGAACTGCTTCGCGCAGCCGGCGCTTGATCCGGTTCCGCGCCACGGCGCCGCCGAGAACGCGGCCAACCGTGAACCCGACGCGCGCGCTTCTCTCCGGCAACGTACCCTCCCCGGAGACGGCCTTCGACGAAGCGTCCTGCGCCGGCCGTAGATAGAACACAGTCATGTGCGAGGAGAAGTGCCGCCGTCCCTGCTTGTACACGCGCTCGAAGTCGGAATGCTTCAGCAGCCGCGCGGCGCGCGGAAAGCGTGCCCCCGCCTTCGCCACGGGCTGCTCTCCCCTTCGCTCCGGAGCGTCGGCGCTCACCAACTCACAATCCTGCACAATAATCAATAATAATGACGGCCTTTGCTGCCCGTGGTGGGGAAGACTACTCGCGGAAACCCGGCTTCACTGAAACACGCTTGCGTCCCTTGGCCCGGCGGCGCGATAGCACTGCGGCCCCGCTCTTGGTCTTCATGCGAGTCCGGAATCCATGCTTCTTCGAACGCTTGCGCCGGTTGGGTTGAAAAGTACGTTTCGGCATCGAAAATCCCTGCTCCTGAATGAATCAGCTTACTTAAGGCAAACAGCGAGTATAAATGACCGAGAACCTCCCCCGCAAACGCGTCCTCTCGCTACAATGACCCGAGAGCACGATCCAGTAACCACCACCTTCAATGGATCTCGACGATACCATAGTCGCCATCGCCACCCCGCCCGGTCGCGGCGGCATCGGCGTCGTTCGCCTGGCCGGCCCCGAAGCACGAACCATCGCCGCACCCCTGCTCCGCCTAAGTCGGGAGC
>Ga0302324_100004451_pt1 | contig 31003 bp, 24 predicted proteins | sample Palsa_T0_1_FD_201949 | JGI IMG/M metagenome (GOLD analysis project Ga0302324, IMG submission 201949) | Peat permafrost microbial communities from Stordalen Mire near Abisko, Sweden - Palsa_T0_1 | ecosystem: Environmental > Terrestrial > Soil > Palsa > Peat permafrost | place: Sweden: Abisko... | reverse complement strand
CTTTGCCCGCGAAGAAACCTCAGCGGCTGCAGCCGAAGCCGCCTCCGAGACCAGATCCGACTCTGCCGACTCCTCCACCGCAACCGACACACTCTCGTCCGGTGCCGATCAGGGCACGCAGACGGCCCCATCCAGTTTGCCCCTCACTCCATCGGACTCTACGCCTTCACAGCCATCCGACTCCGCCACGGCTCCCGCAGGCGATCCGCCACCAAACCAGCCCCGCAAAGCACCAACACTGTATACCTTGCCTACCGATGCCCCCCACACCCGGCCAAGCGACCAGCCCCAATAAACAAAACTGCCCCATCGAAATCCACCATCAAAAAAGAAAGGGCCAGCTCAATGGTTACCCATTCGCCAGCCCTTTCATCAATCTTCTACCTTCAAACAGCTCAATCGATACTCAAAAATCGAAGAGGTGCTTAAGCGGCCTTCTTCGCCAAAACTGCCTTCACACGCGCGTTCAAGCGGCTCTTGTAGCGGCTTGCGGTGTTCTTGTGCAGAACGCCCTTCTGCACGCTCTTGTCGAGGATCGAGGCGGTCGCGCGATACTGTGTGGTCGCATCCGCGTGGTTGCCTGCGGCTATCGCCTCACGCAGAGAGCGCAGTGTCCCACGCAGCTTGCTCTTGTTAGCGCGGTTCACCGCGGTCTTCACAACGGTCTGACGTGCGCGCTTCAACGACGAAACATGATTTGCCATAAACTCTCTTCTCTAAACCCGCACTTTGTCGGGGGAAATGGGATGCAGGCCCGCAGGTTCAAAATACTAGATCCAGCCAGAGTTACAGCCTGCGACAATCCCTGCAATATCTAAGTCTACGGAACCACAGCCCTCAGGTCAACCATTGTCCCTGCAGAAACATCCCATATCCAATAGAAACATGTGCCACACGATCCCATCACGATACGCCAGCGCCCGTCAATTCACAATTTGCCACTTGACGCGCCCTTCTTCACGTTCTACTCTTTGCCCATCTTCGACACTTGTTTGGCACTTCCCGCCATCCCGGTCGCAGTCAAAAGGCGCAGCCCATGCGCTATCAGCCAGTGCCCGTCCCATCCCCTCTACACTCCCAAGTCAACCGGCCCAGCACTCAACCCAGCTTCCCCTGACGGAGGTCAGCACATTACTTGATCAAAAAATCCCTGGACATCACCGTTGGCATTGAGCCCCTGTACGGGACCCGCGACGAAAACCTCCGCCTCCTCGAGGACAAACTCAACGTCACCATCGATCTCCGCTCCGACGCCATCCACGTCACCGGCGAGGCCGGCAATGTTGCTCGCGTCGAAGGCATCTTCAACGACTTCGACTACCTTCGTAAATCCGGCGTCAACCTGAATAACGGCGAACTCCACGGCATGTTGAAGCTCCTCGTAGCCGATCCCGCTGCAACCCTCCGCAGCTTGGTCGATTCCGGCAAACAGCGCTCTGCTGGCGTCAAGCGCTCAGTCCAGCCCCGCTCTCCTAACCAGCGCAAGTACGTCGAGGCCATCGAACAGTCTGACATGACCTTCGGACTCGGCCCCGCCGGCACAGGCAAAACCTACCTCGCTGTTGCCATGGCTGTCTCTGCCCTCATGGCCAAAAAGGTTAGCCGCATCATCCTCGTTCGACCCGCAGTCGAAGCAGGGGAACGCCTCGGCTTCCTCCCCGGCAGCCTGCAGGAGAAGGTTGATCCCTACCTCCGCCCCTTGTACGACGCACTCTACGATCTCCTCGACCAGGAAAAAGTAGATAAACTCCTCGAACGCAATGTCATTGAGGTCGCTCCTCTGGCCTTCATGCGTGGCCGCACACTCTCCGATGCCTTCATCATCATGGACGAGGCCCAGAACACAACCATGGAGCAGATGAAGATGTTCGTCACTCGTCTGGGCGCCAACTCCAAGGCGGTCATCACCGGCGACCTCACCCAGACCGATCTCCCTAACCCCAAAAAGTCCGGGCTGCTAGAAGCGTTGCACGTCCTCGACGGTGTAGAAGGCATCCGCTTCTGCCACTTTGAAGACGTCGACGTTGTTCGTCACTCACTCGTTCAACGCATCGTCCGTGCCTACGACAGTTACGGCAAGGCCCAGCAACAGCTTCCTCTCTCGCTCAACGAAACCGTTGTGCCTGGCTCCAACCTCGATCCCGCGGCCAAACCAATCCCTAAACCCCAATAAATCCGATCAAAATGCGATACCATCGTCAACAGAGGGCGTTCTCAGCCCTCTGTTGACGTTTAGCTTCCGCTTCTCACGATGATGACCATCGAACCCCCAAGTAGCACCCCCACTCCCGCGCTCTCGAAATCTGGCCCGACTTGGCTTCTCAACCGTGCCTGCCTAACTTTGCTGATTCTCGGCGGCATCGCAGTCGGCGTCGCGCAATCCCCCCCGCCAACCTGGCACCTCGCATGGAGCGATGAGTTTAACGGCCCCAACGGCGCTGCTCCCGACCCGGCAAAGTGGGCGTTCGTTACAGGCGGCAAAGGCTTTGGCAACAACGAGCTTGAGAGCTACACCAGCCGTCCTGTCAACGTCCAGCAGAGAGACGGCAGCCTCGTCATCAACGCACGAAAAGAGGACTTCACCGGTACGGACGGCATCGCTCGCCACTATACCTCCGCCCGCATCCACACCCGCGCACTCTTCGCACAGGCCTATGGACGCTTCGAAGCCAGCATCCAGCTACCAGCCGGTGGCAAGGGTATCTGGCCCGCATTCTGGCTCCTTGGCGACAACGTCGACTCCGCAGGCTGGCCGAAAGGTGGCGAGATCGACATCATCGAAAACATCGGCGACCCAGCTGCGATCTACAGCACCCTCCATGGACCCGGCTATAGTGGAGCCAACGCTATCTCCGCAAAATACCCTCTGCCCGTTGGAGAATCCGTGCACACCGGCTTCCATCTCTACGCAGTCGAGTGGGCTCCAAATGATATCAAGTTCTTCTTCGATGACAAGCTCATCGTCGAGCGCACCCCCGCTGACCTGCCCCCGGGAGCCATCTGGGTCTACGACCATCCCTTTTTCATCATTCTCAACTTGGCCGTAGGCGGTAACTGGCCCGGCAACTCTGACGAAGCTACAGTCTTCCCTCAGCAGATGGTAGTCGACTACGTTCGCGTCTACACCAGGAGCTCCCGGCCATCGCCGACGGCGGCCAACGAATCGAAGCAGACGCAATGATCACTATTGAACTTCCGTCCTCTGTAAGCGCAATCCATCCTCCTTTGTCGAGGTCTGGGCTCGCGCGTTTCCTCGACCGCGCTCGTCTCGCTATAGGGCTGGAAGGCGAAGTGGAGGTGATGCTCGCCGACGACTCCACGCTTCGGCGTTTGAACAAGTTGTATCGCGGCAAAGATAAAGCCACCGACGTCCTCAGCTTTCCCACGCCGCCGGAGATCTCCAATCACCACGCTGGCGACCTGGCCATCTCTCTCGAAACTGCAGCGCGCCAGGCGACCACCTACGGTCACAGCCTGCGCGATGAGGTCTATATTCTCCTGCTCCACGGCCTGCTACACCTCGCAGGCGAAGATCACGAGACAGACGATGGGGAGATGGCTACCCGCGAAGCCGGCCTCCGCCACAAACTTCGCCTCCCGACCACTCTCATTGAGCGCGTCGAAACGCCAATCCGCAAAGTCACAAAGCCCAACAGCAAGCAAAAGAGCAAGACCACTAAGCCAGACAGCGTGATCAAAAAGCAATCAGGAAAAGCTCAGAAGCCGGCAAGTAAGAGCAAGAAGCTTACCCGCTCCAATATCGCGGCAAAGCCCCGGCGGTCCGCATGAGCCCAGCTCTCGCCTACACGTTGATCCTTGCTCTGCTACTCGCTGTTCTTTCTCTGGCTGCTTACGTCGACCGCATCTACTCGGAGATGGGCAAGTTTCTCGCCCGCGAATATCAGGACAATATCGACTCGTGGGAGGAGGTCGTTGAGCCGCGACTTCGCCTTGGCCGCGAGTCGATCGCCCTCTCGGCCTCGGTTCTCCGCCAGCTAACCGTAGCCGCGCTCGCTCTCTTTGCTGGTCTGCGCCTCTATACCCACACCACGCTGCTTCCCTCGCTTGCACGCACGCCCTCCGCGTCCGAGATTGTTCGAGCTATCTGCGAGCTCATCCTGCTGATACTGCTCTTCGACCGTCTTCTTCCCCAGCTGCTGTTCACTCGCACCCGCGGCCTCTGGATCGCGCGCATTACCTCTATCCTGCAGGCGCTCTTCTACCTCATCCTGCCCGTTACGCTGCTCCTTGGTCTGCTGCTTTCAATCGCTGCGTTGGCGGAGCCAGAGGACACCGCGGAGGAGGACCATCCCTCTGAGGCTATGGATGCGCTCCTTGAAGCCGGTGAAGAAGAGGGCATTCTGGAGGAGTCAGACCGCGAGCTGGTCCGCTCCGTCGTTGAGTTTGGCGACAAGGTCGTCCTTGAGGTGATGACGCCTCGCCCTGAGATCTTCGCCGTCCCGGGTACGCTCACCCTGCATGAGTTCACTGCGCAGATCAACGAGCACGCCTTCTCCCGTGTGCCTGTCTACACCGGCTCACTCGACCGCGTCACCGGCATCGCATTTGCCCACGATCTTCTCAAGGTCCTCGACACGGAGGCGCATACACGCATTGTCGCGCAGATCCAACGTCCGGCTGCCTTTGTTCCTGAAACGAAAAAAGTGGCCGAGTTGCTGCGCGAGATGCAGCGCGAGAAGCAGCACATGCGGATCGTCATCGACGAGTACGGCAGCGTCGCCGGCCTTGTCACCATTGAGGATCTGCTGGAGGCTATCGTAGGCAACATAGCCGACGAGCATGATGAGCCTGAGGCTGATGACGCGCCTGTCCGAGAGCCCAACGGCGCCTACACCGTCTCCGGCTCCTTCGAACTGTCGCGCCTCCGCGACCTCTTCGCGGACCAGTTCGAAAATCTCAATCGCCGACTTCCGGAGGATGGCGAAGCTCACAATCCCGCCGACTCGCCTGAGGAGTACGATCTCCGCGATACGCGCGACGATCCTACCGCCCTCCGTCTGCCTGAGCATTACGAGTCGACGACCCTCGGCGGCCTGGTCTCTGAGATTGCGGGGCATATCCCGCTGCCGGGCGAGGTCGTCGAGGAGGATGGGCTGCGGCTTGAGGTGCTGGCCAGCACGGATCGCCGAATCGACCGCATTCGGGTCAGCCTGACCCACCCGCAGGTCACCGACTAGCGGCTGAGGCTGTGGCCCTTTTTCGCGGCCGATTTTTGTTTCTTTGCAGTATTTTTATGGACGTGGTGGCGCGGGCCAAGACTGCCTTAAATAAAGGGGGTTTTGCGAAAATGCTGCTGGCTGGCGTGGTGTTTTTGCTGGTTAGAACATGGTGAAATGTGTGGTAAACGTGGACGCTAAACTGCAGTTTTCAGACGACCCAAAATAGGACACGAATCGCAGAATTATTTTTTGAGGCGCTCTTTCATGGTCCTAAAATTGAAAGCCCCGGCGGTTTGCCGGGGCTTTCGTTCTAACCAGAGTTGAACCAAGTTAATCAATTGAAATCTTGCGCAACAGTTTGAAGTCGGAGAGCATCTTGCCCGTCCCAAGGACGACGGAGGCCAGCGGATCGTCCGCGATCGAGACCGGAAGGCCCGTCTCTTCGCGAATCCGCTTGTCAAGGTTTTTGATCAGCGCGCCGCCGCCGGTCAGTACGATGCCACGGTCGGAGATGTCTGCCGAGAGCTCCGGCGGAGTTCGTTCCAGCGCGACGCGGATAGCGTTGATGATGGTTGCGATGGATTCCGAGAGTGCCTCGCGGATCTCGGAGTCCTCGATGGTAATGGTCTTGGGCACGCCCTCGATGAGGTTGCGGCCTTTGACCTCCATCTGGATCGGTCTGTCCAGCGGGTAGGCTGAGCCGAGGGAGATCTTGATCTGCTCCGCAGTCCGCTCGCCGATCAGCAGGTTGTATTTGCGCTTGAGGTAGGTCATGACAGCCTCGTCCATCTGGTTTCCGGCCATGCGGACGGAGCGCGAGTAGACGATGCCGGCCAGCGAGATCACGGCAATGTCCGTCGTCCCGCCGCCGATGTCGACGACCATGTTGCCGCCGGGCTCGGTGATGGGCAGACCTGCGCCGATGGCGGCGACCATGGCCTGTTCGACGAGATGCACCTCGCTCGCCTTGGCCCGGTAAGCCGAGTCCATGACGGCGCGTTTCTCCACCTGGGTGATCTCGGAGGGAACGCCGATGACGATGCGCGGATGCACCATCATCTTTCGGTTATGCGCCTTCTGGATGAAGTAGTTCAACATCTTCTCGGTGTGCCGGAAGTCGGCGATGACACCATCCTTCATGGGCTTGATGGCAACGATGTTTCCGGGAGTGCGGCCAAGCATCTCCTTGGCTTCTTTGCCGACGGCCTCAACCTCGTTGGTGATCTTATTAACCGCGATGATCGAGGGCTCGTTGACGATGATGCCTTTTCCGTGTGCGAAGACGAGGGTGTTCGCCGTTCCCAGGTCAATGGCCAGGTCGCTGGAGAAGAGGCTGAAGAGTGACCGCATATTGTGTATGCGGGAGTAGCGCATCTGAAAAGAGTTTGATGACATGTGTTGAAGTCGTTTCCTGATTAGAGACTGCTATGAGTGTAATCCCTTTAGCAAGCGGTATTCCGATGCAGACTCTAACTCGTTAGTGTCATACGCCTGCTCGGGAAGGGTCATCCTCGACCAGGATTCGGCAGCACATCGGCACGGCAGGGAAGATGTGTCCTGCCGGACGGGCCCACTGCGCGTGGGGCGCCACTTCGTGGCGGGTATACCTTTCTTGCAACTACGATCTTCTGTGGTCCTCCCGTTGGTCGGGATCATCATCTTCCGACCAACGGGAGGACCAATGTCGCTTATCCTGCCCAGACCGGTACACCCGCCACGAAGTGGCCGCTCCACGCGCAGTGGGCCTGTCCGGCAGGACATCTGTTTCTAAACAGCTTCTCAGGCCATCCTCGACTGAACTAAGCCCACGCGTTGCATACAAATAGATACAATCAAATCCAGTGTGACTTACGCAGGATGACGTGGAGACAGGAATGATTATTGGTGTACCGAAGGAAGTAAAGGATCACGAGAGCCGCGTAGGCGTGACCCCGGCCGGTGTGAAGGCGCTGGTGGAAGCCGGACATAAGGTGCTGGTGGAGCAGAAGGCCGGGGCGCTCTCGGCCATGCCGGACGACGAATATCAGGCTGCTGGCGCGGAGATCGTCGGCTCGGCCCACGATGTGTGGCGGCTTGCCGAGATGGTCGTCAAGGTGAAGGAGCCGGTTGAGAAGGAGTACAAACACTTTCGCGAAGGGCTCGTTCTTTTCACCTATCTGCACCTTGCGCCGCTGACCGAGTTGACCGACGCGCTGCTGACCTCGAAGGTCACCGGGATCGCGTATGAGACCGTCCGTGACCGTGCCGGAAGCCTGCCGTTGCTGACTCCCATGAGCGAGGTTGCCGGTCGTATGAGCGTGCAGGTTGGGGCAGCTTATCTTGAGAAGGAGCATGGTGGTCGCGGCGTTCTGCTGGGCGGCGTTCCCGGTGTGCCTCCAGGCAATGTGTGCGTGATCGGCGGTGGCATTGTGGGAACCAACGCCGCGAAGATTGCGCTGGGCATGGGCGCGAAGGTGACGCTGATCGACTTGAATCTGAACCGTCTGCGCGAGTTGGACGATATCTTCGGCGGGCGAGTGTTTACCGTCGCCTCGAATAGCTACAACATCGAACACGCAGTTCGCGAGGCTGATCTCGTGATTGGCGGAGTGCTGATTCCGGGTGCGGCTGCACCGAAGATCGTCACCAAGGCGATGGTCGCGAAGATGAAGAAGGGCGCTGTAATCGTCGATGTTGCAATCGACCAGGGGGGATGCATCGAAACCGCGCACCCGACGACCCACTCGAACCCATCGTACGAGGTGGATGGGGTGGTGCATTACTGCGTGACGAACATGCCGGCGGCAGTGCCGAATACCTCGACGCTGGCGCTGACCAACGCAACCTTCCCCTATGTGCTGAAGCTGGCGCGGCTGGGAGCGAACGCTGCCATTCGCGAAGACAAGGGAATTGCCGAGGGCGTGAACACCTTCAACGGCGTGCTGACCTACGGTGCCGTGGCGTCCGCACAGAAGCGTGAGTGGAAGCCAATTGCGGAGCTTGTGTAGCAAACTGCGGTGGACGGCAGGTGAAGTGAAGAATCGACACCTGGTATCGGGTGACTGAGGAGGGCGGCCATGGCCACGACGGCGAATCGGCGAAAGATGTTTATCCTCGTCCTCGGAATGTGCCTGCTCGTTCTGTTTGCGATACTCTTCGCGCTCAACGCCTTCAACGTGGGCATTCCTAACCCTTCGTCGACGCAGCAGTTCTTTGTCTTCACGGCACTTTCGATCCTGGCGTTTCTTCTGTTCGTTGCGGTCCTGTTGCTGCTGGTGCGCAACGTGCTGAAGCTCTACGCCGATCAGCGCAGCCGGGTGATGGGAGCGCGTCTGCGCACGCGGATGCTGTGGGGCGCGGTGCTGGTCAGCCTCATTCCTATCGTCTTCATGTTCCTGTTCAGCTATGGTCTGATGAATCGTGCGGTCGACCGCTGGTTCTCGCAGCCGGTGACGCAGATGCGCGACGATACCAACCACATGGCGCTGGAGCTGGCGCAATATACAACGTCCAACGCGCGAGCGGAGGCGGACTCTATTGCGTCGGGCCTGCCTGCATTTCCTCTGGTGGTGCCGCCGGGTGCGGGGGCCGGTGCTCCTCCTCCGGCAGTCTCTTCCGCTCGAGGTCAGACGCGTAGATCGTCCCACCGTTCTGCGCGCAATACCGAACGCGAACCAAGTGCCGCTATCGTTGCCTCGCATCTGGCCTCGCGCGAATACCGTGAAGCGATCTCCAAAGTGCTACGCCAGCATGAGGTCACGCTGCAAAATGGGTTTGCAATTGTTTACCGCGATGGCCGCGTGATCGTGGCGTTTCAGATGCCGCAGCGCGCAGGCACGACGGCAGAGGTCAGGACCTGGTTTCCCGATCAGAACGGTGACAATGGCGATGATCTGGGGGGCGACCCAGCTACCGTTCACACGCCCACGGATCCTACGGATGCAGCGATTCTTGCCGCCGCCCAACGCAACGACCAGCCCGTCTTTTCGCTTGGCCCATCTGACTACGCTCTGGGCGCGACCAGCATCAAGCAGGGAGATACGGTGGTCGTTGGACTGCCGATGCCCTTTGGCATGACCGCGACGATGGCCCGTCTGCGGAAGAACGCAGACGCCTATTGGGCTCTCTACCGCGAACGGCGCCAGATCCGCGATCTCTACATGTTGCTGCTTTTGATGATGACGAGCCTGGCACTGTTTGCGTCGAGCTGGCTGGCGCTTCACCTCTCCAAGCAGGTCACCAAGCCGGTGGAGGCGCTGGCCGATGCGATGGAGGCGATCGCCTCGGGCGACTACGCCCACCGCGTGCAGGAGAGCGCGACCGAAGAGCTGGGCGAGCTGGTGCGCAGCTTCAACCACATGGCCGCCGACCTGGAAGGAAGCCGCCGCGCAGTCGAATACTCCACCGTGCAGCTGAGCGCGGCGAATACTGCGCTGGAAGCTCGTCGCGGCGAGCTCGAGACTATGCTGGAGACGATCCCGAACGGCGTTGCGACACTCGATGCGGACCGCCGCATTGTTCTTGCCAACCGCGCACTGAGCGAGATGATGGACCCCGGAGGCCAGCGCCCGTTCTACGGTCTGGTGATGGAGGAGGTGTTTCCGCACGAGGTTGCCGAGGTGCTCGACCGTCTTATTAAGCGCAGCCACCGGATGGGTTCGGCCTCCAGTGAGATTGAAATCACGGCTCCCACTCGCACGGCCAACGACAGGTTTGGTGCCACGATGAACCTGCTCGCTACCGTGGCCCTGCTGGATATGCCTGCCGCCAGCGAGCGCATGCGCCGCGAGCATCAGGGGTATGTGCTCGTGCTTGAAAACGCGACAGAGCTGCTCCGTGCGCAGAAGCAGTCCGCATGGAAGGAGGTTGCCCGCCGCGTCGCGCACGAGATCAAAAATCCCCTGACACCGATCAGCCTCAGCGCGGAGCAGATTCATCGGCACATCGGCCGCCTCGCCAAGTCACTGACTGATTCGACGCCAGACGGTGCGGCCGAATCGCCTTCAATTGCCGTCATTCGCCGTTGCAGCGAGGTCATCACCAGCTCAGTGGAGAGTATGCGAGGACTCGTCGATCAATTCGCTGCCCTGGCTGAGTTTCCGACCGCGCGCCCCAAGCCTGCTGATCTGAACACCATCGTCGAAAACTCGCTGGCACTGTTCGCAGGCCGCATGCAGAGCATACGCATCGTACGCAAGATGAGCGTTGATCTGCCGCTCGTTATGGCAGACCCTGAGGCACTCAAGCGCGCACTGGGGAACCTGATCGATAATGCTGCGGAGGCCATGCAGTACAGCCTTCTGCGAGAGCTCTTCGTCTGCACTAACCTGCTGGAGAACGGCCTGATTGAACTGACGATCGCCGACACCGGTTCGGGCCTGACCGCCGAGATGCGCGAGCGTCTGTTCCTGCCGTACTTCTCCACCAAGCAGCGCGGCACCGGCCTTGGCCTCGCTATCGCCGCCAAAATTATTCAGGAGCATCAGGGAACCATCCGCGCGGAGAAGAATGAGCCAGCAGGAGCCAAGTTCATCGTCGAGCTTCGGCCTGCCTCCGCGCTCGACACCGACTCCGAGGTTCAACCCTCACTCGGCGCCTTCGCCACACCGCAGAATGGGCTTCCTCCCGGACCAAGGCTGGTCGAGACGCGAGAGCCTGCGGCGAGTATCGCAAACGCAGAGAAGGATGCGGGGAGCGATCTTACCTCCACCGTCACGCGAGTAAGCAAATGAATCACGTTCTGATCGTCGATGATGAAGCTGAGATCCGCGAGTCGCTCGAGAGCATCCTGCGCGAAGAGGACTATCTCGTCACCACTGCAGCCACTGCCGCCGAGGCTTTGGAGCTGCTGCGCGATGCAGCCTATGACGTTGTGCTGCTGGACATCTGGCTCCCCGACCGCGACGGTCTCGACGCGCTCACCGAGATCCGGCAGATGGAGAGCGCGAACGTTCCAGAGGTCATTATCATCAGCGGACACGGGACTATCGAAGCCGCGGTGCGCGCCACCAAACTCGGTGCCTACGACTTTCTCGAAAAGCCGCTCTCGCTGGAGCGCACCCTCATCGTCCTGAAGAATGCGATGAAGGCCCGCCAGATGCGGGAGGACAATCAGGAGTTTTCGCGGCAGCTCGCGAAGGGAACCGTCACCGGGCAGAGCGTTCCCATGAAGGCGCTGCGCCAGCAGATTAAGCTGATGGCTCCGACCAATGGACGCGTGCTGATCTATGGCGAATCTGGTGCGGGCAAAGAGCTGGTGGGTCGTGCCATGCACGCTGAAAGTCTTCGCAAAGACCGTCCGTTTGTTGAGCTCAACTGCGCTGCGATCCCTGAGGACTATATCGAGAGCGAACTGTTTGGCTATCGCCATGGAGCGATCCCCGGCGGCCCGACTGAGAAGCGCGGCACCTTCGAGCGGGCGGATGGTGGAACGCTGTTTCTCGACGAGGTGGGCGACATGAGTCTGAAGACGCAGGCCAAGGTCTTACGCGCGCTCGACGAACAGCGCTTCCTTCCTGTCGGCGCGTCGCACCCGGTGCACGTTGATGTTCGCGTGATCGCAGCCACGAATAAGGATCTCGAAGAGGAGATTGCTCGCGGCAACTTCCGCGAAGACCTCTTCTATCGCCTGAATGTGATTCCGTTCTTCGTTCCACCTCTGCGCGATCGCAAGGAAGATATTCCGCTGCTCGTCAAAGAGTTTTTGCTGCAGTTCGGCGCGGAGTATGGCCGGCCGCACGTGGAGATGACCGAGGACGCGCTCGCCGCGCTGAAGCAGTACCACTGGCCGGGCAATGTTCGCGAGCTGCGCAATCTCGTCGAGCGCGTGCTGATCCTGAACCCGAAGACGCAGCGCATCGAGCGAAAACACCTGCCAATGCTCGTCTATCGCGACCCCGGCAAGAAGACGGACTCCGGCCGCAACGCGCATGGTGAAGAGTTCTCTTCGCTGCAAAAGGCCCGCGAGGCCTATGAACGCGACTATATCCAGAAGAAGCTCGACGAGGTCCACGGTAACGTCAGCCGCGCTGCCGAAGGTCTTGGCCTGGAGCGCAGCCATCTCTATCGCAAGATGAAGACCCTCGGCGTCAGCGTCAAAGAATAGATGCCACGTCCGCGAATGATGGTCTCGTCAGCGCAACGATAGCCGATAGCGGATCGTTCCAACCTCCTCTCCGTCTCCTTCAAAGGTGAGTCCGCACTTCTCCATGACCCGAATGGATCCGGGGATCGACGGAAAGGTATGCGCGATGACGCTGGTGAGTTGCTGATTGCCACGAAGGTAGTCTATGAGCGCCATCGTTCCCTCGGTCGCGAAGCCTCGGCCTTCAAAGGGCGGAAGAATGGAGTAACCAATCTCGCACTCTGCCGCATTTGCAAGTTTTGAAGAAGCGCCAAGGGAGCCGATCAACGTACGAACGCCGTGCGGTGGAACGAAGCTGACATACCGGTGCCAGCCGATCTGCTCGGGATGCTCGTCGAACTGAGCAAGGACAAAGTCGAAGACGTGGGGCTCCCAATCGATTGGAGGCCAGTTGGTTGGGATGGCGCATTGAATCAGCTCGCCGAGGCGGTGGTCGTTGGCTTGCTCCGACCTCATCATCTCGGGCGTGATCGCAATAAGGGTAAGACGAGGCGTGACGATGTCGTCACGCGATGGAAGCGACATGATGGATTCTCCTGATCTGTGGGTTGCAGGAAGGCACAATCCCGGCAAGACAACGCCAGAGGCACGATTGCAAGCGGCACGTCAGATTCAGGCAGTCATAGGCAGATCGAAAGTCTAGCACGCCAGAAAAGCAAACCGGTTTATTCGTACGAGCAACGGTTTGGCGATTAAGCCCTATTTCTCTTCCGACTGCTGTTTCTCCGCGATCAACTCCAACTGTCTGCGCCAGTCGAGGTCCTCGACGAAGCCGCGGCTGGAGCGCCACTCCTCCTGCACTTTGACGAAGAGTTCGAGGAAGACGCGGGTGCCGAGGAGGGATTCGATGTCCTTGCGGGCGGCGGTGCCGATGCGTTTGAGCATCTCGCCCTGCTTGCCGATCAGGATCGCCTTCTGGCCGGTGCGCTCGCAGAAGATTGCGGCGGAGATTTTGGTGACAGGCAGTTTGCCGTCCTTCATCTTCTTCAACGACGCGGGCTCTTCGTACTTTTCGATGACGACTGCCGTTGCGTAGGGGACCTCTTCGCCGGTGAGCATCAGGATCTTTTCGCGGATCAACTCGGCGACGAGGAAGCGCTCGGGCTGGTCGGTGAGTTGGTGTTTGGGGAAGTAGCGCTGGCCCTCCTTCAACTGCCCGACGATCTTATCGAGCAGCAGATCGAGGCCTTCCTTCTTGCGTGCGGAGATGGGGATGACGTCGGCGAAGGTGTGGAGTGCAGACCAGTGGGCCATCAGCGGCAGCAGGTCTTTTTTGGCGATGGCGTCCATCTTGTTGAGTACGAGGATGACGGGACACTCCAGCTTTTTGATCAGCGAGAGGGCAAAGTCATCTTCGACTGCGGACATTGCCATTCGTCCCGTCGCCTTTACGGCGACTCCTTCTGAGGCTGTCTTCGGCAGGCGGTGGGTGACGTCGACGATGAACAGGACGGCATCGCGCGATTCGAGCGCGTCGTGGACCTCCTGCATCATGCGGCGATCGAGCTGCGTGTCGGGTTTGTGCACGCCGGGGGTATCGACCAGAACGACCTGGGCGGCGGGATGGCCGGGCTCGCCTTTTGCTTTCTTCTTTAGCGGGACCTCGAGCACGCCGTGGATGCGCGTCCGCGTCGTCTGCGGCTTGTGCGTGACGATGGCGAGTTTCTGGCCGAGAAGAGCGTTCAGCAGGGTGGACTTGCCCGCATTCGGGCGACCGATAATAGAGACGAAACCAGAGCGAAAGGCCATTCTCTTTATTATGCGCTGTTGGCGATGAGACGGTAGCTTTGCGGCTAAACTGTTTCGTATGAATGTCTCCTTACTGCGAACCCCGCGTAGATCCTCTCGGGTCCTTACACTCCTCTTTGCCGTTACTGCGCCTCTCTTGATTGCCGCCCAAGCTGTCGCCCAGGCACCGGAACGCTTCCACTCGACCGTGATTCATCCAGACCATAGCGTGACCTTCTCATATAAGGATGCTGCGGCGACTAAGGTCACGCTCAACCTTGAAAGCGTTGCCAACCCGACACCGATGGAGAAGAGTGCAGACGGCGTGTGGACGGTGACGACGCAACCGCTTACGCCTGAGATCTACGGCTACCACTTCGAAGCGGATGGCGATACGCGCCTCGATCCGCGGAATCCTCACACCACGATCAACCTCATCAACATCTCGAACATGTTGACGGTGCCGGGTGATACGCCGCAGCCGTGGGAGATTACGGACGTTCCGCATGGCACACTGAACCACTACGTCTATACCAGTGCGACGGTCCTCGGGCTTCCTGCGAATCAGAGCGCCTACTACGTCTATACGCCGCCGGGGTACGATGCGAAGGCGAAGAAACCGTATCCCGTGCTGTATCTGTTGCACGGCTGGAGCGATAACGAGATGGGCTGGCCAGCGGTTGGCCGTGCAAATCTGATCCTGGACAACCTGCTTGCCGCGGGGAAGATCAAGCCGATGGTGGTTGTGATGCCATTGGGATATGGCGATATCGAGTTTGTGCGCGGTCACAATGTGTGGGACGATCCGGCGACAATTGACCACAACACGAACCTGTTTACGCAGGCGCTGCTGACCGAGGTGCTACCGCGAGTGGAGGCCGAGTATCACGTGTCGAAGGACCGTAACGACCGCGCCATTGCTGGGCTTTCGATGGGTGGCCTGGAGAGCCTGCAGATTGGGCTGACCCACACGGGACAGTTTGCCTGGATCGGCGGCTTCAGCTCCGCAGTGCACAACCTCAACTACACGCAGCAGCTGGCATCGCTCGATCCGAAGGCGGCGAACCTGCGGTTGCTTTGGATCGCCTGCGGAACGGAAGACCACCTCATCGAGCCGAACCGCAAGTTCATCGCGTTTCTCAAGTCGAAGGACATGCCGGTGACGCAGATCGAGACGCCGGGCCTGCACACGTGGCTGGTGTGGCGCGACAACCTGACCCACTTTGCTCCGCTGCTATTTCAGGACAAGTAAGGGTCATGATCGTTCGACGGTGGCGCGCTACTTTGTCGGTGGCGCGTCCATCTCTTTCAGGTAAGCCGCGCTCAGGGTGTTCTTGGCTTTGGCCAGACCGAGCAACGTCGGATAGAACTGAACGAAGGTTGTGTCGACGGCAGCGTGGCTTTCGTGACACTCATAGCAGCTTGCGGGACGCTTGACCAGCTTGGCGCTGCCGGTGCCATCGAACTCAAAGAAGCCCCAACCGCCATCGAGCTTCGCGTCCTTGACGTGGACTTCAATGCCCATGATCTCCGGCGACTGCGAGTGTCCGCGCTTGTTGATGGAGCTGGGACCTTCGGCTCCGCGAATCTCCAGCACCAGTGTCGTCTTGTCTGGCCAGGTGCCGGTCTGCTGAAACGCCCGGTAGGCAGACGGGTTGACGAATATGTTGTCGAACATGGAATGGCCGGCCATGGCTGCGCTGGGGGTGTAGCTCATGTCCACGCCGGAGGTAAGGTAGATCCACTCGCGATAGTGCTCCGGCATCTTGAGTTGCCCATCCGCCGTGTAGTTTGGGCCCTCTGTGGCGGCGTCGGAGCGCGGCGATTGCACCGTGCTTTGTTGTGGCGTCGCCGCCAGTAAAAGCAGAAAAAGCATCGAACGCAGCATCAATTACCTCACAGAGAGTCGGTTCAGGGTCTCATGCCGGTACGCTGCCGGGTGAAGTTATGTTCCCGAAGGTTCTTGCCGCTGAAAAGAAGTTGGCATCCGCATCCAGGCCGTCACCTCCGTTTATGCGCTAATTCGCTGATAATCATCTTTAGCGCATGGAATCTTTTCTTACACGCTTTAAGAATGTTCTGGTCCTGGTTGCGATTCTGCTCGCGCAGACCATTGGCCTTGCCATCCAGGTCCGCCGCCCTGTGGAGTCCGGTGCGCCCGACAGCGGCCAGGTCACGCTCCTCCGCTACTGGGCCGTCTCCATCGTCACGCCGTTCGAACGCTTCTTTCATGGCATCGGCTCGAACGTCCGTGGGGGCTGGGCAAACTACATTGATCTGCGCCACACCCGGCAGCAGAACCATGACCTCCAGGAGCAGATCGCCCGCCTCCGCCTGGAGCAGGCCGCGTTCGCCGAAGACGCCATCCAGGGACACCGGTTGCAGGCCCTGCTCGACTTCCAACAGCACTACGTCTCCACCACCGTCGCCGCGCAGGTGATCGGCACCAGCGGCAGTGACCTCTCACGCCTGGTGTACATCGACAAGGGCGCGAAGGACGGCCTCAAACCGGACCAGGCCGTCATCACCCCCGACGGCGTCGTTGGCAAGCTGCGCGATGTCTTCCCCCATACCTCCCAGGTGCTGCTCATCAACGACCAGACCTCGGGCGCGGGCGTCCTTCTCACCTCGACGCGTATCCGCGCCATCCTGCGTGGCAGCACCACCGGCCGTATCCAGATCAACAACCTCACTCCGGACAGTCGCATCAAGCCCGGCGAGCAGGTCCTCACCTCCGGCGGCGATCAGGTCTATCCGCGCGGTCTTCCCGTCGGCACCATCGAGTCCATCGCGACCGACCCCGACCACCAGCCTTACACTCTGATCCAACTTCGCCCGGCTGCAAACCTGAACCAGCTTGAAGAGGTCCTCATCATCACGGGCACGCAGCCTGCGTTGCCGTTGGAGGCGCAGAGAGATCTGGCGAAGGGAGCCTCGACAGCGGAGGCCCAGGCTGCTGCCGCTAAAGCTGCTGCCGACGAGCAGGCTGCTGAAGCCGCCGCGCGATCCGCCGCCCAGATCGTCGCCGATCGCCTCCCCAGCATGCACGATCCCGACCATCCCGAGACTAACGACATTGTTAAAACCGCTGGCGCACCAGCCGTAGCCGCTCCTGGCGGAGTCGTTCCCCATCCGCTTCCGACCCTCCACTCCGACCGTTACACCCCAGGCTCGACTCCCTCTGCGACCGATCTCAAACCCGGCGGCGGCGAAAACACACCAGCCAGCAACCCCGCGTCCCCATCGACAACCGCCCCAGCCAATCCACCCTCGTCAACGGAGAAAGCTCGCAAACCCAAGACCCAAACCACCCCAGCGCCAAACTCCGAGCCGCAGCAGCCCCCTAACCATTAACTAACAACGAAGTTCGAACCACGAAACGAAGCACTGTCTCTCTATGGCCACTCGCAGCTATACATCTCGCCGGGAACTCGAGCAGCACAGCTTTCCCCCTGCCGTCGCGCTCCTGGTGCCGCTGGGCGCTATTCTGCTGCAGGCCCTGCTCCCCAGGCCTTTTCCGCGCTTTGCGATCCTCGATCTCCCACTCATCGTTACCGTTTTCTTCGCTGTCTCGCGGCGCAATCCTGTGGCCGGCACCCTTACCGGAGCCGCCATCGGCCTGCTGCAGGATGCTTTGACCGCTCAACCCATCGGGGTCAACGGCATGGCCAAATCCGTCATCGGCTACATCGCCGCCAGCATCGGCATTCAGATCGATGTCGAAAACCTCACCACCCGCGTCCTCATCAACTTTGGATTCTTTCTGCTCAACAGCTTCCTGCTCTTTCTGATCAACCGCCGTCTCCTCGGCCTCACGAACTACCACATCCTGTGGACGCATGAACTTCTCCGCGCCGCGATCAACACGGTCGTCGCCCTTCCCATCTTCTTTTTGCTGGATAACACGAAGCGTCGCGAGTAAAACTCAACCAGATGTCTAACCTTCCGCTCACTGTCCAAGTCGTAGACTGATACCAGCAGGAATCGAACATGGAAACAGGTCACCATCACGAACGGTCGTCCAGCGGCCCCAACGGCAAGGCCGAAAAACTGCCCGCAGCCAAGCTTCACGCTGCCGGGTATCTTATTGCGCTCATCCTCGCAGTCCTGATCACCGGGCTGTGGCGGCTGCAGGTACTCAATGCGGAGAGCTTTCGCTCTCTTGCCGAGGCCAACCGCATCCGCAAGGTTCCCATTCTCGCGCCACGTGGTCGGCTGTTCGATCGCGAAGGACGTCTGCTGGTCGACAACTACCCCTCCGTCTCCTGCTATCTGCTGCGCGAGCAGGTAAAGGATCTGGACGCTGATCTGCCCCTGATCGCCCAGGGGCTCCACATCTCCGTCGACCAGATTCACGCAACGCTGCGCCACTACGAGATCGCACCCAAGTATCAGCCCATTCCGCTGAAGCAGGACATCACCCCAGACGAGCAGGCCTTCATCGCTGCCCATCGCGACGAACTCCCGGAGCTGGAGACGCTCGACGAACAGCGCCGCCTCTACCCACGCGACGGCTTTGCCGCCCACCTCATCGGCTACGTCGGCGAGGTCTCGGAGCAGATGCTCGACGATCCCCGCTACGCCTTCTACTCTCCCGGCGATGTCGTCGGACGTTCCGGCGTCGAGGAGACCTACGACGCCCTCCTCCGTGGCGTCGACGGCAGTCGCGACGTCATCGTCAACAGCCACGGCAAAGAGCTCGGCCACCTGGGCCAGGAGCTTGCCATCCCCGGCAAAGACCTGAAGCTCACCATCGATCTCGACATCCAGAGGGCTGCAGAGAAGGCGCTCGAAGGCAAGACCGGCGCTATCGTCGCCATGGATCCTCACACTGGCGAGATCCTCGCCATGGCCTCCCGCCCAACCTTCGACCCCAACCAGTTCTCTGTTCGCCTAACCAAAAACTACTGGAACGAGATCCTCAACAACCCCGACCATCCGTTGCTGAACAAGACCATCCAGGCGCAGCTTGCCCCCGGCAGCACCTTCAAGATCATCATGTCCTTCGCCGGCCTACAGGAGGGCGTCGCCCAGACCATGCACGTCCAGTGCAATGGCGGAGGCACCTTCTACGGCCAGTTCCACGCCTGCGACCACGCACACGGCATCGTCACCATTAACAACGCCATCCCCTGGTCCTGCGACACCTTCTACTACACGCTCGCCGACAGGCTTGGTATCGACACCATCGCAAAATATGCTACCTCGCTCGGCATCTCCCAGAAGACTGGCATCGATCTACCCGACGAAGTCGCCGGCACCATGCCCTCGACCGCATGGAAGTTGAAGACCCAGCACGAGAGGTGGTATCCCAGCGAGGCCATCTCGGTCGGTATCGGGCAGGGTGCCGTCACGGTCACGCCCATCCAGCTTGCGCGCGCTCTCAGCGGCATCGCCTCCGGCGGTGTCCTTCGCCGTCCGCACGTCGTTTTCACGGATGAGGTCCCACCGGAGATGCTGCAGGCCATTCACGAGACCTTCCCCGGATCCGGCGACCAGACCGTCCCACTTGCCACCGAAAATTGGGAGATCATCACCGACGCCATGGCGCAGGCAACCACGCCAGGGCCATTCAATACTGCCTTCGCCTCCCACCTTGAAGGCATCGACTTCATTGGCAAGACTGGCACCGCGCAGGTCATGAGCCACGCGGCCCTGGCTCGTTCCGGTGGCGGCATGCGAACGCGGCCCAACTCCTGGTTCGTCGGCATGGCCCCGCGACGTAACCCGGACATCGTCGTCGCAGTGCTCTGGGAGAACGGCGATTGGGGTTCGAACTCCGCCAAGCTCGGCGCGCAGATCATCAACGCCTTTGTCACCAAACAGCGCAAGCACGAAAACAACATCCGCATCGCCACCGCGTCGGAGCCGGCAAAGCCAGCGACTGCCGCAACCAATCCTCCACCCACAGCCGCTCCCAGTACCGAATAGGATGACCTAGACCCGATGCCTCGTCTCTCCTCCTACCGCGACTTCGACTGGGTCCTTCTGGGCTTCGTCCTTCTGCTCTCTGTGATCTCTGTCCTGGAGATCAAGTCCGCGACGCTCCATACCAAGTTCCACGGCTTCGACCACAAGCAGATCGAATTTCTCGCGGTCGGCCTTGTGCTGATGTTTATCATCTCGCTGATCGACTACCACGTGCTGATCGACATCATCCCCTGGGCCGTCGGCATCAGCCTCATCTCGCTCGTCGTCGTAAAGCTCGTCGGTACCAAGGTGCTCGGCGCCAGGCGCTGGATCAACCTCGGCCATGGCGTTCACTTTCAGCCTTCGGAGTGGGTCAAGCTCGTCCTTATCCTCGCGGTCGCCCGCTACTTCTGGGGCCTCTCCGGCAGGGAACTCACATGGCCGGACATTGGCAAGGCCTTTGCGTTGGTGGGCATTCCCATGGCCCTGGTGCTCATCCAGCCTGACCTCGGTACGGCCCTCACCTACTTCCCGATCCTCGTCATGGGTCTCTTCCTTGGGGGTATCCGGATCAAGCAGGTTGCGCTCATTCTGCTTGCCCTTGCTCTGGTGGGTGGCATCGCGTGGAAGAGCGGCAAGCGGCTGAAGCCCTATCAGCAGGCGCGCATTAACGCCTTCATCAACCCCGACTCCGACCCCAAAGGCTCCGGCTACCAGATCCGCCAATCGTTGATCGCCGTCGGCTCCGGCGGCATCTGGGGCAAGGGAACCAATCGCGGCACCCAGACACAGGGTGACTTCCTCCCCATCCCGTACACCGACTTCATCTTCGCTGCCTTCTGCGAGGAGCATGGATTCGTTGGCGCCATCGGCGTTCTGCTGCTGTACTTTCTGATCCTGATGCGCCTGATCCAGAACGCCCAGACAGCCTCCGATCTGCCCGGCAGCTTCATCATCATGGGGGTCGTTGCGGTCATCATATTTCAGATTGCGGTGAATGTGGGGATGGTTGTCGGTCTGATGCCAGTTACGGGAATCCCTTTGCCTCTGCTGAGTTACGGTGGGTCGTCGGTTCTATTTACCTTCCTCGCACTGGGTATCGTGATGAACATCCGCATGAGCCGCTTCGTGAATTGAGATACTGTCCGGCAGGACAGAATCTTTCTTCGCACTGGCCCATGCAGCGGCTTTAGTGCAATACTGTATTAACATCTGTTCGGCTGTAGATGCCGTGCAGCGTACTATCCCGCTACCTCCGGGCGCGCAGTCGCCGGTGAGCGGCAAGTTCAATTTTTAGAAGAAAAGGCCGGCCAGCCAGAGACATCGATCCGTTGGCCGGACAGGTTTCAGGGAAATGATTGCATCCGGATGGCGAACGGCCCCGCCTCAAGTAGCTGATACTGAGGTTGTTCTGGTCACAAACTCCGCATGTTTCCTGCCGCTCGAAGCATCCCCTCGTGTTCCCGATCTACCTTGTGTCGCCCAACCCGCGCTCACCCAGAGCACGCTCACGGCAGAGTTGTTCCAACATCTCGCACCGGTCATCGAGTTTCGTTCACGCGCTTCTGCATCCCGCAGCCTGTCCGCACCCGCGGTGAGCCAAACCTAGCCTTCCGCCAGGTCAGCTCCCGATTGTTCTCTGTCTCGTCTGTCGCTCGCACCTCAACCAGGTCGGGCAGAAAGAGCACAGCGAATGTCGAAAGAAATTTACATCTCCAGTACCCCCCACGAGACCCGTCTTGCCATCGTCGAAAACGACGCCCTCACCGAAATCTATTACGAACGCGAGAACGAATATACCCTCGCGGGCTCCATCTATAACGGCAAAGTCACCCGCGTCCTCCCTGGCATGCAGTCCTCCTTTGTGGACATCGGTCTTGAGCGCGACGCCTTCCTCTACATCACCGACTTCATGGAAGAGGCCGGCGACTCGGCGGACTTCGACACCTCGGGCGATCATGGCCATGCGCGCTCCGAAGGCCGCCGCGATGGTCGTGGTGAACGCAACGGCAACCCTCCCACTCTTGAAGGCACCGTCGCCAGCCCGCCCGACCGCCTCGATCAGACCACCGACTCCGGAACCCGTTCTTCAGATCGCGGTGGACGCGGAGATCGTAGCCGTCGTGGCCGTCGCGACCGTAGCGGCAACCGTGACCGCCAGCCCGGCTCCGACACCAGCGCACCGCTCGATACGCCCGACGCGATCCGTGCCGACCTCAGTCGACAGACATTTGACAGCCCCACTCCGAACGCAGGCAGCGCACCGGTAGACAGTCATGATGGAGCCGACCTCGGCGAAGGCGCACCCGGAGCAGATGGCAGCCGCCGCTGGCGTGGTCGTCGTGGCCGCCGTCGTGGCCGCGGACCGGGTCAGCGTGACGAGTCTCCACAGTTGACCGGCGCAGACACTCAGGCGAGCAACGCACCGGCAGACGCACCTGCACGCGCTCACTACGGTGACGACTCCTTCGACATCGATGGCGCCGCAGACCGTCCGGCCTCCGGCAACTCCGCTCCTATCGCCTCCGCATATCCAGCGCCCGATGCCACGCAGGAGAACACTGGCCGCCGTGATCGCGGAGACCGTAACGACCGCAATGACCGCAATGACCGCAATGACCGTGGTGGTCGAGGCGACCATAAAGGCCGTGGCCGTGACGATCGCGGACCCCGCGTGCCTCGCGGATTCGCCCCCAAGGTCGCCCTCTATGGCGTCGATAACACCCCCGCCGACAGCGACTCCACCGAGACCGGCGTCAACGCTCCTGAGCCCATCATCCTCCCCGGCGAGTCGCTTTCGAAGTACCGCAAGGGTGAAGAGTCGGCAGCAACACCCAAAGCCGTCGACGCGAACATCATCATTCCGGCAGCGCCCGAATTTTCCATCCCCTCGGGCTGGGACGGAGGAGCGACCCTCCCCGGCGAAACCCTCTCCCGGCATCGCCGCTCAGACTCCCGCACCGAGCATCGTCAAGACTCCCGCGCCGACTATCGCAGAAGTTCGGAGCGAGAGCAGCCACGGACTCAGGCCACCCCGCAAGCTGAGCACGTCAGCGCCGCACAGCCCATCGAGAGACAGCCAGAGGCCCACGTCCAGGCACACGTCCAGCACGAAGTACCCGCTGCGGCCGAGCCAGTGGAGTACGAGCCAACCGCCGCCTCCGCCTCCTACCGTGTCGATCCCGCCGCACCCAGCGAGTACCGCCAGAGCGCACCGGTTCTTGAACCACCGGTCGAAGCCCCACCTACCGAAGCCCCGGCAGAGCAGCACCATGAGGCCGAGCCCCAGGCTCACTTTGAAGAGCAGTCCCACGAGCATAGCTCTGTCCATAGCATCACGCCCGGACCTGGCGAATCGTTCGTGCTCCTCCACACCGACCGTGAACCTGCTCACGAAGTTGCCGGTACGGTCCACGAGAAGTTCGATTGGCAGACCGAATCGACCCCGGTCAACGTCGCCGAAGCAGCTCCCGCCTCGCACGAGCTGACGACCCTCCACGCTACTGGCGAGATGCACTCGGAAGCCCCCACTGCGACCTTCATCCCCGAGCCAGCAGCCGAGGCCATCTCTCCCATCCTGCATGAGACCGCTGTTGCCAACCCCGTTGAGAACGCCGTCGAAGATGGAGCCACTCTGCCGCACTTTGCTCCCGGCACTGGCGTCCTCGAAGAGGAGACCCTCGACGACGAGGACTACAGCACCACGCTCCACGCCAGCTCTATCGAAGAGATGGACGACTTTGACGAAGAGGAGACCCTCGAAGGCGCAGCCGATCTCGGCACCATGATCCGCGAGATGTCCATCGACCAGATCACCCGCTCCGGCAACGTAGACGAGGAAGAAGAGGATGACCTCGAAGAAGAGGACTCCATCCACGATCCCCTCGGCGACGACCTGGACGAAGACGATGAGGACCTCGACGAGTCCGATACCGAAGAGGATGTTCTCCACGAAGAGTTCTCCGAAGACTCCGAGTCCGAGGACAGTGAAGTCACCCACGCGAACGGTGCCGACCGCACTCAGGCCGGCGCCGCAGCGCCTTCGCCAGGACGTAACCGTGATCAGGACCGTGGCCGTGGCCGCCGCGATGGCCGTCGCGACGGACGCCGTGGAGACCGTAACGGTGGTCGTAGCGACCGCAGCGACCGTCCTCGTAACACCGGCGGCGCAGGCGACCGCGAGCGCTCAGGCGGAGGCGGACACGACCGCCGCGGTGGCCGCAGCTCCATGCAGTCCACCAACCTTCCCGCCATCAGTGAACTCCTCAAGCCTGGCCAGGAGATACTCGTTCAGATTGCGAAGGAGCCTATCGCGAAGAAGGGCGCTCGCATCACCTCGCACATCGCTCTCCCCGGCCGCTTCCTGGTCTTCATGCCGACGGTCAACCACACCGGCGTCTCGCGCAAGATCGACTCCGACGCCGAACGCCGCAGGCTGAAAGAGATTCTTCTCAGCGAAAAGGGCGAGGCCTCCGGCGGCTTCATCGTTCGCACCGCAGCCTCCGGAGCCAGCGAAGAGGAGCTTCGCAGCGACCTCCGCTTCCTGCTCAACCTCTGGGCCGATATCAAGCAGCGCTCCGAATCGTCCAAGAGCCCAGCGCTCATCTATCACGACCTCAACCTCGTCGAACGTATCCTTCGCGACCAGGTCACCGACAACTTCTCCGCCATCTGGGTCGACACCGAGACCGACTACGAGCGCATCCTGCGTTTCCTGCAGCGCTTCCAGCCGTCGCTCATCCGCCGCGTCAAACTCTACACCAAAGAAACGCCCCTCTTCGAACAGTTCGGCATCACCGAGGAGATCAACAAGGCCCTGCGCAGCAAGGTATGGCTCAAGTCCGGCGGCTCCATCGTCATCAACCAGACCGAAGCTCTCGTCGCGATCGACATCAACACCGGCAAGTTCGTCGGCAAGACCGCTCGCCTCGAAGACACCATCGTCAAGACCAATCTCGATGCCATCCCCGAGATCGTCCGCCAGATCCGTCTGCGCGACCTCGGCGGCATCATCATCATCGACTTCATCGACATGGACGAGCGCAAGAACCGCAACAAGGTCATGGCCGCCCTCGAAGAAGAGTTGAAGTCCGACCGTGCCCCCTCCAAGGTTCTTCAGTTCAACGACTTTGGTCTGGTCGCCATCACCCGCAAGCGCGTCAAGCAGTCGCTTGAGCGCACATTGTCCACCACCTGCAACGTCTGCGTCGGTACGGGCATGGTCAAATCGCCGGTCACCGTCTGCAACGACATCTACGTCGAGATGCGCAAGATGCACAAGCACCTCGATCGCGGCGATGTCATGCTCCGCGTCCACCCGGAGGTCGTCAAGCAGCTTAAGACCACCGGCGGCAAGTGGCTGCAGGAGATGGAGGAGATGGTCGGCAAGACCATCCTCGTCAAATCCGACCCCAGCCTCCACCCCGAACAGTTCGATATCCACTAGACTGGAGTCAGCACGGGCATCCTGCGTGTGCAGGATGCCCGTATCTGTCTCTGCGTCAGAGCTTTGTCTCCAGCCGACAAGACAAAAAAACCGCTTGAGTGTCATCCCAAATGACATTTTGTGCGTCTTACACAACAAGCGCGTTGCAGTTGGGTTCAAGCGATAGAAGAACCTCGAAGCACCAAGGGAGCCACAAAAAAGATGCACACGACGATCAATAGAAATCGCCTCTCCACCATCCTCGGCCGCTCAGCGGCAGTCACCTTTCTCGCCGCTGCGGGAACGCTTGGCCTGCATGCCCAGCAGTCCGCCGGCACGGCAGCGCCTCTGCCTACCCTTAACCTCAAGGCGAGCCTCATCGCGCCGCTGAATCTCTCTAACCTTCTCTCAACACCAGACGATCTCAGCTATAGCAGCAGCGTCGGCAGCAACGAGACAGCGGACGCTGAAACCTTTAGCCTGAGCGCCGATCAGCCCCCACCCCGCCGCCGCTACGGACGACCTAACTACAACGACAGCCGCACCAACCCCGACGGCTCACCCAAGTACACCTTTCTTGGTGGCGGAGGCTTCGGTGTACCCACCGGTGGCACTCACAACTATCTGACGACCGGCTGGGGGCTTCAAGTTGGCGGAGGCCGTAACTTCAACAAGAAGTTCGCTCTCATCGCTCAATTTGACTACGACCACTTCGGCTTCCAGACCGGTACCCTGAACAACCTGCTGGCTATCTACAACGGACCACCTATCTTTGCTACAGATCAAAATGGGGATCCACTCTCACAACTGGGCGGTTCCAGTCACGTCTGGTCTTTCACCATCAACCCCAAATACACCTTCCATGACGGCGACAAGTACGGTGCCTACGTCGTCGTCGGTGCCGGTTTCTACCACAAGACTGCAAACTTTACGACGCCCGCGATCGAAGAGGAAGACACCTTCTTTGGGCCCATACAGTTCCAGGCGAACCAGACCATCGACAAGTACACCAGCAATGCTCCCGGCTTCAATGGCGGATTCGGCATGACCTACAAATTCTCCCGCTTCACCTCGCAGAGGTTTTATGCGGAAGCTCGTTATGTCTTCGTAGACAACCAGCCCCGCGCCTTCCAGAATGGCAGCACCGATGTCGGAACCAGCACGTACTTCAATGTCTTCCCCCAGAACAGCGCGAAGACCACCTATATCCCGGTCAAATTCGGCATCCAGTTCTAGAGCATTTGCAAGAAGTTAAAGTCAAAGAGAAGAGAGGTTCGCCTTTCTTCTCTTTTTTTTCACTCCAGCAATGTCTTTTTTGCCGTTTACTGCGTGCGAAGAACGTAGCCTGTCACAACTCCAGCGACGGTCATTACGCTCATCAAAAGCTGGTTTGGAACGCCCCGCTGCCGCATCTCCCAGGAATTGGTCCACTGGACAAGAATCAGCATTCCAGCAAGTACGGTACCCGAAAGCCAGCAGTGCGCGCCGCCGCTCACTGCGGCCGTCACATATCCTCCTGCGGCTGCGCATACCAGCCACAGCAGCTCCTGAACCAGCTTGTATCTCTGCCGTATTCGGTACTCTTTCGTAACAAACGCGGGGCGTGCAGCTGCGATGCAGAAGGTCGCAGCCAGCGCCAGGGCGACTGCCACCGCATATCCAAGAGCTAACGCAGCTGCAATCAAAACGCCAGTAATCATGGGCCCATTCTCATTGGTCTCATGGCTGGCTTGAACATCGTAGCGCCATGGGGAGGTATACCGTTTAGTCTAGCAGCCACGCTGGTTAGTTGCCTTGCTTCAGATTCCGACAGGATATGGCTTCTCATGCATCTGCTGTCCCGGATCGCCGCTGCGCTCGAAGCGTCCCTGCAGTAGACTCAGCAAACCTGTGTACCAGTAGCCAAACACAAACAGCAGCAGAAACGGCACCGTGAAGAAGTTCTCCGTCGATATTGCATAGTAGACCGTCCAGGCAAAGTAGCAACCAATCGCCAGCTCGATCCACGGCACTACTCCCAGGCGCTTGCGATAGACCTTCGCCTGACTCTTCTCGCCCTTCTTCTTCACGCTGTACTTCGGCGTTCGTGCAAACGCGCTCTTCACTCCGAACAGCGCCTCCATGACGGCTTTCGTGTTGGTGATCGTCAGGCCAACTCCACCCAGCGCCATCACAAAAGGAACATAGATGATCGACTTGTACCAGCTCTTTGGGTACAACTCCTTCTGACTCACCATGTAGAAGGTAGAGACCGACATCGTACTCGCGATGAACAAGGGGAAGTCGATCAGCAGCATCTGGATATATCCCTGCCAACTGCGAATGATCATCGCCGGCATCAGCAGCACGCTCAGCACAATCATCAGCGGGTAGCTGATATTCGCGGTCAGGTGATACCACGCCTCCAGCTTTGTATGCCACGGCGCGTTGCTGTTCATCACGCGCGGCAGAATCTTCTTTCCCGTCTGAATCAGTCCCTTGGCCCAACGTGCCTGCTGCGTCTTGAACGCAGTCATCTCGATGGGCAACTCCGCCGGACACTCCACATCCTGCAGATACTTGAACTTCCAGCCAACCAGCTGCGCCCTGTAGCTCAGGTCGGTGTCTTCGGTCAGTGTGTCATGCTGCCATCCCCCGGCGCTCGAGATGGTCTCGCGCCGCCACATTCCAGCCGTGCCGTTGAAGTTGAAGAACACGCCCGCGCGGCTGCGTCCTCCATGCTCCAGCACAAAGTGTCCGTCCAGAAGGATCGCCTCAACCTGCGTGAGGAAGCTGTAGTTCCGGTTCAGGTGAGTCCACCGCGTCTGAACCATACCGATCTCCGGCTCCGCAAAGTGATGGATAACCTGCATCACCCACTGTGGCGGCGGCACAAAGTCCGCATCGAAGATCGCGACAAACTCTCCTCGCGCCACATCGAGCCCCTTGTCCAGCGCTCCAGCCTTATAGCCGTGGCGATTGCTTCGGTGCAGATACACAATCGGCTGGGGCTCCATCCCGGCAAACCCAGCGGCATACCGCTCCACAATCTCGCGAGCCACTTCGACCGTCTCATCGGTCGAATCGTCCAGCACCTGAATCTCGAATCGGTCCCTTGGATAATCCAACCTGCATACGGCCTCGATCAGGCGGTCGATGACGAACTGCTCGTTGAAGATCGGCAGTTGAATCGTGACGAACGGAAGCTTGCCCTCACCAAACTGCATCGGCGGCTCATTCCACTTCGTCGCGTTCTTCTTGTTTTTGAAGTAGAGCCAAACCAGCTGATATCGATGAACTCCATAAAACGCCAGGATCAGCATGACGATGAAGTAGGGAATCAGCATCACCGTATCGAAGGTGTTCCACCGATAGAGATGTTCGAACGTCTTGTCCGCGTAGTGCGTCTTCCAGTAGTGGCCAAGGCCTTTGGGAGCGAGCAGCAACCCAGGCAAAGCCGTCAGTTTATGTAAAAGAGGGGACAGGTCGTTACTCCAGCGATAAGTTCGGCTAATCAACCGATTCTACGCGATTCGATGCTGGAAATTGACTGAGAGATATCGGGAAAGCTCAATCAAAGGCCCATAAGGGCCTCGTCCGTCACAGGAACGAACCTTTTATGTGCACATAGTCTGCACCAGAAAAATGCCCCGCCGTTTGCATCTTCTGCAAACGGCGGGGCACTCGAAAGGTGAGTTTACTTGTCAGCTTCCACGTCGATCGTGAACTTCACATCATCGCCAAGCATCGGCTCACCAAACTTGGTGCCAAAGTTGAAGTCGCTGCGCTTCAGCGTACCGGTCGCCGAAAAGCCGGTGACCATCTTACCGCCCATGCCCTTCACTGGAGCCGTCGGCCCATCCACGTCCAGCGTTACTCTCTTGGTCACGCCCGCCAACGTCAGATCGCCAATCACCTGCAGCTTGCCGCTCGCGCCGCTAACGGACGTCGACTTGAACGTCATCGTAGGAAACTTCTCGACATTGAAAAAGTCGGGAGACTTCAGATGAGCATCGCGCTTCTCGTTATTCGTCGAAACGGTCGTCGTGTTCATCGTGGCCTCTACGCTCGACTTGCTGGGGTCCTTCTCGTCCCAAACCACGGTGCCCGCCACACCGCTGATCGAGCCGCGCACAGTGCTGACGCCCGCGTGGCGAATCTGGAAGTTCACCTGCGAGTGGTTGGTATCGATGGTCCAGCTTGAGCTCTGGGCAAATGCACTGACTCCGGTTAGGAGCAGGGCAGCGGACAAGCCGACGGTAAACATGCGACGGTTCATAGTGGTTCTCCTTGAGCTTTCTCTGTGAGATGTCGTGGTTGTAGTGGCCGACTCAAAAACTGTATCAGCCACCGTCACACTTGTAGAAAAACTTGTTGACCGATTACGCCAGGTCGAACAACAGCACCTCGCTGTTCAGCGCTCCCTGGGCGGCAATCTCCAGCGTTGGCTCGTCATCGACGGCGACCGCATCACCAGTGGAGAGTGTAGTCCCATTCACCTTTACCTCGCCTCGAATCACATGCAGCCACGCGTGGCGGCTGTTACCCAGTTTGTAGCTCAGGTTCTTCCCCGGGGTAAGCTCCGCAACGGCGACACTGGCATCCTGGTTGATGGTTGCCGCTCCCTCGGCCGGTTTAGCAGAGGCCAGCAATTTGAAGCGATCCAGCTTCTCGGACGCCTCGAATTTGATCTGTTCATAGGCAGGTGTTGTCCCTCTGCTCTTCGGCTCGATCCAGATCTGCAGAAAGTGTACGGGCTCACTCTCCGACCCGTTGAACTCGCTGTGCACCACGCCGCTGCCCGCAGACATCTTCTGAATCTCATTCGGCCCCAGCATCTCGACATGCCCCATGCTGTCCTTGTGGGCAAGCTTGCCCTGCAGCACATAGCTCAGAATCTCCATGTCGCGATGCGCATGCGCTCCAAAACCCCGCCCCTCAGCCACGCGGTCTTCATTGATCACACGAAGCGACCGATAGCCCATATGCGAAGGATCATGGTAGTTGCCAAAGGAGAAGGTGTGGTGCGAGTCCAGCCAGCCGTGCTCGGCATGGCCTCTTTCATTGCTCTTGCGAACTGTCAGCATAAATCGTTCCTCTTTCCCGTCTCTTGCTCGCCCGTTTCGACGAGCGGATCAGCGCTCTTGCTTCTAGGTAGCCCAAGGCTTCAGCCTTGGGTCTCTCAATCGAGAAAACAAATTGGGCTTTAGCCCCTGGGGTATGTCTTCCTGTCCCAGCCAGGATGTTCAAAAAAGCTCATAACGATTTGTCAGACTTCCTTCAACTGTTCTGTTGGGTACTTCTCTGTCGGCACTGCAGCCTGTGCCGCCAGTCCAAGCTTCTTCAGCCCGGCGTAGAGTGTTCTGCGCTCCACGTCGGAGAGTCCGGCAGCAATAAACTCCAGGTCCTTCTCGTGTCGTGCGTAGATCTCGGCAATGAACTTCTTCCCCTCACAGGTCAGTTCAACCAGCCGAATCCTGCGATCGGAGTTGCAACCTCTGCGCTGCACCAGTTCGAGCCTCTCCAGACGGTCGATCGCCGAGGTCATCGAAGCGCTGGCCAGCAGCACCTTCTCGCCAATTACAGAGATGGTCAGCGGCCCCTTATGCAGCAGCACCTCCAGCACCATAAAGTCGCTAAGTCCAATTCATTGCGCAG
>Ga0302324_100004444_pt1 | contig 31041 bp, 22 predicted proteins | sample Palsa_T0_1_FD_201949 | JGI IMG/M metagenome (GOLD analysis project Ga0302324, IMG submission 201949) | Peat permafrost microbial communities from Stordalen Mire near Abisko, Sweden - Palsa_T0_1 | ecosystem: Environmental > Terrestrial > Soil > Palsa > Peat permafrost | place: Sweden: Abisko... | reverse complement strand
GGAAGAGGTAGATGGAGACTTTCGTCACTAAGGCGAGGGGCCTCTTGTCGTAGAGGGTGAGCTTTCGTAGTCTTTTGGTTGGCATGAGTGCAAGCGTTCGGTACCAATCGTAAGGGCGTTTGGTCGTCCCCTCCCCGGTCTTATCCCCCACTTAGGCCTATACCCTCAAGGCCAAGCGATAGTCTAGCGGATGAGTCTTTAGTCTTGGCGTTGGGGTCCAGGGAATGGGACTCAGAGGGCGAAGCTGTAACCGCCGTTTGGCATGAAGCGTTTTCGCAAAGAGCTCGCGGCGCGATTCACGGATATTTGAAGACAGTCAAGTGGGAGGGATGAATATGAACAGCAATCTTGTGTTAGACGAAAACCGGGCCGCCGCAAGCGATTCGGGCGATAGGGCTGCGGCCCCGGAGTTGGCGGCCCCCGAGAAACTGGAATCGGGGTTGAGGCCGACTTTGCGCAGCCAGCGTGCGGCCGCGGAGGTTCTGGCAATCAGGCACGCCCTCGAGGAAACGGGATGGAACCGCAAGCGTGCGGCTCAACTGCTGAGCATCAGCTATCGCGGGTTGCTGTACAAGCTGCGCCAGCACCGCATTGTCCCGCAGTCCGAAGACCAGCACGCGTAGCTTTGGCGAGCGCTGGAAGGCAGTCTGCGCCTACAATGACTGCCAGAAGAGAGCAGGGGGAGTAAATCATCAATGAGCCGCAACTTTGAGTTATTGCAAAATCTGGGCAAAGAGGTCCTGCTGGACGCGCCCGCTGTCGTCGCCGCAGTCGATCAGAAGCAACGCCAACAGATTCCCGAGCAGGCTGCGGCCAAAGAGCCGCAGCTTAAGTTGGAGCCGAAGGAGCGGGAGGAACTTACCAAACTGGCGCAACGCATTTTTCTGCAGCCCGGCGGGGAAGCTCCTCGCGTAGTTGTGTTTACGGCCAGTGAATCGGGGAACGGATGCAGCTCGATTTGCGCGTGCGCGGCGGAGTTGCTGGCGGCTCAGGTTACCGGTACCGTCTGCCTGGTGGACGCGAATCTGCGCCATCCCGGACTGCATGATCAGTTTGCGGTGGATAACAAATTCGGCCTGGCGGATGCTCTGCAGGGTTCCGAACCGCTGTTGAACTATGCCCGTTCCATGTCGCGTCCTAACCTGTGGCTGGTGAGTTGCGGCTCGTCTCCGGAAGCCGCTCTGCCCCTGCTGAGTTCCGATCGAATGCGGCAAAGAATCGCGGAGTTACGATCGGGAGTCGACTATGTACTGATCGATTCCTCAGCCATGAATGTTTCGAATGACGCAACCGCGCTGGCCGCCACGGCCGACGGCGTGGTGATGGTGTTGAAAGCCAACTCGTCGCGGCGCGAAACTGTCCGCAAGGCGGTGCAGGATATGCAAGCCGCCCACATCCGCGTACTGGGGGCGGTGTTGAATCAGCGGACCTTCCCCATCCCGGACTCGATCTATAACCGGCTCTGAGTGAAAGGTCGACAGTCGAGGGATTACGGCTCGATCCCGACGCTGGTCGCGTAGAGGAAGCGAAGTTAAAAGGAACCAAGAAAAATGTTTGAGAATCTACGAGCTGATTTCAAGGCCGCTAGTACTCACCGCGCGCTGGAGCGAGGGTGGCGCGTTCTAATCCGGAGAGAAACCAAGGCGATCGTGCAGTATCGATTTTCGCACTGGGTGCATACCTTACGCATTCCGGTCCTTCGCCAGATTCTGTTGCTGGTGGCACTGCTTTGGCAGCGCTGGATCCAGATCATCCTGGCGGGAGTGATTATTTCCCCGGATGCGGAAATTGGTCCGGGAATGGTTCTTCACACCGCCTACGGACTGCAGATCGCGCCCACGATCATCGGCTCGGGATGCACTTTCAACTCTCAGGTGTTGATCGGTACCGGAGTAAAGAGCATCGGGAATAACTGCTATTTTGGGCCGGGGTGCAAGGTGATCGGCGAAGTCAAGATCGGCAACAACGTGCTGGTGGTGGCCAATAGCGTGGTGCTTACGGATGTCCCGGACGACACGACCATTATGGGCGTGCCGGCACGCATCAAACTGCCCGGCGGCCGGCTGCGAAAGATGCCATGGAAAACCATGGAAGTGAGAAAACAAGAAGCAGAGAAGGCCGAAGCCGGGAAGAACAACGCCAAGACAGGGCTTCCAAAGACAAACGGCGGGCAGACGACAAAACTCGAACCGCAAACCAAGCCGCAACCGCAGCGGCAGAATCTCAGCGCTTAGATTCACTCGGGGGAAGAGACTTTGGACTTCGCGTGGACAGAAGAGCAGGCCACATTTCGCAAGGAAGTCATCCGGTTTGCCCAGCAGGAATTGAACGACGACCTCATTCGCCGGGATGAGGAAGAGGAATTTTCCCGAAGTCATTGGAAGAAGTGCGCCGAGTTCGGTATTCAGGGACTGCCGGTGCCCCAGGAGTACGGCGGCGGCGGTGCGGACATTCTGACCACGGTGTGCGCGCTCGAGGCTCTGGGCTACGGCTGCCGCGACAACGGCTTTCTGTTTTCGCTGAACGCTCACATGTGGACGACGGAAATCGCCCTCATGACATTCGGCACCGAGGCGCAGAAGCGGCATTATCTGCCTAAGCTGATCAGCGGCGAATGGATCGGACTCCATGCCATGACCGAACCCATGTCGGGCTCGGATGCCTACAGTCTGCGAACCCGGGCCGAGCGCAAGGGAAACTGCTACGTTTTGAACGGCAACAAGACATTCATCACCAATGCCGCCCATGGCGATCTGTTCATCATTTTCGCGACGGTCGATCCGGCGAAAGGAGCCAATGGAGTCAGCGCATTTCTGGTGGAAAAGGGTACTCCGGGGCTGATCGTCGGAAAGAAGCTGAAGAAGATGGGGCTGCGCACCTCACCCATGGCCGAGGTGGCGCTGGTGGACTGCGAAATCCCGGCTGAGAATCTGCTGGACAAGGAAGGCGCTGGTCAGAGTATTTTCACGGCTTCGATGGAGTGGGAGCGTACCTGCATTTTGGCCAGCCATTTGGGCATGATGCAGAGGGTGCTTGAAACCTGTGTCAAGTACGCCCGGGAGCGCAACCAGTTCGGCCAGCCGATCGGCAAATTTTCGGCCATCGGCAACATGATCGCCGACATGGATGTACGGCTCGAGACCAGCCGGCTCGTGCTCTACAAAGCGGCCTGGCTGAAGAGTCAGGGCAGGCATCCGCTGCGCGAGACCTCGATTGCAAAACTCTACGTGAGCGAGGCGTGTGTGCAGAGTTGCCTCGATGCCATTCAAATCCACGGCGGTTACGGCTACATGACCGACTTCCAGATCGAACGCGAATTGCGGGATGCAATCTCCGGAAAGATTTATTCCGGTACCTCGGAGATTCAGAGAGTCATCCTCGCGGGGTTGCACGGGTTTTAAGGCTATTTTCGAGGAGTTCATGGCTTACGTCCTTCAGCAGCTGTTAAGCGCGAGCGCGGTCCGGTTTCCTGAGAAAACGGCGGTGTGGGCGCGTGGTCGCAGCCTCAGCTATCGTGAATTGGAAGAACGATCGAATCAGCTGGCGCACCTGCTTCTCGAGGGCGGAGTGCGCAAGGGAGATCGCGTCGGCTTGTTTTTCCCGAAATGCGTGGAGTCGATCATCAGCATGTTGGCCGTGCTGAAGGCGGGAGCGGTCTACGTGCCGCTCGACCCGCAGGCGCCGGTGGAACGCATCGGATACATCATCGGCAACTGCGGAATCAAGGTGCTGATTACCCAGGATGAACGGCGACGTTCGCTCCATGCCACCACGCGCGAATCTCTCGAGGCCTGTGTCATGGTCGATGAAGCGCGGGAGTCGGGCAACGGGAAGGGTGTGGTGCCGTGGTCTGCATTGTCGGAATATCCCGCGTCCCATGCGCCCCTGGTTACGCTGACGGAAACCGACTTAGCGTACATCCTCTATACCTCGGGTTCGACGGGCCGGCCGAAGGGCGTGATGCTGTCGCATCGGAACGCCCTGACATTCGTTGAGTGGTGCGCCGAGAAGTTCGAGATCACGCCGGAAGATCGTCTCTCGAACCACGCACCGCTGCACTTCGATCTCTCCGTGTTCGACGTCTACAATGCCATCGAGGCAGGGGCCACGGTTTACCTGGTCACGGAAGAAACTGCTTTGTTTCCCGCCACGCTGGCGAAGTTCATCGAAAGCCATCGAATTTCAGTGTGGTATTCGGTTCCCTCGGCGCTGGTGCTGCTTTTGCTGCACGGGGATTTGAAGGCCGAGAAGCTGCCGCAGTTGCGCACGATTCTGTTTGCGGGCGAGGTCTTCCCCATGAAGTACCTCAAGCAACTGGCGACGCTTTTGCCCGCGGTGGAGTTGGACAATCTTTACGGTCCCACGGAAACTAACGTCTGCACCTATTACAGGGTTGACCGCGAGCGCCTGGCCGGCATGGATCAACTCCCCATCGGCATCGCCTGCGAGAACACGGAAGTGTTCGCCGTGAACGACAAAGACGAGATTGTCGTCCAGTCGGGAGAAAGCGGAGAGCTTTACGTTCGCGGTCCATCGGTGACGTGCGGTTACTGGGGTGATGTGGAAAAGACACAGAAGATGGTTGTTCCGAACCGCTTTCAGCCCAATTTCGAAGAAAAAATTTACCGCACCGGGGACATGGTTACGCTTGCCGAAGACGGCAACTATTCCTTTGTCGGCAGGCGTGACAGCATGATCAAGAGCCGGGGTTATCGCATTGAGTTGGGAGAGATTGAAAGCGCGCTGCTCAGCCATCCCGGGGTGCGCGAAGCGGCGGCGATCGCGGTGCCCGACGAGTTGGTCGGCAACCGAATCAAGGCGATCGTTGCGGCCCACGCGTCGGAGTCAATCGAAGCGGCCGAGCTGCAGCAATATTGCGCCCAACGCATTCCGAAGTACATGATTCCGGAATTCATCGAATTCCGCGAAAGTCTGCCCAGGACTTCCACCGGCAAACTAGATCGGGTGGGGCTGTCGCGAGACAGCCATCCTCTTGCGATGTAGTGAGCGCGAGAATTTCAGGTTCGCCAACGTTTGATCATTCAGACATTCACGATTCACAAGTCCAATTCCAATCGGGGGATCCGCAGCAATGACGACGAAAGAGACTACGGTGAAAGATCAAATACGCCAGTTCGTGTGCACGGAACTCGCCAGCGCGAAGGGAATCGCCGTGGTCGCCGATGACGAATCGTTGATTGAAAACGGAGTCGTCGATTCCCTGGGTATTTTTCGCCTGGTCACGTTTCTGGAAGAAACCTTTCGCGTTAAAATCGGCGACGAGGAAATCAGCGCCGAAAATCTACAGAGCGTGGATATGATCGAGCAGTTCGTGCTGCGCAAGGGCAAGAAATAGCGAGCTCCCGCGAACACGAGCGACGAAACTCAACGCCCACGCGTCCATCCAACCCCGGAGTAATGCTGCCGTTCCCTCCCCACCGCTGTTCCTGATCGCCCCCTAACAATATTCCGTTGTATGCTGGCTCAAAGCCATTTGAACCGATCGTTTAAAGCGGTCCGGGGAGCACCATCTTTGTTCACAGTTCCCAAGCGAAATAATCCTCGAATGTCGCCGGAGCGCCAATCCGCGCTGCATGAACCTGGCTCGCCCGTGGCCGAAGGAATGCAGCCGGGCGGCAACGTCCCTGTGGAATGGAACCATACCGAGGCCGAATATCCGTCGCATAAGTGCGTTCACGAGTTGGTTTCAGAGCGAGCCGAGCAGTGCCCCGACGCGATTGCAGTGGTTCATGGCGAACGGCAGCTCACCTTCCGCGAGCTCAACGAGCGCGCCAATCAGTTGGCGAATTGTCTGCGGGAGAAGGGTGTGGGCAGGGACATCCCGATCGGGATTTGCCTGAGGCGCTCGGTCGAATTGGCGGTGGCTCTGTTGGGAGTGATGAAGGCCGGGGGGGCATGCCTGCCGCTCGATCCCGATTACCCGGCTGAGCGCCTGGCCTACATGCTTAAAGATTCTCAAGCCGCGTTGCTCCTGACTCAACCCGGGACATTTCGCGCCTGGGGAGATGCCGGGCCGGAAGTCGTGAATCTGACATCGGATTGGAAAGTCATCGAAGGCTACAGCCGGGAAAATTGCTTGGGAGACGCGGATCCCGACAGTTTGGCTTATGTGATTTACACCTCTGGATCGACCGGGCAGCCGCGCGGGGTAATGCTTTCGCACCGCGGTCTGGTGAATCATCACGCGGCGGCGGTTCGGATGTATGATCTCGGCCCGGCGGACCGGACTCTGCAATTTTCTTCCCTCAGTTTCGATATTGCCATCGAAGAAATCTTTCCCACTTGGATCGCCGGCGGAACCGTGGTTCTCCGCACCGATGACATGCCTCTGGCCGGAGCCGGCTTCCTGCGCTGGATTCAGCAGAGCGCGATCACCGTTCTCGATCTGCCCACGGCCTACTGGCATGAATTGGTGCGAGAGTTAAGGGAATCCGGAGAGAGCCTGCCCAACAGTTTGCGGTTGTTGATTGTGGGCGGGGAAAAATCTTCGGCGTCGGCATTTGCGTCCTGGCTGAAGTCGGGCGGGGGCAGCGTGCGTTGGATTAATACCTACGGGCCGACTGAGGCCAGCATCATCGTGACCGCATACGAGCCCGATCTGTCCCAACCCATTCCGGAGAATTTACCGATCGGGCGTCCGATTGCTAATACCCGGATCTACATTTTGAACGAGCAACGGAAGCCGGTGCCCGTGGGCACTGCCGGGGAGCTATACATTAGCGGCCCGGGGGTGGCTCGTGGCTACCTGGGCCGTCCGGAATTGACCGCCGAGAGGTTTGTGGCTGATCCCTTCAGCGGCGAACCCGCGTCGCACATGTACCGGACGGGAGACCTGGTTCGTTACGCGAGCGATGGGAACATCGAGTTCCTCGGGCGAGCCGACTTCCAGGTGAAGATCCGCGGCTTTCGCGTCGAGCTGGGAGAAATTGAAACCGTCCTCGAAGGGCATTCCGGCGTCGCCGAGGCCGTGGTTGCGGCTCACGAGCGGGATGGCGAAAAGCGATTGGCGGCTTACGTGATTGCGGCAAATTCCCACCCGAGTGGGATCGAACTGAACAAATATCTGAAGGAAAGGCTGCCGGAGTACATGGTCCCGGCCGATTTTGTTTTTCTCGAAACCATGCCGCTGACTCCGAATGGCAAAGTTGACCGGCGCGCCTTGCCGCTCCCGGAAGCTCGGCAGGCTGACAGGGAGAGGCAAGAAGAGTTTGTCGCCCCGCGCAACCAGTTCGAGTCGACGATGAGCCGTCTTTGGGAACAAGTGCTGGGGAGACGGCCGATCAGCGTGCGCGACAATTTCTTTGAACTGGGCGGACATTCGCTGGCGGCGGCTCGCCTGACGGGCCTGGTGGAAAGGGAGTTTGGCAAGAAATTGCTTCTGACTGACCTTCTGCAAGCATCGACGATTGAAGATTTGGTGGCACTGGTGCGCCTCGACGCGCCCTCCGCCGCGCGATCTGCCGTAATTGCTTTGCAGCCTCTCGGATTGAAACCTCCATTGTTCTTCGTCCACGGACTGGGTGGCAGCGTTCTGCGCTTTCGCGATCTGGCTCGTCATATGGCTCCCGACCAGCCGTTTTATGGCGTACAGGCTCAGGGATTGGATGGCGCTCAGCCGTGCCTGCGACAGGTCGAACAGATGGCAGAGGTTTACCTGGCGCATCTGCGAACCGCCCAGTCGAAGGGACCGTATTACCTGGGAGGTTATTCTTTCGGTGGGTATGTGGCGCTCGAAATGGCGCGGCGACTGCTAGCCCAAGGCGAAGAAGTGAGGGCACTGGTTCTCCTCGATACCTACGCCGGCGGACCGCAATCGCTTTTAGGAAGATTCCTTACGCTCTCGACAGCGCAGAAGGTCGCATACCTAAGGAGACGAGCCAGACGCTATCAGAAGGGACTCCGCAAGCGAATCGAGTTTCTATTTCTGCCGAGAGCGGTCAAACAGGTGCGCCGGGCTTGCGCGGCAGCCGAGCATAGCTATCAGCTGAGGCCTTATTCGGATCGAATCATCTTGTTCCGCGCCGGCGAGAAGGGGTTGCGTGGGTTGGAAGATCCCGGCCAGGGATGGCAGAAATTCGCCACCGGCGGTCTTGAGGTTCATGAACTGGATGGCGATCATGGCAACATCCTGAACGAACCCAACGTGCAATGGCTGGCCACGGAACTTCGCCAGTGTCTGGAGCGCGCGCAATCGGAGCGCTCGCAGCCGGTCACTGCGGGGGAACTGTCGCGACAACCCGACCTGCAGCTCAACTGACGGCAGTCCCTTTCCATCTCCATCTCCATCTCCATCTCATTCATGAATCCAACGAAAATGCTTATGGAAGTTGACGTCAAAGATCCCCGATCGGCGGATTCTCCCCGCACGGAGAGCACACCGGCCATGATTGAGGTTTTTCGCGTCGAAGCGCCTACCGTCGAACCACCTGCGGTCGAGCCAGCCGCCAAGGAATTGACGACGGAGGCTGGGGAGAATTCCTTGTTCCACCTTGAGTTTTTCTTACGAACCTTTCGTAAGTGGTTCGCCAAAGGCGGACTGGCGGTGGTCGATTACGGGCTGATTTCCGGATCAAATTTCTTGCTGGGAATTTTGCTCGCGCGTTGGTTGACTCCGCCGGAATACGGTGCGTATGCGTTGGCGTTCAGCTTTTTCATTCTGGCGGGTTTTCTCTACCAGTCGCTATTGCTGGAGCCTTTGTCGGTTTTTTCCGGCACCCTGTTTCGCGACAACATTCGCGGCTACCTGAAAACTACGCTGTCGATTCACTGGGCGCTCTCGCTCCTGATGTGTCTGGTTTTGGCCGTGGCTGCGGTGCTCGTCTTCGTGGTTGGGCATTCGCCGCTGCTGGCGATTGCGCTTTCCGGCATGGCCATCGCGACCCCGTTCCTCATGGCCCACGCCTTAGCGCGCCGGAGTTTCTATCTGAAGCTGATGCCCGGTCCGGCCGCATTCGGCTCGATCTTCTATTGCGTTTTCGTGACCGGTGGCGTGTTCCTGTTTTTCCGCCTCGGACTACTTTCCTCGTTCACCGCATTTCTGGTCATGGGCTTTGCCGCGCTGGTTACCAGCGGGGTCATGGTTCTCCAGTTAAACGCCGCGCTGGCGCCGGCAACCGGGCGTCCCGGCCTGCGCGCGACCTGGGGGAAACATTGGGAGTACGGGCGCTGGGCGCTCGCCACTTGTGTCGTGGGCTGGATTCCGAACTACATTTACATTCCGCTGGTCAGCAGCTTTTCGGGGATGGCGGCGGCGGGTGAGTTGCGCGCTTTGATGAATCTCGCCGCTCCGGTGCTGCAGACCTATGCTGCACTTTCCATGCTGTTTTTGCCTTATGCGGCCCGGGTGCAGCATGAAAAAGGCCGTCGAGGCGCGACCATGCTCAGCCGGCGATTGGCTTTTTTGTTTGTTGCCGGGTCAGCGGCGTATTGGGCGGTGCTCATTCCATTCAAACAGCCGTTGTTTCATTTCCTGTACAACGGGAAATATATGGAGTCGGCGTACCTGATTCCGCTCTTTGCTTTGGAAACCACGATCTGGAGCGCGAGTCTTGGACCGGCAATTCTGTTGCGCGCGATGGAGTCGCCTCGGTCATTGTTCCTTGCCAATGGGGCTGCGAGCGTGATCGCTTTAGTGATCGGAATTCCAGCGACGCGATACTTTGGGCTCCAGGGAGTGATTTTCAGCATGATCGGCGCAAACGCCCTTTATGTGGTGGTCGCCTTCATCCTGTTCGGACGCAAGCTGGCGACGGTGCCGCGTCCGGAGTGAATCGGGCTCAAATTGCCGTTGCCGAGTGAGCGCCCGGTTGGATCGCTTGTGGTAGGGGACTTTCATCTCTATTCCGTCGGAGGCTTCCCCTGCTTTTCATGCGCTCGTTTTGCGGCAGTTTGCCGAATCTGAGATGAATAAAGACTTTAGACACTAGGGCATTCGGCCCCTTGCAACAATCTACCTTCCCGTATAATCTCCCGACAGTCAATGGACAGGCGCCTTACGTAAGCCCCGGCGCGCTGGCTCCCCCCCGTAGGCACAAGAAACGTCAACTGTTACTCAAGCCAACGTAATCGTTTGGAAGGAACACTCCATTCGCGTGCGTGCTTGTGTTGCCGGTCAATTTCCCGGCTTTTCCGCGGGAAATGGGAGTCAGAGGGCGGAGCTGTATCGGAGCCTCGCAGATCACGCTTAGGAATTCAAATCGAAAGAGTTTAGGCCAAAAGGGTGACGCAAATTCTGTAGCTTGCGTTGCGCGGCGCGGAATAGAATACCGCAGACTGAATGAAGCAGGACCACTGCGCAGCTCAAGTGGAGAAGGATTTCTCATGATCATGATGGCGACGAACACGAAGGCGAGAAGGTCGATATCCCAGGCAAGCGTATGGCTGCTGGCAAGCGCCATCTTGTGTGGGGCGCAGAGTGCTCCACAACCCACGCCAGTCAGCGGAAACGCGCCCACCGCCGCGGTGCTCACCAAGGCGGACAGCAAGAGCGATGCACAATTCCTGACCAGGAATCCGCGTTACACCATCCGCTCCGCCGACACTTTCGACGTCAACTTCGAATTGAGTCCCGAGTTCAATCAGTCGGTCACCGTGCAGCCCGATGGTTTCATCACGCTGAAGGGAGTGGGGGACGTTCACGTTGCGGGGCAAACCGTTCCCGAGCTGACGCAGACCTTGCGCAATGCCTATGACAAGATTCTTAACGACCCGCTGATTTCGGTCGTGCTGAAAGATTTCGAGAGGCCGTACTTTACCGCCAGCGGGCAGCTGAACCATCCGGGAAAATATGAGCTGCGCGGAAACGTAACTCTTACCGAAGCCGTCGCCATGGCAGGTGGGTTTAACGGGGATGCCAAACACTCGCAGGTATTACTGTTCCGACGGGTCAATGACCAGTGGCTTGAGGCCAAGATTTTTAACGTGAAGCAGATGCTGAAAGCAGGCAATCTCGGGGAAGATCCGATGCTGCGTCCGGGAGACCAGTTGTTCGTGCCCAAGAGCGCGCTGTCAAAAATCAAGCCCTTTATACCGAACGCAGGCGTAGGCGCGTACGGAAATCTTGCCGCCCCATAACCGATTGAGAGAACCGTTGGAGAGTCGCCGCGAGGAGAATCATTTATGACGAATTACGATTTCGATGCAGCCAAAGGCAAAGGGGCGTTTGTTTTTACCCTGCGGGACGTTCTGGCCGTGGGCTTCCGCCACAAACGTGTGCTGGTCATGTGCTTCGGCGGAGTGCTGCTGGGTACCCTGCTGGCCATCCTGCTGATGCCGGCCGAATATGTGGCCCAGACCAAGATTCTGGTGAAACGCGAGCGCGTGGATCCGGTGGTCTCGCCGGAGCAGAGCATGCCGGTGCAGGCTCACGACGAAGTTACGGAAGAACAACTGAACTCCGAGGTTGCCATCGTCGAGAGCGACGATGTGCTGCGGCAGACGGTGGTCGCTTGCGGACTGCAGAAACACAAGAGCCTCGCGTCCTGGCTGTTTGCCCCCAGCGAAGATCAGAAGATCGCCAAAGCGGTGGAACGGCTGCAATCGAGCCTTAAAGTCGAGCCGGTGCGAAAAAGCGATTTGATCAGCATCAGCTACACCTCAAGCAATCCCAAGCTTGCGGCTAAAGTGCTTTCGACTTTAGCCAACGGGTACATTCAAAAGCATCTCGAGGTTCACAGGCCGCCGGGGCAGTTGAAATTTTTCGAGCAAGAGACAGAGCGCTACCGCCAGGATCTGGATAAGGCGGAAAATCAACTGCGCGAGTTCGCCCAGGAAAAGGGCGGCGTGGCGCCGCTGTTGGCAAGGGACATCACTCTCCAGAAGCTGAACGACTTCAACGCCAGTTTGCAGCAGACGCGGGCGGATATGGCTTCCACGCAGAAGCGTATTCAGGATTTGCAAAAACAATCGGGCAGTACTCCGGAGCGCCTCACCACGCAGGTAAAAGAATCGGACGATGCCTCGGTTCTGCAAGGGCTCAAAAGCGCGCTGCTTACCCTGGAGCTCAAACGCACGGAGTTGCTGACCAAGTACCAGCCAGGTTATCGCCTGGTGCAGGAAGTGGACAAAGAGATTGCCGATACCCGGGCTTCGATCGCCGACGAAGAGAGCAAACCGCTGCGCGATAAAGTCACCGATCAGAACCCTACCTATGGCTGGATTGGGACCGAGCTCGCGAAAGCCAAGGCTGATTACAGCGGGATGCAGGCTCGGGAGGCGGCTACGCAGGCCATCGTGAGCATGTACCAGGAGAACGCGCGGCAACTCGAGCAGAAAGACCTTACGCAGCGCGATCTGGCCCGGACGGCCAAGGCCGATGAAGATAACTACCTGCTTTATCTCCACAAGCGCGAGGAAGCGCGCATGGCGGACGCGCTCGATGAACAACGCATCCTGAACGTCTCCATCGTGGAGAATCCCACCGTGCCGTCGCTGCCCACCGGGGACCGGTGGAAGTACGGTTTGGTAGGGATTCTGCTGGCTGCGACGTTAAGCGCGGGCGTGGTCTTCACCATGGAATATCTCGATCCGTCTTTGCGGACGCCTTCTGAGGTTCTGTCGGAGTTGAACATTCCGGTGCTGGCCGCGGTTCCGCAGAGAAGCGGCGACATGGGTAAGTCGCGCACGAATCAAAACGGGAACGGAAACGGGAATGGGAACGGGAACGGGCATTATGCTTCGCCAGCGGCGGTGACCGCTGAAATGAGTTCCTGGGGAGAAGATTCGAAATAGAGTCGATCGACCTTGGCCTGCGGATTGATTTTGGCGCGCGGGACCGGAAAGTGAAGTCGCGACCAGGACAACGGACAGACCGGTTTTGGTTGCCGAGATATTTTGAGAGAGGCGGGAAGAGGATTCGGAGTGAGTGCCTGTACGCTTCATGTCTTTCTGCAGTCGCGGGATGGGCACGTGAATTGCAATAGCGTTTTCAAATCCCCCAATTGAAACTTCACGAAGGTCCGGAGGTTTTGCCAGGTGGGTAACGATCAGCGAAAAACGCTCAAGCATTTGGTGCAGGTGCTCGACATGGTTGCGGTCCTGCTTTGCTTTGGAATCGCTACCGTCACGGTGTCGAGGATCTTCAGCAGCAGAGTATCCTTGAGCGAATTCCTCGCCCTTAGGATCAAGATACAGAATATAATCATTTTTTCGGGAATTCTTCTTCTCTGGCATCAGGTCTTCCGAGTCTTCGACATGTACGAATCGCGGCGCCTCTCCCGCCAGAGGGATGAGGTCGCCGACGTGGTCAAGGCAATTTCTCTGGGAACCGTCCTGATGTTCGGGATCGCCCTTGCCTTCCACGTGACGATGATCAATTACGTTTTCGCGGGCGTTTTCTGGGCTTCGTTGACCACGATGATCGTGGCCGGCCGTCTGGGGGTGCGCTTTGTGCTCCGGCAGGTTCGGACCAAGGGCAAGAACCTGCGCAACATTCTCATCGTCGGCAGCAACGACGCGGCCGTCCAATTCGCCCGCAAGATCGAGCAGAGTCCCTGGCTGGGCTACCGCATACTCGGATTCGTCGACGAAGAATGGCCGGGATTGCACAAGCTTAAACAGCAGGGTTATTCTCTGACCTGCAATTTTGACGGGCTGCGAAGTTTCCTGCGCTCCAATGTAGTCGACGAAGTAGTGGTAACCCTGCCCCTGCGCTCCCTGCATTCTTACGCCACGGAAATCGCCGAACTCTGCGAGGAGCAAGGCATCCTGTTGCGTGTCATCTCGAATCTCTTCGACTTGAAGCGGGCTCGCTCCAAGGCGGAGGACTTCGAAGGCCAGTCTCACATCACGCATAGCACCGGCACCATCGTTGCGGGCTGGCAGGCGGTTATCAAGTGGGTGGTGGATTTCACCGCCTCGCTGCTTCTGGTCATCTTTTTCTCCCCGCTTTTCTTGCTTACCGCCTGGCTGATCAAGCTCACTTCTCCCGGTCCGGTGTTCTTTCGGCAAGAGAGACTCGGTTTGAACAAACGCCGGTTCAAGATTTACAAATTCCGCACCATGACCGTGGATGCGGAAAGCCGGATGAAAGAGATCGAGCATCTCAACGAAGTAAGCGGACCCGTGTTTAAAATCAAGAACGATCCGCGCATGACTCCGATTGGCAGGTTCCTGCGCAGCACCAGCATCGACGAGCTGCCCCAACTATTCAACGTATTGAAGGGCGACATGAGCCTGGTGGGTCCGCGGCCGATGGCGGTGCGTGACTACGAGGGCTTCCATGAGGACTGGCAGCGCCGGCGCTTCAGCGTGCGGCCTGGAATTACCTGTCTCTGGCAGATTTTGGGAAGGAATTCCATCCCCTTCGAGCAGTGGATGGAATTGGATCTGCAATACATCGATCGCTGGTCCTTATGGCTGGATTTCCAGATTCTGGTCAAGACGATTCCCGCCGTGCTGAAAGGCTCGGGCGCCAGTTAATCTCCGGCTTAAGATTTTCCAGCTTAGATTTCCCGGCTTGGAATCCTCTGATTAGAATTCAAAGATGAGTTTAACGCCCACACAGCTCTCGGTCCCGCCCAAGTCCCGCTTCCGTGCTACCACCGTCGCGGTGCTGGCTACCGTCGCCTTCGGAACTCTGTTCGCGCTGACCACGGCGAGCGAGTTCCTGGCCGATGCGAACACGACAACGGTGATTTTGGCGGCTCTGATTTTCTTTGCTCTGATGGTGTTTGCGGCGGCTTATGGCCGGGCCAGCAGCCAGCCGGCAAAGTGGCTTGTTTTTGTGGTCTGGTGGGGTCTGCTGGTTTCGGAAGAAGTTTTTTCGTATCGTAGCGACATCGCCGGCGGGGGGTCGTTTGCAACGGGCGCCTACGACCAGGCGGTGCTTTGGATCGTGGCGCTGCTCGGACTGCTCATCATCCTTCTGAAATACCCTCAATCCCTGACCGGGCTGTTTCATGGTGACTATAAATGGGTCACCTGGATCACCTTGGTCAGCATCGCATCTTGCGCCTATTCACCGAATCCCGCCTTCTCCTTTGCCTGGGCATTCAAGCTTGCGTTGGTGGTGCTGGTCGTTCACATCTGCTCTCAGCAGATTTCTGGAATGGACGACTTGCGGGATTTTCTGAAAATCACGGTTTGCGGATTTTTCATTTTAGTTCTGGCTCCCACCTTGCGTTCCATCTTCGAGCCCGATCCGCTGGGAACCTACGGATCAGGCGCGCTCGAGCAGCGGTTCCGGGAAGCTCCCACTGCGATTTCTGGAATCGCGGGACTACTGGCGATTTTGTGTCTGATGCTCTACTCGCCGGGAAAGCGCCGCTGGCCGCTCTGGATCGGGGGCATCGCCCTGATCATCATGGTGGTTGCCGGTGGCAAGACCGGAATCATCGCTGGAATCTTTGCGGGAATTCTCTTCTACGGCCTGCAAAAGCGCTTCAAGGCGGTCTTGATTTTCGCCGCAGTTGCAGCGATCATGTTGACCCTTGCGCTCAAGTACACTCCTCTGGCCGATTACATGGCCAACTACTCCGAACTGCAGGCGGGCGCGACCCTCACCGGCAGAACCGATTTATGGTCGTTCGTGACGCCTTATATTCTTGAAAAACCCATCATCGGATATGGATTCAACGCCTCCCGCTTCGTTGCTGTCGCCCACCCCGATACGCCATTTGCCAGCCCCCACATGCACAACAGTTTGATCGAGGCCTTGTATAACAACGGGATCATCGGTCTGTTTCTTATTCTGATGGTGCAATTTGTGATCGTGCGGAATCTCTGGCGGACCATCGGTGTGGCCGCTACTCCCGAACTTCGCTACCTGGCGGTAGGCTGCCTTGCCGCGTTCGTCAACCTGTTCATCAATGGAATGTTTAACGCCACCTTCGGGGGACGTCCGGACGCGTCTTACATGACTCTGATTGCGCTGGTGGTGGTGAGCATGCGCCTGGTTCAGCTGTCGAAACCCGGGCCCGCCTTCGCGGCCAGCGAATCCCGCTCTTTCGCGGCTTATCGTTAAATTTGGCATGAGCTCTTAAGTTTGAAGATCTGTGCAGACTGCTTTACGAAACCAAGTTTCCCCCGACTTCGATCAGAGGAGAAACGTGCCCACACTGCGCAAAGTTCGCCACCGAATCGCAAAGAGCCCGGTACACCAGCCGTTGGCGTGGATCCGTCATCGCGGGTTGATTCCGGCGGACGTTTTTGTTGCTTCCTATCCCCGGTCGGGCAACACCTGGCTGCGGTTCATGCTGTTTGAGATTCTTCTTGGCCAGTCGCCGTCATTCAATCACGTCGATAAAGTTGTTCCTGATATCGGGAAGCAGGACAAAGCATCGCCGGTGCTTCCACATGGCGGCCGGCTGATCAAAACCCATGAACCCTATCGCCCGGAGTATGCGAAGGCGATTTATCTGGTACGGGATGCGCGCGACGTTGCACTGTCAGAGTTTGCTTATCAGAAAGCGCTGGGGCTGGCGAAAGACGATTTCGATCAATTCCTCACCCGCTTTCTGCGAGGGACGGTGAATCCGTTCGGCTCCTGGGCGGCTCACGTGGATTCATGGATGAAGGCGAAAGATGAAGGACGCGCGGAAATCCTTTTGCTCCGTTTTGACGAACTGCGCCGGGAGCCTGAGATTTCTTTAGGTAAAATGATGGAGTTTCTGGCGATGCCGGTCGGTGCTGACCTGATCCGCCGCGCCGTATCGAATAATTCGGTGGAGAAGATGCGCGATCAGGAGAAAAAAAATCCGGTAAAAGCTTCTGCCAAGGGCCGCTTCATTCGCAGCGGCGCCGTGGAAGGCTGGCGCGAAAAATTCACCGAGCCTCAAGCCCGGTTGGTACAACAGCGCGCCGGCAGTGTGCTGTCCCGGCTCGGCTACTCCATGGTCAGCTCGTAATTTACGCATTCGCCGTCGTATCCCGATCCTCTTCCCGGGCGAAATCGCCACTCCGCGCTCTCCGTTCCCCGATCATCCCTCCCTGACTTCCTATTCCGTCCCCGGCCGCGACATTTCTTGTGGCCCGCGGGTTAGCCCCGGGCCAATCTCGCCGAATTTCTGAGATTATGAAAATGACTGAATCAGCGCAATTTCCGGAGTCCCAGACTGTGATGCGAGAAACCTACAAGTCTCTTCTGTTGAAGACCTACCCGGTCTGGTCGAGTGTGATGCCCGGCTTCTACTATCCCTATAAGCTTGAGGCCGGGTGGGTGTATCTCAACATCAAAGAGTCTCGAATGATGCTGCAGCGTGCGCTCGGCTGTTACGAGGAATCGAAGCATGAGGCTTTCAGGCAATTCCTGCGCCCGGGCGCAACCTTCGTGGATGTGGGATGCAATAAAGGCGATTTCACGCTGCTGGCTTCGCGGCTGGTGGGGCCGCAGGGTCATGTGCTGGCCTTCGAGCCGCATCCGGAGAATTGCCGATGGATCAGGAAGAGTATTCGGAAGAACTCCTATCGCAACATCGATCTTTACGAGATGGCGCTCAGCGACGTCGATGGAACAGCGCAACTGCACTTGGGAGAAAAGAGCGGTTTCCACACCCTGTTGGCCGGAAAGCCGCAAAGGGAAAAGGGGACGATCACCGTGCAGACGCGGTGCCTGGACTCGTGGTTGGCGGAGATAGGCTTCGACCGCTTGATCGACGCGATCAAGATCGACGTGGAAGGCGCGGACATGCATGTTTTGCGCGGAGCGCGAGAGACCATCTCCAGAAACCCGGGCATTGTCGTGTTCCTCGACGTTCATCCCCACCTCGGAGTAAACCCCAAGGAAGTCTGCGATTTCCTGCGGGGTTTTGGCCTGGAACTGTTCGCCGAAGAACCGCCGTTTACCACAGCGATCGAAGATTCCAGCTCGCTCGATGCCCTCATCGCGCACAGCTGATTGGGCCTGCCGGCGAGGAAATTTGATGGGTAAGACTTTAGTCTCTAATGACGCCGGAAGTGCCCTGTTTGTAGTGGCGGTTCACGGCTTCCTCGCGAGGTTCTAGAGCCTTTCGTAGGTAGGGCCTTCTACCTCTTGCAACAATCTTCATGGCCGCATAACCTGAGTCCAAGTTCGAGCATCCCCTCCCCTAGTGCAGTTCTTAGTCTAAGAATTGCCCCCCCGATCGCAGCGAAACCGAACCCCGTCCGCGGGTTCCGCTTGTCGCGTTCGGTTTTTGTTGAAGAGCTGAATGTGAGTCAGAGGGCGAAGCTGCATCTTCAGGTTCCATTTGATTTTCTGACCGGTGCTTATTTGATTTGGACGAGCAGACGCGCGAAAATGACTCTCCCGTTTCAGCTCGAAGTTCCGCGAAGGTCGAATTGAAGTCGATCGTCAGCGCCAGACGAACCATGTTGAGCACCGAAACCAACGTCCTCGCCAACGAAGCAGCGGAAATTCCCAGCTTTCGCGTGCTGGATGTCCGCGTGAATTCCGTCCAGATCCCGGAAGTGGTTCAGATTCTTGAACAATGGATTGGCGAGCGTGGCAGTCCCACCCGTTACGTTGCCGTGACTGGCATGCACGGCATTTCGGTATCGCGAGAAGATCCGCAATTTCGAGCCGTCCTCGATCATGCAGACCTGGTGGTTGCCGATGGCATGCCGCTAGTGTGGATGGGCCGCTGGCATGGCCACCGGCAAATGAAGAGGCGCGCGTGCGGTCCGGAATTGTTCGAAGCATTCTGTCAGGAGACGGGTTCCAAGTATCGGCATTTCTTTTACGGTGGGGCGCCGGGCGTAGCTGATCTGGTGGCGCGGAGCCTGCAGCAACGACACGGGATACAAGTGGCGGGCACGTACTGCCCGCCTTTTCGCGCGCTTACGGCACGCGAAGAAGCCGATGTGCAGCGCGCTGTCATCGCCGCTGCGCCGGATGTTCTTTGGGTCGGACTGAGCACTCCCAAACAGGAAAAATGGATGTACCAGCATCGCCACACCCTTCCCGTGCCGGTGATGCTCGGCGTCGGCGCTGCTTTCGACATGAGCAGCGGCCGCCTCAAACGGGCTCCCAAATGGATGGGCGAGCACGGACTTGAGTGGTTCTTTCGCCTGACCGTTGAGCCCGCGCGTTTGTGGCGCAGATACATCATCAACGGTTCAAAGTTTGCATGGGCAGTCTGCTGGGAAGATGTTATGCCGCGGATTTTTCGTTGACACGTTTCACTCGTCCCCCTGAAAGAACAAAAATGCTTCCTTGATCGATGGTGAGGAAGTTCGCCGCAGTTTCAGACGACAATCCAGGAGAATCTCAATACATGACTAAGCAGAAGCGGATCTTGGTAACGGGGGCGGGGGGGTTCATCGGTCATCACCTAGTGAAGAGATTGAAGAAGGATGGACACTGGGTGCGTGGGGCAGACATCAAATATCCGGAGTACGAATCGAGCGCGGCCGATCAATTCGAAATTCTGGACCTGCGCAAATTCGAAAACTGTCTACTGGCCACTCGCGCCGGTATCGATGAAGTCTACAACCTTGCCGCAGACATGGGCGGCATCGGTTACATCACCGCATTCCACGCCGATATCAGCCGCAACAACATTCTCATCAATGCGCAGATGCTCGAAGGCGCCCGGCAGAACGGAGTCGAGCGCTTCCTGTTTTCATCCTCCGCCTGCGTCTACAATCAGTCCAAGCAAAAGCAGGCTGACGTCAAGCCGCTGACTGAGGAAGATGCCTACCCCGCCGATCCGGAGCCGGGTTATGGTTGGGAAAAGCTCTTTGCCGAAGAACTCTGCCACTACTACTACCGCGACTACGGCCTGGAGACGCGCATCGTTCGCTTTCACAATGTCTACGGCCCTCTCGGCACCTACGAAGGCGGGAAAGAAAAGGCCCCGGCAGCCATCAGCCGCAAAGTTGCGCTAGCGGAAAACGGAGCTGAGATCGAGGTCTGGGGGGACGGCGAACAGACCCGCTCGTTCATGTATGTGGATGACTGCGTCGAAGGGTTGATCCGGATCATGGCCTCCGAGTACCGCGATGCCCTGAACCTGGGGACGGATGAACTGATCACGATCAATGGACTGGTGGATCTGATCGCTGGCATTGCCGGCAAACGAATCCACAAGCGCCATAACCTGGCGGGACCGCAGGGCGTGCGCGGGCGCAACAGCGAGAATACCCGACTGCGCAAGGTTCTGGGGTGGGAGCCGCTGATCCGGTTGGAGCAGGGCTTGGCAATCACTTATCCGTGGATTGCTTCGAAAGTAGTGGTCCGCCAATCCGCTCACGAAATGGTTGACGCCGACTAATGAGAATGGAAGATCCCATGTCAGATTTGTCTTCCGGGCCGCTGATCGTAGTGGGCATGTGGCGGTCCGGAACCTCGCTGCTTTATAGTCTGCTGAACCAGCATCCGGAGATCGCCCTCATGTACGAGGGCGACCTGTTCCTGTTGCAGCCTCTTTTTTCCAGTAAGGGCAGCAATCCTGACTGGCTGGAACGGTGGGAGTTCTGGAATTCCGCTCTTTCGCGTCATGACATCGCGAGCGCGAGCCTTCCCGAGGAAGTTTCGGATCGTTGCCAAGGGGCGATGGCAGCCTGGAGAGAGTACGCCGCCGGCGCCGCCATCATCGGAGAGAAGTCGCCGAACTACTTTGATTGTCTGCCAGTCCTGGCGCGGGAGTTTCCCGGGGCGCGGTTCATTATCCTTTGGCGGGATCTGGCCGATGTTTGCCGCAGCATCGTGCGGGCGCGCTCGGGCTCGTCGTTTTTTTCCAAGCCCGGTATTTTGCATCGGACGGTGATCGGTTATCAGAAACTCAAGCAGGGACGCGATACTCTGCTGTCTCAAAATTTCCCGGTTCTCGAAATCCAATACGAAGAAATGATTCAGGGTCCGGCGGAGGTCATGTCCGGAGTCTGCCGCTTTCTCGAAATACCTTTTGATGCTCGAATGACCACGCTGCAGGGCTTCGACTCCTCGCCTATCTATGAAGGTTCTCACCATAGCCAGGTTAAAGGTGGAACGATCCGGCGCTTCAAGGATGATGGAAGCGGGGAAGTTCTGTCGCCACGCGTCAGGCGCAAGATCCGGCGCTATGAAAGCTACTGGAGGGAGCAATCGGATGGCTCATGGCCCAGTTGTCCGAAGCTAGTGGAGGGCAACTCCCAGGCATCAGATTCTGAGCTTCCCGGCTTCAGCGTCCGAGAATCCGAGCTTCTGGATTCTGACGTGCCAGGTGCGATCGAACGGTTTTCGGACGAGCTGTTATTTCGCGCCCTGCGCCTTCTGGACCGCTTTACCGCCTGGGTTTACTGCCACGCTCCGTTCGAGTGGTTGAGAAAATACCGGTCCTTTAAGAATGGTCCCATAAGCAGCGCTGTTGCCATCCCGATCGAGGCGGTTCGAATTGGCGAACGAAAGAACGACTCGCTCACGGAAGAGGCAAGACAGCACGTCGGTTCTAAGTCACCTGTGGTCAGTGGCACGGCAGTCAGAGGTTGAGAAGTAGTGGAGAAAATGAGAAAAATAAGCAAAAAAGCCTACGCACGGAGCATCCGGATGGCAGCCGCCAACGTTGCCATTGTTCTTGCCGGATGGGCGAGCCCGTCCGCGCAAGCGCAAACCTACAAGGGCATGCTGACTTGGCACAATGATAATCAGCGCACCGGACAGAACGTCGCGGAAACAGTTCTAACTCCCGCCAACGTGAACGCTACAAGCTTCGGAAAGCTGTTTTCTTTTCCCGTGGACGGACAGGTTTACGCGCAACCGCTGTTTGTTTACGACGTTACCATCCCGAATCAGGGGGTGCACAATGTCGTATACGTTGCAACCGAGAATGACAGCGTCTACGCATTCGATGCGGATGGACTGGTCTCGACTCCGCTGTGGCACGATAGCTTTCTTTCGACCGGAGTGACGCCGGTGCCTTGCGGCGACGCTCCCGGCACGTGCTCGTCCATTTCACCCACCTTCGGCATTACGGGAACGCCCGTCATCGATGGCCTCAACGGCACGCTGTATCTCGTCGCTATCACGGCGGAGAATGGAAGCTATGTGCAGCGTCTCCATGCTCTGGACATTACCACCGGCGATGAGAAATTTGGCGGTCCAGTGGTGATCCAGGCTACTGTGGCCGGAACCGGAGGCGGCAGCGTGCACGGCAAGCTTTCGTTTGCCCCGATCCACGAAATCCAGAGGTCAGGCTTGCTGCTATCGAACGGGATCGTCTATATCGCGTGGGCTGGTTATGGAAATCCTCCTTGGCACGGATGGATCTTGGGTTACAACGCGCAAACTTTGAAACAAGCGATTGTTTACAACGATACCGTCGATGGCGAACGAGGCGGAATCTGGGGCGCGGGCGGCGGCCTTCCGGCTGATGTTGACGGAAACGTCTACGTCATGACCGGCGACGGCACGTTCGACGGTAACACCGGCGGCGTCGACTACGGCGACAGCTTCCTCAAACTAACTCCGAACGGGTCGGGCGGGCTAACCGTGACCGATTATTTCACGCCATTCAATCAGGATTACCTCTCCGAAAATGACATGGACCTGGGGTCCGGCGGTGTCATGATCCTTCCGCCACAGACTGGAGCGAATCCTTCCGAGGTTATTGGAGGCGGTAAGGAAGGAATGATCTTCGTGGTGAATCGTAATAATATGGGGCAGTATTCCTCCACGGAAAACAACAACACCCAAACCGTGACAACCTCGTCAAGCGGCCTTTGGAGTGGCCCCGCATACTGGAACGGCGCCGTCTACTATGCTGCCGTGGCTAGTCCTCTTGGTCGTTACACTTTAATTAAGGGACTGCTTTCTACCACGCCGGTTTCGCAATCGGTGGCGGTCTTCCAGTATCCTGGGGCGACTCCGTCGGTTTCGTCCAATGGCGCCAAGAATGGGATTGTCTGGCTGATCGAGGACACAGCGGGGCGAGTCAAAGGTGGTCCTCCGGCCGACCTCCGGGCTTACAACGCAGTAAACCTTTCCCAGCAGCTTTACGGCAGCAGTCAGTCGGGGAACCGCGATTTACCCGGCGCGGCCGTTAAGTTCGCCGTTCCGACGATCATCAATGGCAAAGTTTACGTCGGAACCCAGACCGAGCTTGATATTTATGGCCTGCTCCCAGCCGCGGCGGCAAATTAAGCATTGCGGCAAGCTTGAGACCACGGACTGAGAAAATTGATGCGATCTGACAATCTTTTCCGGCGGAGTCGGGTTCGGGTGCGCTGGTTTCTGCCCACGGCAGCGCTTCTGGTCGGAGCAGCGGCTCCCGCGCTTGGTCAGCTGAGAGATCAGGCAACGGCTGTTACCTCCGCTGCGAGCAGCCCAGTCGAATATCGGATCAGCGCGACGTTGACCGATTACTGCGCAGTTGAAAGATCGTTGCCTTTGCATTATCTAGCGTTCGATTTTCACAACGCATCGTGCCAGAGCGGCAGCCAGGTGAGCGAAACAAAGACGCCCACGCTTCCTCGCGGTCCCTTCTACCGGGATGTGCATATCGCGGGATATCGCTGGGTCGACTGGAGCGAAGGTCATTCGTCTCCGAGCGCTCGCCACACGGCAAGTGTAGAAATCTCGAAGACGGCGATCACGCTCTCAGCTTCGGGATGGCTGGGCCCGGCATCATGCAGTAAGGCTTCATCAGGAGACGGGCCGGTTCTGGTAGAGGATACCTTCTGGCAAGCGAAGTTGGTGCCCGAGGTGCAGTTCATTGAGGACGTCGAACACCAGGAGCAACCGGTGACCGCCGAACTCGTTGTTCCGGAAACGACCGCCGTCCTGACTCTGTCCGCTGGTTGTGCCGATGCTCGAGACCAGTCGCTGCAATACTCGGTGACGCCCGTCGTAAATGGGGTGGCCGGGCCTTCGACTTATACCAGTCCCGTCCAGAAGGCCGGCAAGGCAGCGATCGAGAGCGATGCAACTCTGGAGGGAGCGTCAATTCACGCACGCTGGAATTCTAAGACTTCCGGGGATAACAACGAGCTCACTTTGACCATCGTTCAATCGGGCGCGCAAGCCGAGGCGGCCCATCATTCGCAATAGCACGATTTTGCAGTAACGAGCATACCTTATTGAGTCGCCAGCAGAATCGGTTTGACGCCAATTGGCACGGTTCCCGCGGTCACCGGGGTGGTGTTGCCGGCGAGATCGACATATTCAGCAAAGACTGAATTTGGAGCGTAGCTCGATGTGGTGCAGACTCCGTTGCTGCAGGTCTGTGACGTATCCCAGACGGCTTGTTCCGGGGCGCTGCCTTTCGTGAAGTTGCAAATCCAGACGGTACCGGTCGGCGAGCACGGAGCAGTCAACGTAGCGCCCACCATCCAGTTGTAGACCTGGCCATAAGCGACGCCCGCGAGGTCGAGTCCACCGGTGGGAGTCCAAAGAGTTCCGGTCGCCACGTTGCCGTATTGGTACCAGTAGAAACGTGAAACGCCAAGCGACCATTGGAGGAGATACAAGCGGGCCAGGTAACCAGCCTCGAGGTCGGGATCGGGAAAGTTGGCGTCAGCCCCCCAGGAGCCCTCGGTATTCCACAAAGGATCCGAGCTGAGCGAGCCCAGTCCGGTGAGGGCGGAGTTGACAATGTCCACCGTTGAACTTATCTGTTCCGGGGAGCCACCGAGAGCGGGATCGACGTATCCATGGAAGGTTACGATGTCAGCCAACGCGGCTGCTCCGGGCGTAGACAGATATCCGGGGAACCAGTTTGCAATGGTCTGCCCGTTTGAAGTGTTTCCCGGCGTGGGCGTGGTGACTTTGGCGGTGGGGTCGGCGGCCTTGATGATGGAATAGGCATCTTGAGCCATGCGTTCCAGCTGGGCGTCCGTGCCAGTCCATTCGATCAGAATATCGGGCTCATTCCAGATCTCCCAGGAATGGATTGGAAAATTAGCGGCGGTATTGTGGGCGACAAGCGCAGTAACAAAATTTTGCCAATATTTGTCGGGTCCGGTGCCGTCCGAGCATAGGTCTGCCGGCGGATCGCAGGAGCCGGCGGGATTCTGTGGAGTAACGCAGCTCTGGTCCGTCGGAATCGAAGAAGCCCACGGAGGAACCACTCCGAAGGTGTACAGGAAGTCAGTCTGTCCCTGTTGCACGGCCACGTCGATGGTTGTGTCTAATCTGGAAAAATCGTAAGTGCCGCTGGCAGGGTTGAGGTCATTCCAGGTGGTTTCCGTGTCCCACAAGCGCACGCTTCCAAACGGGATGGTCGGCCACGGAATCTGGCCATTGAAAACTCCGGGATGCAAGTTGATTCCAAAGTACTGCGGCGGAATCGCTTCGGAAGTTGGGGTTGCCGAAGGCTGATATGAAACCGCGCGCTGGGCAACGCTGGCCCCTCCGCTGCAAGTCAGTGGCGGCGGCACGGTGGTTCCAGTGGGGCTCGAGCCTCCGCCGCACGCAACCAGTACAGAGGAAAGCAGCACAGGCAACGCGGCCTGGACGGCTGATGCTGAACGCCAACGGAAAGAAGATGTTGAGAGTCTCATCGACAATGCAATCTCACGATGTCTTCTATGGTACCCGATGAGAGGTATTCGTGATGTAGGACAAAGAGTAAAGCAGGGACGAAGCTTGACATGAACCGGTCCAGTGCGCACCAAATGCAGTGACCAATATTCGAACGAAAGAAATAAATAAAATGCGAATCAATAAGGTCGTCTTTGGGATTCTCTCCTCGGTCGTGGCTCTGAGCGGTGTAGCCATGTCCGCCCAGAACAACTGCGCTGGTAAACCTGCTTACGGAACCTGCGCCGCTCCGGCCGCACCCGTCCAGGTGTGGTGCGCCGGCAACAACAGCGCCAGTACCTGTCCGGGCGGGAAGTCGTTCGTGGGCTTTGACACCACAGCGCCGGCAGCGGGAAACTGGACCAACCAGTTCGAGGCGCTCGATGCCAGCAGCATCTTGAATGCTGAGCATATCCCGGGAGCGGAGCCTGACCCCAATGGTGGAGTGGGCCCGACAAACTCAAAAGGGGTAGGTCAATACCTGGAATTTGCCGACAACTACATCCAGGCTTTCGACAAGCAAACCGCGAGCGGGATTCTCTCCAATCAAGCGAATGGCACGGCCGCTCCGCAGACAATCGGAACGCTCTTCGCGCCGGGCGGGAGTTCTTACTGCGCCAATCCGTCACTCGACGGTATTGCCAGCTACGACCGCATCGATAGCGCTTTTGTTGTTGCCAACATCTTCAACAGCAAGGGGAACTACTATTTTTGCATCGGGGTGAGCGCAGCGAACGGCTCTGTTCCGGCCAGTAACCTCGAAGGGGTTAACGGAGAGAGTCTATGGAACGTATACGCTTACAACCTGAGTCCAGCGATTCCAAAGAACGCCGAGGGCCTTACCTACTTTCCTGACTATGTCAGGTTTGGAACCTGGTCCGACGGATTCTATATCAGCTGGGATCTGATGGATGTCTCGAACGGCTACGATATCGTGGGCGTTGAGGTATGCCAGCTGGACAAGGCCGATATCATCGCGGGTCTTTCGTCGAACTCGCCGAAGTGCTACACCTACATTCCCAGTTATGTCGTCGGCACTTCTGGAACCGATCGAAGCTTGATCCACACGCTCTTGCCGGCAGACTTTGAAGGCGATAATCCGATTCCCTCCAACACCGCGGGAGAGTACTTCCTGGCTCTGCTCAATCCCAGGAACCCTGGAACCAAAGAGCAGTGTTCGGTATCGCCCTGCACCTCCAATCAGTTAGCTTTCTGGACGTGGTCCGGATTGACCAGCGGCGCGGCTCCGACCTACATAGCGCTGGTGGATCATGCCTTCACGCCGGGTTGCTACGCTCCGGCTGCTCCGTACAACACATACTGCGTGCCCGAACCTTATGGACGTGACATTGATGGTCTGGGAGATCGTCTGAGCTATCGCCTCGCGTATCGCAACCTCCCCGGCGCCGGCGGCGGAGAGTATCTGGCCGTAGCACACGCGGTTCAGGAAAACAGCAACACCAGGCGCACCGGAATAAGGTATTACAAGATACTGGCTGGATCGAGCCCCACGGTGGACCTTATCGGAGATATCCAAGACAAGACGAATTTTTACTTTCTGTCCATGCCGAGCGTAGCTATGGACAGCAGCGGAAATCTTGGCATCACTTATACGGTGACGGGGAGCACAGCCCATGGAAGCGCTCATAACTACGATCCGTCGCCCTTCTTTGTGACGGTCGGCAGCACGGGAACGCAGGGCACTCCAGTAGCTATCCTAAGCAATAGCGGGGCCAGCGGACAGGACGAAACCGACCAGGACTGGGGCGAGTTTGTCAGCGTGTCTTCGGATCCCGACAATGATTCCACCTTCTGGGCGGTGGATGAATACATGAATGGCACGCAAACGGGGAATTGCTCCTACAAGCTGGGAGTCGGGAGCGGCTGTACCTGGGCCTCCCGAGTCTTTACCTGCCAGAAAGGCTCTGGCTGCTAGCTCCTGGTTTCTGCCACAGTCAGAATTTGGCTGAGCCAACGATCCAACGATCCAAAGCTGTGCCGCCGCTACGCCTCCCCGCCTCCTCGCCCCCTCTTTCAAAACCGAGTTCAAGTATTCCGGCTTTGCGAATCCCGAGAGGCTAATCTTCTTCAACCGGTGAGCAAGTTGAAAATCATCAAGCATCGTCAAGCGAGGATGAACCAAGCGAGGATGAACATGGAGCATCGATTTCACCGAAGAGAATCAGCGAACCTCAAATTCGCCTCTTCTTTTGTCTTCACTGTGATCGCTGTGGTCGGGCTGGTTGGGGCGGGAGCGGCCCAGGTCGCTAAGGCCCCGCATCCGGCAACCTCCACGAAAACCGGGGACATCACGGCGATTCAACATATCGTTTTCATTGTTAAGGAAAACCGCAGCTTTGATGAGTACTTCGGCCTGTTTCCCGGAGCCGATGGCGCAAAAACGGGAGTCACATCGACCGGGCAGGTGATTCCTCTTGAACGAACGCCTGACATCGTGGTCGACATGGGCCATGACTGGTACTCCGCCATCCTGGCAATGGATGGCGGCAAGAATGATTTGTACGATCTGATTCCCGACGCGAACGTGAACGGGGAATACCTGTCGTATTCGACCATGACCCAGGCTGACATACCGAACTACTACGCTTACGCGCAAAACTTTGTTCTGGCGGATCATATGTTCTCGTCGCTGCGCGGACCGAGCATGCCGAATCACCTATTCACGATTGCGGCGCAGTCGGGTGGCGTGATTGATATTCCGTCTGCTCCAGGCCCCAGCTGGGGTTGCGACTCCCCGAGCGATTCTCGCGTCACCATCATCGATGAGCTGGGAGACATATCCGAGGCGTTCCCTTGCTTTGATTTTAAGACCTTGGCGGATAGCCTGAATACCGCCGGGATCAGCTGGAAATACTATGCCCCGCCGGAAGGCCAGCAGGGATACAATTTCTCGACTTACGACGCGATCAATCATATTCGAAACTCGCCGCTTTGGACCGAAGATGTGGTGCCGGAGACGCAGTTTGTCGCTGACGCTGCCAGCGGGAATCTGCCGGCCGTGAGCTGGCTGGTAAGCGGGCCGACCAGCGAACATCCGCCCAACTCCACTTGCCTGGGCGAGAACTGGACCGTACAGGAGTTGAATGCGCTGATGCAAGGGCCGGACTGGAATAGCACCGCGGTTTTTCTTACCTGGGATGATTTCGGTGGTTTCTACGACCATGTCCCGGCGCCGGTGGATGATTTTTATGGATTGGGGCCTCGCGTTCCACTGCTCATCATCTCTCCCTATGCCCAGCCTGGCTACATTTCTCACACGCAATATGAATTTTCGTCGGTGCTGAGGTTCATTGAGGACCGATTCGGCCTGACGCCGTTGACGGATCGGGATGGCAACGCAAATGACACCAGCGACAGCTTCAATTTCAGCCAGAGTCCGAATGCGCCGCTGCTCCTGAACCAGCGGGCTTGCCCCATCAACGCCGCCACGAACATTTATTTCGGCGGACAACAGCTGGGCACATCCAGCCCGGCCTACGCTCTTACTCTGACCAACTGGCGCACCACTCCGCTGACCATCTCCGAAGTCGCAGTCAGCGGCGAGTTCACCGAAACCAATAATTGCAAGGAGCTCGAAGCCGGCGACAAGTGCACCGTGAATGTGGTTTACAAACCGACCGTGACCGGACCGCACACCGGAACCGTGACCATTACCGATAGTGATGCCAGCAGCCCGCAGGTCGTGACCCTGCACGGAACCGGCAGCGAAGTGAGTCTGACCGGTTCGCTGTATCCCGGGCTCAACCTCGGGACGATCAACCAGAATGCCGAGATTACAAGCAAGGTAACGCTTGCGAACCATGGAAAATCTCCGCTCGCAATCAGCGGCATCTCGACGGTCGGAGATTACTCTCAAACCGACACATGTGGGACGAGCGTTGCGGCGGGAACCTCGTGCACGATTACGGTCACCTTTACGCCTACGGCCTCCGGCACGCGTTGGGGAAATCTGTGGGTGAACGATAACGATCCGGGGAGCCCGCATACCGTACGACTCAAGGGCACAGCTGTCGGGATATTCGTAAGTCCGGTAACCTTGAAATTCGGAAAGCAAAAGGTTAGCACCACCGGCTCCTCGCAGTCGATCACGATTCAAAACCTCGGTCCGGACCCGCTCAACATTGCCAGCATTACCGCCAGCGCCAATTACGATCAGACCAATAACTGCGGCACATCCATTCCGGGGAGTGGCGAGTGTACCGTCAGCGTCAGCTTTTCTCCTACTGCGGCGGGGAGCCAGCAAGGCTCAATCACGATTATCGACAACTCTCATAGCCCGACGACCGTGACTCTGTTCGGTACCGGAGATTAGATCGTAGATCGGCGGCAAAGAACTCCGACGGCGTTCGACTCCTGCTCGGAGAATCGCAGCTAGCGATGTGCCGGCGGTCCTTCGAGCATGATCGGCAACTCTCCCAGGTCGATCTTGCTCGCGCTCCACGGGGATTGCTCACCTGACAGTTTTGTCAATGTGGTAACTTCCCAGGACTTGGGCACGTCGAACTTTGCCCCATGCTCCTCGTTCCACAGGATCCAGGCGCTACGCCCGGATTCTCGCGTCAACTTGCAAACCCAGTTTTCGTCCGCCTGCCTTTCGCATGATTCCATGCGCGCTCCGACCAGCCATTTCTGAATCTCTCCGTAGGCACGCGCCGAGTTGGTGATGGTGGCCTGATCCTCTTCCGTAAAGGGGATTACATCATGGCCATCGTCATCCCACGCATACCAATAAAAGCGATCCACACCAGCCGCCCAGTTCAGGATATAGGCTCGCGCCGCCCATCCAGGAGCCTGTTCCACTAGATCGACCCGATCTGTCAGTGGATTTCTGATCCAACCGGATTCCGTATTCCAGAGGGGCTTATCGGCTAGGCCATACTTGCGCATGATTTCCTTCGCGGGCAGAATGAGATTGAGCATGGACTCCGGGCGGTGATAAACATAGAAGTGATATCCGATGATGTCGGCATATTTTGCCCCGCCAAGTTCAAAGTAGCGCTCCATCCAATCCAAACCGTTGGGATTGACGGGTGACGGAGAAATCACTTTAATGTCGGGATCCACCTGCTTCAGCGTAGCGTAGGCCTCCCGAGCCAGCTCAAGCATCCTCGGCGGAGGGCCGATATCGCGATTCCGCGGCAGATTCGGTTCGTTCCAGATCTCGTAGTATAAAATCCGGCCCTTGTAACGCTCGGCCTGCGTGCGGATAAAAGTTCGCCAATCCTCCAGATCTCCGATGTCGCCCACGATCGCAGTGTGGAAGCGGTTGTGCACCGCCCATTCCGGGGTTTCACCGAAGGGCAGCAGCAGGTCCACGTGATGCTTTTCCGCGAGCTCGACTTCGCGGTCAAGAATGCCCCAATTCCATTCATTTCTAGCTGTCTCCACCTGCGGCCAGTGAACCTTGGCGTCCCACAAACGCCAGCTTCCGAAGGGCACGGGAGGCCATGGGGTTGTCCCGAAGGCACGATGAATGTGAAGGCCGAAAAATTCCCGCGGAATGGGTTTATCCGGAGGAGTCAACTTGATCGGTCCGGCGGATGACTCGGAAAACGACGGCCTCGACTGGGCTAAGAAGAAGCTGGAAG
>Ga0302324_100004439_pt1 | contig 31060 bp, 30 predicted proteins | sample Palsa_T0_1_FD_201949 | JGI IMG/M metagenome (GOLD analysis project Ga0302324, IMG submission 201949) | Peat permafrost microbial communities from Stordalen Mire near Abisko, Sweden - Palsa_T0_1 | ecosystem: Environmental > Terrestrial > Soil > Palsa > Peat permafrost | place: Sweden: Abisko... | reverse complement strand
AGCGGATTCGCGCCGGTAGTTCGCAACCTATCACCAGCCGAGGAAGATACAAATGGCACAGAAAACCAATGCAGCACGTCAAGCTTTCGGTCAAATCGCCCCCAAATTCGCGGAAATCACCGACGAGGTCTTGTTCGGGGACGTCTGGGCGAGGCCCGAACTTTCACCGCGCGACCGCAGCCTGATCACCGTCGTCACATTGATCGCGCTCTACCGGACCAACGAGATGCCTTATCACATGAAAAAGGCCCTGGAGAACGGGCTGCGCCGGGAAGAACTCATCGAAATGATCACGCATGTGGCGTTTTATGCGGGTTGGCCGACGGCGAACACCGCAATAGGGATCGCAAAGCGCGTCTTCGAGGAGATGGACACGACATGAACTTGCAATTCAAGTCCGTGGCCTCGCCGTATTGCTTCCTGGAGGCGCCGCGATCCGACGGCGGTGTACTTTGGTTCGCGGATCTGCTGCTCGGCGGTTTGTATCGCTTGTCGCCGGGAGGAGAGATTCAAGTATTCCTGAAGGATTCCAAACATATCGGCGGCGTCGTGATCAACGAGGATGGCGCAATTATCTGCGGGGGCAGCTCCGGGCTTAGCTGGATTTATCCTGAGACCGGCAAGTCGGGGACTTTGCTGAATTCGGTCAATGGCCAGCCGCTGCCGGGTGCCAACGACATGTGTCCGGACGGAAAAGGCGGCCTGTACTTCGGAACATTGAGCCACGCGGGCGAATACGGCAAACCTCCCTCATTGACGGCGCTATACCGGATAACGGCAGATGGCCAGGTGGCGCTGCTGCGTGATGGACTCAAGTTCTCGAACGGCATTGGGCTCAGCCCCGACGGACGCCGGCTGTACCACAATGAGAGTCTCCTTGGCACCTTCGTCTACGATGTACTGCCGGACGGCAGCATCGAAAATCGCGCCGTGTTTTCCTCAAAAGAGGATTGCGACGGCCTGACCGTCGATTCTGAAGGCGCTGTGTGGATCGCCTATTTCGCCACGGGTGAGCTCATTCGCTATCGTCCGGATGGGAGCATCGACCGCCATGTTCCGGTACCGCACAAGGCGGTGACCAGCGCCTGCTTCGGTGGTGCGGACAACCGTGATCTATATGTCACGACGGCGGGGAACGAGGGTATCGACGCGCTCCTGAAGGGGATCAATCCGCCGCGCGAGGCCAGCGTGTTTCACGCGCGGGTCGAGGTGGCGGGACTGCCGGTCCCTCGCACTCGATTCCGTTTGGACTCGAAATCCGGAGGATGATGTGCGGCCGTCATCGCCCCGTATTCCTCTGATCTCCCGCGATGCCTACACGCCGGATCAGGCGGCGCTGGCGAGCGGCCGCGACCATTATAATTTGACGCGAATGCTCCTGCAGCATCCTGACTTCTATCGTGTGTTCATCCCCTACCTCACCAAGCAGATGAGCGGGTCGTCATTGCCGCCTCGCGACCGCGAGATTCTCATCCTGCGTACATTGGGTCTTTGCGATGAATCCTATGAAAGGCATCATCACACGAGCATCGGCCGGATGGTCGGCATGTCCTCCGTTGAAGTCGAAGCAGCGCGAACCGGGAATCGCGCGCTGCTCGGCGCGCTCGATCGAATCTTGATGCAGGCGGCCGAGGAGCTCGTGAACGACCGCTGTATGAGTGACGAGACTTGGGCGGCCCTGGCGGCGGGCTACACGGTCAATCAAATGATCGAGGCCGTGTTTCTGGTCGGCAGCTATACGATGCTATCGATGGCGACCAATAGCTTCGGCATGCCGATCGATGAGAGCCCCTGAAGGACTCAGCGGTTCGGCCTCAGTTCGCTGCCGAGCAAGCTGAGGACGGTCCGATTGAATTCCGTCGGCTTCTCGTACATCGCCCAGTGCCCAGCCCCGGAAATGATGCGAAACTCGAGTTTCGGCTGATAGCGGCGCAGGGCAGCCTCTTGGATGGCAGGATTAGGATGCGGGCGATCGTATTCGCCCCATACGGCATCCACTTGCACCGACAGCTGCGGCAATGCCGCCAGCAGCTTGTCGGGCAGGACCAGGTGCACAGGATCGAGTCTCGCGCGTGCGCCATTGATGGCATGCAGATGCAAGGCCAGATCGTCCACGCCGGCCGGGTCATGCAGCATGAGTGCGAGCAGGTTTTCGCGGTTGACGGCGCGACGCTCCTCTCCTTCGAGACCCCGCACCCGCCGCAGCGTGATCGATCCGATAGGCGTATTCAGGCCGCCGCTGCCGACGATGATCAGCCGGCGTACGAGTTCGGGATAGCGCACGGCGACATGCGCGGCGATGACGCCGCCCAGCGAAAAACCGACAACGTCCGGCGGACCCTCGGATTCCGTGAGCTGGCGCAGACCGATGGCGATGACGGCGGATATCGTCGCATGATCCTCGGTCGGCACCGATGCCGAATCCCCGTAGCCCGGCAGATCGGGAACCCAAACGGTCCGCTCGCGCGCCAGTGTCTCGATATTTCGAACCCAGTGTGACCAGGCACCGTGCGAGCCATGAGCGAGAACGACCGGTGGACCGCGTCCCCAGGCCCGCCACACGAGAGTGCCCGGACCACAGGGCGTTTCGATCCGACGTGCGCTTCGTTCGAACTCGTCCAATAGAGCGGCCGGATCTTCACGTTCAATACGCAAGCGTCGGAAACCGATCCTCGGGAAGGGGCTTGCTGATCTGCATGCCTGCACAGTCAAACGCTTCGGCGGGCGCTCCGGTCCAGCAGGCGTCCACGGGTTGCACCAGCATCAGATACGCCCAGCGCGGCCGCGGCGTGAGGTTCGCGCCGGCGCCGTGCACCGTCATGTGGGAGTGCACGGTTACATCGCCGGCAGCATAGGACATCGGCTCGGATATCTTCTGCTCGTTGCGCAGATTCGGATAGATGTCCAACAGATCCTCGCCGTTCTCGTACGTGCGGTAATTGCCGAGCACACCGAGCCGATGAGAGCCGTTGACGAACGACATGGTCCCGAACTCCGGGCCGTAGTCTTCGAGGGAAAGCCAGAAAGTCATCCCGCCGGAGCGATCGACCGAGAAATTGATGAAGTCCTGGTGGAAACTGGTAGGGCCGTTTCCCCCGTGTTTCGCCTGTTTCGAGCTTGGCAGTTTTGGCGCATAAAAGTCGGAGAAATATCTGACTCCCACCGGCTTTGAACGGCCCATCAACGCTTTTGCATTCTTGCCGACGTGCTCGATCAAGGATCGAACCGGCGGATTCTCGAGTCCGCCGCCGTACTCCGCGTTGAAATAGGCAATCTTCTTCTCCACCCCGGGTCCGATGATCTCGATTATCGCATTGCTGTCGGCGTCTTCGCCCATGCGCTGCAGGGCCGCCTTGAGAATCAGCTTCACCCGCTCGGCGCGAACGAAGCCCTTGAGCTTCACCCAGCCGAACTCCTGGTAGTACGCCACCTCTTCGGGCGTCACCGACCTGCACGGATTGTCACCGGTGCCTATCGTCTCTTTGTGTACCGAACCCTGCATGGGTGTTCCTTCATATAATGGTTGTAGGGCATCAAGCGGCATCCGGGCGATCGATCATGCCGGGGCCTCCGCGCTCGAATTCGATCGGCAAGCCTCGAATGCCCCAGACTCCCGGAAATGGGCGCCAGGCCAAGGGTCCGGGCGACCTTGGTTTGATGATTCGCTGGGCGATGAGATGCAATCCTTCTTCCAGTTGTGCCCGTGCAATGAACTGTCCCAGGCACATGTGTGCGCCCAGTCCGAACCCCAGATGCGGGCTGGTCTGCTGGCGGTCGGGCTGAAATTCGTCAGCGCTCGCGACCGCCGAGGGATCGCGCGCGGCGATCGCCCAAGGAAACCAGAGCGAGGTATCCTTGGGCAGAAGTACGTCCCGATAGACCAGATCTTCGCTGAGCAGACGGTTGGTCGTCGTCACGCTGTGATAGCGCATTGTCTCCTCGATGACCTTGCGGCAATAGGCGACATCCTCGGCACATCGTTCGTAAATGTCCAGCCGATCCAGCAGTTCGTACATGGTCAGGGTGAGTACGTTCTTCGACGTATCGAAGCCGGCGACGAAGAGGAAAATCAACAGATCCGCCAATTCCCGTTCGGTCATCCTCGCCTCTGCCTGCGCTTCGAGCAGGATATCGAGGAGATCGCGGTCCTGCGTCAGCCGGCGGCCGCGTCGCCGGGCTGCGAGCAGAACATGAACGAACTCGTCCAGCACGAGCGTCGCCTGCTGGATTGCTTGCATGTATTTCTGCTCGAGGCTGACGCTCAGGCCCATGGCCTCCAGAGATGAGCGAATGGTGGGAATGGAATCCGGCGATGCCCCGAGCAGGTTACAGGTGACGGTGATCGGAAAATAGGACGCGAATTCCTCGAAATCGAATGCACCTTTGGGGACCCATTCATCCAGCAATCTCGCGATGACATCGCGCATGAGCGGGCGATGCATGTTGGCCACGCGCGGCGTGAAGGCCGGCGCCAGAACGGCTCGCAACCGCTGATGGTCCGCGCCGGAGCGGCTCAAGATGTGGCCTTCCTGGAATCGCCCCCACGGAGTCCCTTCGGCTCCCATGATTTGCACCAGCTGATCGTATGGCATGCGCATCTTGTCCGGCTCCATCCGGATCAAGTCGCGGACGGCACTGTACTGGGTGACGATCGGGCCGAACTTCCACCTCGCAAGCCAGGGATGTTGTCGGCGCGCCTCAGCGAAGTATCGCGACGGATCCGCCCCGAGCTTCGGGTCCTCCAATGGAAGATACGGAAGATCGAGTTCGGTGACGGATTTCGTGCCCGGAAGCAGCATTCGAATTCAGTATAGTTCGGCTGCGACGGAGCGTCCTGACATCTTGCGCCCGAGCGTAAGCAGTTCGCGCCGGATCAGCCGCTCTTGCTGCGCCCAAAAGCCTCGATCACCGGCAGGGGATTGAAGTACTCCACGTGTTCGACGACTTTGCCGCCGCGCAGCCGCGTCAAGATCACGTAGCTGTTTGCATAGTGTTGCCCGGAGCGCAACAAAGCCTCGGAACGTGCGGTTATGACGAATAGCTCGGCATCCTCGGTCCTCCTGATCACCACATCGTGCCACGTGAACCGCTCTTTCGCGCTCCAGACGGCGCTCAAGGCCTCGACGGCTTGGTTGAGGCCGCGCAGCTCGTTCGGCACGCCGGGTGGAGCGAACGGCAAGCGGACAACGACGTCCTCCGCGGCGCGGGCGCGCCATGCCTCGGCCGGCCCGGTGGCGACTGTGTCCAGCCATTCCCTGATCAGAGAGTAGTCTGTCACTGCTTGGTGCGACGGTCGAACGCGTCCGCGTGATCGAATGCTTCCAGCACTACGCTGACATAGCTCTCCATGAACGCCTTGCGCATTGTGGGATCCGTCACGACCATCGGGCGGTTTTCACGCACACTGTCCAACACCATTTGTGCCACCTCTTCGGGCGCGCGAAAAATGATCTCCTGCTTGAATGAACCCTCGGGGATGCGAACGCTCGCCTGCTGCGGCCCGCCAAACCGGTCTGGCCGATAGAGCGAGTTGTTGTATTTCAACGAAGTCTCGACACCGCCGGGACAGAGCACCGTGGCGCCGACCCCGAATTCGGCCGCTTCGTTGCGCAAGTTCATCATCAGCCCGAGCACACCTGCTTTTGCGGACGAATATGCCGAATGGTAAGGGATCCAGCCGGGAAGAACGCCCGCCATGGATCCGGTCGCGACCACATGTCCGCGATGCGCCGCATACATGTCGGGCAGGAATGCCGACAAGCAGTTCGCGACACCCATCAGATCGACCTGAACGATCCAGTCGAGATCCTGTTCCGACATGTCGGTGAGGCGTTCGAACGAAGTCACGCCGGCGTTCGCGAACAGGAGCGTCACGGGGCCAAACGCAGCGTTTGCTTCCGCCTTCAGGCGTTTTACTGCGGCGCGGTCGGAAACATCGCACGTGGCCGGGACGGCTGCGCCGCCCTTGGCGGTAATCTCGTCCGCTACGGAGCGCGCATTCTGCTCGAGAATGTCGGCAACCACGACAGATGCACCCTCCGCGGCGAACGCAGTGGCCAGGGCACGACCGATGCCGCTCCCACCTCCCGTCACGACCGCCACGTTGCCATTGATCTGCTTCACGGATGCGCGCTTTCTGGCATGTGATACCTGTCTATTTTCCACCAATTTTTGGAAACACGCGTTTCAAAAACGCATGTCAAACCAAGCTCTGGCACGATATCGCTGTCGCGTGCGCCGGTCTCGACACTTCGCGCCGCGCATCCATTGTTTGCGCCGCAGGGACCGTTGTCTTGCGGACCTGGAGGTATGTAGCTAAGCTTTCTCGCGATCAAGACCTTCGGCACGCGCCGAAAGGACCTGTCGCGCATGGGCGGAGCGAGTCTCCTTTCCGGGGGTGCCGACAAGGCGAGGAGAAGAGGGTTGCGGCTCGACAATACCTTCGTGATAAGCGTGGATGGCGCCTACGATGTACTACCGTCGCATGGAACGGTTCAGGCCGGATATCTGCGCGGCTTCCAGGACCTCGTGCGAAGCCGGGGTCGCGACCCGCGCAAGATGCTTGAGCACTACGAGCTCGACGCGCTCACCTTTGAGGATCCGGATCAGCACATCGACTGCGCTACCGCCGTGAACCTGCTCGAATCGGGCAGCAGCCTGCTGCGCGATCCGCTGTTCGGCATGCGTCTCGCCGAACGGCAAAATCCCGAGGTTTTCGGCTGCGCGGCGACCCTTGCCCGCGCCGCGCCCAACTTGCGGCAGGCCCTGCAAAGCCTCATCGATTATGTACCTCTGTCCGCATCGCCGGAGTGCGAGATCGAACTCCTCACCGGCCGCGAGGTGGCGGAGCTGAGATGGCGGACGGATACGGGACTCGGCGACAGCGAGCAGGTCAATTACCAAGGCCTGTTGCTGATGACGAAGACACTGCAGATGTTCGTCGGACCTCATTTCCGCCCTCGCTATGCGACCCTCACATTCAAGATTGCCCGAACCAATCTGCAGCCGATTCAAGAGCGCCTGGGCTGCAGGGTCAGCGGAAACGCAGAAGCGCACGCGATCGCCTTTCCGGTCGAGCTCCTGGATCAACCGTTGGCGACCTCCAACCGGATGCTGTTCAGCCTGCTGGGAAGCTACCTTTCGCAATTGCGCGCAGCGTCAAGATCGGGCTTCGTCGAGCAGGTCGAGGGATATGTACGCAGGGCTCTGGCGACGGGCAACTGTTCGGTGAATGGATGCGCCGTGAAACTGGGAACCTCGTCCCGCACTCTGCAGAAACGTTTGACCAAGATGGACGTCAAATTCTCGAACATCGTCCAGAGCGAGCGCATCAGGCTGGCCAGGCACGCGCTGTTGCATGGCGATTCCACGCTCGATGAAATCGCACTGCAGCTGGGATACTCCGAACAGACGAGCTTCGGACGTGCCTTCAAGCGCTCCACGGGCATGACGCCGCAGGCCTTTCGATTGACCGAGGATGGCTCGCGCCCAGCGAACTGACACCGCGAATTCAAGCGTCGACCAACAGAAAACTTCGCGATCAGGATCAAAAATTATGACGGGTGAACATCAGCGCAAGGTCGCGCTCGTGACCGGTGCGACCTCGGGTATCGGCCTCGCTGCGGCGGAGGCGTTCGTGGCTCGCGGATATGCCACGGCGCTCGTGGATCGGGACCAAGACTCTGGTCGTCTGGTCGAAGCGCGGCTGCGCAAGTCCGGCGAGTGTACCTACATTCACTGCGATGTAACCGATGACGAGACCGTGCGGCGTGCCGTCGAGCATGCAATCAGCGTATACGGGAGGCTCGATGCAGCGTTCAATGCCGCGGGCATCGACGGCGAGGCCGGCAAGCCGACGGCGGATTGCAGCATGGAGAATTGGAATCGGGTCCTGGCAACCGACCTCACGGGTGTCTGGTCGTGCATGCGCTACGAGATTCCAGAGATGCTGAAGACGGGGGGCGGAGCCATCGTCAACTGTGCTTCGACAGCAGGGATCGTGGGTGCCCCGTACGTGCCCGCCTACGTGGCGGCCAAGCACGGCGTCGTCGGCCTCACCAAAGCGGCAGCGCTGGAATATGCCAGGCAGGGCATTCGCGTCAATGCAGTCTGCCCGGGAATCATTGAAACACCGATGACCCGCAAGGGCCTGACACCGGACATCAAGGCCAAGCTGCTGGAGGAGAGTCCAATCGGACGCATCGGCATGCCTGCCGAGATCGCCGCTGCGGTGCTGTGGCTCTGCGATGCGGGCTCCAGCTTTCTCACCGGCCAGGCGATTGCAGTGGACGGCGGCTGGACGGCTCGCTAGGCGGCCATCCGACGGCTTCGCGGAGGCAGCCGGTCGATGACGAGCACGCCGTCGCGGATGACGGCTTTGAGCGTCTGCTCGGGGCGCGAAAGCAGCGCTAAATCCGTCGTCGGGTCACCCTCGACGATGATCATATCCGCCAGCGCCCCCGGCTCGATGATTCCCACCTTTGCCGGACCATCCACCAGCAATTCTCCGGCGTTCTTCGTGCCCCAACCAAGCACCTCGGCGGGCGTCAATCCATCGATGGCCGCATAGTAGGCAAATTCACGGGCATAGACACCGACTTGATGATCCAGAGGATCATCCTTGAGCGTATCTCTGAACACACCGCTGTAGTCATCGCCGACCAGTATTCGAACGCCCGCCTTCTGAGCGAGGGGAAGCATACGCCGGGATTGATCATAGAGCCTCTGCATCTCGCCCGCCGCATCCCCCCAGCCAAGCTCCAGCAGGAGCTTCGGATAGATGAGGCTCGGTACCCAGAAGGTACCGGCCTTGACCATCGCTTCGATGCATTCTTCGTCAATCTCATCGCCATGATCTATGACGTCCACGCCAAGATCGATGCATTCCAAGACCATGGACTTCCCCGCCACATGCGCCCGCACCTTTGCGCCGCGCTCGTGCGCCGTATTGACGATCGTCATCAGCTCGTCGCGTGCCATATTGCGATGCGTCCGACCCGAGAAGCCGCGCCCCGAGCTTGCGAAAATCTTGATCGTCTCCGCGCCGCGCCGGATCTCCTCGCGTACCGCCTTGCGCAAGGCGTCGGGTCCGTCGATGAATAAATCGGTACCCGGCGCTGCAAAGCGCTGCCACCATTTTTTACTGTCGTTAAGGTCGGCGGTCGTGCCGATGTGATGGCTGCAGGCGCGAATACGGGGGCCGGGGATCAATCCCTCGGCGATGGCCATCTTGAGCTGAGCGTCGATGTCATTGCTGCAGGAAGCCCCGACATAGCCGGTAAAACCGCTCTCCAGAAGCACGCGGCAGGTGCGCACGCCCACGGCCATCATCACGCCCGGCGGAAACTCCTTACCCAGCTGTTCACCGGCCAGACCTTGCGCGAGGCTGAAGCGAAAGAAATCCGGATGAAGGTGGCAGGTGATGAGGCCGGGCATCAGCGTCATCCCCTCGACATCGATCGTCTTCTCTGATCCTACGCCCGGTTGCCCCGCAACCGCTGTCACACGGTTTCCATCCAGAGTCACGCTGCGCTTTCCGGGGAGCATTTCCCGCCCATCGAACAGCCTCGCGTTGGCCAACGTCAACATGATGCGCCTCCTCTGTGGGTCCTTTTATTGAATCATAGGGCCGGCGCCATCGTCCCTACATTTCGCGCCTTCCAACCCTTGGCGGGGGCGGGGCATGCAGATAAAGCGGCGTAACATGTTGAGCGCCATGGCTGCTCGGCTGATAGTAATCATGATACCGACAGAGGGGGATTCGATGGACAAATGGCGCTTTGATGGCCGCACTGCCATTGTGACCGGCGCGGGCGGCAACCCGAGTCTTGGCCGGGCACATGCGCTGCTGCTCGCGGCCCGTGGAGCCCGCGTGGTCGTGAATGACATTGGACGCGATCCAGAGACGCCGGGATATTCCGGGACCGCCTCAGCCGAAGCCGTGGCCCAGGAAATCCGCGCCGCCGGGGGGAAAGCGGTGGCCGACACTCATTCGGTGGCGGACGAAGATGGGGCCGCCGCGATCGTACAAACCGCCCTGGATGCTTTCGGCACCGTCGACATTCTGGTCAACAATGCCGGCATTTCCATCGCCGCACCCTTCGATGAGATGAGCTCCCGTGATTTCCGCCGCCACATCGACATCAACCTCATGGGGCCGCTGTGGACCTGTCGTGCTGTCTGGGCGCACATGCGCTCGAAGGGTTATGGACGCATCATCAATACAACCTCCGGCGCGCTCGCGGGCGTGACCTGGCTTGCCGCCTACGGGGCCAGCAAGGGCGGTCTCTTGTCGCTGACGCGCTCGCTTTCGGCCGAGGGCGCGGCCTCAGGTATCAAGGTCAATGCGGTGAATCCGGGCGCATTCACCCGCATGCTGGCGGCGCAGCAAGAGGACACTTCGCCCATGTACCGGCTTGCCCAAGAGAAGATGCCGCCCGAGCTCGTATCGCCCGTAGTGGCATTTCTCGCGCATGAAAATTGCCCGGTGTCAGGCGAATGCATCGACGCATTGGGTGGGGAAGTGCGCAAGACCTACCTTGCCCAGACCCTGGGATTCGCCGACCCCGGCCTCACGATCGAGACGGTAGCAAGCCGCTGGGGCGAAGTGTTAGCTGGTACCCCCGACTCGGTGATTCCTGCGGGTGCGTTCGACCCCACCCAGTGGGATGTCAAGAAATATCGGCCAGGCAATCTGCGTTGAAGTTTTCACTTTCAGTCAAAGGAGCAAAGCGATGGATGAACGGCTGCAAGCGGTTGTCGACCATTACGAGATCACGCAGACGCTGAAGGAATATTGTCTGGGTTGCGATCGCTGCGACGAGGAGCGGATGGCGAGCGTGTACCTTGCGGACAGCTGGGACGACCACGGACTCTTCAAGGCGGCGGGACCGGAGTTCGCAAAGCTCATGACCGCGCGAATCATGTCGACCACTCACAGCTTGTTTCACATGCTGGGCCAGACATCGATCAATGTAACGGGAAACGAGGCGGGCGCAGAAACCTATTTTTTTGCGGTGTCGCGCGATACACGCGGGGACGGGGCGCAGATGTGCAACCAGTTGGGCGGCCGCTTCGTCGACAAGCTGAGCCGAGAGGACGGTCGATGGCGCATCAAGCATCGCGTGGTCGTGCGCGATTGGGGGATCAGCCTGGCCGTCGAAGCCGATTGGACGGCCCACGCTGAGCTCAAGGATGGCCAGCGATCGAACGCCGATCCCGTGTTCGCGGCTTTGGGCCTGGTTCACGGGGGAGCGGGCTCGAGCAGGGCATAGCAGCTTTGCGCGGCGGCAGACGGGCGCGTGAGCAGCATCTCAACGAATTCTGCCAACGCACCGCGGACCCGCTCGGTGGGCCAGCGCTCCTGATCCACGAGGGCCTGCAAGGATATGCCCTGTACCATCGCATTCAGCAACAAACTGATGCGCTCGGAGTCATTGCGCGTTGCGTCGATGGCCCGAACCATGCCCCCGATGAGTCCCAGCGCGACTTCCTGGTGACTTCGTTGGATCTCGGCGAACACAGGATCCCGCGTCGCGCGGTCCACGAACGCAGCATAGACACGCCAGCGTAGGACACTCGCCTCGTCGGATGCCGCCATGGCAGTGAGGCCGTCGACGAGGTTCGTGGGCCCACACGCCATGACCTCGTCGAAGTATTGCTGCGCCAGATACTGCCACGTAAAGAGAAGCAACTCCTGTTTGTCGGAGAAATAGTAGGTAATGACCTTGGTGGGCCCGGCGAACTCGGCGGCAATGCGCCGAATGGTCGCGGCCTCCAGGCCCTCGCGCGAAATGACTGCCGCGGTGACCTCGGCGATTCTTTGCCGGCGCTGATCATGATCTACCGTCAAGGGCTCGAGCCTTTCGTATCGGGAGTCAAACGCGCCGGGAAAAAGTCAGCGGCAGCCGTTCGAGAGTCTGCGTCGCAAGGGTGGGCAGATACGCAAGTTCCTCGGCCGGGATGGCGAGCCGGATATTGTCGAGCCGCCTGATGATTTCCTGCGCCGCAACCTTGATCTCCATTCGCGCAAGCGCGGCGCCGATACACAGGTGAATACCTGCGCCAAAGGTGAGATGCTTGTTGACGTTCGGACGGGTGACGTCCAATGTCCGCGGGCACGGGAAATGGGTATCATCGTCATTGGCCGACGCGAACAAAATGCATATTTGGGCGAAGGCAGGCAGTACCTTGCCGCCGAGTTCCACTTCCTTGGTGGTGGTCCGATACAGCCCATGGGCGGGCGGCTCGAGGCGCAGCACCTCCTCGACGAACCGCGTCAGCACCCGCTCGTCATCCGCGGACTCGTGCAACTGCCTGGCCAGCGCCGGCTGAGTCGCCAAGATCATCATCAGATTGGTAAGCGCCGCCGCGGTCGTGTCGTTTCCCGCAATCAGAAACGCACGGACGCAGGATACTTGCTCTTCAAAGGAGAGCGTCGGATTCCGCTCGTTCTCCAAGCGCGCATGGACGATGTCGGACATCATGTCCTCCCGCGGCTCGGATTCGCGCGCTCGAATGTGCGGAATGATGTAGTTCTGCAACTCGCACATTTGCCGCGCGTTTTCGAGCATCTGCTCGCGCGTCTGCATTCTTCCGATCTGCGCAAGAAGGGCGGTCGTCCATCGGGAGATTTTTTCGGTGCCGATCTCATCGAAATCGAAGCCAAGCTGCTCGCAAATGATGCGAGCCGTGAGCGGCGCCCCGATATCCTTCATGCCATCGCCATAACCTCTGTCAGCCAGCGGTTCAATGAGATCCACGACGATCTGCCGGATCCTCGGTTCGAGGCCTTTGACGCGGTGGGCCGTGAAGGCCTTCTCGATGAGCCTGCGCAGCCGAGTGTGAACCGGTGGATCGCAGGCAATGATGTCGCGAATGAAGCCGCCGCCGTCACGATTCATGATCTCGGCAAGTTCATCGACAAATCCGTTGGCGTATCGATCCTGGTAGCCGTGCTCCAGGGAAAAGGTGATGGGATCGCGCAGCACGGTCTGCACGTCCTCGTAACGAGTTACGAGATACGTGTCCAGCTTGGGGTCGAAATAGACCGGTTCCTGCTTGCGCAGCGCCCGATAGAAGGGAAAGGGATTGTTCCGGATGAGCGGATCGAGGCGCGATTCGCCGCCATGCAACGGCAGCGATTCGTCCGTCATCGGGCATTTCGATGCCGGACTCTGCGAGTCGGTTGCGCTCATGCTGCGGCTCTCCTTCTCCCCGCGGAGATCTAAAGGCGGCAATGTATCCCTCGACCAAGCGCGAGTCTCGACACTTTACGCCCCACTTCCATAGTTTGCGCCCTAAACTGCGGGGGCGGGACTGATGCAACGCCGCGCGCGCAATTATCGACGTAACGGCGCAAAGTATCGAGAGCGGCATATGGGGCTGCCCTATGCTAGGTGCCGAGGAGGTTCGGATGTTGGACGAGCGCAGAACGTTTGAGAGCCCGGTTGCGGCAGATGCGGGCCTGATCGTCGACCGCGAGCCGCAGTCGAGTCGCTTGGTCAAGTTGCCCCAAGGCTTGAGGCTGGTGTCGGCAGATAATCACATCGAGCTCACCAAAGATGTCTTCTTCGAAAGGTTTCCCGCGCGACTGCGCGACGCGGCGCCTCGCGTTTGGTTCGACCGGTATTGGCGCGTCGGTTTCAAGGACCAAATGGAGGCCTATCCCATCGGCGTCGACATCGATACCGCACTGGCCCGCTCCGTCCTCAATGACGGTTTCACGTTCGAGACCCGAAACCGGCATCTCGATGCGGAGGGCATCAGCAAGGAAATCGCGTATCCGCAAAGCCTGCTGGCATTCATTCGCCATCCGGATCAGGAACTGCAGGAGTTGATGTACGCAACGTACAATGAGTACATCGCCGAATTGGGTGCTGAGAACCGCGGCCGTTTCTACGGGCTGGGTATTTGTAATAATTGGTGGGATCCGGCGAAGTTTGAATCCGCCGTCCGGCAGATCTCCGATCTCGGACTTAAGGGATTCATGCTGCCGTTCAGTCCGGGCAAGGACATCGATGGCAAGCCGATCGATTATGCCGGCGTCGAGATGGATCGGCTCTGGGCGGCGGCCGAAGAGGCGGGCTTGCCGGTCAGCTTTCATATCGGCGAGGTGCCGGCCGCGGGAGGCCGGGGCGGCTTCGGCACTTTCTTTATCGTACAGGCGGCACCGTTCCGCCGGGTGCTCGGCAATTTGATCTTCGGCGGCATCTTCGACAGGCATCCCAGGCTCAAGGTCGTATTCGCGGAAGGCGGCATCAACTGGGTCGCGGGAGCGCTGCAGGATGCCGAACTCACGTATGGCGCCCATCGTGAACTCTATGATTGGCAGTTGCAGCACAGGCCGAGCTACTATTGGCACAATCACTGTTACGCCACGTTCCAAACCGATCCGATCGGACTGAAGCTGCTCGACGAAATCGGCGCTGATCGGGTGATGTGGGCCCAGGATTACCCTCATAGCGAGGGAACATTCGGCTATACCGCCGACGCCGTGAAGGAGATCATGAAGGTAGTGTCGGAGGCGGATGCCCGCAAGATTCTCGGCGAGACCGCCCTCGCGCTCTACAAGTTGAATTAGATGGCCGAGGATACCGCGCAACCGTCTCCGGAGGAGATCGTACTCTACGCCAAGGATCCGGCCAGCAAGATCGCGACGATCACTCTGAACCGTCCCGATCACCACAACGCACCCACCATCGCCTCGCGGCACCGATTCGCGGAGCTGGTCCATCGAGCCAACGTGGACGATGATGTCAAGGTCCTCGTAGTCCGCGGCGCCGGGAAGCATTTCGGCACAGGCGCTGATCTTCCCGAGATGGCCGGCATGTTCTCGGAGCATCCCAGCAAATCGCTTCTCCATGAATTCAAGATCGGCGACGGTGAGGGCATCAAATATCCGCCCAAGGATTCTTACCGTTATCTGGCGTCGCTGACCCACCTCTATGCCAATTCGAATTTCGGATTGAGGAGCCTGCAGGACTTCAAGAAGATCAGCATCATCGAGGCGAAGGGCTATTGCTATGGCTGGCATTTTTATCAGGCAGCCGATGCGGACCTCGTCATCTCGTCCGACGACGCGCTGTTCGGCCATGCCGCATTCCGCTACGCCGGGTGGGCAGCGCGGCAGTGGCAGTGGACGTTGATGATGGGGCTGCGCAAGTTTCAGGAAATGGTGTTCACAGGCCGGCCGTTTACCGCCCAGGAGATGTACGACTGCAACTTCGTCAACAGCGTCGTGCCGCGCAAGGATCTCGAGGCCGAGGTCGAGAAGTACGCACTGGCTTGCGCCCGGACCCGGCCGACCGACACCGTGATGATGCAAAAGACCTTCTTCGAGGTCTTCAAACAGCAGCAGGGCGAATATCTGGGCAGCGTCTTGTCCGGCTGGCTCGAGTCCATGCTTCCCCTGGTGAAGTCCGACGGTGAGCTCGAACTTGGGGATGAGACTTTCGGCAAGGGTCTCAACAATGCCGTCAAGGACAATGACAATCTGTATCCGCCTGAGTGGCGGCTGAGCTATGGAGCGCGTACGCCAAAGTCGGGCGGTACGCCGGATCTCGAACAGTTGCGCAAGCAAATCGATGCGCTGCAACAGCAATTGAACGAACTGGAACGCAAGGTTGCCGGAAAGCCCTCGTGAAGACTCTCAAGGTGACCTTCGTTCAGGCCGACGACACCGTGCGCGCGCTCGACAATGCCGAGCCGGGAAGGTCTCTCATGGAGGTCGCACGCGCTAACGATGTCGTCGGAATTCCTGCCGACTGCGGCGGCAGCTGCGCCTGTGCCACTTGCCATGTCTACGTCGATCCAGAGTGGGTCGCTGCGGTCGGTCCCCCCGATGACATCGAGGAGGGCTTGTTGGAGATGGTCGACAATGCGCAACCCGGCAGGAGCCGCCTGTCCTGCCAGATCGTGTTGCGGCCCGAGCTGGATGGCCTGAAAGTGAGAGTCGCCCGGAATTAAGGGGAAGATATGCGCGAGACTTCTGTTCGTATCCCTGCAGTTTCGCCGGACGAGTTCACCGATGAACAGAGGGCGCTTGTCGGTGATTGGAGCAGTCTGAACTTCTCGCGTGTTCTCATTCAGCACCCAGGCGCTTACCGTGTTTTTGTTCCGTACATCGACAAGGTGATCAGGGGCAGCAATTTGCCGCCTCGCGACCGAGAAATCTTGATCATTCGCACCTTGGCGCTCGGCGGAGACGTCTATGAAGCGCACCATCATGCTTCGATCGCCCGCAAGAGCGGAATGACGGAGCTGGAGATCGAGGCCATCAGGACCGGCGATGCGTCGAGTCTTTCGAAATTCGAACGATTCCTCATAGTGGCGCCGGAAGAGCTGATCCGGCAGCACCGCATCGGCGAGGCGACATGGCACGCGCTCTCGGAGCGCTACTCATCGCAGCAGCTGATGGAAGTCGTTTTCCTGGTCGGCTGCTATTCAGTCATGGCCATGATCACGCTGAGCTTTGGAATCGAATTGGAACAGGATACTGGAGTCGACGAGCGGCTCGCGCAATTGCGCCAGTACACTTAGCCTGTTGACTGGAAGCAATGCTGAAAATTGGACATGCCGAACTGCGCCGCGTCGAAGAGATGACCTCATCCATGCCGATGGCGCTTTTCACGACCGACGAGGCATTCCTTGCCGAACATTCGCATTGGTTGAGCCCGGCGTTCATGGACGCGGCGGGACAGTGTCCGATGGTGTTTCACAGCTGGCTGCTCGTCGCGGACGGTAAGCTCGTGGTCATCGATCCTTGCGCCGGCAACGACCGGCACTTTCCGCATTATCCGATGTTTCACATGCTAAAGACGCCCTACCTGGAACGCTTTGAAGCAACCGGCTTCAGACCGGAAGAGGTGAATTACGTTTTCTGCACGCACCTGCATGGCGATCATTGCGGTTGGAATACCCGGTTGCGCGGCGATCGTCTCGTGCCGACCTTTCCGAACGCCCGCTACCTCATGGTGCGCCGCGAATTCGAGCGTTGGGATCCGCGCAGACCGGGACATAAGTCGGTGCGCGAGAACGAGGGCGTGTTCGAGTCGAGCGTGCTGCCGGTCTTGGAGGCGGGCCTGGTCGACCTCGTCGAGGTGGAGCATTCGATGCTGCCGAGCCTGGCAATCGAGCCTTCCAACGGGCATACGCTGGGCCACTCGAGCATGCATTTGCGCTCCGACTCCCGGGAGGCGTATTTCGCGGGCGACGCGTTTCATAACGTGATTCAGCTGGTCAATCCCGACCTCGATGTCGGCGGTGCCGAAGATCTCCCGGCGACGTGCGCGTCGCGACGGCGTCTCATCCGGCGCTGCATCGACCGCAATGCGCTGCTCGTTCCGGCGCATTTCCCGGCTCCCTATGCCGGCTGGGTCCGTGAACAGAATGGCAAGACGGTATTCGTACCGATCGATGTCGAGATTTGAATCCACCGACGGTCGGTGCTTTATGGCATATGAACAGTTTGAAATTGTCATCCCTGACCCGGAACTCGACGACATGCGGCTCCGGCTCGGTCGCACCCGCTGGGCTGAGGATCTCGGCAATGGCGACTGGCGATACGGCGTCGAGCGGGGCTGGCTCGAGGACATGGTGCGCTATTGGCGCGAGGACTACGACTGGCGCGCCACGGAACGAAAGATCAATCAACTCGGAAACTTCCGGACGATCATCGACGGGGTTCCCCTGCACTTCGTCCACGTACGCGGCAAGGGACCCAATCCCATGCCCTTGCTGCTGCTGCATGGCTGGCCCTGGACTTTCATGGATTTCTACGCGTTGGTCGGACCGTTGTCGGATCCGGCCGCCCATGGGGCAAACCCGGCGGACTCCTTCGATCTCATCATTCCATCTTTGCCGGGTTTCGGTTTCTCGATGCCGCTTACAACGACGGGGCTTGACGTGCCGCGAAGCGCCGAGCTCTTTGCAAAGCTGATGAGGGACACGCTCGGTTATTCGCGCTTTGCCGTTGGCGGCGGGGACTGGGGTTCAGTGCTTTGCGGCCAGATCGCGCACGCACATCCGCAGAACGTCATCGGTCTGCTCACATCCAGTGCACTGTTCCCCGCGCTCGATCTGACGGCGATAACCCTTGAGGACTACGCGCCGGACGAGCGGTGGATGCTCGAGCGCACGGCAACGACCGGGCCGCTAAGTGCCAGTCATGTGGCGGTCCATGGCAATGATCCTCAGACGCTTGCCTACGCGCTCGTGGACTCGCCGGTCGGGACGGCAGCTTGGATATGGGAGCGGCGGCGCGCGTGGAGCGACTGCGATGGCGATCTGCTCGCCGTGCACGATCGCGATTTCCTTTGCACGCTCGCCTCGATTTACTACCTGACCCGCTCGATCGGGACATCGCTGCGCAGCTATTGGGAGCACTTTCGCTCCGGCATGCCGATCAAGCCGCTGCATGGGCGCATGCCGGTGATCGAAGTTCCCTGTGCCTTTGCGGTGCACCCCAAGGAGGTAATACTGGTGCCGCGCTCGCTCGCCGCGAAAATGACCAACCTCCAGCGCTGGACCATCATGCCGCGCGGCGGGCATTTCGGCCTCTCGGAGCAGCCCGCAAGCGCCGTGAACGAATTTCGCATCTTCTTCCGCACACTGCGCAGCGCGCACTAAGGATGCAACGGATCGTGGCCTGGGCGCTCATCGTCATTCTGGCCCTCATGGGAGCAGGGCTGTCCGGCGGAGGCGCGGTGCTGATCAGGGGCGGCGGCAGTCCTTATTATCTCGTTGCCGGAATTGCGCTGCTGGCGTGCGCGTTTGCGCTCGTGCGGCGAAGCGGCGCCGCCATTCTGATTTACGCCGGCCTGCTGATCGCGACGCTCATTTGGAGCTTGTGGGAGGTGGGCCTGGATGGGTGGCAGCTGGCGCCGCGCCTGATCGCACTGGCGGTGATCGGGCTGCTATTCATGAGCCGGACCGTGACCGCCCCGTCAGGGAGCCGATGGTGGATCGCCGGTCCGGTGCTGACGATTGCCGCGGTCATCAGCGTCGCCTTCGGTCTGCAGGCCGACTTCGATTTCGGCGCGCAGGCGCGAGCAACTTCCCTGGCCCCCGCGGCGGCTGCGCCGACGGAGTGGCGCCACTGGGGAAATACCCTCGGCGGAACGCGCTATGTTCCGGCCAACCAGATCGACACCCGCAACGTCCGCAGGCTCGAGTTGGCGTGGGCATACGACTCGCATCGGCCGACCCAGCCAATTCCAAGCTTCGAAGCCACACCGCTCGCCGTGGACGGGCGCCTCTTTGTCTGCCTCCAGCCGGGCATCGTGGCTGCACTCGACCAAGATACGGGCCGCGAGATCTGGCGCTATACCATGCCTGATTTTGAAAGGATCGACTTCGGCAAACTGTGGGGTGGAAAGTGCCGCGGCGTTTCCTACTACGAGGCACCGCATGCGCTGCCCGATTGTCCGAAGCGAATTCTCTTTTCGAGGCCGGACGGGTATTTGATGGCCGTCGATGCGGCGACTGGCCAGGTTTGCCCTTCCTTTGGAAACGCGGGCGCGGCGGATCTGCGCGTCGGCATGGGGGACTGGCCTCCGGTCACCATCACCGCCATGCCCTCATCTCCGCCGGCCATCGTCCGGGGCGTCGCAGTGATCGGGCAATCCGTCACCGACTTAGGCTCGCTCGATGCTCCCGCCGGCGTGATCCGCGGCTATGACGCCGAGACTGGTGTGCTTCGTTGGGCGTGGGACCCGGCGAAGCCCGACCGGACGCTGCTGCAGCCAGGCGAGACCTACACACGTGACACGCCGAATGCGTGGGGCGTGCTGAGCGGCGACGAGCAACTCGGCTTGGTGTTCGTGCCGACGGGCAATAGCCTGCCCGATTATTTCGGCGGAATGCGCTGGCAGTTCGCGGAAGCGGTCTCCTCGGCGATCGTCGCCCTCGATGTCGCTAGCGGAAAGGTGCGGTGGATCTTCCAGACGGTGCACCACGATCTGTGGGACTACGACGTAGGAGCGCAGCCGGTCGCTGTGGACATTCCAGGACCCGATGGCGTGACGCCGGCGTTGCTCGTCCCGACCAAACTGGGACAGATCTTCGTGCTCGACCGTCGCACCGGGCACCCCATGGATGCGGTGATCGAAAAGCCGGTGCCGCAAGGGTCAGTCCCGGAGGAGCGAACTTCGAGGACCCAGCCTTTCACCACCGGGTTCCCATCGCTGTCTGGACCTGAGTTGCGCGAGAGAAACATGTGGGGGTTGACGCCGCTCGATCAGCTCTGGTGCCGCATTCGCTTCGTTCAGGCTCATTATGAGGGTCCGTTCACACCCGCGGGAACTCAGGACACGCTCTTCTATCCCGGTACGGCAGGCGGCATCGATTGGGGCAGCGTCTCCATCGATACCGCGCGCGGACTCGTAGCCGTCAACACGCTGCGCTTCTCCAATTTCGGCCGGCTCGTTGCGCGCAAGGACGCGAGCAGCGGCGAAGGCGGAGCAGGAGGCTGGGTTACCTTTCAAATGACCGGTACGCCCTATATCTTCGCGGAGGCGCCCTTCATGTCGCCGTTGCAGGTTCCCTGTCAGGCCCCGCCGTACGGCACCATGAACGTTCTCGACCTAAAGACGCGCAAGCTTTTGTGGAGCAAGGCCTTGGGGGTGGCAACGAACTCGGGGCCATTCGGCGTGCCCAGTCATCTGCCGATCCGCATGGGCGTGCCGAATATGGGCGGCTCGGTGGTTACCGCCGGCGGATTGGTGTTCATCGGCGCGACCCAGGATCGAATGCTTCGGGCCTATGACATCAGCAATGGACGCGAATTGTGGAGCGCGCAGCTACCCTCGGTCGCAGCCGCAACCCCGATGAGCTATGTCTCTCCTCGCACCGGCCGACAGTATGTCGTCATTGCCGTGGGTGGCCATTACGGCATCACCGGTCCGCCTGCCGGCGCCGTACTTGCATTTGCCTTGCCGCAACGGTAGCGGTTGCTCCATGTAGATGTGATTGAACCTGGCGCGATAAGATCGGCACATGGATGTCATTGACTGGCTGCTCGATTCGGACCCAGCTATCCGCTGGCAGGCAATGCGCGACCTGACAGGTGCCTCACGGGACGCCGTTGCCGAAGAGCGCGCCCGCGTCCCATACGAAGGGGTCGGCGCGAAGATTCTCGCTCACCAGGGGCAGGATGGCTCGTGGCATCGAAATGGGGCCCCCGATTGGTTGCCGACGCTGTTCACGATGCTTCTGTTGCGCGCAGCGGGCGCCGATCGCGCCGTACCCATTGTCGGCTCGGCGGTGGCTCGTTTAGAAGAGGGCTTTCGCTGGCACGAGGCTCACGGCAAGAAGCCATTTTTCGGGGGCGAGGTCGAGCCATGCATCAATGGGGGCACGCTCGCGCTTGGCGCATACTTCGGACATGCCAACGAGGATCTCGCGCACCGTCTCTTGGGCGAGCAGTTGGATGACGGCGGTTGGAACTGCGAAGCGCCGAAGAGCGTCCGCTCGTCCTTTCACACCACGATCTGCGTGCTGGAGGGACTGCTGGAATACGAGCGTGCCGTCGGGCCGGAACCGGCAATCACCGCGGCCAGGCGGCGAGGGGAGGCCTACCTGCTCGAGCGCGGACTCTTCCGCCGGCGCTCGACCGGCGAGGTTGCCGATGCCTCGTTCCTGACATTCGCATATCCTCCCCGCTACCAGTACGACATTCTGCGCGCGCTCGACTATCTCAGAGACGCCGGTCTTGAGCCCGATCCGCGCATCGGCGCGGCCCTGCGAGTCGTCAAGAACCGGCAGCAAGCGGACGGTCGATGGCTGCTCGATCGCACGCACGAGGAAGCGCTCGCCTTCCCATTCAACGAGGAAGTAGGAAGGCCGAGCCGGTGGAACACGCTCCGGGCTCTGCGGGTGCTCCGTTGGTACGATCAAGCGCAACTCGAATCGCCAAGCCCCGCGTAGGTTAGGATAGACTTCAACAGCCTGGAGAACGAACGACGAGGGGAGCGAAGTATGACGGAGCAGGTCGAGGTGCAGCAGCGCGGCTGGTATTACGGTTGGTCCATCGTCGGCGTGCTGATCCTGTCTCAGGTTGCAGCCAACTCTCTGACCTACAACACCTTCGCCCTTTTCGTGCCGGGTTGGTCGCGCGACTTGCACGCACCGATCAGCCAGTTCATGTGGTGCATCTCGGCCATGCTCATCGTGGCCTCGCCCGTATCGCCGTTGGTCGGCGCGCTTGCGGATCGCATGCCGCCCCGACGGATCTTTGCGGTGGGCCTGCTCGGCATGGCCCTGTTCTACGTGCTCGTCAGCTTCGCAACATCCGCGTGGCAAATCGTCGCGCTTTACGGCGTTGTCGCAGCCCCATTTCTCGTGATGTGTACGGCGGTGCCTGGCAACGCCCTCATCTCGCGCTGGTTCGTCCGCCGCCTTGGCTTCGCTTTGGGCTTAAGTGCGTTCGGCATTGGCTTAGGAGGCGTGATCATCCCGCCGCTGGTCGCGGCGCTCCAGCCGGATCTGGGATGGCGCATGATTTGGCGGCTCGCAGGCCTGATTCTGGCCGTGGTGGTGATGCCCATCGTCGTTCTCGTCGTGCGCGATCGTCCCTCCAAGCGTGACGGGCTCTATTACTTGACCCCTGACGCCGGCAGCGCGCGGCCCCACGCGCACCACGGTCACAGAGCCGGCAAAGGCGGCCTCACCTGGCGCGACGTTCTCAGGCGCCCTCAATTCTGGCTTCTCGTAGTCGTTTACCTGACGATTTTGAGCACCGGATCGGCGCTATCGCAGAACATGGGCGCGCTTGCCGCCAGCCGCGGCCTTAGCCAGCAGGCCGCAGGCAATTTGTTATCCGCACTCAGCGCGGCGCACATCGTGGCGACGCTTGCTACCGGCCTGCTCGCCGACCGCTATGGCGCCCGACTGCCGTTCATCGTTCTCGCGCTGGCGGTGGCTGTCGGCGTTCTGTTTCTCGCGTTCGGCCACGACTTGTCGCTTCTCGTCGCGGGTGCAGCGCTGATCGGCTTCAACTCAGGAGTCATGACGCCGCTCGCCGCCGGTGTGGCTGCTGAGTTTGGCGCCCAAGGTTTCGGGCGAGCCTTTGGCCTGGCAATGGCCTTTTTGCCGGCCGGCACGCCCCTTGCCTACCTCACCGCTCGCGCCAAAGAAGTCACGGGCAGCTACGTACCCATCATGCTGTGTTTCCTTGTGGCACTTCTTCTGGCCGCGGCGCTCAGTCTCTTCCTGCGGCGCGGCGGTACGTCAATGGCGCAGGAGACAGTGGCAGCACCCCCCGTGCCGCCTTGAAAAAGCCGGGACCGTTGAGTTGAAGGTCAGTGACATCATCGACAAGGCGCGCGCCGCGACGGGACTGTCAGACCTTGGCGACCCCGCCGTACTCGAAGGCCTGCAGGTTCTGGTCAAGGCGTCAATCGACGAGGCCCATCTTTCCGCTGCCGGCGCGCCGCGTTGGGAGGCGAGTCTCGTCGGCTTTTTATCCAATCGTCTGCTCATCGTCGACTACCTGAAGCGGCACCCCGAACTCCTCGAACGCCCCATTGACCGCCCAATGTTCGTCTTCGGTCTGCCGCGCACCGGCACTACGCTGACCATCAACCTGCTCAGCGCCGACCCTGCGCGTCGCTGCCTGCTGCGCTGGGAGTCGATCAAATCGGTGCCGCCGGCAGCGGCGGGTGCCTTGCATAGCGACCCGCGTTGCATCGCGGAGCAGGAGCGGCTCGCCATGATGATCAAGCAGGCGCCGCAAGTCGCCGCAGCTCACTACGAAGACGCGGACAGCCCCAGCGAATGCCAGTTTGCTATGGCACCTTCCTTCTGCGCTCAGCTCTTCGATTCCAATATTCACGTCCCGAGCTATCACGCCTGGTTCCTGTACGAAACCAGTTATCTGCCTGCCTTCAAATTCCACAAGCAGCTGCTGCAATTGTTGCAAGCGGAGAACGGCGGGCGCTGGACCTTGAAGAATCCCTGGCATCCGCTTTTCCTGGATGATCTCACCACGGTTTATCCGGATGCCCAACTGGTGATGACCCATCGAGATCCGGCCGAAGTGGTCGGTTCGGCCTGCAGCCTGATCAGGCTCGTGAGACCGATGTTCAGCGATGTCGTCAACCTGAGCCAGATTGCCGATCAAATGATCGAGACCTTCGATCTGATGATAAAACGCCAGAACGCTTACCGCGACAAGCACGGCGAGAAGTCCATCTACGACATCCAGTACGTGGAACAGCTACGCGATCCGGTAGGCCAGATCCGCAAACTTTACGCGCATTTCGAAGAGCCGTTTACGCCCGAGGCGGAGGCCGCGATGCTCAAGCTGGTGGCCGAGAACCCTCAAGGCAAGCACGGCAAGCATATCTATTCGCTGGAAGAGTTCGGCCTCACCGCCGCCGGTGTACGCCGGCATTTTCGGGACTACTGTGAGCGCTTCGACATTCTGTCCTGCGAAGCGGCTGCGAATCGGCATTCGCATTGAGCCCCTCCAGGATGAAGTCGCTGATCGCGGCGCTGATCTCATCCTCATTTGCCAATCCTTCGGGGAAAAGCCAGTCCTTAAAGACGACACACGCCAAAATCGTGGCAAAAGTGACGCGCGACATCAGCTTGGGATGAACCTTCGGCTTCCCGGAAAGACGTTTCATCGATTTTGCGGTGGTCCGGGAGAAAAAATCATGAAGCCCTTCGACCTGCCCCAAGCCCGGCACGCTGTCGCTTGCGAACAGCTGCGCTGCAATCACCGTTTTCAGCATCATGGAATGGTCCGCGATGAACTTTTGCAGCTCGCGCGTGTATTCCCGGGTCCAAGCTTTGGCGCCCTCGGCATCGTCTGCCTCGACGAGATGTGTAGCGCAAAAATGCAGGAAATTCTGATTGAGAGGCTTGAAGATCGAATCGTGAAACAATCTGGCCTTGGATCCAAAGTTGCTGAAGATCAAGGCTTCGGTTACGCCCGCCCGTCGCGCGATGGCAGCCGTTTTAGCCTTCTCGTAACCATTGCGCTCGAATTCATTGCAAGCCGCCTCGATGAGTAGATCGATGATTTCTTCCGATGAGCGCCGGGGCCGCCGGGCCGGTAGACGTTTCGTTCGCTGCCGAGCAGTCTTGTTTGGCAAGCCGGCTATCTCCCCAATGTCGGACGACGATGATACTAAATAGTCGCCGCTATTCACAGAGTTGTGCCGTCTCCTGGAACCGGCACGCGGTGATGCTTATGCAGGATCGTCATGTTCTGATGACCACTGGACCGTAGCGAGCCGATGGGTGTCGCGCTAGGCTATTTCGCACCTAAGCGTAAGGCAGGAATTTGTGGACGAGGCAGAGCCTAAGTTGCAGGAAGCAAACTTCACGCGGGCGGCGCGCGAATATGCGTGGTTCGCCATCGCGTTGCTTTGCATCATGGCGATCGTTGCCGTCAAATTGCACCCCTGATTTGGTGGCGCGATAGCGCTTCCGGGCTGGCGCGCCCCGCACGAAGTTTCAACGGAGCCTAACCGGACAGGTATTTAAATTATAAATTACAATATATCTATAACTTATTGAAATATAAAGTTATATAACGAGGTATTTCGCGCCCTGTGATTTGCCTGCAGCACCCAGCATACATTGAGGGTCCTCGTCGGCACTGGGTGGATTATTCTTGATCGCTCCTATGCTGATGAGAGGGGGCGTCGATGGCAATCTCGCTGTTACCCGACAACCCGGGTGCTTGGACCTATCACCGTTACCAGGACCTCTATGCGATTCCGCGCGAGCAGCGCGAAAAATTGCAACTCGAGGCGGTGCAGCTCAATTTTGCGCGCATGCGAGATCGCATCCCGGCACTGAAAAAGCTGGCCGATCGCCAAGGCGTCGAGCGTATCGACAAGCTCGAGGATGTGCTTCCGGTCTGCTTCGACCATAGAGTACTAAAAAACTATCCGATCCAGATCATCGAGAACCGGGATTTTCCGAGACTCACCAGTTGGCTCAACAAGCTCACCGCCCACGACCTTACGCGGGTCGATCTCTCCGGCATCACGACCATCGAGGAGTGGCTGGCCAGGCTCGAGGCCTTTGGAATGCTGGTTACCTATTCGAGTGGCACGACCGGCAAGCTCAGTTTCGTGCCGCGTTCACTCGATGAGTTCGGGCCGTGGCGTGCGCACTACTTCAACGTCAATCATGCTTGCAGCGGCGTCAACCCGCACACCACGAAGCTGCCGACTTTCTTTCCGGGCTATCGCGGCGGCTATCAGACCATGCTCAAGATGATGAGCCTGTTCAACGTCGAGATGGCGGGAGGCCCGCAGCACTATCACACGCTCTACGACACCCATATTCCGGCGGACCTCATGGCACTCTCGGGGCGCATGCAGTCTGCTGAGGACAAGGGGGAGATCGGACGGCTCGGCCTGGATCCCGCGCTGCTCGAACAGCGCCGGACGATGATTGAGCAAGGCCGCCGCAAGGATCAAGACCTGGGCGCTTGGTTCAGCAAAATGATAGAGCAGTTCAAGGGCCAACGCGTGAAGATCGGGGGCACCTTTTCTGACCTTTTCCGAGTCGCCAAGGCAGGGCTGGACAAGGGTAAGCGCTGCGAGTTCGCACCGGGCTCTGTCATGATTGGCGGCGGCGGGATGAAGGGCTACAAGGACGCGCCTGCCGACTGGGAGGATCAGGTGAAGCATTTCTTCGGGGTCAAAAAGCTTGGTAATCAATACGGGTTTTCGGAAAACATCGGCAATGCCCCCCTATGCGAATCCGGCTTCTTTCACTTTCTGCCTTATACGGTGCCTCTGCTCATGGATCAGGACGGCAAGGCCATGCCGCGCGAAGGGGTGCAAAAGGGCCGCTTAGCGCTGGTTGATCCGATCCCAACCTCCTATTGGGGAGGCTTTGTTTCGGGCGACGAGGTTACCATGCACTGGGAGGACGACTGCACCTGCGGCTGGCGCGGGCCACGCGCGGAGAAGACCATCCGCCGCTTCTCAGAGGGGGAAGGCGGCGATGACAAGATCACCTGTGCGGGGTCGCAGCAGGCTTATAACGAGTTCATGGAATTTGTCGCCGGAGAATACAAGTGAGTGACAGCATCGACATTCCGATTGTTGCGCGCGGAGTGGTAATCAACCCGCGCCCGGAAGACAGTGTTGAATTCAAAGGTCGTGGTGGAGCGGCCTTTCGTTCGCCTGATCCGCACAAGCATATTCACGAGTTGGTGCTCGGCAATACGGCGCTGCTCGCCAATCTGAACGACACGAAAATGCAGCACATCATCGAATTCCTCGCAGAGGTCGGCAAACGCCTGCGGCTGGAAGACAATACCTACTTGCAGCAGTCTTTCGCGCTGGCCCTGCAGGCCGGCGGCCTCGCAGAGCCGGTCCTCCGCGGTGTGTACGACGGCATGCCGCGCATGTTCGATCCGCGCACGCTCACCGCCTTGGTCGACAAGACCATCGGCATCAACTACCTGGATGGCTGGGTTCCGGGCGATGGCGCATATTCCAACGTGCGCGTTCGTGCCGTCGGCACGCGGCAGCTGCATATCACGGCCGGCAATGTTCCGGTGGTCGCGAGTCTGACCATCATTCGAGCCGCACTGACCAAGTCGGATTGCCTGATCAAAACGCCGTCCAACGACCCGCTGACGGCCAACGCGATCGCGCGCACCATGATCGAGGTCGATGCCGGGCATCCTGTCACGAAGCATCTCGCTGTTGCCTATTGGAAGGGGGGCGATGAATTCATGGACTCGCAGATCGTGCGTACGTCGCGCATCGACAAGATTACTGCGTGGGGCGGTATGTCCTCGGTCAAGCACATTCAAAAATTCCTTTCGCCGGGCATCGACTTGACCGCGCTGAATCCCAAATATTCGATGTCGATGATCGGCCGCGAGGCTCTTGAAAGCGAGGAGGCGATGACGGAAGCGGCCGGCGGTATCGCGGTCATTTCCGGCTTCTATAACCAGACTGCCTGCGCGAACACGCGCGTCGTCTATGTGGAGAGCGAGACCGACGATGCATCGCTCGAACGCGTCGTAGCACTCGGACGCAAAATCCTCGCTGCATTCCAAACTTTGCCCTCCGTCATCTCCACGCCGGCCGCTGCGGCAAATAGGGAACTCGAGGCCGAGATGGCTGCAGTGGCGCTCGAAGACGACTTCTACTCCGTCGGCGGCGATACGCTCACCGGCGGATTCGTGGTATCGCGATTCTCCGATCGGGTGGAGTTTTTCGACAAGCTCAACAACCGCGTCGTCAATCTCGTGCCCGTAGCCGATCTGCTCGAGGTGGTCAAATGGTGCGATGATACGACGCAGACGGTCGGCATCTATCCGGAGTCCATTCGCGATCGGCTATTGGATACCTTCGCGCTCGCGGGCATCCAGCGCATGGTGCCGTTGACGGGCGGAGATCCGATGAAGATCTTCGACGACATGCATACGCTGCCTCCGGGCGCGCCGCACGACGGCATCGAACCCATGCGCCGAAACGTCCGTTGGGTGATTGACCATCGCCCCTCCGAGGCTGCCGTGCAGCTCAGCGTTGTGGCGGCGTGAGTGACAAGCCACAAGATGGACATCGTCGATAGCCAGTCGCACCTTGGCCCGGGAGGGATCGAGGAACTGCGGGCGGCCATGGATGCGCTGGGGATCAAGGCTGCGTTGATCGATGAGTTCTGGATTGGGCGCCCGGGCGGCATGCCTTCGTACGGTGTTCCCACCGGTGGCGAGAAAGTGCGCCGCCCGACATCGCCGACAGCGGAACTCGCTGCCCTGATCCATCCGGGACGTTTCTCCTACGTCGTGCGGCCCGATCGGCGCGATCCCGAATTAGGCAGCTTGATTCGCCTGGCGCGCGATGCACCGCACGCGCGTGCGCTGCGGATTATTCCCGGCCTCGCGAAAGACGAGCTGTCCGCCGTTGCAACGGGTGGTTACGATCCGATGTTCAGATTGACGGCGGAATGCGGCTTGCCGATCTTCGTGACTGTTCCGGGCAATGCGCCTGTATTGCGTTCTTCAATCGAGAAGTTCCGCGGTCTCACATTCATAATCGACCATTGCGGCATGCCCTTCACTTCCGGCATGAAGCAAGGGTTGATCGATGCCGGGCTCGGCGATCAGCTGCCGCGGATGGGCGGCGGCGGCAACGAGGTTGAATTCGACCGGGTGTTGGCACTGGCGGACTTGCCGAATGTCGCGCTCAAGTGGGGCCACGCGCAAGGGTTATTCAGCATTTCAGGCTATCCGTTTGCTGGCTTGCGTCCCTATCTCAGACGGGCGCTGAACGCATTCGGTGCGGAAAGAATCATGTGGGCGGGCGATGCAAGTGCCAACCTCAGCGGGGAAAGCTGGGCAGAGCTGCTTTTTTGGCTCAGGGACAATCCGGACCTGTCGCAAAGCGAACGCGAAAAGCTACTCGGTGGCACGGCACGTCGGATCTTGGATTGGCCCGCGTGAAAGGGTTGCACCGGACAGGTCGGAGTGGTTATCAATCAGCGCGGGTTGGGCGAGTCGTCGTGTATTAAATCGATCTCTTTCATGAGTTCCTTCGGCAGAGTGACGTCGATGCTCTTGAGATTCGCCTCGAGTTGCGAGGCATTGCTTGCGGCCATGAGCACCGCAGTCGTGAAGGGCTTCTGCCGCGCAAAGGCCAGCGCCATGGTGGGAAGATCCATCGCATAGCGTTTTGCCAACGACGCGTAGGCGGCGGTGATCGACCGTTTTTTTTCGGAGAAGCGCGTATTCGCCTCGGTGCGTGTCGAGCCGTCCGTGTACTTTCCCGACAGCAGGCCTCTTCCCAAGGGCGAGTAAGCGAGCAACCCGACGCGCTCCCGCATCGCGATTTCGGCAAGACCGATTTCGAACTGACGATCCAGCAGGCTATAGCTGTTCTGAATGCTCACGATACGCGGTAGACCCTTCTGCTGTGCCTCGCTCAGATAGCGCATCACTCCCCACGCGCTCTCATTGGCGACACCGATGTAGCGAATTTTACCGGCAGCGGTCAACTCCCCGAGCGCGGCAAGCGTATCTTCGATCGGCACCAGGAAAGGCGCGTCCGGTATATATGAGAATCGCGTGCGACCCAGTGTCGTGATGGGACGCTCCGGCCAATGAATCTGATAAAGATCGATATAGTCGGTGCGCAGGCGGCGCAGGCTGCCATCGACCGCCGCAAAAATGTTCGCCCGATCAAGCCGACGTTCAGTGCCGCGAATATGCGCCATGTCTCCTGCGGCGTTTCCGGGACCAGCCACCTTGGTTGCTATGATCACGCGGCTGCGCATACCGCGCTCGGCAATCCAGCGGCCAAGGATTTCCTCGGAGCGCCCTTGCGTCTCCGCAAGCACGGGCGCCGGATAATTTTCCGCGGTGTCGAACAGATTGATACCGGCAGCGAAAGCGATGTCTAACTGGCGGAATGCATCTTCCTGGGCGGTCTTGGCGCCGAACGTCATTACCCCGAGCGCGGCAGCACCCACGCTAAGATCAGTACCGCCAAGTCGCCGGAGCTCATTGGAATGCGTCTTGACGCTGCTTTGCGGCAGGGCAGGGCCGGCGGAATGCGGTGCTTCAAGACTCACCTGCATATTGTACCAAACGCGCCCGCCTCTGTTCCTTCGATGCGAACGCAACTCGACCGCTGAGCCATGAGCGATCCCGGCGGAGCTGGAATATTATTCCTTTGACACCCGCGAGCGCATCGGCGTAGCCTCAACATGGCATAGACCCTGAAAAATACGTGCAGACGATCGAGCAGACGGAACGGTGTTTCAGTCAACAACTCACACAGCGCAAGATTTAGGATGCGCGGTCGGTGACTGATTGCCGGTTCGCGGTTGGACAACAAAAAAGCAAGGGCGGCGGGGGAATAGGAATGAAGTATTCAGGGTTCCTAGCGGCGGTTGTTGGTTCCTTGGTCCTATCGGGGAGCCTCACTTGCTCTCCAGCGATGGCGGCCATTCCGTCTGAATCGTGCGACACCGAAAGCGTGCAGGCAATGGCGTCAGCGGACACCACCGTGGCCTTTGCCGCGCGCGAAGCCGGAGGATGCCGCGTCGTCGGATATGTGACAACGCATGATCCGAG
>Ga0302324_100004438_pt1 | contig 31061 bp, 27 predicted proteins | sample Palsa_T0_1_FD_201949 | JGI IMG/M metagenome (GOLD analysis project Ga0302324, IMG submission 201949) | Peat permafrost microbial communities from Stordalen Mire near Abisko, Sweden - Palsa_T0_1 | ecosystem: Environmental > Terrestrial > Soil > Palsa > Peat permafrost | place: Sweden: Abisko... | reverse complement strand
TTTCAAGGTCATGATCCCTTTCCTTTTCTGTCACCTGCCGGTAACAACTAGGAAATATCATGGCCTCCACCACTTTTGCAGAACCTTCGAAGCATAACCGGACAAAACGAGAATGGGCCGACCGACCCACTACCGCCGGTTATCAACCCGCCGGATACTCCAACGGATACCCCGCTTGAGAAGGTTTTCGGCCAGCATTTCATCGTGCAGGTGCCCACACTCGACGGTAATCCCACTCAAGGTAATACATATTTCGACCCTTCGTACGGCGTTTCGTACTGCGGACCCGCAACTACCACAAACTGCCCCTACGCGGACGGGTTTGAGCCCAGTCGATTGCCGGCTACGCGTACCAGTTTTTTCCAGACCCGCCAGGCGGTACGAGCTATCATGTTTTTACTCCTATTCCTGGATCGCCCGACATCGCCTTTGCTATACTTCTCACGATGTGAGTCAAAGGAGCGTAATCATGCGATTGTATTTTCTAATGTCTCTCCTCCCTTGTATCGCGTTCGGCGCGGAGCGGTCGGTTTCGCCAGTCGGGTTCTCGGAATCCAAGGAGGGGGTTCCCGCGTTCTCTCCATCCGGTGCGGTCACCCTTCCGGCGGTCAGCCTTCGGCTTGACGTCATTCACCTCGACGGAAAGAAAGAACGGTGCTACCTGACAGTGGTCTACGACCCGCAAAACGGGTACTACTTTGCTCGCTATGCGCCGCCTAACGCTCCGGGCGACGACACGGATTACGTGATCAAAGCCCTGAGGTCCCAAATGGCGACGGTTTATGCCGATGCCACTGGCCTCTATGCTTTCGAGTTCCCCAACACGATTTGGCTACGTGTCGCCACATCGCGGGCTGACAGCATCGAGGCTGCCGAGCGCGCCTACATTCACGAAATGGAGCAGGGCGGCCCGAACTACCTAGGCTCAGGGAACTTCAGACCTCTCAATCTTGGAAAAGCGATTACATGGGATTTTCATTGTGCACCGCTTCACGAGGTTTGCCAGGACCACCTTAACTCCATCGCGTCGATCGGCAGGCAGGGCAGCAACTGGCGGCTGGTCCTGCGCAATCGCTGGGATCAGGAGATAATCCTAGGCTCAAACTTCGACCTCATCAGCACCCAGCGTCTACCGCCGCCAAAGCCGGAGACGCACGACCGGAAGTAGTGGCGGCGGCCCACCTTTGACGGCGACGCTGGCCACCGTGCCTCGCACCTGCATGCGAACGAAACTCCTGCTTAGCCTTTTGAGCATTCCGCTGATGGCCCAGGTATTGCCAGTGGCGCGTTCGGAGTCCAAGGACGCGGTTCCCGCGTTCGACTCGTCGGGCGCCATCACGCGGCCAAGGAAATCCAGGAGAAGGGCGTGAGCCTTGGCGCGATGCAGGCCAAGCTCCTGGCCAAGGTCGAAGAGCTGACGCTGCATATGATTCAGCAGGATAAAGACAACCGGGAACTGCGCGAGCAAGTGACCCAGCAGGAGAAGCAGAATCGGGAACTCCGGGAGCGGATCGCGCATTTGGAGACCGGCGCGGCTGGACGGTGAGGCGAACCAAGATGCGGACGGCGGCGATATGCGCGGGCATGGCGAAGGCCATGGTTCGACCTGCAATCGCTTCTATCGGTAAACAGGGAAGCAACTGGCGGCTGGTCCTGCGCAGCCGCTGGGACGAGGAGGTCATCCTCGACCAGAACTTCAATCTCGTGAGCGTGCAACAATTGACGCAACCAAAGCAGAGTTCGCCGGACTGGCTCAAGCCGCCTGGATGAGGCCGGGCGCGCTATTAGGATAGGCGCGGCCCGCCTTCGCATCCGACGCTGGCGCGGGCGCGACCAGCGCGTCAGGCCGACCGCCGCTCCTTTTGCAGCGCCTCGTGCAAGACCATCTTGATATAGGTTTGATACGGTAGCCCCTTTCGGCTGGCGAGGTCTTGAGCGGCCTCCAGGTCCGCCATGGGCAGCCGCATGGTAACCGTCTTCAGGGGGACCTTCCGCCGTGCGGTGCCGGCTCTTAAGGCTTGCTCCATGATTTCCGCTGCGGTTTCCGGATGACTGTCCCACCAGGCAGCCTCTTCAGCTTCGGTCTTGAATTTAGGAATTGTGATCTGATCCTTGAACACGTTCATATCCCTTTGAAATACGATTGTTGCTCTCGTTTCGTCATTTCGTACGCGGTGACGACGCGTATTTTGCCCCACCGTTCTGTATAGAGCACCGTGAGCAGCCGCCCCGATTTGGTGCGCCCGAAACACAGCACCCGCAATTCACAATCGTGTTGCTGAACATCGGCGTCTAATGGCTCGATCCGGACTGCCTCTTCGGCCTCTTGCGGCGTGATGCCATGCCTGGCGATGTGCTCGACATTGGCTGCGTTCCAGTCGAACTCCACGCTTTACATAGTAAAGACATCGTAAGGCCGAGTCAAGCCCGCCACATCACCCTTCCCCGTGAAACGGGCTGAAGTCCGTATTCCAATCGAACACGTCCACCCCCTCCCGCCGCTTCAAGAAATTCACGATCCGATACGTCACCGGCGTGGCGGCCACCTCGTACAACACCTTCGCCAGATACCCCGAGAGGATCAGAACGGCAATCTGACGGACACTCTGGCTGCCTCCGAACGTGAGCACCGTAACCACGAACGTATCCACCGCCTGGCCGGCCACCGTCGAGCCGACCGTGCGCGTCCACAAGTAGCGGCCCTTGGTCAGCAGCTTCATTTTGGCCATCACGAAAGAGTTGGCGAACTCGCCGCACCAGAAGGCCACCAGGCTGGCGGCGACGATCCGCGGCACGAAGTTGAAGACCTTGGCAAAGGCCGCCTGGCCCTCCCATCCGGGAGCGGGCGGCAGCCACACCGTTACAATTCCCATGACCGCCAGCAAGGCCGACGCGAAAAAGCCCACCCAGATGGCGCGGCGGGAAGCGCCATATCCGTAGACCTCCGTGAAGATGTCGCCGAAAATATACGTGATAGGAAAAAAGAGCATCGCGCCGCTGAAGCGGAACGGGCCCACGGCGGTGATCTTCTGCCCCACCAGATTGGAGATCAGCAGGATCACGACGAACGTGTGGACCAGAAGGTCGTAATAGCGGAACCGGCCCCCATTCATGCGCGGCTCATCCGGATGCCCGCCGTTCCCACTGGACGGAGTGATCCGAAGTAACCGCGCGCGTTTCGGCCGGAGAATCGGTGCGGAAATACGACCATGGGCCGGGGATCCAGGGATAGCGCTCGATGACGGACTCATCCACGGCGACGCCCAAGCCCGGCCCGCGCGGCACCAGCAGGTCGCCATGATCGATTTCGAGCGGATCCTTCAGGATTTCGGCGGCCAGTGGAAAGGGGTACATGCCTTCGCGCGCCGGCGCGGAATAGCAAGGATATTCGAGCCACTCCACCACGGTCGCCGGCCAGCAGATGCCGAGGTGCGCGGCGGCAATCACTTCCAGCGCGGTGCCCCAACTGTGGAAGGCGAATCCCAGGCCGGCGCGCGCGATCTCGCCGATCAGGCGCTGACCCATGGCGAAGCCGCCCTGGCAGCAGACGTCCATCTGCACGGTATCGACGGCCTGCCGCAGGATCAAGTCGTGGTAGCGCTCTTCGCTGGGTTCGTGCTCGCCGCTGGCCAAGGGCAGATAATCCGTTTCGCCAAGACTTTCCTTCAGGCGCAGATAGGATTCGTGATCGTCGGGCGGCAGAGGCTCTTCGAGCCACGCCACACGGTATTCCGCCATGCCGCGGGCCAATTGTTCGACGGTTTCGAAGCTGTAGCTGCGGTCGCCCATGCGCCACCAGGTGTGGGCGTCCACCATCAGGTCGAAGTCCGGGCCGACGGCGCGGCGCATTTGCCGGACGGTTTCCAGGTCCGTCTCGGGACCGCCCGCCGGACGCATTTTGTAGGCGCGAAAACCGAGATCCGCGATGGCGGCGGCCTCGGCGGCATAGCGTTCGGGCGGCATATACATCCCCGCGCTGCCATAGAGCCGGATTACGCCGCGCACGCGGCCGCCGAGCACTTCGGAAAGCGGCACTCCCCTGGCCTTGGCGACCAAGTCGAAAAGGCCCACTTCCACCGCGCAGTAGGTCTTGGCCGCGGCGGCATCCACTTCGAGCTGTTCCATAAACTGGATGCGCAGCGCGTCCGGGTCCGCCAGCGTGCGGCCTTCGAGAAACGGCCGCACCAGGCTTTCGATGATGTCTTGCGCGCGCCGGCTGCCCGGCCCCGGCGCGTATCCCACCAAGCCGCGGTCGGATTCGATGCGGATGAGCATGGCGTCGCGTTTGAGGATGGTGCGTTCGCCGCCGTAGAAGGGCAGCCGCACCGGTTCGGGGAACGGGTAGGACAGCAGGAAGGATCGCACGCTGGAGATGATCATCGAATCCAGGACAACAGGATAGCAAACTGTAGGGCGGCGCCATGCGCCGCCGAGGGGTTTTGGCCGCGTTACGCCGAGCTTCGCTCTACGTGAACTGCAGCCAGGCGATGGCGACGGCCATCAGCAGGAACGACGAGACAAATGGAATGCGCCACTTGCGCCCGGATTCCTTGGGCTTGAAAAGAATCACCGGCGGCTTATCCTCCGGCTGTTCTTCGACGGCGACCGCTGCCGCGATGGGCGCCGCTGCTACCGGCTCCATGGCCGGCTCTGGCGCTTTGGCTGCGGGCTGGGGCGCGGCGATGACGTGCGCTTCCGGCTCGGGCTCTGGTTCGGCCTGGGCCTCGGCCTTGGCTTCCGGCTCTGGTTCGGGTGCTGGCGGAGTATACGCCTCCGCGACAGGTTCGGCTTCGACATGCGCCTCAACTACCGGCTCCGGTGCGGCGTGTACCGGCGTCACGGGTTCCGGTTCGACGTATACGGGCGCCACTGGTTCCGGCTCGACGTGCACGGACGCAACAGGCTCCGGCGCGGCAGGTATTTGGGCGGCGGGCGGCTCGTACCGCGGAGATGGCGGCGGAGTCTCGCGCACGACTCGCGGCGCGGGTTTCTCGAACAGTTGGCCGATGCCGGCGATCAGGTCCAGCACGCTTTGCTCGGCGCTGGTCGATTTTTGGCGCAACCCCGTAATGGTTTCGGGCGACTGGACTACTACCGGCGGCGCTTGCGCTTCGCGCTGCTGCAAGCGGCTCTCGAGGGCCTGCCAGACGCGCTCCACGGCCCGGTCGACGGTTTCTTCCGCGCTGCGTTGCAACTTCTGTTCCAGTGATTGTACGCGGGCTTCGAGCAAAGACGCATACTGCAAAGCCTTTTCCAGATCGGGAGAGCCGTCTGGCGTGCGGGCTTCCAGATCGTGGATTTCCGCGGCGAGTTTAGCCTCCAGGGATTGCCGCAAACCGGCTACAGCCGACTCGATTTGGGCTGGAACGTTTTCTGCCGCCCGCTCAGCCCGCCAGCGGGCTTCGAGTTGCTCGACCTCGGCACGGTGCCGCGCCTGCAAGGAGTCCAGCTCCGCGGAGACACTGGCCAGGCGATCCGCTACGCTCGCTTGCAGACGGGCGTCGGTGGCGGCCAGGTCCGCCTGCAGCTTCGCCAGATTCTGTTCCAGCTCGGGCGCAGTGGATTCAGCCGCCAGTTGCCGGCGGAATTGTTCCTGCGCCTCGGTAACGCGCGCCTCGGCCTGCTGGATTTGCGCGTTGTGCCGTTCCTCGATGCTTTGCAGCTCGACGGCCATGCGGGCATCCAAGGACTCCCGCACGGCGTCCACGATGGCCTTGATCTTGGGCGGCAGTTCTTCCTGCAATACGGTCAGCTTCTGGTCCAGCGCGCCGACCTGTTCGGCGTGGCGCCGCAGACTCTCGTCGACCGCCTGCTGGAATCCTCCCGCGCTGGGCATCTCCGCGCGCAACGCCGCCAGGCCCTGCTCTAAGGTGCCGGCACGGTCGGCCGCCTGCTGGTCGCCGGCGGAGATCCGGGCGTCCATGGACGCTTCCACCGCTTCCACGATCTGCCGGATCTTAGGCGGCAGTTCCTCGCGCAGCGTGGTCAATTTGGTTTCGAGTTGCTCCAGCGCTTGTTGTAGCGGGGCGGCCTGGCTCTGCTGGTGTTCCGCCAGCCCGCGCATCTCCGCGGAGAGCCGGCCCGACAGCGCCTCCACCTCGGCGCGCAGGTTCGACTGGATTTCTTGAACGTGCTCGGGCGTGACGCCGCGCGAGCCTACCCGGTTCTCCAGTTCCGTCAACTCCAGCGCTACGCGCGCCTCCATGGATTGCCGCACTGCCTCGATAATCTCGCGGAACTTTGCCGGCAGTGCCTCCTGCAGCGCGGAAAGCCTCTGATCGACGCCGGAGATCTGCTCCGCGCCCGATTGCTGGGCCGCCGACACATAGTCGCGCACCTGGGATTCGATCTGTTGGATGGCTTGTTCGACGGCGCTGGTCTGGGCCGCCGTGTGGGTATCCACAGCCTTCAAATCCAGGGCGACTTGCGCGTCAATCTCGGCCAGGCGCCGGTCCACGTGCCCGACGTGCTCGGTGAGGCGGGCTTCCAAGGCCACAATCACCTTCTCGAGCACGCGCCCATCCAGGCCCTCACCGAATTTCATGAGGCCGTTCTTTTCAATCGTCTCTGTGTGGTCTTCCACGTTTCTGAGCCTTTCCGCCAGGGGACCAAGGTCGGTCATACCATCCTCCCGAGTTCTAGAGGGTCCTTGTGCGAGTTTCATCGCTACGCCGAACAAGAGACCGTCGCCAAATGCCAGGGCGAGACTCTTGAGGAACGAGGACTGACTGGACTTCTCCATAAAACATAATTAGCACGAAATGTTTCAAGATATAAAGGAGAATCTTCGGTTTCGTTCTGCAAAGCGTTGAATCCAGCCGCTCTATGTCCAGTTACATATCGCCCAACTGTCCTATTCGATTATAGTGCCAAAACGGCTTCCGCGCGCCAATTGTTATCCATCTTGTTATCCTTAGGACAATGGATTGGCTCGGCTCGGTGTTCGATTGGCATGTGTTCGGAACGATCGCCTTCAAGGTCACGGCTGCCTATTTCCTGGCGCTGCCCATCGGATGGGAGCGGGAACGGGTGCTGCACAGCGTGGGGCTGCGCACTTTTCCGCTGGTGGCCATGGCGAGTTGCGGTTACGTGCTGCTGGCCGATACCGTCGGGAGCGGTGACGCCACGGCCCGCGGCCACATCATCCAAGGTCTGACCACCGGTATCGGCTTCATCGGCGGCGGCGCCATTATGCGCGGCAATGGGAACGTCCATGGCACGGCGACGGCGGCCAGCATATGGAACACGGGCGTGATTGGCGCGGCGGTCGCCGAATCGCGATTCGAGATCGCGGTCATTCTGAGCCTGATGAACCTGGTCACGCTGCATCTGCTGGTTCCACGGAGCCGCAGCGGCCAGGCCGAGCCTAAGGCGCCGGAATGACGCCGCGGGCCGGGCTGACCTTCCGCTATCCGCATAAAGCCGTGCCCTATGCGGAGGCGCTGCGGCAGGCCGGCATCGAGCCGGTTTTGATTTCGCCCGGGGATTCCCGCGCCCTGGCCGGATTGCAGGGGTTGCTGCTGAGCGGCGGGGTGGATCTGAACCCGGCGCGCTACGGCGCGGCACCCGGCCCCGCCAGCGAAACACCCGACGACGAGCGCGATCAAACGGAAGCCCGCCTGCTAAACGAAGCGCTGGCGGCGGATCTGCCGGTGCTGGCGATCTGCCGCGGGATGCAGCTTTTCAACGTGGCGCATGGAGGCACGCTGATCCAGGATCTGGAGAATTCCGCGGTACACGTGGTGTACAGTGACGATCCGGGGTTGCCGGCGCACGAGATTCTGGTTGAGCCGGGCTCGCGGCTGGCGGCGATCATGGGCGAGGGCGCGCATGCGGTCAACTCGCGGCACCATCAGGCTGTCGAGCGGGTGGGCACCGGCTTGCGCGTGACGGCCAAATCTACGCCCGACGGCGTGATTGAAGCGCTGGAACGCGGCGATCACCGGTTTGCGGTGGCGGTGCAATGGCACCCGGAGGATCAGGTGCAGCGGGATGCGGGGCAGCGGAAGCTGTTTGAGGCGTTTGGGGCGGCGATGGCAAATCCTGGTTAAGTAGCTGGATTCAAAAGGTATTACTGTACGCGGTCGCGATTCTGCTCGTTCAGGACCAATCCATCGAATATGGCCAGAACCTGCTTGCGATACGTGTAAACTTTTTGCAGGTTCTCCCGGAAGCTGACCTCGAAGTCGTGCGCCCTCATCCATTTATCGAGCAGCGTCCGGGGCACGTCGATATCCTGCCGCAGAGCTTCCACGGTATGGCCGCGCAGAAAGAGTCCGTAGAAGAAAGCCGCCTCGCGCTGCGGGGCCAAGGGATCGTATTCGTCGCGTACCGTCATAAATACGGTCTGGAAAATGCCAGTATAGCCGCGCCGCGCGGATTCGCGCAAGTCCCCCTTGCCAGACTCCTCATTTTGTTACCTTTCGCAAGGACAGCGCCAGCCAACCTTCTGGCCCGCGAAATCGTCTAAACCGGGGTAGGAGGCGGGAAAGATGGAATTGGTCCGAACCGGGCTGCAGGATTTGCGTTATGCCGCCCGCAATCTGCTGCGGTCGCGCGGCTTTGCGGCGGTGGCCGCGATTACCCTGACCATTGGCATCGGCGCCAACACGGCCATATTCAGCATTATCGATACCATCCTGCTGCGGCCGCTGCCGTTTCGCGATCCTGGCCAACTGGTCCGTCTATACGAAACCGAAGCGGCGCCCGGCAACTACCCCTTCGCCGGGCCGGATTTCCTGGACTGGCGAGCGCAGAACAAAACCTTCCAGGATATGGCCCTGTTTGGCTGGTCCGGCGATATGAACCTGAGCGGCGAGGGGCACCCGGATCATGTGCTGGCGGTCCCCACGCAGGCGAACTTCTTCGGCCTGCTGGGAGTGCAGCCGATCCTGGGGCGCACGTGGCTGCCGGGCGAAGACCGGACGGGGAAGGACCAGGTGGCCGTGCTGAGCTACGGCCTATGGCGGGAGCACTTCGCCGGAGATCCCAGGGTGCTAGGGCGCAGCATCGCGCTGAATTCCAAGAAATACACCATCGTGGGCGTAATGCCGGCCAGCTTCCGGTATCCCTTCCAAACGCAAATGTGGATCCCGATGGACATGGACTTCAAGAGCTGGATGGGTCAGCGCGGCAGCCACTGGGCCAACGCTATCGGCCGGCTGAAACCCGGCGTCTCGCTGCAGGCGGCGCGTGCCGACCTGAAGCTTATCTCCGGACGACTGGAGAAGTCCTATCCGGATTCCAACGATAAAGTAGGCTCCGCGGCCGTCGCGCTGCATGACGATCTGGTGGGCGACTCACGCAGATCTTTGCTGATGATGCTTTCCGCGGTGGGGCTGGTCCTGCTGATCGCTTGCGCGAACGTGGCGAATCTGCTGCTTTCGCGGGCTGTCGCGCGGCAGAAGGAGATGGCCGTGCGCAGCGCGCTGGGCGCGGCGCGGGGGCGGCTGCTCAGGCAACTGCTGACGGAAAGCCTGCTGTTGTCTCTATTGGGCGGCGGGCTCGGTTTGCTGGTGGCATGGGCCTCGATCGCGCTGGTCTCGCACGCCAAGAATCTGGCCCTGCCGCAGTTTGCCGTCATCCAGCTCAATGGTGAGGTTCTGGCCTTCACGTTCGCTTTATCCTTGGCGACCGGCGTGTTGTTCGGCTTGGCGCCGGCGCTGCGCACTTCGCGCCCCGATTTGCACGAGGAGCTGAAGGGCGGCGCGGGAAGTTCGATCAGCCCCGGGAAGCGGCGCCGGTTCACCAGCAACTTGCTGGTAGCGGGCGAAATGGCGCTGTCGATGCTGCTGCTGGTTTCCGCCGGGCTGCTGCTGAAAGACTTCGCGCGATTGCGAAACTTGGATATCGGCGTGCGGCCAGAAGGCGTGTTCACCGCGGCGGTGCGCCTGCCCGACGAACAGTACAAGACCGGGCCGCGGATGCTGGAGTTTTCGCAATCGCTGCTGGATAAGTGCGCGCATATCGCGGGAGTGGACGCCGCCGCCATCAGCGTCCCGCTACCGCTCGAAGGCGGCAGCAACTACTATGTCAAACTGCGGGGCCAAACGTCCCAGATGAGCAACCTGCTGGTGGAACGCCATGCGGTCAGCAGCGCATACTTTCATGCCATGGGGGTGCGGTTACTGGAAGGCCGCACGTTCGAGCCCGCCGATATCCAGCATGCGCAAGCGATCGAGGCGCGCTACGAGGGCCTTCCCGACGGCGGCCACCTGCCCGATGCGGAGGCTGACACGATGGTATACCCGGTAATCGTCAACCAGGCGATGGCGCGCGCCTTTTGGCCGGACCGGAGCCCTCTCGGCCAGATGTTCTCGCAAGGCAGCGACCACGGCCCGTGGAGGCAGGTGATCGGCGTGGCGAACGATGTCCGCCAGTGGGGCCTGGCGCACAGGCCGGTTCCGGAGGCCTACCAACCCTTTACCGGCGATGCGCGCCTGTTCCTGGTGTTGCACACCTCCCGGCAGCCCTTGAGCCTGACGGCGGAGGTGCGGCGCGTGCTCACTCAAACCGACGCCAGCCTGCCGCTGTTCTCCGTGCGCAGCATGGATCAGGTGATCTCCGAAAATGCGCAAGGCCAACAGTTCCTCAGCCTGCTGGTGGGGTCCTTCGCGGGTCTCGCGGTGGTGCTGGCGGCCGTGGGGATTTACGGCGTGCTCTCCTATGCGGTCACCGAGCGGACGCGCGAGATCGGCATCCGGATATCGCTGGGCGCCAGCCGCGGCCGTGTGCTGGGGCAAGTGATCCTGGAGGGTATGCGGCTGGCGGTGGCGGGCTTCGCGGTGGGCACGGTGGGCGCGCTGGCCGCTGGGCGGATACTGGGAAGCCTGCTGCATGAGGTCAAGCCCGGCGATCCGGAGATCTTCGCCGCCACAGCCGGCTTCCTGGCTCTGGTAGCGCTATTGGCATGCTATCTGCCCGCCCGCCGCGCGGCGCGGCTGGATCCCATGACGGCGCTACGTTACGAGTGAAAGGGCGGGGGGGTGCTTGACAGGTGTCGGAAAAGAGCGCATACTCTAGATGTGGAGTAATCTATGGCGTCAACCGCCGCACGCCGTCAAAAGATCGATCCTGAGCAGGTGTCCCCAAGCGATCGCCGCGCCCCCGAAGTTCGTCGCCGAATGGCGGGCGCTGCCATGCGCGCCTTCTTCAACGTGGGCGCCGCTTGGCAACTGCGCGCCGAGCAACAGCGCGCGCTGCTCGGGTGGCCGGCGGAATCGACCTTCTTCAAATATAAAGCCGGGAACGTCTCGACGCTGCCGTACGATATGCTGATGCGCATTTCCCTGGTCTTGGGCATTTACAAAGACCTCCACGTCCTTTACCCGGAACCGGATTTGGCCAACAGATGGGTCGGGCTGCCGAACGGCAATCCTTTGTTCGGCGGCCAGCCCGCCGTGACCCTCATGACCGAAGGGGGCATGGACGGTCTTTACCAGGTCCGGCGGCTGCTCGACGGGAGGCTCAGCGGGTGGAATTGACGCCGCCCACGAGCCAACTGCGCCTCACCGACACCTGCCGCCTGGTCCCCAGCCTGTACCCATCCCGTGGAATTCTGCACATGGTTGCCGCGCCCGCGGACCTGCCCCTGATCCTCGAGTTGGAAGCCTGGAGTAACGATCGCATCTCGACGGAACTGGGCACTCTGCATCGCATTCCAGTAGAAGAGTGGGTTGCCGGCCACCCGATGGCAAGCGCGATCATGGGGGCATTTTGCCATCCGCGCGCCGGCGGCGGCCGCTTTAACGGCCCGGAACGCGGGGCTTGGTACGCCGCCGATTCGCTGGACGCCGCACATGCCGAAGTCGCCTATCATCGCACCGCGGAGTTGGCCGAAATCGGGGTGTTCGAAACGCGCATGCAGATGCGCCTCTACTTGGCCAATTTCCACGCGGTGTTCCACGACGTGCGGGCCAACGCGCCGCGGAACGCCGCATATCACGATCCTTTGAGTTACGCCGCATCGCAGGCCCTCGCTCGCCACCTTTTGGCGGATGGGTCGAACGGCGCGATCTATCGAAGCGTGCGCTACACCGGAGGCGAATGCCTGGCTTGCTTTCGACCTGCATTGGTGACGAACGTGCGTATCGCCGCCCACTTCGAATATCGCTGGCCCGGCACGCGCACACCGCAAATCCGTCTCTTGGGCAAAGCTCCCTCATGACCCTGCCGGGCCGGCAGACTCTACTTCACGCGTTCCAACGCCTGCTCGAAGTCGGCCAACAGGTCGCGCCAGTCTTCGATGCCCACCGACACGCGCACCAGACCATCGCCGATGCCCGCCTCGTCGAGCTCCTTAACGGACATGCCCGAATGCGTAGTGGACTTCGGATGGCACACCAGCGTCTCCACGCCGCCGAGCGAAACGGCGTTATGTCCGATCTTCAAGTTGCGCAGAAAATCGAAAGCCGCGGGCCGGCCTGAAAAGTCCAGCGAGAATATGCCGCCGGGATAGGCGCACTGCTCCTCGTAAATCCGGCGCTGTTCCGCATCCTCGAACAGCGTCGGATAGAGCACGCGGCGGATCTTCGGGTGGCCGTGCAGGGCTTCGGCCAGCCGCTGCGCGTTCTTGCTCTGCCGGTTCATGCGCAACGCCACCGTGGATAAGCGGCCCTCCAGCATCCAGCATTCGTCGGGCTGCAGGATATTGCCGAACATGCTGCGCCGGGCCAGAATCTTGCGCATGATTTGCGGGTCGGCGGAGAGCGCCACGCCCGCCACCATATCGCTCATGCCCGACAGGTATTTCGTGCCGGAATAGAGCGCCAGATCGGCGCCCAGCATCAAGGGGTGCTGGAAGGCGGGTCCCAGAAACGTATTGTCCACCATCACTACCGGCCGGTCCGGATGATTCTTGGCGGCATCCGACGCGTGGCGGATGTCCGTCATCACCATGGTGGGATTGGCGGGAGTCTCCAGATACACGATGCTCAGGTTCCTGGCCGACCGGATGGCGCGATCGATGGCTTCGGTATCGCCGCCCGGCACGGGAATGCCTTGCACGCCGAAAGGTTCCAGGAAGCTGTGGATCAGGCCGGTGGTGCCGCCATACAGCGGCGTCGTATACACGATGGTGGTACCCGGCCGGACTACCGCGAGGAACGCCGTCATGATCGCCGCCATCCCCGAGTTGAACACGCCCGCGGCATGCGCGCCCGGCTCCAGCGGAACGATGCGGTCTTCCAGGATTTCGGCATTCGGGTGGGAAAAGCGCGAATAGATCAGGTCCGCGCGCTCGCCGATCTCCGCCGGCAGGCGGCCCGCCAGGACCGAGAATGCGTGTTCAGCCTCCTCCGGGCTGGGGAACACGTATGTGGAACTTCGAAACACGGCGGGCCGTGCCGATCCGAACGAAAGGTGCGGATCGAAACCGGCCGTCAGCACCGCGGTGCGCGGACGCACCGCCGCGTGCGTACCGTCAGGGTTTGGCATAATCGCTCCTATCCAGAGTGTACCGCCGCACGCCTGTGCCCAACGGTTAACAATCGTGTCGCAAAACCCGCCGGTTTATGCACTAAAATGAAATTGGGACTATTTATGGATACCGAAGTCGGCATGCCCGCGCCGAACCTGTTCCGGCCGCACCCGAATCTGGGCGACGCCGTGAACCACAATTTCATCGCGTCCGAAGTCGAGGGCGGCGTTTTTCTCGACCGGCTGCCGGAGGGCGCGGTGTTGTGCGTGGAGACGCAGAACCGGGCGTACACGCTGGTGAATCGCGGCAACGGGCAGGCGCTGATTTCCGGGCATCCGACGTTTTGTCCCGAGCCGGTGCTGGTGCATATCGAAGGCTCCAACTGGGGCGGGTCGATGCTGAAGGCGGCGTTCATCGGACGCGGCATGCACCTGGAGTTCCGGCATCCGGAGCACCGCACCATTATGACGTCGTGTATCGTGGACGTGCGGGCGGCATAGCGTTTCCGGCCTCTCAGCGGTACGCGGCGGCCTGGATGCCGTACAGTTCCGCATATGGACCGCCACTGGCCATCAACTCATCGTGCGTGCCGGTTTCCACGAGTCTGGCCCCGTCGAGCACGACGATGAGATCCGCCATGCGAACCGTCGAGAAACGGTGGGAGACCAGGATCGTGATGCGGCCCCCGGGGTTCTCGCCGGCGCCGCGCGCCGCCGCGGCGTAGCGTTCGAACAGCGCGTGTTCCGTCTCCGAGTCCAGGGCGGCGGTCGGTTCATCGAGAATGAGCAGTAGCGGCTCGTCGCGCATGAAGCCCCGCGCCAGCGCGAGTTTCTGCCACTGCCCGAACGACAGCTCGGCTCCGCCCGGCCACGTCGGGCCGAGTTGCGTGTCGAGGCCCGACCCCAGCCGCGCGACGACGTCGCCGGCGCCGGCGCGGTCGACGGCCGCGGCCACTGCGCCATCGTCATCCAGCCGGGGGACGTCGCCCAAGCCAACCGTGCGGCCGGCGCGGAATTCAAAGCGGAAAAAATCCTGGAACGCGCCCGCCAGGCGGTCCCGCCATTCGCCGGCGGGCACGCGCGCCAGCGGCGTACCGTCCACCAGAATGGCGCCGGAAGCCGGCTCGTACATCTTCGCCAGGAGCTTGACCAGCGTGGTCTTGCCCGCGCCGTTTTCGCCCACGATCGCCACCACCGCGCCAGCCGGTAGCGTCAGCGATACATCGTCCAGCACCACGCGGGACGTGCCGGGATACGCGAACGACACATGGTCGAGCCGGATGCCGTGGCGCAACACGGAGGGAGCTGGCAAGTCGCCCGCGGCGGCCTCGGCTGCGGCGTAGTCTTCCAGCCACGCTAGCCGCCGCGAGCCATCCATCCAGAACCCGCGCAGGAATCCGATCTCGCCTACGGTGGCCCCAATATACGCCGATAGCCGCGCACCGGCGGCCAGCACCAGCAGCACCTGGCTGGCCGGCGCTCCCAGGCCCGAAGAGACGAATACCACCGCGCCGGCATATGCGCAGCCGAATATCGCCCACGCCAGCGCGTGCCACAACGCCGAGCCCCGCCGGGCGGCTGCCACCGGGCCATACCAACGCTCCCACGCTTCCCGCCTTCCGGCAACCAGGCGCTCGCCGATACCAGTGACGCGCACCTCCTTCCCAGGCGGCGCGGTAGTGGCGATGGTGAACAGGTGGCGCGCCAGCCGATTGGATTGCGCCCCGCGCTCCTGCGCGGTTCGCTCGACCGCGGGCCGCCATGTCGACGTCAGCACGGTGGGGACCGCGAACACCATCAGCAGGAGGAGCGCCGGGTGTATGGACGCCAGCAGCGCCATGGTTACGCCCAGCCGCAGGATCCACCCGAGCGTGGAAAACAGCGACATGTACATATGGTCGAGCACGAACACTTGATTGCGGAGCATGGACAGGCGGTCGAGATACTCCGGGCGCTCCTGATGCGCCACCGTCGCGATAGAGGCTTGCAGTTGCGCGACGTGCGACTCGAGCGCGATGGTCACCTTGTCGCGGAAGTGGCGCTGCACGCGCGTGCCGACCGTGCGCAGGAACCACGTGGCGGCGGCCGACACGCCCAGGCCCACCGCCGCCCATTTCACCATGGCGGGGCGGTGCTCGAGGACGCCTTTACCCAGCAGCATCAGCCACAGCGCCAGGAGCGCGTCGGGCAGCGCGGCGATTTGCGAGAGCACGAACGCCGCCACCATCAAACGCGGCTCGTGGCGATACCCCAGCTTGCACAAGCGCCACATGGACGATAGTGCGGGAGGTAGCGGGGCGATGGCGCGATCAGGAGAGGACGTCATAGGTGGCGCCCTCCTCGTCCTCGGGAACATTGAAACGCTGCGCCTGCAAATCGAACATGGTCCGATAGCGGCCGCCGAGCGCCATCAACTCGTCGTGCGTGCCCAGCTCGATCACACGGCCCTCCTCCAGCACGCAGATCCGATCGGCGTGCCGGACCGTGGAGAAGCGATGCGAGATCAGGATGGTGGTGCAGTGCCGCGTGGCGGCCAGCAGGCGATCGAAGATCTCCGCTTCCCCGCGCACGTCGAGCTGCGCGGTAGGCTCGTCGAGCAGCACCAGGCCCGCGCCCAGCGCGACGGCCGCCAGCGCCCGGGCGAGCGCGATGCGTTGCCATTGGCCGCCCGAAAGGTCGGTGCCGCCGCTGTAACCGCGGGCCAGCACGGTGTCGAGCGTAGCCAGGTTCGCGGCTCCCGCGGATTCAAGCGCGGCGCGCACGATTTCGTCCGGCGCGCCCGACGGCGCTACATTGTCGCGCAGCGGCAACTCCAGACGCATGAAGTCCTGGAACACGGCCGCCACGCGTGCGCGCCAGGACGCGAGATCGAACTCGCGAAGGTCGACGCCGTCGATTTCAATCGAGCCCGACTGCGGATCGTACAAACGGCACAGCAACTTGGCGATAGTGGTCTTGCCGGCGCCGTTTTGTCCCACGATGGCCAGCGACGAGCCTGCGGGAATCGTGAGATCGAGGCGCTGCAGGATAGGCGCGCCGTCGGGGTACGCGAATGAGACGTCGCGCAGACGAATCTCGCGGGCAGGGGTGGCGTCCGCCGACCGAATGCCGGACTGCAGGCTCCCGGCGGCACGCATCGCCGGCTCCAATCGCAGCACCGCGGCGACGGGGGCAGCCGCTCCGTCGAGCGCCCAACTGAATCCGCCGAACGCGATCGTCGATACGCCTACCGCGCTCTGTACATAGACCACGGCCTCCCCCAGACTGATGCGGCCGGCGACAGCGGCGCCCGCCAGCAACCAGAACACCAGAATGTTCGCGGCTACGACCAGGAGCATGCTCCACACCACGGGGCGCTCGCGCAACCTCGTGGCGGCATACTGCAGCTCGTGCAAGCGCGTGCGCGTGGCGATGAAACGGCCGATGGTCCACCCGGCGAGGCCGAACAGCCGCAGTTCTTTGCTGGCTGGGGGGTCCACCGCCAGCCGGTAGGCGTAGTCGGCATCCCGCTGCGCGGCCCGCACTTCATCGGTGTTGCGGTCGTGCCAGATGGCGCTGTCGCTGAGAATCCAGTGGGTGGCCAGCCAAGCGCCCGCGAGCACGATCGACGCCCACCAGGAGTATCTGGCGAGGATCAGAGCAGAGGCCACGCCACCGATCGTTTCGACCATCCCGTTCGCGATGAAATCGAGCGAGATCGACAGGGGTGGGCCGGTCATCCCGAGGTCGAAATCGCGTGCGACGGTGAGGTCCCCGGTGAGCGCGGGATTTTCGAGGTGTCCCATGCCGGACGGGCGAACACACGCCTCGGTGAGCCGGTCGTGGAGCCAGGCGGCAGTGCGGTCACCGAGGTTAGCGCCGACCGCCTGGTGAATCGGGCTGAGCACCTGCAAGAGCACGAAGACAGCGCACGCGAACGCGAGCGGACCGGCCAGAGGATGGCCCTGCTGCACGGCGGCGACCAGCACGCCCATGGCGATCGCGAACACCGCCGGCAGCGTCCCTCTCAGCAGTAGGGCCGTCCACCAGGTAGCGGCAAGGAAGGGGTCGGCCTTCGGCAGGACGCCGAAGAACTTCCACTCCTTGCGCTCGGTCAGTGAATGGAGCACCATTGCATTGTGCCACAGGAGCGGCGCGTGCAACAGCCCATCGCGGGCCTAGCCGGCCGCATCCAACTGCTGCAACGCCCAGCGCGCGGACTTATGCACTAAAGGCTCCGCCGATCCCGCCAGCTTTTCCAGCGGCGCGCGGAACTTCTCCTGCCCCGCATTGCCCATGGCGATCGCCACGTTGCGTAAAAAGCCGGTGTAGCGCGCACGCGAGATGGGGCTTGCGCGGAACATCTCGCGGAATTCGTCTTCGGAAAGCGCGGCGAGTTTCTCCAGCGGCGGCGCGAAATGCGCCGGGGCGAAGGCCGGCTCCTCCGTCGCGGGCGCGCGCCGATTCCACGGGCAAACATCCTGGCAGATGTCGCAACCGAAGACGTGGCGTCCGATCGCGGGCCGCGCCTCCTCGGGCGCTACACCGCGCAGTTCGATAGTGAAATACGAAATGCATAGCCGCGCATCGAGCGCCCATGCCGGACCTTGCACCAACCCCGTGGGCACGATGGCTTCTGTCGGGCAAGCGTCGATGCAGCGCGTACACGAGCCGCAACGGGCAGGCGGCGCCTGGTCGGGCGCGAGTTCGAGCGAAAGCAGCAACTCGCCCAGGAAAAACCAGGAACCCATAGCCTGGTTGATGAGGCAGGTATTCTTGGCGATCCATCCCAGCCCGGCGTGCCGCGCGTAGGCGCGTTCCAGCAGCGGCGCGGTATCCACGCAGATCTTGTGCTCGAAGGGCTCGGGCGACAGCGCGCGCAAGCCATCCACCACGCGGGCTAGGCCGCGCCGCAGCACTTGGTGGTAATCCTCGCCCCAGGCGTAGCGCGAAATCCAGGCAACGTCGTCCGCGGCGAACTGCGTCGAGTAGGGTTGCGGCCCGTTGTAGAGCTTGCCCACGCAGAGAATCGACCGGGCGGACGGCAGCAGATGTCGAGGATCTCCGCGCAACCCGGCGCGCCGGTCGGTCAGATAACCCATCTCGCCGGCTAAGCCGTCCGCGATCCACTGGCCGTAATACGCGGCCTCGGGCACTGGCGCCGCGGCGGCGAGTCCGGCCAGCTCAAATCCGCATTCATGCGCCAGTGTCTTGATTTGTTCCGGGTGCATGAATCGCAAACTTTCCCCGGTACTTTTCCGGCATCCTGCACGGCCGCAGGTCCCGCCCCAGGAAGATGTGTTTGGTTTCGCCGGTGGCCAGCTTGCGCCCGTCCGCCGCGAGCCGCATTTCATAGGCGAACAGCACCATGCGCGGATTGGCCTGTTCTACCCAAGTCCGAATGATAACCTCCTCGTCGAACCGCGCCGGAGAAGCGTAGCGGCACCGCGCCTCGGCCACCGCCAGAAAAACGCCGTCTTCCAATTCCATTTGCTTGTACTCGAAGCCGCGGGCCTTGCAATATTCCACGCGGCCCACCTCCATCCAGACAAGATAGTTGGCGTAATACACCACACCCATCTGGTCGGTTTCGGCGTAGCGCACGCGGATGCGCGTTTCGTGGGGCGTCATTGGGAGCAATTATAACGGCTATGCGGCGCGTTGTGTGATCCTGAATAGATGTCCGCTCTTGAAAGCATCCGGCGCGATTGGACGCCCATGCTGGCGCTGGCCTGGCCGCTGGCGCTCGCCGAAATCGGCTGGATGGCCATGGGCATCATCGACACCATCATGGTGGGACGCCTGCCGGACAGCGCGACAGCTATCGGCGCGGTGAGCCTCGGTGGCATACTGTTCTCCACTGGCAGCATTTTCGGCGCTTGCCTGCTGCTGGGCCTCGATACACTGGTCTCGCAAGCCTACGGCGCCGGGCGGATCGCGGATTGCCATCGCTCGTTGTGGAACGCGCTGTACCTGTGCGCGGCGATCGCGCCGGCCTTGATGATCGTCAATGTGGCGCTGGCCGCCGGTCTGCCACGCTTCGGGGTGAACCCCAGGATTCTGCCGCAAGCCACCGCCTATATCCGCATCCTGAATTGGGGCACGTTGCCGCTGATGCTGTACTTCGCCTTCCGGCGCTACCTGCAAGGCATCGGCCTGGTAAAGCCGGTAATGTTCACGGTGGTCTCGGCGAACGCCATCAACCTGTTCGGGAATTGGGTGCTGATCTACGGCCATCTGGGATTCCACGCCATGGGCACCGACGGATCCGCATGGGCCACGGGCGCCGCGCGCGTCTATATGGTCGGCGTGCTGGTGGCCTCGGTGCTCTACTACGATCGCGCGCGACGCTCGGGATTGTTTCACGTCCCATTGGCGCCGGATTGGCCGCGCCTGGCCCGGCTCTTACGACTCGGCATCCCCGTCGCCACGCAAGTGTTGCTGGAGATCGGCGTCTTCGCATTGGCCACCGCCTTGATTGCCCGGCTGGACGCCGCCTCTTTGGCGGGGCACCAGATCGCCCTCAATATGGCCAGCCTGACGTTTATGGTGCCATTGGGTATCAGCTCGGCCGCCGCCGTGCGCGTGGGACATTTGATCGGGCAACGCGATCCCGCGGCCGCCGGGCGGGCCGGCTGGAGCGCACTGGCCTGCGGCGCGGCGTTCATGGGCGTGGCGGCTATCGCTTTCCTTGCGATTCCGGTACCGATCGCGCGCCTGTACACCGACGACCCCGCCGTCATCCGCATGAGCGTCACGCTGTTGGCCATCGCGGCCGCTTTCCAGTTGTTCGACGGGTGCCAGGTGGTGGCCACAGGCGCCCTGCGCGGCGCAGGCAATACCCGCACGCCGATGTGGTGCAATCTGCTGTTCTATTGGTTTGTGGGCCTGCCGCTGGGAATGTGGCTATGCTTCCGCGCCGGATGGGGAGCGGCCGGCATTTGGACGGGCCTCTGCTGCGGCCTCGTTTTGATTGGCTCTGTCCTGCTGGTCGTATGGCGCAAGACCGTCGCCGATTTGCGGGTTTGAATCCTCGCCCTGTACTACAATGGCGTTCGACAGGTGCCTCATGCATAAACTCGTTCCGTGCGCCTTCTCCGTGCTCTTGCTCGTCAAAGCTGCGAACGCCGTCGATTTCAGCGGCCTAGCCGCGATAGAACCCATCGCAAGCTACAACTCAACGCGCGACACCGTGACTATCGTGTGCCGCGACCATTCGCAAGTCCGCCTCTACATCCTGGCGCCGGATCTAATCCGTGTGAGAGCCTCATTCCGCGGGCCTCTGCCAGCCCGCGATCACTCCTGGGCGATCGCCAAGACCGCCTGGGACCTTCCGAAATGGAGCGTGAAGGAGGAGCCGGACGACCTGTTGATCGCGACCGGGGAGGTGGAAGCGGTGGTGCATCGGTCGCCCCTGCTGATCGAGTTTCGCGATGCGAAGACGCATCGCACCATCAACGCCGACGGGCTGCCCATGATGTGGGACCCCCACGTGAACAGCCAGAAACTTCACACCGTCGCGGCCGCGAAGAAGCTGGGATTCGACGAGCACTTCTATGGCCTGGGCGAAAAAGCCGCGCACCTCGACAAGCGGCGCGGCGCATTCAGCATGTGGAACTCGGATACGCCCGCGTACAAAGAAGGCACCGATCCGATCTACCAGGATATTCCGTTCTACCTTGGCTGGCGGGGCGGCGAAGCCTACGGGATCTTCTTCGACAACAGTTATCGCACCTACTTCGATTTGGCGGCCACTTCGCCGGAGTATGTGACTTTTACCGCCGAAGGCGGCGAGATGAACTACTACTTCTTCCAAGGTCCATCGATCAAGAAGATCCTGGGACGCTATGCCGATCTCACCGGCCACCTGCCGATGCCGCCTAAGTGGGCGCTCGGCAATCAGCAAAGCCGGTGGAGCTACTATCCGGATACGGTTGCCGAAGAACTCGTGCGCCGCTACCGGGCCGAAGACCTGCCATTGGATGTCCTCCATCTGGATATCGATTACATGCAGAAATACAGGGTGTTCACGTGGGACCGCCCCGGCTATCCGGACCCTACAGCCTTCACGGACCAACTGCGCAAACAGGGTGTAAAGGTAGTGGTGATCGTGGATCCGGGAGTGAAGTATCAGCCGCCCGCGCCCGGGGCAACCGATGCGGCCAATAACCCGGAGCTGGCTGTACAGGACAAGAGCTACTACGTATTTAACCAGGGTTTGGCGAAGAACTACTTCCTCAAGCGCCAGGATGGCAAACTGTGGATCGGCGCCGTATGGCCCGGAAAAGCCGTCTACACGGACTTTACACTGGACGCCGCCGCACGCTGGTGGGGCGACCTGCACCGCGCCTACCTGGATCACGGCGTGGCCGGCATTTGGAACGATATGAACGAACCGTCCGACTTCCTGGACCAGACCGGCAAGACCCAGATGGATGTGATCACTTACGATGGTGGCGCTAATTCGCCCTATGCCGCGAACCGTAATGTTTTCGCGTTGAACGAGGCGCGCGCCACCTATGAAGGCCTCGAACGGTTGCGGCCCAACGACCGGCCTTATGTCATCACGCGCGCGGCATACGCCGGCATCCAGCGCTATTCCACCATGTGGACCGGCGACAATACCGCCACCTGGGACGCCATGGCCCTCAGCATCCCGATGTTTGAGACGGTGGGGCTTTCCGGGGAGCCGTTCGTGGGCGCGGACGCGGGAGGCTTCATCGGCCGCACCGATGCCGAACTGCTGACGCGCTGGTACCAGATCGCATTCTTGACGCCCTTCTGCCGCAATCATGCGCAGAGGGATGCTTACGACCACGAACCCTGGCGCTTCGGCACTTACTACGAAGACATCATCCGCAGTTACCTGAAGTTACGGTACCGTTTGCTCCCCTTTTTGTATTCGACGCTGGAGGAAGCCCATCGCACGGGAGTGCCGATCTTCAGGCCGCTGTTGCTCAATTATCAGAGCGATGCTAACACGCTGGACATCGACGATGAGTTCATGGTGGGCGGCGACTTGCTGGTGGCTCCCATACTCAAGCCCGCGGTCACAGGCCGGCTGGTCTACTTGCCCGAAGGACTGTGGTACGACTATTGGACTGGCCGGCAGTTGCCCGGCGGCCGCATGATTCACGCCGATGCGCCGCTTGAAACCGTGCCTCTCTATGTGCGCGGAGGAGCCATCGTCCCAATGGGACCTGAGATGAACTACGTGGGCGAAAAGGCCACCGACCCGCTTAGTTTCGAGATTTATCCGGATGCGCAAGGCAAGGCACTAGTATCACTCTATGAAGATGATGGCGTTAGTCCCGCGTATAAGAACGGCGTGGAACGGCGGACTACTGTGACTTATCAGTCGCCCGAAATCATTGTCGGCGCGGCTACGGGAACTTATCAACCGGGGGCGCGCAATCTTGTGTTCGAGGTACATCCGGCGACGCCTGGGGGAAAGCCAGTACAGTTCGCCGACGACGGTCGGCGGCATTATATCCAGCTACGATAAGAGCGGCCCGCCCTTCATGCGAATCATTGCTGCAATTTTCATTTGCGCTTCCGTCCAGGCGGCGGAGCCCTATCGCGAGTGGACCGTCTACGGCGGCGGCCCGGACAGCATTCGCTATTCGGCCCTCGACCAAATCAATCGCGGCAACGTCGCCCGCCTCGCAGTGGCGTGGACTTACGACACGGGCGACGCCTTCCCGGATTCCGAAATGGAATGCAATCCCATCGTCGTGGATGGGCTGCTCTATGCCACGACTCCCAAGCTGCGCCTGATTGCACTCAATGCCGCAACGGGCGAACTGCGCTGGTCGTTCGATCCGCGGCAGAACGGACTGTCCTTCGGCAAAGCCCGGAATCGCGGCGTTACTTACTGGGCCGATGGCGCGGACCGGCGCATTTTTTTTGTCGCCAGCCACTGGCTGTATGCCCTGGACGCGCGCACCGGCGTGATCGTCAAGACCTTTGGTGAAGATGGCCGCGTGGATCTGCGGCAGGGCCTGGGCCGCCCGCCCGAGGAGATGTCTATCTCCGCCACCAGCCCCGGCATCGTCTATAGAAACCTGCTCATCTTGGGCAGCATCGTCAGCGAGACCTTGCCCGCATCGCCCGGCGATATCCGCGCCTACGACACGCGCACGGGTAAAATTCGCTGGACCTTCCACGCCATTCCGCACCCCGGCGAATCCGGTTACGAAACGTGGCCCAAGGACGCCTGGCAGTATATCGGCGGGGTCAACAATTGGGCCGGCATGAGCCTCGACGAAAAGCGCGGCCTGGTGTTTGTCCCCACCGGCTCGGCGTCTTTCGATTTTTATGGCTCGAATCGCAAAGGCGACGATCTGTTCGCCAACACTTTGCTCGCGCTCAAGGCCGAAAACGGCGAGCGCGTCTGGCACTTTCAAGCCGTGCACCACGATCTTTGGGACCGCGACTTCCCCGCGCCGCCCAACCTGGTCACGGTCCGGCACGATGGCCATGATGTGGATGCGGTTGCCCAGATAACCAAATCGGGCCACGTGTTTCTGTTCGACCGCGCGACCGGCGCGCCGTTATTTCCAATCGAGGAGCGCTCCGTGCCCGCCACCGAAGTGGATGGCGAAGCGACCGCGGCAAAGCAGCCCTTGCCGCTGAAGCCTCCGCCCTTCGCGCGCCAGATCTTTACCGCGGACATGGTCACCAACAGGACGCCCGAGGCGCACGCCGCCGTTCTCGCGCGCCTGCGGCAGGTGCGCAGCGCGGGCCAGTTTGTGCCGCCCAGCCTGGAAGGCACCGTGATTTTCCCCGGCTTCGATGGCGGCGGCGAGTGGGGCGGCGCGGCCTTCGATCCGGCGTCCGGACTGCTCTTCGTCAATGCCAACGAGATGCCCTGGATCTTGCGGTTGGTCGAGTCGCCGCAGGACCGCAAGACCACCGGCCGCGGTCTGTATAACTCGCGTTGCGCAGGCTGTCATTGTCAGGACCGGAAAGGCAGCCCGCCGGAATTTCCGGCGTTGGACGATATCGCCACGCGCCGCACCCCCGCGCAGATCGCCGCCACGATTCACGATGGCGGCGGACGCATGCCGGCCTTCGCGCAGTTGCCGCCCGACGCCGTGTCCGCCATCGTGGCTTACCTGACGACCGGTGAAGATTTGGCCGTGGCAGGCGTGGCGCGCAGCCCCTGGCCGATCGAGCAGAAATACCGGCACGACGGCTATAACAAGTTTCTCGATCCGGATGGCTATCCCGCGGTCGAGCCGCCGTGGGGGACCCTGAACGCCATCGACCTGAACAAGGGCGAGATCGCGTGGAAGATCCCTTTCGGCGAGTATCCCGAGTTGGTGGCGAAAGGCCTGCGCCACACCGGCAGTGAGAATTACGGCGGACCGGTGGTAACCGCCGGCGGGCTGCTATTCATCGCCGCCACCAACCACGACCGGAAGTTCCACGCGTTCGATAAAGCCACCGGCGAGCTGCTTTGGGAAACCACGCTGCCCGCGGCCGGCAATGCCACGCCCGCGACTTACCAGGTGGAAGGGCGCCAGTTCGTGGTGGTGGCCGCCGGGGGAGGCAAGTCGGGCGCGCCTTCCGGCGGGAGCTACGTGGCGTTCGCGCTACCCAAAAACTGACCCCACGGAGAGCAGGCTTCAGGCTTCCCCGCCAGCGCGGGACTTCGGTGCCGCTCTGATGTTATACTCTTGGCGCGACCTCGTTAGCTCGCAATCAGGGTACTCTCTCGAATCACCCGGAAAGGGGTGTTCTCATGCTCGACTTAACTATCGTTCGTATCATATTCGTGCTCGTAATATCCGCGTCCGCCTACTTGCTGCACCCATTTCAGGCCGCTCCTTCGCCTTGGGCCGCATTGGCCGGACTTGTCATCGGCGCCTGCATTATCGTTTTTGAGGTCCGGCTCGAAGAAATCAGCCTGAAAAGGCTGATTGGCGCGGCTTTTGGATCGGTGCTCGGCATCATCGGAGCGTTCTTCATGTCACTGGTGCTGCGCTGGGCGCAACCGGAGGGTGGAGGCACGTCGCACATGATTCCATTCATACAAATCTGCCTGCTCCTTTGGATGACCTATGTCGGCCTCATCGTGGGCGCCAAGAAGGGCGACATGCTCAACCTGTCGGCCCTGGGCGGCATCTTCGGCGGCGAAAAAGTGTCCAAAAAATCGTTCAAAATCCTGGACACCAGCGTGATCATCGACGGCCGCATCGCCGATATCGCCGAAACCGGTTTCCTGGATGGCGTGCTGGTGATCCCCCAATTCGTGCTGCGCGAGCTGCAATTGGTGGCCGATTCCGCCGATTCCATGAAGCGCAATCGCGGGCGCCGCGGGCTCGATATACTGCAGCGCATCCAGAAAATGGCGCACCTGAACGTGCAGATCGTGGAGGACGATTTCCCGCATGTGCGCGAAGTGGATATGAAGTTGATCGAATTGGCCAAGGTCTACGATTCGAAGATCGTCACCAACGATTTCAATCTGAACAAGGTGGCCCAACTGCACGGCGTGCAAGTGCTCAACATCAACGAACTTGCCAACGCGCTGAAGCCCATCGTGCTGCCGGGCGAGACCATGCGGGTGTTCATCCTGAAGGAAGGCAAAGAGTACAACCAGGGCGTCGCGTATTTGGACGATGGGACCATGGTGGTGGTGGACAATGCCCGCAAGATGATCTCGAAGACCATCGATATTTCAGTTACCAGCGTATTACAAACGACGGCGGGCAAGATGATCTTCGGAAAATTCGACGAGCGCATGCACGCGGCGGCCGCCGCTGCCGGCGTGGGAGGGGACAGGCACGACCGGACGCCGCGCAAGGGCGACCCGCTCGGGGCGGAGAAAACCACGGTAGAATCATAGATTGCATCTATGAAAGTTGCCGTGATTCTGCCAGCCGCGGGGCTGGGCACCCGCATGGGGCGGGCTTCGCCGGAGAAAGCGGGCACCAGCCGGAAGCAGTTTATGCTGCTGGAGGGCGCTCCCATCCTGCTGCATTCGGTGCGCAAGTTTGCCGCGTCCGCGCGCGTGGATGAAATCGTGGTGGCGGTACGGCGCGAGGATCTGGATTGGGTCGGGGAATTGCTCCAGCGCGAAGTCCGCGGCAAGCAAGCGCGGGTGGTGGAAGGCGGAAATTCGCGCCAGCAATCCGTGGAAAACGCGCTGGCCGCGCTCGATCCCGATACCACCCTGGTAGCCGTACACGACGCGGTGCGGCCGTTCATCGACCTGGAAACCATCGACAAAGTCATCGACGAAGCGGCGGAAACCGGCGCCGCCATCGTGGGCATCGTGCCGGTGGATACGGTGAAGCAGGTGGCCCGCGCGCAGACCAACAAGGCCAAGATCCGCGCTACTCTGCCGCGCGAGAAACTGGTGCTGGCGCAAACGCCGCAAGTCTTCCGTTACGATCTGCTGGTGCGGGCGTTCGCCGCCGCGCGGAGCGACGGCTTCACCGGCACCGACGAATCCAGCCTGGTGGAGCGGCTGGAGGTGGAAGTGAGCGTGGTGCTGGGCAGCGACCGCAACATCAAGATCACCAAGCCCAGCGATATGGACCTGGCGCGACTGTTCCTGGAAGAGGAAACCGCGCCCCGTGAACTGTGAGCGAATATCGCACCGGACTCGGCTGGGACGTTCACCGCCTGGCGCGCAATCGCCCGCTGATCCTGGGCGGCGTGGCCATCCCCGCGGAAGCCGGCCTGGAAGGCCATTCCGATGCCGATGTGCTGGCGCACGCCATCACCGATGCGATTCTGGGTGCCGCCGCCCTGGGCGATATCGGCATGCACTTCCCCGATACCGATCCGCGCTGGAAAGGCGCCGGCAGCCTGATGTTTCTGGCCCACGCGCGCGATCTGGCGCGCGCCCTCGGCTGGCGCATCGTGAACGTGGATTCCACCGTGATCCTGGAGCGCCCCAAGCTGAAGGACTACCGCGACGCCATCCGCCGGCAACTGGCCGCCACGCTGGAACTCGATATAAACCGCGTGTCGGTGAAGTTCAAGACCTCCGAGAAGGTGGGCCCCGTGGGGGAGGGCCGGTCGGCGGAAGCGCAGGCGATGGTCACGCTCAGTTTGGATTAGACTGGGCCCGCCACTTCCGTTGGCGGACCGTTTTCGCGACTGTTGCGCCGATAGTAGATCTCGCGAAACTGGCCTCGGGCCCGGTGCAGCATCACGCGCAGATACCCCGCATCCACCTTGAACATCCGGCAAACTTCGGCGTGTTTCATTTCATCCAGATATACGAATTGCAGGATTTGGCGTTCTTTCTCGGGCAAAGCCGCGAAAACCAGCTTGATTTCGCGCTGCCAGTCGGCGTCGATCAGGGGAGCATCCAGGTCTATGTTGGGATCGATAGGCTCCGCGACGTTATGTTCGTCCCAAGACTCAGCGCGCTCGTCCAAGCGGCGAAGCTCGCGCATCACGTTATCGCACACGCCGTTGACGAAGGCGCCAAAGCGCTCCGGACGGCTCACGCCTTTGCCCAGGCGCAAGATCGCGAGCACGCGCCGGAGGGTTTCCTGGCGGACATCCTCCATCAGCTCGGGGGACCGTAGGTGTATGCGCAGCTTCAGGTGCAGCACGCCGCCGAAATACGCGGCAAAGTGCGCACCTGCATCGGGATCCCCGTCCGTCAGCCGCCGAACATAGTCCGCGTTGAACGATTCAAATTTCAAAATGGATTGTGCGCCCTTGTAGTCTTATATGTTATATTAGCGACATCCCCGATGAGAAGGGGACTAAGAAGTTATCAATACAGGGTCAAATATGTTCGACGCGACCCGGGCGGGGTCTTCGGATTCCGCCCGGCAAGCTCTCCGCATCTTCATCTCGTCCACCGCTATCGATTTGAAAGGCTTTCGTGAACATGTTCGCGACGCCTTGCTCAGTCTGAATAACCAACCAATTGCTATGGAGACGTTCTCCGCACTCGGGGGTGAGCCTGCGTCCGAATGCAAAAGGCTGGCGGCCGGGGCGCGGACGCCGTAATTTGCATCGTGGCGCATCGCTACGGGTATGTCCCGCCAGTGGAATTGGGCGGCGATGGGGAGCGCTCGATGACTTGGCTTGAGGTGGAGGCCGCTAAGGAGGCGGGCAAGCCGGTGTTTGCCTTCGTGGTCGATCCCGAGGCCCCTTGGACCGGGGTCAAGGAACAGGACAGGCTTGTTAAGGAGCCGGAGAAGGCTGACGAGATCGTCAAAGCCGTTCGAAAGCTGCAGGAGTTCAAGGATTATCTTGGGCGCAAGTGTACCCTAGCGACCTTTGCCAGTCCCGAGCAACTGGGGCAGCGAGTCGTGATCGCCCTCGCCAACTTCAAGCCGCAGGCGACCACCACCGTCCGCGTCTGGACGCCTCTCTTCTGCCATGCGCTGCAGCCTGCCCAGCACTTCCGCGGTCGCGTGGCGAAGCTCCAGGAGTTGAAGGATTGGCTGCAATCCCCCGTGACTCCGGATCGTGTAATTTCGGTTGTGGCGGCGGGCGGAACTGGCAAGACGGCCTTGGTCGACAAAGCTCTGCACGAGGCGAAGCTATCGGACCGTGCGGGCGTGTTCGTCTGGTCGTTCTATGAAGATCCCCATACCGACGCTTTCCTGCGCGCGGCCTACACCTACTTCACCGGCGAAAAGGACGCACCCGCGGGCGGCATGTTGGAGCGACTGCAAATCGCGCTTTCGGGCGATTTGCCGCACGTGCTGGTGCTGGATGGGCTGGAGCGCGTCCAGAGCGAGGGCGATCGCGGCCGGCGGGGCGAACTCGAAGACCTGCAACTCAAGCGCCTGGTGCGTGCGTTGGCGGGCGGGGTGGGCAACGCCCGTGCGCTGGTAACGTCCCGCTTTCCGCTGGTGGATCTGGAAGGGTGGACCGGCGCGGGGCATCGCGCGATCGTGCTCGACGACCTGGAGCTTCTGGTGGCGGTGGATGTGCTGCGTGCGTGGGGTGTGAAGGGGGACGATAACGCGCTCGCGCGGGTGATCGAGCCGTTGAATATCGGCGGGTTCTATCATGCGCTTTCCGTCGCGGTTCTGGGATCGTACCTGGGCAACTTCGGTGGACGTGAGTTTTCGCTGGCCGACGCTGAGGAGTCTGGCGATTACAAGGCCCGCAAGCTCCATCGCATCTTGGGGCAGTACGCTAATGCGCTCACTCCCGCGGAGCGCGACCTGCTGGCCCGTTTGTCGCTGTTTCCGCGCGGCGTGAAGGTTGAGTTGCTCGGCTGGATCGCGCAGGCCGGCGGCGAGGTGGCCGGCGCTCTCGGTGGCTTCGGCGACCGCGAACTCGTTAGGCTCTTGGAAAGGCTCAAAGGGCTCGGGCTAGTGTTCCGCTATGGGACAGATCGGCAGATCGCATACTCCGCTCACCCCTTCTTGCGCGAATTCTTCCGCAATCTTCTCGGAACGAAGCCGGAATCCGTCCATGAGGCAGTGCGCTCCAGGCTGGCACCGAGCTTGGAGGCGAGGCCCTCCAGGCCGCCAGGAGACACGCCTGTTCTGGATCAATATGAGCTCTTGATCGAAGAGACGTTGCTCGCCGGCCGCGTCCAGGAGGCGTTTAACCTGTATTGGTTCGGTTTGGGTTGCTACCAGAACCTTGGCTGGATCCTGGGAGACCACGCCCGCGGCCTTCGCATTCTGGAGCGCTTCGTCCCACAGGATGATTTTTCCAAGATCGAGCCTCTTCTGCCGCTGCGCGAGCGATCCGCGCTGGTCAACGATCTGGGTCTATTCGCCAAGAGCCTCGGTGACCTCAGCAGGGCGCTCACGGCATTCGCGCATAGCGGGTCGCTGGACGCCAAGGCCGCCGACCAAAAGAGCGGGTCTATCAACGCCCAGAACCTCGCCGATGTCGAACTGCTTGCCGGGCACTTCCGGCACACACTTGAGAACGCGGAGGGCGCGCTGGCGCTAGCCACCAAAGCCGAGCAGAAAGCCCGCACCTGGATGTCCCTTGCATATCGAGCGACGTCGCACTTCGCTTTAGGAGATGTCTCCGCAGGCATCGCCGATTTCCAGCGTGCCACCGAACTGCAAGGCGAGCCTCTGCGTAGCCTCCCCGGCATCTTCGAGGCCGAACGCAAGCTCCTCCTCGACGACCAGAGCGGAGCAGTCAGCCAGACGCAAGCCAGCCGCGAGATCGCGGTGAGAAACAACTTTAACGGCGACGTCTGCCGCTGCAACGCCCTTCTTGCCCGACTCCTCCTACTCGACGATCATGCCCAAGCTGCCCAACACTTGCAGGACGCCCGCGCGTTCGCCAACCGCTCCGGCACCATCGAACTGCAACTCCGTTGCTTCCACGCCGCCTGCGAACTCCAGCGCCACCTCGGCGACTACCCTCAATCCATCGCGGAAGGCGAAGCGGGCATCCTCCTGGCCGACACTTGCGGCTTCGGGAAATTCTCCATCGACCTCCGGCTGGCCCTTGCCGAAACGTACCTCGCCGCCGGCGATGCGCGCCAAGCCTTGCAAAATGCGCGCAACGCGCTCGACCGCTCCGAAGAGCCGGATTGCCAATATGCTTGGGGAAAGGCGGATGGACTGCACTTCTGCGGCATGGCTCATTTGCGGCTTGGCGAGCGGGAGTTGGCTCGGCAGCGGCTCGGTGCGGCGCTGGAATTGCGCGAGCGGTTGGGGCATGGACGGGTTGAGGAGACTCGGCGGGCCTTGGAGGGA